>Ga0182024_10014424_pt1 | contig 15274 bp, 10 predicted proteins | sample P32metaG_FD_120480 | JGI IMG/M metagenome (GOLD analysis project Ga0182024, IMG submission 120480) | Permafrost microbial communities from Stordalen Mire, Sweden - P3-2 metaG (Illumina Assembly) | ecosystem: Environmental > Terrestrial > Soil > Wetlands > Permafrost | place: Sweden: Stordalen... | reverse complement strand
TACTCAGGATCATCCCGCGCGGCGGCTTGGCAGGGCGCAGGGTCGCGTCAGCCCGCATGCGCTGCCGGCCCGATCGATTGCCTTGCGCACGAAAGAGACGGTCGGCCTCTCGGTTCATCCGTGCCACGTCGCTGGTGCTGCCGTTCGGCGCGAAGTCGTCCACGGTCACCAGTGCATCCTTCGCGGCGAAGGTCAGCCCTTCCAGGGCGTTGCCGGTGCTGGCCCAACTGCCGGGTAGGTGCCGAGCGTCCAGGCCGGCGCCAAAGTGCTGCTGGGCCAGGGCCGCTAACTCCGTCTTGCCGGCGCCGGTCGGGCCAGCCAGATGTATCGCTGAATCGCATGGGCCGAGGACGACGCGGAAAACGCCGCCCAGCAGCGGCACGGTGATATGATCTGGTGCCAAATCCAACATGTGAAGGCTGGCGCGAATAGCATCGGCTAGGGTCTGGCCGGATGGCGGCTCCGGCAGAACATAGCCGGCTAGAGCATCGGGGAGCGAGACGACCACGTTATGAACTGGCCCGTCGGCGCCGATCGCGCCGCCCGCGTGCAGATACATCCAGCGGCCGCCATCTTCTCGCCAGCCTGTGTGGGCATATACGGTCCGCCGTGGCACGTCTCCAGATAGTAATTGCAAGGCAACCCGCGCGTGATCGTGAGTAGTGGCACCGGCGAATACCACGGCCCGCGGTCCCCAAAGCTCGACGAGCCATCGCATGAAGCCCAATTTGTCGGCGGCAACTTCGACGCGGGGCAATGGCGTGCCGTCCTGCAGCGATCCCTCAATCACCAAAGTGACGGATCGCTCAGCGCCATCATCAGTGATGATTTCTTCAACGATGCGGCCGGACCAGTTCGTCAGCACCACTTCGACGGGCCCATCCCTCGTCATGGCAGTATGGACGATACGGCCGCCGACGACCCGGTATGCGCCGGCCGCGTCAGGAGGCGGCTGCGCAGCCCTCAGCTCGCGCCGCAGTGGGGCCAGCGCCCGATCGAAGTCGCGAAGTTTGACGCCGGCATGCTGTAGTTGGGCGCGTCGGCACGCATACTCCGCGGGGTCCGTCTCGGCGAGCTGGGCCAGTGCTTGCATTATCTCGCGGTCCCGATACATGGCCACGGCCCCTCCTACGGAAAGGACTTCGTCCAGCCGGTCCAGTTGGCTAGGGGCTGGCGCTGTCTCGCCCGCGGTCCCCTCAGCTACAATCTCGGCGATCGCGTTGCGAGCTTCGTCTCCCGTCAGCACTTCAAGGGGGACGCCAGCAGCCAGAGCGTCGTCAATCCCGTTGTGAGGGCCGGACCAACGCTCCAGTTCGATGGCAAACCCCTCGGCGACAAAAGCCTCGGCGCATGCACTTAGAGCGCGGGCCACGGCTGGCTTGTCCTTGGCGTCGGCGTCGAATGCCAAGCGGACGGTCTTGCATCCCATCGCCCGGAGTACGGGTATGCAGGATTGCCAGCTCGAAGCGCCAGGCATCGAGATGGTCGGCAACCCAGTGCGAGCGAAAGAAACGTCAGCCTTCAGCTCGCCTTCCGTGGCTCGCACGATTTCCGCTGGCGTTTTGATTCCAGCGGGGACATGAACGGGCGAGCCAGAGCCAGGCCCGCCGTACTGGGTGCTGGAAAAATATGAATAGCGCCCTTCCGACTTGGAGCGACGAATTTTCAGCGTCACAATCCGTCCGGCCACGTCACGCACAGGGATGAGCAGCCCGGCCGCCCCGGCCAGGGTGAGATAGCGGCGACCGTTTCGCTCACGAAAGATGAAGCCAGGCACCCGCAATACTACTTCGCCGAACCTTTCGCGCAGCTCGCCGGCCAACCGGGCGCGACCTGGTGTGGGAAGCGTCCTATAGCCGTGGACGTCAATCTCGGCATCAACCAGGCCGCGGCTTTGCAGGTTCATACGGTCCGCGTTGGACAAAGATAGGCCAGCCAAGAGAGCCGAATAGACTTCGTGCAGGACCTCGGCGTTGGCCCGGACCAACGGTACGCCGCTCGTCGATAGCGGCGACGAGGGCGACGCCGATGATGGGGGCGCCGCCGATCCGTCGAGACGGTGCAGGTAAAACGGGACGCCAGCCTTGTCTGACTTGGTTCGCCAGGCGCCGTCCTCTACGCGCCGGCAGGCAACGAAACGGCTGTCAACCGAAACATTACACCAATCGGGCTTGCGGCACACCGGGCAAGGATGCGAGCGCGTGACGCGCTGCCACTTTTTCGGTATGCTTGACATAGCAATGTCCTTTCGCAGTTGGCCCCGGTTGCCGCCGGGGCTTTTTCTTGGAATGTGCGGCATGAATCATTCGCCGCACGCACGATCGATGAACCCCTGTAGCGCTGACGGTGAGTAGCGGGTGAGCCGGCCGATTTTGATAGCTGGGATCTCTCTCGCCTTGGTTTTGCTCCACAGCAGGCGCGGGCTTATCCGCAGTGCCGCCGCGGCTTCGACCGGCGAGAGCAGCAGCCGAGGGATCGGTGATAGGGGGATCAAGTCCGCTGGCGTTGACGAGGTCGTTGCTGGATCGACAGTGCTTGTGCTACTCATCTTGTCGGCCCTCCTTGTTTGAGGGCAGCCGCCTGCTGACGCAGCCGTTCGCGTTCACGTTCCAGGCGGGTTGATACGCGCAGCTGGGCGCGGAGCAGATCCGCCTCTGTCAGCACTATGGCGAGCCGGCGGCGCACGGAATCCACGTCAGGAAAGTCAGGGAGTATGATCTGGGGGTCTGTTTTTACGGGTCGTGTTGTCATTGGCCTTGCTCCTTTCAGAGAACAAGGCTAATGACGGTCGCTTACGGCCCGCTTACTTGGGAGTAAGTTGTTCGTAATTGTGACGAATGCTGTTGCGATTACTGCCAGCGTATGATTTTCTCACCACGGACCTTGATGAGGAACTTTGGATACCCATGCTTGCGTAAGAAGGAATTTGCCCGGCTGATCGCGGTATGGATGGCCCCTTCCGAAACATTATCCTTCTCCCACACAATGTCCGTGAAATTCGCAATTTGGTCCGATTCCCGTTCGTGCATGTGCCGAAGCAGGCGGCGAGGAATTGGTGCCAATTCGTCCCAATCGGGGCCGCCCCACGGCAGCTCAGCCGGTTGCCTTGCGGCCGACGGCGCCACTGCCGTCGCTTCGATATTCCCGGACGGCCGAGATCCCTCCAATGCAATCAAATTGGCTTCGACCCGGACCAAGCAATCGTCAAGCGCCAATTGATCGCTCTCGTTCAACTTTTCGACGTTACACATGTGAGCGTGGAAAAAACACCCGGCCGCTATGTCATCAACCGGGAAGGGCCTGATCTTGCCTGGGCCTCGGCGCTCGGCATCGTGAACCACGGCCAGCACGAGGTAGCAGTCAGCCAGGCTCGGCGTATGACCTGATGAAAATGGAAGAAGCGAGCCGTTGAAAGGCTCATGGCTGGAGTCAAATTCTGGCGGAAGCCAACCCGCACCGGTGGCCTTCAATTTCCGTTGTCGGGGCAAGACGGGCCGTTCGACCCTTGGGTGCCAAGACCATCCCTCCCCCGGTCGCACCGCAGCCGAAGAGCCGTCTTCGCTGAAATTCTTTGATGCGTATTGCCAACGCTCCCTCTCCCAAACTTTGTGCTGTTCGCAGCGCTGGTTGCGTTCGCGAAACGATTGCCGGCACTGGTCACGCCAACGTTCAGGCGCACCAGGTCTCCGAAGCAACTCGGCTACATAACGCGTATGTCGAGAGAGCGGTGTTTCGTCCCCCAAAAAGCCGTCAAGCTCTTCATCCAGAGGCATGGAAGCGTATCCTCTCAAGGGAGAACCGACCCCCCTCGCCCGCGGGAGGATACCACTGCGCGACGAGAGGCCGACCAAACCAGTAGCGAACCGGCCGTCCCGTCCCGTCATTTGCGCCGCGAAAACGGCTTCGGAAGATCGAAGACGCCAGTTCGGGAGGGACGATCGGCGAGACTCGATCAAGAGGCGGTGCCGGGTACCTGATCCGCCATCTTCAAGGCACGGCTGCGGCCAGGTCAGCCGGTCGGACAACGCCTTTTCCATCCCGATCCGGAGGCGGGCGACCAACTCGGCGACGGGCGCCGCGCGAGCGAGCGGAGCGCCTTGCCCAGCCACTTGGCTCCATACCCGAACTCGCCTGCCGCATTCACGGCGAAATGCAGCGACTTCTCCGCGTCGTAAGCGATCGGGTAATCCGGGACCGCTCCCTGTTCGACGCCAACACCCAAGGCGGTAAAGCGATTGGCGAGACAGCGGGCGGGGCGGCCGAGGTCGCCGTCGTCATCACGGTTTGTTCCGCGGGACGGCCGAGGAGCGCGGTACGGTACGCCGACGATTTCGCAGATGGAATAACGACGATGCCGAAGGACAACACCAACGAAAGAGCATTACTTTGGCGGATCAAGATCCAGCCTAAAAACTGAGTCCGGCATGACAAGAACAGTCTGCGTCACGACTCCGTATTTCTTGGATCTAGTGGTGACCCGATAGATGTTCTTCTCTACATGCTCCCACGAGACAATTTCGAACTCGTCTGATGTTGCCATAGTTGGAACAGTAGTTCTTTCTTCAACTGCCATTGGCCACTCCTTGCTGCGGTACGGGAGAACCATCTGCAGATTCCTTAATGTCAATTGCGACTCGTGTGGCGTAGACGCCATCGCCATAAACTTCTGAGGCTCCTGACAGTTTTTCAATGAACGGGTAAAGCGCCGATGCAATTATCGCCCCTATCGGATAATCAAACTCCTCAGAGAACGACTTGCACTTTTTCGAATCGACGCACAAAAAACCCACGAGAAGCGCTTCGGTTTGCGGGTTAGAGGAAGGCTTTCGTATTGGCCAAACGATTGTTGATCGATACTTTTTCTTCCAGTCCTTATTGGTGTTGGTATAAGCTCCTTGGCTTGCCATTTCTGGAAGATCATTGCCGAAAAACCAGAGTTTTGCTGGATCTTGGAATAACGAATTGAAAGCAGTGTTATGCGCAACCGGGTGGGATTCTCCAATCGCGCTTTCATCCGAAGATCGACAAAATGTGACAGCTTCCACTGTGGACTGTTTCTTCGATGGTCCTCGCACCATTTTGATGCAGGCACGACAAGACGAGCCAGTCAGAATAGAAAAGACCCCTGAAATATCATCCATGACCTTGGCTAGATGGCCCTTTTTCTCTTCGACTTTATGGCCCGGATTGAGAGACTCCGAGATCACCCCCGCCAAAGCCGTCTTGAGCTTCGGCATGACCTCTGCATAACGAGATTTGCGACTTAAACGGTAGGAATAAACGCCAGAGCAAATGAACCCACCAACGCAAATAAGCACAAATCCTGTCGAAAAAACAATCTCCCTGATGGTTGTGCCGAGGGGCAAAAAAGCCAGGCTCGCCATGGGGAGACCGATAATGCTGGCCCAAGCGCCAAAACTCTGTTCGTATTTTGCCCAGAAATGCCTGACATTCATTGTCGTCATCCTCCCCGCATGATAAAGAGTATATGGGCCGTTCCAAGGAATCGCCAGTTTTTGATATTTTTTTGGCTGCAGCGAGAATCTGAGGCTCAAGGATCAAGGATCAACTCGCCGACAAGAAGGTCAGTTGCCCAGTGCAAGCAAACGCTGGAAGTCCTCTTGCCATGTTCCGAAAACGCCAGCAATTTCACCGGCGACCTTGTAGTTGGCCGCAGAGTCCAGATCCTACTCCGTGCCCCCATCGCTCCCGTTGTCCCTGGCCTGCTGGGGTTGATGCTCCGGCTCGGCGGCGGCCGGGGGCGACCAACCCGGTGGAATTGTCGCGACCCTTCTTCCTGGACGCGCGCCGCTCGGTGGCACGGTGGCGGCATTGGGGGCAATCAAGCGTGCGGTTGATAAGGTCATCCGCAGCGAAGTTGCCGTCAAGTTCCTGCTCAACCAGGCTGACGACCGGCCCAGGCGGCGGATGTCGGCCGCAAGGGCGCGGCGGATTCCACCGGCAGCTGGTCAAGGGAGACCTGGCCAGCGAGTACGAGCACGATATTCGGGCGTGGTTGGAGCTGGTTATGCGTTCGGGGGAAAAACCTTCAATTTAACTTGCAATCGCAATCTCAACTTGATAGAAACTAATAGCCAGGGCAGAGTTCTAAAGCGTTACGCGCAGCTGACTTGTAACGCTAGGAGTGCAAGATGCGCCCGGAACCATGCCTCTGGCCCCGTTAGCTACGAGCTAAAAGGCGTGCCGGAGACCAAGGGGTTTCTAGCATGCCTTTTTTGTTGGAGAGTTGGGAAGGAAACTGTTGGGTCGGGAGACCGCGGCCAAGCGCTTCCAAAGCTGCGGTTCAGACCATTCTGGCGGAATGGCCTGCGTCGGTTTCATTAGCCGCACGTCCCCGACCCCTCGTTTTGCAGCGTGGAAGAAAAGGGGTACACAAGGGGTTGGCAGTTCTGGTCCTGGCTAGCGCTTCCGAACCCAGGATTCCAGTTTGTCCTTGACCGACAAACTGGCTGCGGTCTCATTAGCCGCTGTCCTGCCGAACCCCTCTCCTTCCACTCCGTTGCGATTGTACGACTCGTCAAACGCAATTGCAAGGTATGTCATTCCCTTGTCCGTCGGCCTGGTTGGCGCATCAACATAATGGCCGACGTCGTTCTCAACCGGAGCGATCGACTTCCGCGGGGCCACGCCTCGGCGCATGTGGTCCCCCGCGTACGCCGCTCCCGAAGTCCTGGAGGGCAGCGAGAACACGCCGCGCTCGGACCTGGCGAGCCTCGGCTACGTCCTGGTCGAGATGCTGGCGGGGCAGTCTCCGTTCGCAGGCCTGACGATCTACCGCGAATTGGTCGATGCCAAAGCCGTCCTGGACAAGCGACTGCCCGAGTTGTTGCCGCCCGAGGCGGCGGACGTCGGCCGCAAGGGAGCTGCGGATTCCCACCGGCAACCGAATACGATGATTTTCGCGCGTCTAGTTCCCCGGATATGAACTTCCCGGCACAGGTCAGCAGCCCCCATCAGATAGTTCCCGCGCAGGCGTGCGAAACTCATTCGAGACTCAATCTGAATTCTCGGTCAGCGGCGTGTTCCGACGCGCCAGGAGCTCTTTTGCCTCCCTCTCAACCCGCCCGAATACTTCATCCCAGTCGCCGAGCCGCTTTTGTCGGAACAGCCGCATGGTTGGATACCAGGGGCTATCGTCGCGCTTGGTCAGCCAGCGCCAATCGCACATCGTCGCCAGCGGCACCCACACTGGCACTCCCAGGGCGCCGGCCAAGTGCGCCGGGGCGGAATCGCAGGTGATCACCAGGTCGAGATTGCGCATGGCGGCAGCGGTGTCGGTGAAGTCGTCCAGGCGCGGCGACAGATCGACGAGCCCGTAGCGGCGGACGAAATGGGCAAGGTCTTCGGGCGGGGCGCCCTTTTGCAAGCTGTAGAGCTGCACGCCGTCCATGCGGGCGAGCGGGTGAAACTGGTGCAGGCCGAAGGAACGATGGCGGTCCCAGCGATGTTTGGGGTTGCCTTGCCAGATGATGCCGATGCGCAGCTTTTTCGACGTATCCAGGTGCAATTCTTCACGCCACTTTTCGACCTTGGCGGGGTCGGCAAACAAGTACGGGACCTCCGCCGGGATTGAATGGACGCGGGTGTTGAAAAGCGCTGGCAGGCTCAACAGAGGCACTTGCACATCGAATGACGGAAGTTGCGTCCGTTCCGGTATGAGCTGGTCGATGCCCGCACAACCAGAGAAAATACCGAGAAGCTTTTCCGGACATTCGACCAGTACGGTGCTGCCGAGCGCTTTGACCAGCGGCGCGTAACGGATGAACTGAAGATTGTCGCCCAGACCCTGTTCGCTCCAGAGCAGGATCGTTTTGCCCTCAAGATTGGCGCCGTCCCAAAGGGGCTGCGGCAAATGGCGGGGCCGCGCACGCTTGCGTTTCCAGCGCCATTCGTATTGCGGCCATCCGCGCTCCATATCGCCCTGTTGAAGCCATGTTAGGGCCTGGTGCCAGCGGGCCTCGGGATATTCCGGCCGCAGCCGCAGCGCATGCGCGAAGCACGCCAGAGCTTCATGCGGACGCCCCATTGCGGCCAAGGCAGTGCCGACGTTGTTGTGAACCTCGGCATACTTCGGCCGTCGGCGCAGCGCTTCTCGATAGCAGTTGAGCGCTTCTTCAAGCCGGCCCAGATCCGCGAGCGCCATGCCGAGATTGTTGTAAGCATCGACGAAGTCCTCTCGGATGCGAATGGCGTGTTCCAGCAGCACGATCGCTTCGCCTGGGCGGCCTTGCTCGATGTGCAGCATGCCCAGGTTGCAGTAGGCTTCAGGATAGTCCGGTCGCAGCGCTATGGCCTTTTCGTAGTGTGCCTGCGCCTCTTCGGCACGGCCATTCTCGGCGGCACCTATTGCAGCGTTGAAGTGCCCTTCAGCATAGTTGGGATCAAGCCGCACCGCTTCCTGCCAGCAGGTAAGCGCCTCAGCGCGTTTCCCCGTTTCCGCCAGCACAATTCCCAAATTGTTGTGAGCTTTTGCGTGGTTTGGCTCAAGGCGGATTGCCTCGCGCAAGAAGTTCTCGCCTTCCTGTCGCCGTCCCAGGCGGCAAAGTGTGATTCCCAAATTGAAATGGCCCTCGACGTGATCCGGCTTCTCCTCAGTTAACCGGCGAAAGGCATCAGCGGCTGTCTCAAGCTTGCCTTGAGCTTGCCGTGCCAGTGCCAGTATGAACCAAGCGGTCACGTTGCGTGGATGCTCACCCACGATTTGCTGGGCAACTTGCTCGCACTGCTTGAATTCCTTGGCCTGATGATGCTTTCGTGCCAACGTCAAGAGTCGCTGCAATCTGAGTGATTCCGGCGGAGCAAGTGGGCCTTCGTTTACCGGAGGATGAATCATGTCGGCGGGGGGTATGCTCAGAGGTTCAGCAATTTGTTCGGTTCGTCGGTAAGTGTTTTCCGCAGCATGGTCAGCTTTGCGCTTCTGAGCCTCGTGGCTCAGCGCCTCCGCCATGCGCGCAAAGACATTTTGCCAGTCGCCCATCTTTTCTTGTCGAAACAGTCGCATGGTCGGATACCATGGACTGCCCTCCCGGTCGAGCAGCCAGCGCCAGTCCGGAGCAAACGGCAACGCGACCCAAACAGGAACCCCCAATGCCCCGGCCAGGTGGGCCATGGCAGAGTCACAGCAAATCATCAAATCCAAGCTCTTCATCGCCGCCGGAATCTCGACAAAACCGCCGTCGAGCCGGGCGCGCAGGTCCGTGACGGCAAAACGTCCAGCGATCTGATCGAGTTGTTCGTTGCCCTTGCCAAACTGCAAGCCGAACAAGCGCACGCCCGCGACTTCAGCCAAAGTTTGAAACTGACTGAGCGGAATCGATCGGCACGCATCCTTCGCATGTTTCGGGTTGCCTTGCCAAACGATCCCGACCTTGAACTCCGGCACGTCAGCCCATTCACGCCGCCAGGCATCGACGCGCGCTGGATCAGCAAACAGATACGGGATGTCCTGGGGAATGTTGGCCAACTCTGTGCGAAAAATGCGCGGCAAACTTAGCAATGGCGCGTGAAAGTCATGGGGAGGCAAGGGCTGCCGGCGCGTGACAAGTTGGTCGATGCCGGGGCAGGTTTGAAAGAGCCGAAACAGCGTGGGCGCGCAAGCGAGCAAGACAGTGCCGCCCTCCGCCTTGACGCGTGAGGCATAGCGCACGAATTGAAGCGTATCGCCTATTCCTTGCTCGCTGTGCAGCAGGATCGTTTTGCCCACGAGCGATGAGCCGTCCCACAGAGGGCGATCGGTCCGCAGCGGAGTGAGATCCTTGCACTTCCAGCGCCATTCATACTCACCCCACGCTTCGCGGAATTGCCCAAGTGTAAGCAATGCCATGCCTTTGCCTTTATGGGCTTCCGCGTGATCGGGGGCGAGACGAAGGGTTTCATTGAAGTACCGAATCGCCTCTTCCGGAAGACCCTGGTCCGTACACGCAACCGCCATGTTGTGGTACGCGCCTGCACGATCCGGTTGCAATCGGATCACCGTCTGAAAATGCTCAATGGCTTCAGCAAACTCTTGACGGCGAGCAAGTGAAATCCCGAGGCAATTGTGGCCGTCAACGTGGTTCGGCTGCAACTGGATAAGCTGGCGACTTACAACAATAGCCTCATCCCAGTTCTTTTGGGCCTCCAGAAGCCGGGCCAATTGCGCTAGGGCATCGGCGTTCTGAGGATCTTTTTGCAGCACCTCGCGCAGCCGATGCTCCTCTTCCGCCGCCTTGCGTTTTCCTTGCGGCCCATGCAATTGGCCGTTGCTGGCTACCAACGGCGCGTTTTCCGTCGCGTCGGGCAATCGTCGTTTCTGGAGGATCCCCAAGGTGCGGCAGCGCATCAGCTCTTTCCATGGCCCATCCGATGCGCAAAGCTCCGTATAGAACCGCGTAATCTCCGGAACGGCATCAATGTTGTGGAAAAGAGCCAATCCCCCTTCGCGAATGTAGGGCGACCATGCGGAGAAGCGCTGAATCACGGACTCGTAGGAGTGATCGCCACCGAAGAAGAGAAGACGAATCGGATCCGACCAGTTCTCCGCGGACTCGGCCGAAAACTCATCGGACAATGTCACCTGGTCGGCTAACTTCTGTTGCTCCAGGCGACGCCGAATACCGGGCGGCGCCGAACCGTTTTGGGGGCCTGGGTCCGAACTCGCATCATTCGCCGGGGCTGACGCGCTGCGGAAAGGAGCTACCGCGACGACCTTGCCGTATCGCCCCTCTTTGCACCCCGCGGCCAACCAGCAAGTGGAGAGCCCTTTCGAACCGCCGATTTCCACCGTGGCGCCAGCGATTGGCCAGCTTCGTGCGAGGTTGTAAAGGGCATATCCCTCGACCGGATGCAGATGTCCTTCCACGGATTCGAATCGTTGAGCGAGCCGGCAGAAATTGAAATTCGTCTCCGTGCCCGAGCGCACCTTCTGAGCCACTTCATCCATCTTTCGATCAATAACGGAGCGATGATATTCCTTAATTGCCACAATGAGACTTCCATTTTGCTCCTCCTCCGAGAGCTTGCTGAAACTCATCTTGCCATTCTTGAACACGGCCCGGTCCAGGAAGTAATCGAAATGGCTCCCCGCACGCACTCGATACTTGAAAAATGGCTTGTGAATCTTGAGAACCTTGCCCTGGCGAAGCAATTGAGCGCGGAGAGCGCCGTCCTCGCCGGCAGCAGTGCCCCGAAACGCTTGATGTTCGGGAAACCCGCCGATGCGCTGCATGACTTCCGTTCGCATGAGGATGTTGCTGGGAAGCGACCGCTCGATGGCTTCGCGTTGCCAGATTTCAACCTCCCGATGAGCATTGACCAGCTCGACCTCACAAAAGACTGCGACCGCGGCGGCATGCTTTTCCAAAATCATCGGGGCGTGCGCGAAGAATCCCGGCGCATATTGATCGTCAACATCCAGGAAGCAAATGTACTTCCCCCGGGCGATGCGCATTCCGGTGTTGCGCGCCACGGCAGGCCCGCGATTCTTTTGGCTGATGACAATCATGTCCCCGGCAATCTCGTTGATCAGCTTCCGAGAGCGATCCACGCTGGCGTCCGTCGAACCGTCGTCCACCACGATGATCTCACAATTCGCCTCCTGCGCAAGCACGCTGCGGACACATTCCTCCAGGAATTCCTCACCGTTATAGCAAGGAATCACGACTGAAATGAGTGGGCTATCCATGGACATTCTCCCCTCGCCGGCTCTGCAATGGGCGCAGCAGCACGCCGGGCGCGAAATAAGTCTATCGCCGACCAAGGTGCTACATACTCGGTCGAGCGATTTCCAGTTTGTTGACGTTCGTTTGACTGGCGATTACTGATTTCGATACATACCCCACGGTCCCGCGGTGAACGTGGGAAGCGCTGGCGTTCCACAGGACGAACTGATTCGTCAGCAGATGGTCGATTTCTAGCCGATCCGATTCCGAATGATATTCGAGAAAAATGGCGTCGATCCGATTCAGAAGATGCTCGATGTCCCGCAGAATCGGAACCTCGCATCCTTCCGTGTCGATTTTCATGATCGCGATCCGGTCAACGCCCAGGTCGGCAATGGCGGACGACGCTCGGCGGAGGCCCACTTCCTCATAGTCGCGTGAGTTCAGCGCGCTCCGGCAAACGGAATTGGTCGCGCTCGCCTCCAGCCCCTTGAAGAGCTTCATCGCTCGGTCATGCTGGTAGAGCCCTTGATTGAAAACCTTTACCCTGGCCAGGCAGCCGACATTCTCTTGCAAAAAGGAAAAGCTCTCGGCATCCGGCTCGAATGCAAAGATCGTCGCTGAAGGGTACAGGGAATGGAAGAGCAGCGTTGCGCAGCCGATATTGGCCCCAATGTCTAGAATGGTGTGCACGCGCGCCTGCAGGAAAGGCAAATACGGGTATACCTTCTTGACAAAAATCTCCTGGGCAATGAAATCGATGGAATCCGTGGCCGGGTAGCGGATGACGAAGGACTGGCCATTGATCAAGATCGTTGATTGGCCCGCTTCCACCGCCGCGGGGTTGCCCTTGTTGGTTCGCGCTATGCTCATTTTCGGCCATCGCAGCTCGTTTCATCGATTGAGTATCTCAGTTGCCGCTGTTGTCTAATTGCGGAAGCCGGCCGCTGTCTGACCGTTGCCCATCGCCGGTGCCGCTTGCGCGAAGTTCATTGTCCCGAAGTGATGAACGAACAAGTCCCGGCAGATCGCCAGCGTGTAGCCGAGCTGCCGAGCCTTGGCGCTCAGGGCCCCCTTGTCGAAAACACTCAGGTCGGCCAACTTGCTCAACTCGCCTTGCTGGTTCAATCGCCGAAGGACTTCCCGTTTCAGCATCAAGCAAAAGCCGTCGAGCCGATCGACGTTCACGTATTTGCCCTTGTTCTTTTCCCTTAATTCATCGGCGAACGCTTGCACCGCGTCCAGATCGATCAGGCCGCGCGGACCGCTGTCATCCTCCGCAGGCCGTACGCTCTTGCGTGGCCCGCTGCGGTAGGGCACCGCCTCGACCAGTTGCAGTTCCGTGGCGTAATTTGACATCGGCCCCACCATGCCGGTGCCGGCCGACTGGGACATCAGGCCGATCAGTTGATTGACCCAGCCGCGCGTCACGATGGTGTCATTGCTGAGCAGCACGATAAAATCGCCGCGGCACATTTCCAGGGCCTCTTTGACGGCCTGCGCAATGCCCAGGTCCGACGGCGTCCGCACCACCTGCAAGCGCATGTTCGCGAGGCCGGTCGCCAGGCCGCGCAGGTACGGGGCCGTGCCATCGAGAGAGCCGATATCCAGGAAGATCAGCTCGTACGGCATACGCGTGTGCTTGAGGATGCTTGGCACGCACATCTCCGTGTACTCCAGCGTGCCGCAACACGGGATGACGATCGAGACCAGTTGCCCCGCCACAGCGACCCCCTTCTCCTGAAGGATGATCGGCGGCTTGGTGGGAATGCTCGGCGGCGCGGACGAAAGAAGGTCAGTGGCCATGTTTTGCTCGCTTATATCAAGGGTGTCGTTCAATGAATCAAAGTCTCTCGCAAAGACGCAAAGGCGCAAAGAAGAAAAAACGATCAAGATCGGGACGCTCTGTATTCCTGCATGTCCTCTTCTTTGCGACTTTGCGTCTTTGCGAGAGGCTAATCTGCCTTATCCGGTATTTCCGGCGGCCACGCCGCTGCCTCTTCCGGCTTCTCGTCGCGGCGGGCGTATTTGCTGACCAGGTTGATGAGGAGCAAATACTCCTGCTGATTGCGCTGGTTCAAATGGGCGAGGACTTCTTGCTGCTTGTGCAGAAGCCGATCGCGGAACTCGCCGGTCTTGTCCAGGGTCAGGGCCTCGGCGATCATGTCCAGGGCGGCCGGGTAGTTCTTCTCCCGCGCGTAGACCCAGGCCAGGTTAAAGCGGCAGCGGACGTCGCTGCCGTTCACCGTCATGGCCTTGATGTAGGCCGAGCGGGCTTCTTCGGTGCGGCCCCACTCGTACAGGCCGTCGCCCAGCGTGTTCCACAGTTCCGCGGAGCAAGTCGGATTGTGCGACAACGCCACCTTGGCCATGTCAATGCCCGCTTTCACGTCGCGCATATTGAAGGTCAGGAACATGCTGATTTCATTGAGCAGCACCCAGTTGCCCGGCTGTTTTTCCAGGGCTTCGCGGTAGAAGCTCGCCGCCAGCTCGAATCGGCCCATGCGCAGGCAGCCTCGCGCCTTTTGCAACGGCTCCTGCAGCCAGGTGCTGTGCGAATCGCTGAACTTCTCGTAGAAGCGCGTCATGGTCTCGGAGCCCAGCTTGTGGCCCAGCAAGCGCGAGTGAATCCCCCGGCTGTCTCCCGGCGGCTCCATCCACTGCTGCTTGCCGCCCGTCCCGAAGAACTCCTTCAGCAGCGGGAAGTTGACGCCGACGAACGTGGCCAAGCTGAACCGCTGATGCTCGACCTCATCGTCGCGCGTCATCTGCGTTTGGCCGTAATCGTTGATGAGGATCATCCCTTGCTCGTGCAGCAGATCCAGCAGTTTCTCCAGGCACTGAATGGCCCCGTAGCTGAGCAGCACACGCTTGCTCACGCGCTGGGCGTACTCCACGGCGAACGCCCCATGCGGCAGCGTGGCCACGTCCACGGGACGGTAATCGTATTCCGACGCGAACATGCCGTAGACTTCAAGCAGCTCCTGCTTGGCCCTATCATCTTGCGATCGGGCCCGGTAACGCAACATCTCCAAATTCATATCCGTGAAGTCGCCGAGCCGGACATTACGGCCCACGCAGGTGCGCACGCACAGTTGGCGGACTTCCTTGTCGTCCATCTCCAGCACCGCGGCCGGCAGGCAATCGAGCAGATAGTTCAGGAACACGGCCCGCAGCGGCTTGCCCGGCCGGCCGTGAAACATCGCATCGTTGAGGAGATATTGCTCCGGCACCATGGCATCTACCAGCCGCACCCGATTGCGGCCCGGATGATTGCCCAGCACCCCATGCCGCAGCACATCCTGCAGCATGCGCGGCGAACGGTCGGCCGCGATGTAGCAGAGCCGGTCATAGTAATCCTTCCCATTCTTCCGGCACAGATCCCGAAAGTTATCGAGGAAATAGCGGGCGAACAGGCCGACGCCGATACCCAGCTCCAGCACGAAGATCTCGTCTTCCAGCGGGGCAGCTTTCTCCGCTTCGACCAGGTTGGCAAAGAAAACCTCGGCCGCGTGGCGCGACAGCGTGCCATCGTTGTTGATGACGAACGGCACCGGCGAGGCGTCGCTGATGAACGCCTTGTTGCCGCGCTCGCGCAGATATTGCTGGCCCAG
>Ga0182024_10014423_pt1 | contig 15275 bp, 4 predicted proteins | sample P32metaG_FD_120480 | JGI IMG/M metagenome (GOLD analysis project Ga0182024, IMG submission 120480) | Permafrost microbial communities from Stordalen Mire, Sweden - P3-2 metaG (Illumina Assembly) | ecosystem: Environmental > Terrestrial > Soil > Wetlands > Permafrost | place: Sweden: Stordalen... | reverse complement strand
TTTCTTGGCGCGATTCGTTTGCCGAATACTGCCTTCAAGCAGAACGCGAATACCGAGGTTACAACAGATATAGTGTTTTTTCGAAAACTGGCGGAGGGCGAACGTCCGAATGGTCCTGCCTGGCTGAATCTCGCCGAGCACATCAACGACGACGGGATTCCGTTTCAGATCAACGAATACTTCGCCGGAAATCCGCACATGATGCTTGGCAGGATGGCGAACGAGGGGACGATGTATCGGCAGAACGAACCAGCTTTGATTCCAGACGGCCGCAAGTTGGCCGTTGCCTTGCGGGAAGCCGCGGCCGCGCTGCCAGAAGGCATCTACAAGGCGCACGAGCAAACCAGTGCTCCACGCGTCGCAGCCGTGGCGGAGATTCTCGCTCCGGATTACGTGAAGGAGAACGCCTTCGTGCTTCACGATGGCACCATAATGATTCGCATGGGGCCGACGCTTACGCCGGTCACGAACATTCCCGACGAAACGGCGAGGAGGATTCGTGGGTTGATTAGAGTGCGCGATGCCGTGCGGGAGACGCTGCGAACGCAACTTCAGAACTACGGCGAGGAAGCAGTGCTCGATGCGCGCCGAAAGCTCAATTCTCAATACGACCATTTCATCTCCCGGTTCGGTGCAATCAATGACAACGCCAACCGGCGAGCATTTCGTGGCGACCCCGACCTTCCGTTGCTTTGCTCTCTGGAAGACTACAACGACGAGACGAAAAAAGCAGCCAAGACCGCGATTTTCCGCGAGCGTACGATTCATCAGACGAAGCTCGCGCAGGCCGCAGAAACACCGCAGGACGCCTTGGTTCTGACGCTGAACGAAATGGGACGAGTGGATTTCGCGCGGATGGAGATGCTTTTGAGCAGGCCACCCGAGGAATTCATTCCAGAACTGAAAGGAATGGTCTATCGCAATCCGCAGACCGAGCGATGGGAAACGGAAGACCAATACCTTTCCGGCGACGTGCGTGCAAAATTGGAGGATGCCCGCGCGGCGGCGACCGCGAATTCCGCTTATCAGGAAAATGTCACCGCACTGGAAGCGGTGCAGCCCGCTGACTTGAGCGCGTCTGAAATCGACGCGCGCCTGGGTGCGGTGTGGATTCCGCCGGCGGACGTTGAGGCTTTTGCAAAATCGCTCCTTGACGCGGAAGGCATCACGGTTTCCCACGCGGCGGCAGTCGGCACCTGGTTCATCAAAGGCGACCACGGCGCCCGCGCCACGGTCGCGAACTCCACCGAATGGGGAACCACGCGCTATTCCGCGTTGGAGCTGATTCAGGATGCGCTGAATCTCAAAACACCGACCGTCTATGACACGGACCCGAAGACGGATGCTCGAGTCATCAACGCCCAGCAGACTGAGGGCGCGCGGGACAAGATGGAGAAGATCAAGGAGCGCTTCAAAGGCTGGATTTGGGAGGAGGATGAGCGCCGCGAACGGCTCTGCCGAAAATACAACGATGAATTCAACAGCGTGCGGTTGCGCGTCTTCAACGGGAGCCATCTGACGCTGCCCTCCAGCAGTCAGCAGATCCAACTGAACCCGCATCAGAAAAACGGCGTCTGGCGAATCGTCCAGAGCGACAACACACTGCTCGCCCACGTCGTCGGCGGTGGCAAGACCTACACGATGGTAGCGGCGGGCCTCGAATTGAAGCGGCTCGGCCTTGCAACGAAGCCGATGTTTGTGGTGCCCAATCACATGCTTGGGCAATTCTCGACCGAGCTGCTCATGCTCTACCCGACCGCCAACATTCTTGTCGCGCGCAAGGAGGATTTCGAGGCGTCAAAGCGCGCACGCCTTTTCAGCCGCATCGCGACCGGAAATTGGGACGCCGTGATTGTGACTCATGCGAGCTTTGAAAAAATTCCGGTGGCGGTGGCGACGCGCAGGGAATTCATCGCGGAGCAAATTCACGAAATCAAACAGGCGATTCGCGAGCAGCGCAGCGAGCGCGGCACACGGTTGGTCAAAGAATTGGAGCGCGTTCAAAAACGGCTTACGGCCAAGCTGGAGAGCCTGTCCGCCGACCACAAAAAGGACAACACGCTGACATTCGAGGAGCTTGGCATCGACCGCCTTTTCATCGACGAGGCGCACAAGTTCAAAAACCTATTTTACGTCACGAAGATGACGCGCGTTGCCGGTTTGCCGCAGACGGCATCCGAACGCGCATTCGATATGTTCCTCAAGGTTCAGCACATCCAGACGAAGAACAAAGGGGGAGGCGTCGTTTTCGCGACCGGAACCCCGATTTCCAACACGATGGCGGAAATGTTCACGATGCAGCGCTACTTGCAAATGAGCGCACTGCGCCGCAATCGCTTGCAGCATTTCGATTCGTGGGCGGGGACGTTCGGCGAGACTGTGACCACGATGGAACTCAGTCCCGACGGCAGCGGCTATCGGCTGCAAAGCCGCTTCGCGCGGTTCGTGAATGTGCCGGAGTTAATGCAGCAATTCCGTCAGGTCGCCGACGTGCAGACGGCGGAGATGCTCAAGCTGCCGGTTCCGAAGCTGGAGCAGGGACGGCCCGTTACCGTCAGTGCGCCAACGACGCCGGAACTGAAACGGTTCGTCGATCAACTCGTGAAGCGGACGGAAAAGATCAAGAGCGGTCGCGTCGATCCGCGCGACGACAACATGCTAAAGATCACGACCGAGGGACGAAAGGCCGCGCTCGATCTTCGGCTCATGGTCCCGCGTGTCCGCGACAATCCGGACTCCAAGACGAATCAGGCCGTCGAGAAGATTCATCAAATCTGGCTTGATTCGACGCCGCAGAAAGGCGCGCAGCTTGTCTTTTGCGATATGTCCACACCGCAGCCGGGCGGCAGAGGGTTTTCGGTTTATGACGACGTGCGCGACAAGCTCCTCGCACGCGGCATTCCCGCCGCCGAGGTTGCATTCATCCAGGACTTCGACGACGACACTTCGAAATCCTCTCTTTTCAAAGCCGTGCGCGAAGGCAAAGTGCGCGTGCTTCTCGGCAGCACCGCAAAAATGGGGGAGGGAACGAACGTGCAAAAGCGGCTTGTGGCGCTTCACCACCTCGATGCGCCCTGGCGACCAGCCGACATTGAGCAGCGCGAAGGCCGCATTATCCGGCAGGGCAATCAAAACGAATACGTGAAGATTTTCCGGTATGTGACCGAAGGCAGCTTTGACGCTTACATGTGGCAGACGCTTGAAACCAAATGCCGCTTCATCGCCCAGGTGATGAATGGCGACGCAACCGTGCGCCGCGCAGAGGACGTGGACGCCGCGGCGCTCACGTATGCAGAGGTCAAAGCCATCGCGTCAGGCAATCCGATGGTGATCGAAAAGGCCGGCGTCGATGCCGAGGTCATGCGTCTTAATCGGCTTAAAAAGCAGCATGCCGAAAGCCTTTACCAAATGCGTTACCGCATCAAGAGCTTGGGCGAAAGCGTGCAGATGGCCGAACGAGACATCGCAAATATCCGGGAAGATTTGCGGGCACGCACCAGCACACGCGGCGACAATTTCTCGATGGTAGTGAAAAAGGAGACGTTCACCGAACGGGCAATGGCTGGTCGTGCCCTCGTCTTCATTTCCGCCGCGCTCAAGCCGTTCCAATCCACGAACGCCATCGGCAATGTCGGCGGATTTCCCATTTCGATCCATAAGTTCGATGAACGCGCCAACCTCACGATCCACGGTAGGAACACCTACAACGCCAACGTCAGTGACAGTGCTCTCGGAACCATCGCGTCCGTTGAGCACACGCTGGAGGGCATGGAAGACCGTCTTCGCGAGCGCGAATCCGACCTGAAACAGTATCGCAAACAGAGCGAGGATTTGACCAGGCAACTCGATCATCCATTCGAGCACGAGGAGAAGCTGACGGCAGCAACGAAGCGCCAGCAGGAGATTGTTGCCGCGTTGGACATCACAAAGAACCAAGCGTCCGCCAAGGTGGACGAGGGAACCGAACAAGTAACCGAGACTATTGAGGGGATGCCGCAGCAAGCTCCGCGAAAACGAATCGTCGCCAGTATTGCCAGATAATTCTCGTCGTTCTGAAGTGCGCTAGCGAAACCGAATCTGGGAGAAAATTGAGGGTCTGGCCCTGCCGGTCCTCCTGCTTGAAGGCTGGGACCAGAAGGGAATGCCGCCACAATTACAATGATGGCCAACCCGAACGGGGTGCTTCCGGGCCTCTCGATCATCTATCGGGCAGATCGAGGGTACGGTCGGCCTCGACGCTCGATCATAGACGCCACGGCCACTGCCAAACGATTGAGCCGGTCGCTGCCCGCTACGGGTGCTGCATCTCGGCGCGGATCAGTGTCGCAAAGAGGCTGCTGGCGGAGCACTATCCCGGTCGAATTCGTGGATCAAGTCGTCCCAAAGAGTCGTCTTAATCCAAGATATTCCGGTCCGATCATCCCGCAGCAACACTTCCGCTACCGGGTCGTTCAGCTTTGGATACGGCGGTTCGATATGCCCGATACCGATATTTCCATCTGCGCCAAGAATCACTCCAATATCGGTTAGGCCTTCGGCGCGCCTTTTCAATAGCTCTTGACGTAACCAAGCCCAATCCACTCCGCCCAGAGCCGCGGGAATCAATTCGTGCAACATCGGCAGCGTGACGACATCAATGAGTTCCGGCAAATCCCTCGCGGCGCGTTTGACGTGAGCTTCGTCCGAAAGAGCCTTAATCGCAGTAGAAATATTGTCTGGAATAGCATCAGAATCCCCAAAATAGCGTTTGAGAATTTCGTCGCGAAGCTCAGTTCCTCTTTCAACGTCATTAAGCGCCGGCAAAAAACGCTGGACCAAAACCGTGCGTGAAAAATCAGCCACGCCGCAGTCGAGGAGAGCCCGAGTAGGAGGATTCAAAGCATCACGAAGGAATGGATCCAATGCGCAGTGAAATTCTAATCCCCGCAGGAAAAACTCACGATGAATAGGATGGTCCTCACCAATAAATTCCCTCTCGAACCAGCCTCCGAATGTCAGGAGAGCATCGCACCTGAGTTCTCCGAAAAACAAATCGTCACAGTAGAGATCGAGCGGAGCCGTTGGCTTATGACGCATCGCGTAGAAGTGGTCGTGAATCTCCGCGATCGCATTCCGTAGGCTAACTTCATACCATGCGGCGATGCCGCGCCACGGCAGCGCATTAGGATCGACGCTATGAGAGTTTACTGTCTTTGACAAGGAGCATGCAGCGCCGAGAAGAATGCCAAACGCTGTAAGTTGTTCACACGAGAAGGAGCCATTTCGGAAAAGATAGCAACCGCAAATCTTGTCGAGAATCGGAAGACCAATGTGTGGAAGCTTCCAGTCCAATCCCGCGAAAGAAATACCCATCACACGAGACCGGATACCAGGCGAGAGCACGATTTCATGGACGTGCTCAGCCAACGAACCAAAAAAGTCAATTTTCAACGGAAGTGTGGATTTGATCATGGCGTTGCGCTGAACATCCCACGCGGATAGCAAGTCCCAGCGAATCTTGCTCTTTTCTTCAAGCAAACGACAGGCGCGCTCTGAGATTGCAAAGAGACCAACCGGTTGCATACTGGTTGAAACAGGGTCAGGCTCAAATATTTTCCGATGCAACGTAGCATCGGTCCTGAAACCGCGCGATTTTGCGTGTTCGACGAAGGCGAATGGGTTCAGCACGCCCACCGTGATCATAAAACTCGCCTCAGAATGCAGGTGAGTCATGCGCGACAGTAAAGCAAAGCCGTGCGCTCTTGCCCGCTCCCCATCGTGAACGAGGATTTCGAACGCGCGCTCAATGAATGTCGCCGGAGGCTCTTGCCCGACAGCGTCCGACTCAATCAAAATGCTTCCGGTAAGCAGCCCGAGTCTCGGCAATCCGTCCTGCCCCATTGCCGACCACGGCGCGGGTAATTCGATTCTAAGCACAACGCCTGCGTCACTGGATTCAGCGCGGAGACAGAGTACATTCTTACCGCCCCATGTGATAAGCGAGCTAACCGAATGCGTAAGAAGCGACGAGTACTCAGTTGCGATCAGCACAAAGCTAACGTCGTAAGACGACAAAAATGGAAACTGGTTCCGTAACTCGTGTTCATATCCCGTCAACTCAGTAATTGCTTCGCGCTCCGGCTTCCTGCTCGTCTTAAGTTCTACAATGACGAACGAATACTTCTTCGGGTTGAATAAGACAAAGTCCGGTAGAAGGCGTTCCTTGCGATCAAGGGAAATGTTCTGCGGTGTCTCGTTCAACACCGCGATATTATCGAGTTGTTCAAGTACAAAACCGGCAGCGGTGAGCGCCTTCTTCCTTGCGAGATAGTCAACTGGGAACTCAGGAAAAATCGTTCCGTCGTTTCCGGTCGAAAGCACTTCACGTCCAACTATGACCTGTGAAAAGATTCCCTCACGAATCCTGCTTTTAACAAAATCCTGTAGCGCGGATTCCTTCATGCGGCTCAAATGTTGATATTGATTTGGGTCATACGCGGACTGTACTAGGTCTGACAAAATGAAAGAAAGTGTCTTCCGAATGTTCACAGCTACGGTCCATTGCATTACCTCGGTTTGATGTGGTTCTGTAAGCCCCTCTGCTGACGGCGCCGTGAACGTCGGGTGAACTGGGCGGTTTGAAAATCGGCATAGTTTTTGTTTTGGAACTCAGAAACCCAACCTCCATCAGAAGAAAGCGGGGAAGAAGAGTTGTTGAGGGCGGCGCATGAGGACGAAAACACCGTGTTCCACGCGGAGTTCCACACCGGCGGATTCATCCGACTTTCAGAATGCCGCTGGCACCCCTCTGGTGAATCAGGATATTGCCCCCGGTATTTCGTCGGTGAGGAAGGATTGTTGATATCCTTGTTACCGTTGACGACCAGCCACGCCCCTGGCTGTCGGATGCTGATGGCTTTCATGGGAGGATGTGAACTCTGGGGGTTTTGGAGATCGAGTTCAAGCTAGGCTTGTGAGGGGAGTGGTTGGCTCTTGATCTCCCAGAATTTGCCCTATAATCCGCCCCATGCCAGAAGCCGAGTGAAAAACCCGGAAACAGCAGATCGCCGAGGTGCCTCAGCCAAACTGCCACCCTTCGGGCATAATGATGTTTTGTGACCGGAATGAAAATCGAAGAGATCACCACTGGCGTTAGCCTGACGGGAATCGAGCCGTCTGCTGTCGTCACCGTCGTGGCTACTGTGCCGATCTCTGCGGATGCCATCCAGGTCATTTACAAGACGCCGGACGGGATGCTGAAAGACCGCCTCCTCGGGCGACACGATGAGGAAAACATCGCCCCGGCCACACGGGAGCGCCCGTGGTCGTTCGACGGCGACGGCGATGCTTTCAAGCTGGCCGTCGAAGCCAAGCGCATCGACCTCGCCTTTCTCTTCGACCCGATGATGGCGGTTCATACGTCAAATGTGGAGCCGCTCCCGCATCAGATCACCGCGGTTTACGAATCCATGCTCCCGCGTCAGCCGCTTCGTTTCGTGCTGGCCGACGACCCAGGCGCCGGAAAAACCATCATGGCCGGCCTCTACATTCGCGAACTCATCATGCGGGCCGATTCCCGCCGCATTCTCGTAGTTGCTCCCGGTAGTCTTGTCGAGCAATGGCGCGACGAGTTGTTCGAGAAGTTCGGACTCCAGTTCAATGTTTTTTCCTCCGCACTGGAGGCAGCCACGCCTACCGGAAACCCCTTCGAGGACCTGGACCACCTCATCGTCCGTCTCGACCAGATGGCCCGCAACGAAGAGCTTCAGGAAAAACTCCTCGCCACTTCATGGGACTTGGTGATTTTCGATGAGGCGCACAAGCTCGCCGCCCATTTCTTCGGCTCCAAACTCGAAAAGACCGGACGCTTTATCCTCGCGGAGAAGCTCGGTGCCCGCACCCGGCATCTCCTGCTGCTGACAGCCACGCCGCACAGCGGGAAGGAGGAGGACTTCCAGCTTTTCCTTTCGCTCCTCGACTCCGATCGCTTCTATGGCAAGTTCCGCGATGGCGTTCACAAGGTCGATTCCTCCGATCTCATGCGCCGCATGGTGAAGGAGGAAATGCTCAGGTTCGACGGCACGCCCTTGTTCCCCGAGCGCCGCGCCTACACGGCCAACTACAAACTCTCCAGCATCGAGTCCGCGCTTTACGAGGCCGTCACTTCCTATGTGAAGACCGAAATGGGCAAGGCCGATGCCCTCCAAGGTCCGCGCAAAGGTTCGGTCGGCTTCGCCCTGACCGCCCTCCAGCGTCGTCTCGCCTCCAGCCCCGAGGCGATTTTCCAATCCCTCAAGCGCCGCCGAGATCGTCTGGAAAATCGGCTGCGCGAGGAAAGTCTGTTGGCCCGTGGCCAGCAATTCACCCCCCAGAATCTGGAAACACCGCCGGAAGACGACGACGACCTGAGCGCCGAGGAGCAGGAGGAGCTGGAGGAGAAACTCACCGACACGGCCACGGCCGCCGAGACCATCGCCGAGCTTGAAGCCGAGATCGCCATTCTCGCCCGCCTCGTCGAGCAAGCCCGTGGCGTGGTGGATTCAGGACTGGATCGCAAGTGGGACGAACTCTCAAAAATTCTCCAGAACGATCCCAACATGCGCGATGCCGGTGGTCGCCAGCGCAAGATGATTGTCTTCACCGAGCACCGCGACACCCTGAACTATCTGGAGCGGAAAATCGGCGGTGTCCTCGGCACACCCGACGCCATCGTTACAATTCACGGAGGCGTCCACCGCGACGAACGCCGCAAGCGTCAAGCCCTGTTCCGTTCCGACCCCGAAGTCCGGATCCTCCTCGCCACCGACGCCGCTGGTGAAGGCGTGAACCTCCAGAACGCCAATCTCATGGTCAATTACGACCTGCCGTGGAACCCGAACCGCCTCGAACAACGCTTCGGGCGCATCCACCGCATCGGCCAACAGGAGGTCTGCCATCTCTGGAACCTCGTGGCCAAGGAAACCCGCGAGGGCGAAGTCTATTACCGCCTGCTCACCAAGCTCGAAACCATCAACGAAACCTTCAAAGGCCGCGTGTTTGATATTCTCGGCGAGGTGTTCGAGGAAAAGAGCCTCAAGGAAATGCTCCTCGATGCCATTCGCTACAACGACCAGCCCGAGGTTCGCGCCCGCCTCACGCACAGCATCGACACCGTCTTCGACAATAGCCACATCAAGGAACTCCTCGAACGCAATGCGCTCGCGCAGGAAACCATGAGCGCCGAGCGGCTCTTCGCCGTGAAAGAGAAGATGGAAATGGCCGAGGCACGCCGCCTCCAGCCCTACTTCGTCCGCTCGTTTTTCACGAAGGCGTTCGAGGGTCTTGGCGGGGCCATGCATCCCCGCGAGCCGGGTCGCTGGGAGATCACCCACGTACCTGCCCTCATCCGCGAGCGTGATCGCCAGATCACCGGACGCAATCGCCGCGAACTCGCGCCCGTTCTGAAACGCTACGAGCGTGCCTGTTTCACCAAGGAAGCCGTCCGTCCGCTCGACACGCCGGGCATTCCATTCGCACAGATGATCCACCCCGGTCATCCGCTCATGCTCGCCGTCAGTGACATTGTTCTGGAGCAGCACAGCAATTTGATGCGCCAGGGCGCGATCCTCTTGGACCCCGCCGACGAGGGTGAAGAAGCCTCTCTCCTTTTCCTCATCACCCACGAGATCAAGTCTGGCGACAGCACCGTGCTTTCCAAGCGGCTCCAGTTCGTCCACGTCACTCCCGCCGGCAAAGCATCCTTCGCAGGATGGGCACCGCACCTGGATTACGAACCCCTTCCCGCCGGAGACTTCGACCTGGTCAAGCCGCTCCTCTCAGAACCGTGGCTATGCGCCGATCAAGAGCAAAAAGCCCTCGCCCTTGCCGCCACAACGCTCGTCCCCGAGCATTACGGCGAAGTCGCCGGACGCCGCATCGCCCATGTGGACAAGACTCTTGCCGCCGTTCACGAGCGGCTGACTAAGGAAATCGCCTTCTGGTCCGACCGCTGGATGAGGCTCAAAGACGATCAGGAAGCCGGGAAGGACGTACGCCTGAATCTGGAAAACATCCAGCGCACCATCAACGACCTCGAAGGCCGATTGCAAAACCGGAAAAAGGAACTCCAGTCCATGCGCCACGTCACCAATGGCACCCCGGTCGTGCTCGGCGGCGCGCTTGTCATCCCCATCGGCCTGCTGCGTCAACTTCGCGGCGAACCTGCGCCCGACGCCGCGACCGCCTTCTCCGCCGACCCGGCAGCCCGCTCGCGCATCGAACTGCTGGCCATGAACGCCGTCCGCCGGGCCGAAGAAGCCCGCGGCTGCCGTGTGGTGGATGTCTCCGCCCAGAAATGCGGCTGGGACATCACCTCCTATGCGCCTTCCGTGGATGGCAAATTGCCCGAGTCACGCCACGTCGAAGTCAAAGGCCGCATCCAAGGCGCAACCACCGTCACAGTGACCAAAAACGAAATCTTCGAGAGCTGGAATCAGGGCGTCAAATACCACCTCGCCATAGTCCTCGTCGGCGAAGACGAATCCATCGACGGCCCTCACTACGTGCCGCATCCCTTCAAGGAAGAACCCGGCTGGGGCGTGTCCTCCGTCAACTACGACCTCAAGGCGTTGCTCGAACGCGCCCAAGGAATTTAGTGCATGGCAGACTATCCCATCAAATCACCCCGCAAGCTCATCGAAGTTGCGCTGCCGCTGGACGCGATCAATGCGGCTTGTGCGCGGGAGAAATCCATCCGGCATGGGCATCCGAGCACCCTGCATCTGTGGTGGGCGCGGCGTCCGCTGGCGGCAGCGCGGGCGGTCATCTTTGCGCAGTTGGTCAATGATCCCGGCTACCAGCAGGGCGGCGGGTTCAAATACGGGAAAAACAAAAAGGACGCCGCCATCGAGCGGAAGCGGCTGTTCAAAATCATCGAAGACCTCGTGCTGTGGGAGAACACCACCAACGAGGCAGTCCTGGAGCGTGCCCGCGCCGAGATTCGCCGCTCGTGGCGGCAAGTGTGTGAGCTGAACAAGGACCACCCGCAGGCCGCCGAGTTGTTCAATCCCGACAAGCTGCCCGCCCTGCACGATCCCTTTGCCGGCGGCGGAGCCATCCCGCTGGAGGCGCAGCGGCTAGGGCTGGAGGCTTATGCGAGTGACCTCAACCCCGTGGCCGTGCTCATCAACAAGGCCATGATCGAGATCCCGCCCAAGTTCGCGGGCAAGCCGCCGGTCAGCCTTCTTCTAAACCGCCAAGGCTCGAAGAAGAAGGAACTGGGTTTGGAAAGAGAATGGCCCGGTTCCACCGGGCTGGCGGAAGACGTGCGCTATTACGGAGCTTGGATGCTTGAAGAAGCGCAGAAGCGTATCGGGCATCTCTACCCACCGGTAGAAATCACGGCAGAAATGGCGAAGGAACGGCCAGACCTCAAGCCTCTTGTCGGTGAAAAAGTGACCGTTATTGCGTGGCTTTGGGCGCGCACGGTGAAGAGCCCGAATCCCGCTTTCTCCCACGTTGATGTGCCACTTGCGTCCACATTCATTCTTTCGAGCAAATCCGGCAATGAAGCTCACGTCGAGCCGGTGATAGAGGGTGACCGGTATTGGCTGCAGGTAAAATTGGGCACTCCGACGGCGGAGTCCAAAGAGGGAACGAAGGCGCCGGGACGCGGAGCGAACTTCCGGTGCATCGTTTCCGATGCGCCTATTGGGGGCGCATATATCAAGGAGGAGGGCAAAGCCGGAAGAATGGGGCAACGCATGTTGGCTGTTGTCGCCGAAGGAAAACGCGGCCGCATCTACCTCTCACCAACCAAGCAAATTGAAGAGGTCGCCTGGAGGGCGAAACCCACTTGGAAACCAGATGTTGAGTTCTTTACGCAAGCTCTTGGGTTCCGCGTCGGAAACTACGGAATGACCAAGTGGAGCGACATATTCACAGCTCGCCAACTGGTAACCCTGACTACTTTTTCTGATTTAGTTCAGGAAGCTCGCCATAATCTCATTGCTAGGTCTGAGGACTTGGACTTTCCACCTGACACTCGCGGGCTATCCGCCGGCGGGAAGGGAATCGTCGCATACGCCGATGCTCTTGCCGTTTACCTGTCTCTAGCTGCAAATAAAGTTGCTTCGCGCGCGTCAACACTTTGCGGCTGGGACAACGGTTACCAGAAGATCATGACGACCTTCAGTATGCAAACGCTGTCCATGAAGTGGGACTTTGCAGAGGCGAATACTTTCTCAGGATCAACCGGAAGCATTGATGGCGCTGTTGATCTGACCGCCAAGGCGCTATGCACCGTGGATTCAACGCATCCGGGGTATGCCGCGCTTGCCAATGCTACCCAGCAGTCCATCAGCGGCGGAAAAGTCGTATCCACCGACCCTCCATACTATGACAATATCGGCTACGCGGACTTATCAGATTTCTTCTACGTCTGGTTGCGTCGTTCCCTCAAATCGGTTTGTCATGAGCTGTTTACTACGCTGACTGTACCCAAGGCAGAAGAGTTGGTTGCTACTCCGATCCGGAACGGAACTAAATCACAAGCGGAGGCGTTTTTTCTTGATGGAATGACCAAAGCTCTGAGGCAGGTGGCCGAGCAATCGCACGTAGCTTTTCCTGTAACGATCTATTACGCGTTTAGACAATCTGATACAGATAGTAGTGACGGCACCAGCAGCACCGGATGGGAGACATTCCTTGCGGCCGTTGTCAGTGCCGGATTCGCAGTCACAGGCACATGGCCAATGCGAACGGAATACACGAGTCAGCTTAAAACCAAACGCAACGCTCTCGCATCTTGCATCGTCCTCGTCTGCCGCAAACGTCCACGGGATGCCTCTTCTACTTCTCGCCGCGAGTTCATCCGCGAGTTGAACGGCGTGCTGCCCGAGGCGCTCGACGAGATGACCAAAGGTTCCGGCGACGAGCGCTCGCCCGTGGCCCCTGTGGACCTTTCGCAGGCCATCATCGGGCCGGGCATGGCCGTCTTCTCCAAATACGCCGCCGTGCTGGAGGCCGACGGCTCGCCCATGAGCGTGCGCACCGCTCTCCAGATCATCAACCGCTTCCTCGCCGAGGACGATTTCGACGCCGATACCCAATTCTGCCTCCACTGGTTCGAGCAACACGGCTGGACTGAAAACGTCTTTGGCGAAGCCGACGTGCTGGCCCGTTCCAAATCGACCAGTGTGGACGCTATGAAGGAAGCCGGGGTGCTGCAAAGCGGCAGCGGCAAAGTGCGCCTGCTCAAGTGGGCCGAGTATCCCACCGATTGGGACCCGCGCACCGACGCCCGCACGCCCGTCTGGGAAGCCCTGCACCAACTCATCCGCGCCTTAAAACAAGGCGGCGAATCCGCCTCCGGCGCACTCCTCGCCGCCCTCGGCGGCAAAGCCGAAGCTGTGCGCCAGCTTGCTTACCGCCTCTACACTCTCTGTGAACGCCTCGGCAAAGCCGAAGACGCCCGCGCCTACAACGAACTTATCACCAGTTGGACCGGCATCGAATCCGCCGCCACCACTTCCTCGAAACCCGCGCAAAGCGAGCTGTTTGAATGAGCGCTACATCCGTCAATCCCCGGCTTTTTGAGTTATTGAGATTCACGAAAGCTCACAATCGCCACACGAATGCCTTGGCCCAAGTGACCGGCGAGCGATTCAATATCTTTCAGATATTGCGGGTCGGTCATCTCGAAGTGACGACGCATTCGCCCATCTTGGCCGAACTGCTGAATCCAAATGGAAAGCACGGTCAGGAGGCAGCATTCCTCCGACTGTTCCTAGCACGGTTTGAAATCAGCGGATTCGAAGCGGAAACGGCCACGGTGAAACTGGAGTATTACATCGGCCCTCGCACCGAGAAATCCGGCGGTAGGATCGACATCGTAATCAAAGACGGCAAGGGAGAGACGATTTTTATCGAGAACAAGATTTACGCCGGAGATCAGGAGAATCAGATGACGCGATATCGGGAGTTTGATCGTAAGGCGCATCAGTTCTACTTGACGCTGGACGGTCGGGAGCCGAGCAACCTCTCGGAGGACGAAGTGAAGGGCATCCAATGCATCTCCTACGGCGTGGACATCCTCGCATGGCTCAAAGACTGCCGCAAAGAGTCCGCTTGTTTACATACCGTGCGCGAAATTATCACCCAGTACATCCATCTGATCGAGGAACTGACCAACCAAAGCACGACCATCCTTATGAACGAGGAACTGATAGACGCTATCATCCAGGACGAAGAGAGCTTCAGAGCGTTTGATACGCTACGCAATGCGGAGGCGGCCGTTCACGCAGCACTCATCGCTCGGTTGGATGCTGAGATAAATACGCTAGCAGAGGCGACGAAGTTTGAGCGCTTGGGTCAACTACAGGAGTTGTCGAGCAAGGAAGCAGGTTTCGCCTTCACGACACCGGGTCTTAGGGCACAAAATCTACAAGTCTGCTTTGAATTCGATGCCGGCGGTTACCGTAATTTCTTTTTCGGATTTGCGCTTCTCGATGCCGGAGTAGTCTGCCCTATCGTCAAAAGAATCGCATCTGAATATGCGAAGCGGTTTCGAATGAACTCAAACCCTGATTGGCCGGCTTGGACATGGTGGGAGGAATATCGATATTGGGGACTCGCAGAGTTTGAGGCGATTCGCTCTGGACAATTCGCAAAAGACTTGAAGATCAAACTCGAACATCTGGCGGAGATCGCGAACGCGGTCTGCCCGGAGAAAGCAGACGATTCGGCGTTCACCAAATCAATAAAATGAAACCTTGGAGAGAAATAATCGTTCCCCATCCCGACGTGCTGAATGGCACGTTTCAACAATCTGAATTTGCCGCAGACCTCACGGCGGTGCGCACGGGTAAGGCGACCCCGGAATATGGCGATGCCCAGGCATTTTATGAGCGCACCTTCATAACCGAGGGCATGGGACGCCTGCTCACACAGGTGTCGCAACGGCTCAATGGCAAGGGCGGCGAGCCGGTCATCCAACTGCAAACCGCCTTCGGTGGTGGCAAAACTCACACTCTGCTGGCAGTGTACCATCTGGCCTCGCGGAAATGCCCGTTGGGCGACCTCGCTGGCATCCCGGCACTGCTCGATCAGGTAGGGCTGATGGATGTGCCACAGGCGCAGATCGCGGTTCTGGATGGAACGGCCCACGGCCCCGGCCAGCCATGGAAAGATGGCAAGCAGACGATTCGGACGCTCTGGGGTGAAATGGCATGGCAGCTTGGCAAGGCAGAGGGTTTTGCACTGGTGCAGGAGGCCGACGCGAACGGAACTTCGCCTGGGAAGGATGTGCTCTGCACGCT
>Ga0182024_10014422_pt1 | contig 15275 bp, 12 predicted proteins | sample P32metaG_FD_120480 | JGI IMG/M metagenome (GOLD analysis project Ga0182024, IMG submission 120480) | Permafrost microbial communities from Stordalen Mire, Sweden - P3-2 metaG (Illumina Assembly) | ecosystem: Environmental > Terrestrial > Soil > Wetlands > Permafrost | place: Sweden: Stordalen... | reverse complement strand
TTTCCACAGGCTAGCATTCGGAACGGGCCTGTGGGAAACTGTGGGAATGGCAAACAATATGCGGATTCCAACCGTAGGAGACAAGGTCGGACTCGGAGACAAAGCCGGAACATACGTTGTGTCTGGGGTTAACCACAACACGAAACTCGTTAACCTTGAAAAAATAGGAAGTCAAGGGACGGGTGCTCACGGAGTTCCGTGGAGTTTGCTTTCGTACCGCGACGAACTGGACGAAAGCCAGAACGCCCTGCGGGTCGTCAGAGAAGCCACGGAAGAATAACTATTCTGACGATGGTTTCGCTGTCGTGGGATCGGGTGGCAGCTTTAGTGGCTTTATTTCTCCATTTGTCTCTTCATAACTCTCCACTAGCCTAGAAAGCGTGTCGCGAATGCCTTTGGCTTGTGGCCATGAAAACGTTACTGCGCCTAACTCCTCCGCAACAAACTCCTTCGATGTTTCGTCGGAAGGATCGCCTGAAACTAGGTGGCCGAGTCGAAGCCTCACATCAAATAGCGTCCAACTTGCGTGAGTATAATTGGTATAAATTTCCGGGCTATCCCCGCTTTTGGATGGTATCCATCTAGTGTGGCGCTTCGCTTCATCAGCCATTGCTATCTGCCTCCATTTCCCGCTGCGGCTGCGGCCATCTCCGACTGCTCCTCGACGGTTCCCATAGGCTTTCTCTTTTCGGTATCAACTAAATTGAATTCTGGCTCACGCTGCGACGCGGCGATGTTCCCATTTTCGACCGAATAATCAAAATTGGAATCTATCGGTGCATCCACCGGGGGATTTATAAATAGCTCATACTCAGCTAGGGGTGGCATTGGGCCTACGCCCGAATCCTCCTCTTTGAATGTTTGGATATTTGTGAACTGCTCTTCCGATAGGTTTATAGAAAATCTGGCTAGATCGCTAAATGGCACAAATCGGCCAATGAAGGCCATGTCGAATCCGCCTGCAATCCTTCCCACGGTATTTAAGGTCAAGTTGCCATAGTCTTGATCCTCGGCGCGTGAAACAACGCCTTGAGTAATCCCCGCCGCCTCCGCAAGCTCTACTTGAGAGCCGAAGTACTTCTTTCGGAGTGTCTTAATTTGAAATGCAACGGAACGCTTGAGAAGAGACAGTGCGTAGGATTCTCGATACTTCTTACTCTTAGACAGCTTCCACCAAATGTCATCAAATGTAATCATGGACTTCCCCTTCTCCGCGCTCCCAGCGTCGTCTGTAGTCTAGTGCCAGCGTGAATGCATCTGGCGGAATCAAAACACCGCGCTGTTCTTTTTCACAGCCAAGCAGCAGGACGAATTCCCCATTGTCGATTGGGGGCCAAATTCCGACGGGACGGAAACGCCGCACCTGCCCTGGCCTTTCCAGCTTGAAACGAATTTCCCCAAGTCCCGGCATGATTCCTTCTTAAAACCTTGAATGCTTTTGTATCGGTCCAATCAACGATTGCCTTTAAGATCGTAAGCGTGGCGTCAAATGCAGCCTGAACGGGGACATCTTGTGCCCGATACCAGTCTCGTATAGGGCACGTCCCGCCCGGAAGATAGAAGGCTTTGATCTGCCACGCCGACATATTATCCTACTGCCTTTCATAATGCAATATTACATTTTACGCTTGACTAAATCAATGCAATTTTGCATAATGTGATTATCTTAATGAAACTAGAGAGCTTCAACTGATGAATCGCCTAAGCACCTCGAATCGATCCCAAATTGTTGCAGCCCTGATCGAAGGAACTTCGATCAACGCCACTTGCCGTATGACCGGGGCTTCCAAAAATACTGTCCTGAAACTCCTTAAGGACATTGGGTGCGAGTGCGCAGCTTATCACAATGCCCATGTTCGCAATCTCCGCGTGCGCCGGGTGAGGGCCGATGAGATTTGGAGCTTCGTGCATGGCAAGGACAAGAACCTCACGCTAGAACTCTGTGGATTACTGGTGCCGGAACACGAAAAAACCCATTGATTTCAACGCCGAGAAAGAGGACGATAACGAGATGCTTCAAACCGTATCTATTAGTTGCACCTATTTTAAGGGGCCACAATTAGATGTGGTTTTTGCTGGAGTGCAGGGTCACTTAGTTCTTGAGGCCGAGCGGCCCTGCACTCCCTGTTCCGGTGACCAGGATGGCCAGCCAGAAAACCTTCGATGGTATGACTGCCCTCTCTGGTTGTCAACGTTAACTTGAAGCAACAACCACTAAGGAGGCAATATGCCTACAACGTACCCTTGGAACTCCATTAAGGAGAACCACTGTCACAACAATACCAAGTGCGGACCCGGCAGCGGGATTCCTCCGCACAATCGCGTCTCTGGCACTAGCAATAAGCCGCTATGTCGAGATTGCGCCAAACTCAACAACGAGGGCAAGTAGTTAACGCCCCCTTCACGAAAGTAAGTTCCCAATAAGGGCCTGTGGGTTCGCCATTCTGCACCTGATAGTAGCGGCGCAACTGGTCAACCTGCAGGCCGCTTTTTTGAGCAATTGCTAACGCTCGAAATCCTTCCGATCCGTCCCCGTGAAACCTTACCGTAGGCTCTGGAAAAGGATGCCCTTCCCCGCCTTCGCATGATTCAAATGTCTCGACTCCGCCTGTCCTTAAAACAGAGACAGCGTGTTCAATCCCAGCATCCAGCGGTTTTTCTGTCCCGGTACTCATGTTACATGCGTAACTTAGCATAGCCATGTAACATACGTAAACCACAAAAATGGCGAAGGAACCACAGTGCGCATTCAATCTGCGGAAGTTCCCCGAGCAACTACGTCGGCGCTTGCGGCACTTCGCTCTAGACGCTAAGGAAGATGTGCAGGACTTCGTGCCGCGCTGGTTGAGGGAGCGAGTGGAGCAGGAAGAAAATAAACTTCAGACCGCGACTAGCAAGAAGGGGGCCAAACCAAAAGCTACTTAAATTCAAACTGAACCACTACCAGCTTTTAACCGCGAAGTGCGCTAAGGAAACCGGACTGCAGGGTTGCCTTTACATTTCTGGGCGGCGCAGGCGGACGGCTGGGACTACCAGGGCCTGCTCCATGGTGGGAACGTTGGTGCCTCGCAACCGGCCTTCGGCCTGGGCCAACTTGTCGGACTGATTGGTCTGGTAGTAGGCCTGCACCAGCAGTTCCAGGGTGAAGGGATTCTCCTGGTCTTCTTCCAGATAGGAGATGGCTTCGCCTAACTTCTTCTCGTCGAAGTTCTTCTGATCTGGACTGGCATGACTCTCTTTCGCCTGGTCCATGAGCAAAGTTCCGGCGGCGCCGTTGTAGGAACTCTGGATGACGCGGTTGCGGCTTCCGGCTGCCATGGTTTCGAGTTGCTTCAGAGACTTGTCCGCCAAGGCTGGGTCGCCGGCATGGGCGGCGCGAACGGTGCGATTGCGCAGAATGCGGGAAAGCTCCTCATCTTTGTCGGCTTTCGAAATCGCAGTGCCGTGTTGCAGCGACTCCTCTGCATCCTGAATATATTTCAATGCCACTTTATCGTCGGTCTGATACTCGGCGAGATGCCGGTAGGCTTGCGCTTCCTGCAGGTCCTGATCTCCGGCGTGGGCCATCTGGGCAATTTCATGGAACGTGTTGTCAGCTTCGGCAAAGTTGCCGTCGCGGACCCACGTCATTGCTTTCTGCATGCTGTAGGCAAGGCGGTCGGCCTCGTTGTGAGCCTGGCGGATGGCCTTATCGTACTCAATCCGTGCCTGCTCCTGATTGCCCATTAAAGCGTAGGTGTCTCCGAGGCCGACCTGAGAGGTGACAAAATCGGGATCGATCTTCAAGGCGGCGCGGTAATGCTGCAGCGATCCCTCAAAGTTTCCGGCCATGCGCAGCAGTTCGCCGTAGGAATCATGCGGATTGGGCTCGTTGGGCAGCAGCGCGATGTAGCGATCCATGGCGGCGAATGCTTTGGCAAACTCGCGGTTGCGGGCATCCACGTAGGCCAGGTCGTTCAGCGCAGCGGGGAACTTCTTATCGATGGCCAGCGCTTTTTCCAGAACTCTCTGCGCCTGATCGTCGGCATTTTCCAGCAATAGCCAGTTGCCGGCGAGATAAATCAGATGCTTGTCATGAGGGTACATTTCGAGCATATCGTTCATGGCAGAGATGCCGCCAATCAAGTCGCCGTCCTGCACTTTGGCGATCCAGGTAATCATCAACTGCTCGCCGGGAGTGGTTTTGGGTGCGAGGGCCTTGGCGCGCTCGCGGGCCGCGCTCACTTCCATGGGATTGCTGCTGTTGAAGGCAATCCAAGCCCAAGCTACGGCGAGGTTGGGATCAGCCTTCACGGCGGCGCGCCACTCGTCATTGCAGCGCTCGAGATAAAGATTCTCGTAGTCCGCCATGCCCTTCTGGTAGAGAGCGCGAGCTTCTGGCGATGCGGTGGTCACCGGCAGCGAGACGGTGTCTCCCTGCTTCAGATGGTGGGCGTGAGCAATAATCGGCGCGGAAAAACACACGCCTACGACGACGATGAGGACAAGGTAGATGGAGCGACGCATCGGGATCTCCGGGACAGATGCTTTGGGGGAAAACGATTATGAGTTGAGCGTAGCATCGTCGGAATCGGGTTACCTAGTGACGGAAGTCACGTGGCGGGCGGCGGGGGAGGATGAGGAAGAAAAGCCCCTGCCGCGAGCGGCAGGGGCTTGAAAGGAAAAACCCAGGTTAGAAGGAGAACTTGGCCGCGAGTTGGATGCCGCGCGGGCCGCCTCCGCCGAGGAATGGGTTGCCGATGCCTACGTCGCCGGTGGCCGTGATCTGATAGGCACCGTTGCCTGCCTCGTGGCCATTAACGGGCGGGGCAAAGCCGCATGTGCAGGCGGTGCTGATGTTAGAGGCCGGGTCGGCAATAAAGGCCGGGAGAATTGGATTGGCAAAGTTGGGGTGATTCAAAATGTTAAAGAAATCCGCGCGGATCTGGAGCGTCATTCGCTCGGTGATGGCGGTGTTCTTGTAGATTGCGAAGTCCCACTGCTTGTACGTTGGTCCGCTCAGCGAGTTTCGGCCTAGCGTACCGTAATGCCGCGTGCCCGGAATGCAGTCGGAGGCAAAGCCGGAGTAGGAGCCATTGTTCGTGCACGGCATGGCGAACGAGCTAAGCTGCAGAAAGTTCGCCGGGTTACGCTTGTCGTAAGTAATAGGTCCGACGAGGTCTGGACGGTCGTATCCGTCGCCGCCTCCGCTATAGTCGTCCTCGGCGTTGTAGTTCAAGGTGAAGGGCTGCCCGCTCTGCAAGTTCACCGAACTGTTAAAGCCCCAACCATCCTTCAACCGGGCCATGCTGCCGCCTTGCTTCGGAAGCTCGTAGCCCGCAACCCAGACGAACCGCTGCGGTACATTGAAACTCGATGGTCCATATTCAAGTCCCGGCTGCGTGCTGTTCTGCGGCTGAGCAGCGTTAGGGATGAAATCCTCGCCATCGCTGGAATTATCCAGCGACTTCGACCAAACATAGTTCACCATCGACATAAAGCCGTGGTAGTTGGTGATACGGAGACTGGCTTGGAGCGAGTTGTAGTTGGATTGACCGGTGGAATTCTCCTGGAAAATGTAACTCGCCCCGTAAGGGAAACCGTAGTTTCTGGGCACGCTGAAGTCATTGATGCAGTCACAGCCCAAATCTGACGCTGTAATGGTCGCCTGGCTGGGCTGGTTGAGGTCGAAGAACCGGAACAGCCGATGTCCTTGGGAGCCGACGTATCCCACTTGCAGCGCTACTTTGCTTGAAATCTGCTGCTGGAAGTTCAGATTGTAGTTCTCCATGTAGGGCGTCTTAATGTTGCGGTCGAAGGAGAAAATGTCGCATTCAACACTGCAGCCTGGAGTTCCGTAGAGCGCGGTTCCAGTTAGGTAAGCCCCGGTGACGGGATTGACCGCGGCGGGGTTAAGGTTCGCCATCTGGATGGGGTCAGGGTTGCCCGTGAAGTTGTTGTACGCCGGTCCCGGAGCAAAGAACGTCGGGTAGGGCAAGTGGCCTAGCATCATATCTTGCGAGAAGGAGTCAAAGAACAGGCCGTAGCCAGCCCGAAGCACAGTTTTCGATTTGCCGGTTACGTCCCAAACGACACTGGCGCGCGGCGAGAAGTTCTTCTTGTCTGGATTGTAGAGATTAGGAAGTCCGCCCGACGCAACTTGTTCGAGAAGGCCGGTTGACGGGATGAAATCTGAGAAGAAGTGGTTCCTCTCGGCTACAACGCCATAATAATCCCAGCGCATGCCGTAGTTCAGAACCAGTCGTGGTGTGACGTGGTAGGCGTCCTGGGCATAGAAGCCGAAGCCATTCTCGTAGGTGTGGCGCAGCGTGTCGCCGGTATAGTCGAAAGTTCCGAACGCGCTGGTCGAAGGAATCATCTGGAGCAGATCTTCCAGGGTGCCGAATCTGAGCCGTCCTCGGGAATATTTATTTAGATACTGCTCAATACTCGTTCTGCGGAATTCGCCGCCGATCTTCACGTCATGCTTGTTGATCTTCCATGCGAAACTGTCAATCAGCTGATTGTTGGTGTCGACGCGATGCCGGGGGTCGCCCGAGGTTGCTCCGATTTGCGAGAAGAAGGCGGTGCTCCCAGTCGGGGTAGGCGAGAGCAGGATGATTGGCAAGCCGGAAGAATCGCAGGTGCCGAAGGTTACAGGAACGTTGCAAAGGCCGATAGAGCTGGGATTAAAATTCTGATCCTGCGGAAAGAAACCTTCCGCGAACCGGTTCCAGCCGTAGCGCAGGTCATTTACCTTCGTGCCCATTACTTTGACGTAGGAAATCGACACTAACTGAACTCGCGTCGGAGTAACGGTGTCGTATCCGGGAAGCTGGCCGCCAGTAGCGTTCAGAGCCAGCGGAAACTGCTGCGTGCTGTCGCCAAAGAAGTATCGTCCGCTAATGCTGTTGTTGGCATTAAAAGCGTGATCAATCTTGGCAATGACGCTGCTCAGATTATTAAATGACGGAGCAATTGCTGTGTAGTCAGGGGCAAAGTTGCCGCTGGCATTGAAGCAACCCGCGTCAGTGGATGTGGTTCCGGGGATGTAATTCGCGGAATCGTGAGGGAAGAAGCTAACCAGAGCCTGACCCACCGGGCTCACATTGCCCGACCCAACCGTCGTTATCGCCGCATTGATCTGGGCTTGAGTGGGAACACAACCCAGCGAGACGACGCCTACATTCTCGCGCTGCCCTTCATAGTCGAGGTAGAAGAAGGTCCTGTCCTTCACGATTGGGCCGCCGAGGGACCCTCCGAATTGATTGTTGTGAAATGGAGCCTTGGGAGCTCCTGAAGGATCGAAGTAATTGCGGGCATCGATAGCATCGTTGCGGAAATATTCGAAGAGATCTCCGTGGAGGGAGTTGGTGCCGCTCTTGGTCACGATGTTGACGACTGCGCCGGCGTTCCTTCCGAATTCCGGTGCGAAGTTTGAGAGCACGTTCATGTCGGAAATTGCGTCGATAGGCAGGATGGCGGACGGAGTTCCGAACACACCAGCCTGGTTGATCGCTGGGTCGTTGCGGTAGCCGTCGTTCATGTCGGTTCCGTCGAGCAGGTAGTTGTTGGAGCGGCCGCGAGCTCCGTTCATGCTGAACTCACCGTAGGAGCCGGGCGAATCGGAAATCTGGTCAGGGGAACCCGCGACGCCGGGATTCAGGAAGATCAGCTTCGTGTAGTCGCGCCCGTTGATTGGCAGATCCTTGACCTCATTCTGAGTCAAAACACCGCCGAGGTCGTTAGTCGTCGTCTCCACTTGGGGTAACAAATCGCCTTCTACCTCGACTCTAGTCGACACCTGGCCTGTCTTCATGCGGGCGTCGACACGGCGCTCGGTGGAAACGTCGACGATCACGCCGGTGGTCACGGAGGTCTGGAAGCCGGGCAGAGTGATCGTGACCGAATAGGTTCCGATCGGCAATTCTGGCAGGGCGTAGCTTCCGTCAGCGCTGGTCTCGGTGGCGCGCTCCAAACCCGTACCTACGTTCTTTACGGTGACCTTGACGCCGGGGAGGACTGCTCCGGACGGGTCGGTTACCGTACCGAGGATGGTGCCGCGGAAAGTCTGTGCGGAGAGGCTGACTGCGGCCAGAAGCACAAACACTAGTAGTATGCGCGCTTTCATGAAAGCTCCTTAAGATATCGATGGGTTTGAGGGAGTGACTGCTGATGCGGCCGGCCAGGCTCTTCAGGCCTTTCTTATCCGGGGCCCTGCAATTCCTTGCATACTAACAAGATGCAACGCCCAACCGCACAGCACACACTATCGAAACCCTATCCCAAGAGTCAACCATTGAGTTTCGATGGAAGCAATAGATTTTACGAATACGGTAACTCGTAGGTAACGTTACTGAAGGGGGATGGAGTGAGGCGGCTTGGAGAGAATGGTGGTGCTGCGGGCAACAGCAGGTTCCTCTGCGCTTCGCGCTTCGGAATGACGAGGACGCCAAAACGGCAAGGCCGCTAGAAGGTGATGCTAACGCCGCCGCGGACGGCGCGGGCTGCTTGGACCAGATAGACGGTCTGGCCGTCCTGTCCCATGACTGGGACGTAGCCTTGAGCGAGCAGGTTGCGCACGTCTATGATTGCTTCCATGTGGGAAGGCAGGAAGCCCATTGTGGGAATCGGCTGGCGGACGAAAAGGTTCAGGAACGGATCGCTTTGGCCCGGGGAGGCGTTGAACATGTCCACCGGAGTGAGGGCCTCGCCGTTGACCCATCGGTAGGAGGCGATCCAGCGGGTGTGAGTCTGAGGGATTGTGCCACTGAGCTTACCAGCTAGAGCGTGACGGCTCTGGGTTGTGATCCACTGCGAAGCGCCTTGCAGTTCGACGTCTGGCCTGGAAAGATCGAGGACATCGCCGCAGGCGTAATCCAGAGTCGCAGTAAGATCGGAAGAAAGCTTGCGCTCGAGCACGACCCGCAGACCATGCTCGCGCAGAGTGTCGCCGGCGTAGGTAAATGTGCCTGAGTAGGGATCGGGCAGCAGGAAGCCACCAGCGGATGTAACCTCGCCAGTGCCGATCAGTGCAGTATTTCCAACGTGGTCGCTGTACACCGCAATCTGGACGCTATTCTTGCCGATGCGCCGGGAGAGACTGAGTTCCTGGTGATGGGCGCGTTCGAGGCGAGTGGTGAAGTTCACCATGCTGACGCGAGGATCGGCTTCGCTCAGATCCGCGGGCGCTGAATCGAAACCCTGCTCGGCTCGCGTGTCGGGCAAAGAAGTGGTGTAGTCGTATTCAACCAAAGTGTTCGGAGAAGCGTGCAGATCAACCGAGCCGTAGGGCCGGAAGGCGTTGACGTGCCCAAGAAATTGGATGGTCTGCAGTTCACTGCCAAACCTTAATTCGAGCACGTCATCGACAGCGAATTCGTCCGCGGTATTGAGCGCAAGAGCCTGCAAAGCCGCATAGTGCAGGCTGGGATCGGACGGCGCGAAGCGGCGCATAGTGACCCCGATAGAAGGCCCAGAGCCGTCGAGGAGACGATGCGAATATTTGGCGCGCAGGACGGCCGACGGAAGAAGATTATCTCCGTAGCCGACATATCCGCTTACCCCAACGCGGTCGGCTGAAAAAACTGAGCGCTCCACTGAGAAAGCAGTGCTCATGTCCGATCCGCTGCCATAGCCGCTTGCAGTTGAACCGGCCAGGAACGAAACGGTGGCCTTCAAATCGTTCTGCGGCTGTTCCATGCTCGCCGCAGGGTCGTCAAACACGCGCAGCACGGGACGATTCGCTACCGAACGTAGCGTCCACTTCCAGTCGTCATCATCGGCGGTCCCGCGCAGAGGACCGACGCGTGCTGCATTCAGCAGGGTTGTGAGGGTGATGTTCAGGCGAATGCTGGTGCCGGGTTGCAAGCCAACTTTTTCGTGCTCGACGGAGAGGAAGGAAGGAGCCGAGACCTTGACGAAATAGAGCCCCGGAAGCAGGCTCGGCACGGAGAAGAATCCAGCGCCGTCGGTAAACACTACCAGGTTGCGCGCTCCTGAACCGGCAATCTCAACGACCGCGCCCATCTGGGGAGTGCCCGAGACGTTGCGCACGTATCCCGAAATGGCACCGGTTCGCTCTCCAGCCCACGCCGGAAGCGCCAGCGCCAAAATCACCGCCCACGAACCGAGATGGCGAAGCTTCACTCCAACCCCCGGAGAATCAAGTAGCCGATTACTCTACAGCAAAAGTCGCTGAAGGATCAATCGTCTGCTTGGAGATGTTGTCGTTCACTTTAATATCGATTCGATATACGCCGGGCTGCAGGTTGGCCGCGGCAATCGACTTCTGCAGCGTAACCTGTTCGCCTATGTTGCCCATCGTATCAGTAGATTCCGTCTTCTGAACCACGGCTTTATTGGTCGCGATGTTAACGATATCGTACTCAAACGTTGCGGACGGCTTATGCGTCTTGTCGTCAACTCCCAGATTATAGACCTGAACCCAGAAGTTCACCTTCTGGTCGCGACTCCGTTTGAAGAGAGCGGGCTTGCCGTCGGCTGGAGCGACGCGCGGACGAACCTTGTTCAAGCCAATCACGAACTGGCCTGTGCTCACGTCCTTGGTCGGCACCGGCTCCATTACATCAGCGACAATCAGCGAAGAGGTCGACAGCTTGTCATCGGAGTACTCAGGCACCACGATTCCACGGCTCCAAACGCCCTTGCGATCGCCGTTCACGTCTTTCACTGCGATATCAACTTTGTAGCGTCCAGGACGCAGTGGAAGCGCCTTCCAGTACACCGCTGAATTCTCCGCCGTACGAGGCAACAGCTCGGCGGGCACGTCGACCTGCACCGGTTCTTCCTGAGTCTGGATAATGCGCCCGGTCAAATTCGTCACGCGCATAAAGATATTCACGGTGCCGCGCTGCACGCCGTCCTTGTTGGCAAAGGTGATGTCGCGATACTTCAACTGGATGGCGATCGGAACCAGCACCGTATCCCCGGTGACCTTCACAAAGTCGGTGCGGACATCGAAGGGCATGAGGTTGGTGATTACCTTGGTGGTGACGAGTTCTTCCAAATCCTTGTATTTAACCGCTGGGGGCGCCTGCAGCTTGGCAAATTGTTCCAACCGGTCGAACTGTTTTGCCGTCTGGCTGGAACTGTCTGGCCCTTGTCCCAGTTGTTCTAAACCTCCATTGAAGCGGCTCGACTTGTTCGCCATGCCCATGGACTCATACAGAGTCAAACCGGCGTTGGGCGTCATTTTGAGGGCGTCCTTCTCCGACCGGTCCATGGTCATGTGGTAGTCGTTGCACATGCAGGAGTCGACGAATTCGATAATGATTTCCTGGCCAATGCCTTCAAGATAACGGTAGCGCCAATCTTCGAAAGGGAACGTGGAAGTCTCGCCGCCACCTTCATCCATGGGCCGCTCATAGGTGCCGCCGGAAGGATGAGAATCAACTTCGTCGGCAGGACCGTACATGATGTAAATGCGGCCGCGGTCGGTTTTCCAGCCCGGGATTCCCGCCGCAAAATGCTCGTTGGCATAGGCAATGCGGCGATAGTGTTCTTCCTTGTATTCGTTTTCTTCGGTGTCAGGAGTGGGATCGCGGCGCTGCCAGAAAGCTTCGATAAAGTTGTCGCGTTCTTCGTCGTTCGAGAGCTGCTTGAAAGCGGCTCGTTCCTGGTCGGTGATGATCCAGACTACGTCCTCGTTCAGCCACTTCTTGTAGACCTTGCCGAGCTCAATCTTCAGCTGCTTTCCCTGCTGTTTTTTCTGTTTGTCGGAGGCCGGGCGCTTGAGCGGATCGCCCTGATTGGCGGGTTGCGCTTGAGAATCAGTCGTGGCTGCGGGGGTGCTGGATGCGGACGCTGGGGTTCCCGACTGGCTGGAAGGAGCCGACTTGTCACTCTGGGCTCCTACCGGGACGGCAAGGCCTGCGGCCACCGCGAGGACTAAAACAGACGAAAGATATCGTGAACCAACCCGAACCATGAGAGGGACTCCTGCCGAGACAAACTTCTGTCGCTCTATTCTAGGCCCTCAATTGGGCGAAAGCAAGGTTAAGTCACATCAAAAGAATAGATTGAAGACCCGAGACAATCCGTTTTGTTGGAAGCGGCGAGAGCACTGAGGAGTTGCCCGGTGTGCCATCGAATATTTTCAAACCGGAGTAAGGGCAAGCTATAATTTTAGCTCGCTGTAATCTTGCATTCGACCAGGCAATGGTACTCTCCGGATTACCGAGGTCCTGACGGTTCATTCGAATTGGAACTTTCCTGCCGGCAGGATCGTATCCCTTGAATGTGGACTCGTCACACCGCGGATCAGAAGGTGTCAGCGAGGTATCTTTGGGATAGCCGCCTGAAATCGGGGCCGATCGTGCTCTGATTAGAGCAGATGCCTAGATGGTGACGGGAAGATGAAACTTTGGAAAAAAATTGCGATGGGCGCCGGCGTGGTCATTGTGCTCGCCGCCATCGTCGGCTTCACGGTCTATCAAAGCGGCAAGAACGTCGTCACGGTGCAGACCGGCAAGGTGCAGCGCGAGGATTTGTCGTCAGTAGTGAGCGCGTCGGGCGAAATCAAGCCCAAGACCTACGTCAACATCGGCGCCAATGCTTATGGGAAGATCACCCACTTGTATGTAAAGGAAGGGGATCACGTAAAGAAGGGTCAATTGCTGGCGCAACTGGAAAACGTGCAATCCACGGCGGACGTGAGCGCGAATCAGGCGTCGGTGCAGGCCGCGGAAACGGATGCGATCGCGTCCGATGCGGCGCTGAAGACGTCCGATGCCGATCTGCAGCGCGCTCAGGCTGACTACGCCCGCAACAAGCTGGATTGGGATCGCGCGCAAAATCTTTTCAAGGATGGGCTGATCGCAAAATCTGATTTCGACAGCCGGCAGAATGCATGGGCAACGGCGGATTCCGGGCTGGCGCAAGCCAAGGCGCGAATCGCACAGGCCAAAGCTCAGAAAGATTCCGCCGATAAGCACGTCTCGCAGGCGCGAGCGAATCTCACGCGGGTTGCCGATGTGTTGCAGAAAACTACCTACGACGCTCCTTACGACGGAGTTGTCACCAACTTGCCAGTTCGGGAAGGCGAGTCGGTGGTCATCGGCATTCAGAATGCGCTGGGTAGCACTTTGCTTACACTGGCCGACATGTCCGTGATCACCGCCGAAGTGAAGGTGGATGAGACGGACATTGTGAATGTGCGGGTGGGGCAGCCTGCGGAAGTAACGATCGATGCGATTCCCAAAAAGGTATTTCACGGGACGGTTTCCGAAATTGGAGACAATGCCATCGTGCGTTCCACCGGCGTGGCGACTTCTCAGCAGGCTTCTACCAGCGAAGAAGCGAAAGACTTTAAGGTGGTCGTCACCTTGAGTGATCCTCCGCAGGATCTGCGTCCGGGACTTTCGACTACAGCAAAGATTACGACTGCTGCGCGCAGCGGGGTGCTGACGATTCCCATTCAGGCACTGTCGATGCGCACGAAGGCACAATTGGCACAGGAGAAAGCCGCGCCTGGCTCGGTACATGCTGCCGCGCCGGTGTCGAAAGATGCATCTAAAGACAAGGATAAGGACGATAAAGAGGATGTGCCGGGTGTCTTCGTCATTCGCAACAAGAAGGCGGAGTTCGTGCCGGTGACCACCGGCATCGCCGGAAGCAGCGAGATGGAAGTCCTGGGTGGTTTGAAAGAGGGCGACGAGGTGATTACAGGCAGCTACAAGATTCTGCGCACGCTGCGTTCAGGGAGCGGCGTGAAAGTAGATAACTCGGTACCGAAGAAGGAAGACGAGGGTTAACCTTCGCAGGCTTCGTCCGTCCAACGGCTAGCGATCTCAGTGTGTAGAACGAAGCTACGAAGCGACAAGAAAAGGCATCTAAAATCGGTCTCGACAGCAGTCTTGAAAAGCAACGGAGCTCTCGGATTCGAATTCAAGCTCGGAGAACCCAGTGGCACCGGAGCAGGAGAAAAAAATGGCAACCGCAGAAGTAATCAGCATGCCGTCCCACGTTGTAGCAACGCCGCCCGAGTCGTGCATGATCGCGGCTGAGGATCTCTGGAAGACCTACGACATGGGGTCGGAGCAGCAGGTGCATGCCTTGCGCGGCGTGAACCTCCGAATTGAGCGCGGAGAGTACGTTGCCATCATGGGGCCCTCCGGTTCGGGCAAGTCGACGCTGATGAATCTGATCGGCTGCCTCGACACGCCCACCAAAGGCGAATACTGGCTCAACGGGCATTTGGTGAGCGAGCTCGATGATGACGAGCTGGCGCGCATCCGCAACAAGGAAATCGGCTTTGTGTTTCAGACATTCAACTTGCTGGCCCGCGCGACCGCTCTGCATAATGTGGAACTGCCGCTGATCTATGCGGGCATTCCAACTGCGGAGCGCATCGAGCGCGCTCAGGGCGCGTTGAAATCGGTGGGCATGGAGTCACGCATGACGCACAAACCGAACGAGCTTTCCGGAGGCCAGCGCCAACGTGTCGCCGTCGCCCGTGCGCTGGTCAATCGTCCTTCGATCATTCTGGCGGACGAACCTACGGGCAACCTCGATTCAGCAACCGGAAACGAGATCATGGCATTGTTTGACCGGCTGCACAGCGAAGGAAACACGATTGTGCTGGTCACGCACGAGCACGATATTGCCGAGTACGCTCACCGCATCGTGAATATCAAGGACGGAGTGGTGGAGCGCGACGAGCGCAAGAGCAAGTAAACAACAGCGACTTCCCTGTCCGTCGTATGTTCTATCGTCCAGAGCATTCTGTCGTCCCGAGCGAAGCGAGGGATCTCGGCGTTTGCCAGACTGCGGGAGTAAGGGCGGCGCAGGCAGGAACCAGGATCCCTCGCGTTGCTCGGGATGACAAATCGGAGCCGGGATGACAGCGCGCGTCGGAATATTCCGGGCGACTAACTCCAGCCGGCGATCGATTTTTGCGACGCTGGTACGGCCGTGCCAGGCATGGTCAAGTCTTCGACGCTCCTCAAGGTTGCCACCACGACCTGATCGCGCCCACGACGTTTGGCCTCATAGAGGGCAGCATCGGCCGCCGCCATCAACTCCTTGGGCGACAGGCCGTGCTCCGGAAACACTGCCACGCCAACCGAGACCGTGAGCATCCCCATTGATCTGCCCTGATGCATGACGGTTAGTTCCTTCATTTTTAAGCGCAGTCGTTCGGCTCTCGCACAAGCGGCGTCCAGGCTCGCGGTGGGCAGGATGACGACAAATTCCTCGCCCCCGAAGCGGCAAACGAAATCCTCCGCTCGAATGCCTCTCGCGAGGGAGACTCCGGTTTCGCGCAATACAGCATC
>Ga0182024_10014421_pt1 | contig 15275 bp, 11 predicted proteins | sample P32metaG_FD_120480 | JGI IMG/M metagenome (GOLD analysis project Ga0182024, IMG submission 120480) | Permafrost microbial communities from Stordalen Mire, Sweden - P3-2 metaG (Illumina Assembly) | ecosystem: Environmental > Terrestrial > Soil > Wetlands > Permafrost | place: Sweden: Stordalen... | reverse complement strand
GATGTGCTGCTGCAGCCGTGCCTCGGCGTTTGACAGATCGGTCACGTCGGTTGCCGAACCCGCCACGCTGCTGTCCGCGAGCGGCACATAGGTGAGCGCAAGCGTGCGGCGCTGTCCGCCCACGACCGCGTAGCGCTTGGCCTCGAGCGCGCGACCTTCCGAACGCGCGGCAGATGCGAGATCGCGGTCCGTTTTTTCGAGCGAGGCCTGCGATGCGATGGCGGTTTCCATGTCGGGTTGGCCCGTAGCGGCCAGCCAGGCACGATTGCCCCAGGCGAGCGCCCGCGCCGGATCCCTGAGCCACACGGGAATCGGAATCGCATCGAGGACGGCGCGGAAGTCGGTCGTACCCGTCGCCGGGCTCGCCTCGACCCAGATCGCTGCCATCGCGCCGACCGCGCGCCCGCGCAACGTCACCGGGCGTTCCCGCTCGTCACGGATCGACAGCAGGAAGGGAGCGCCGCGGTCGCTGAGCCCGTCCAGCGCCTCCGCGAGTTCGGGCGCATCGGGTCCGGCGAGGCAGGATTCGACAATCCGGTCGGCGGCGCCGTAACTCCGCGGCAGCGACTCGTCTCCGCCCCAGGCGACCAGCGCGTCGCGGCTTGCAGCGATCAGCGCGTCGCGTGCGCCGACGGCGGAGCGGGTGAACGCACCGATCTCGCCCAACTCGCGCCGGAGACGGCGCACCACGCTCGCCAGAGCCGATGCCCAGAGAGCGGCGGCCAAGCCGAGCGCCAGGGCGCCGCCCGCGATCAATGGCGCCACTTCGAGAGCGATGCGAGTTGCCGATGCATAAGCCGGCACGGGAATGAAAGCCGCCGCGAGGATGGGGCCCCCGAAGCAGCGCCATCTCGAAGACGCCCGTTTCCGCACTCCGCCCAATCCCAAGATGGGAGGCATCGCCTGGCAACCCCCCGTGCCGCCCCGCAAGGGGGCGAATCACTTTGGAATCAATATGATATGCACCGGCTGCGAGTCCGCATAGACAATGTGGTTAAAAAATCGTAAATCACCATTTGTAGCAATTTTCGCGAGATCTGCTGTAGTCGAGCGGTGTTTGACCCAATTCGTGAGTCCGCTCAATCGGTTACGAAATCCGTGCACGGATGGCCACCTGCGCCGCGTTGCGGGAGGAAAGAAGGTGCGCAGCGCGGTGCCTCTGGTAATGCTTGCGACAGTCGGGATCGCGTTGGGATGAGGTCCGTAATCTGAAGGCCGCGACATCGTGCTGATCTTCCGACAATTGTTCGATCCGCAATCCTCGACCTTCACCTATTTGCTCGGCGCCGAAGCGTCGCGCGATGCGGTGCTCATCGATCCCGTTTTCGACCAGGCGCGCCGCGATGCAGCGCTTCTCGCAGAACTTGGCCTCGCTCTTCGCTGGACGCTCGAAACCCACATTCATGCCGATCACGTGACGGCAGCCTGGGTGCTGAGGGAGCGGCTGGGCAGCCGCATCGGCGTCGGTGCGGCGAGCGGCGCGGAAGGCGCCGATCTCTATCTTGAAGAGGACGCGCAAATCGCGTTTGGCACCCGGTTTCTCCGCGCGATGGCGACGCCCGGCCACACGAATGGTTGCGTCACCTTTGTCCTGGACGATGCAACGATGGCGTTCACCGGCGATTGCCTGCTGGTGCGTGGCAGCGGCCGCACGGATTTCCAGGGCGGCAGCGCCGCGATGTTGTACCGCTCGGTGCGCGAGCGAATTTTTGCGCTGCCCGAATCCTGCCTGCTCTATCCCGCGCATGATTATCGCGGTCTCACGGTGACGAGCGTCGGCGAGGAGCGGCGCTTCAATCCGCGCCTGGGAGGCGAAATTGCGGTCGGCGATTTCTGCGGCTACATGGACAATCTGAGGCTCGCGCATCCCAAGCAGATGGATATAGCGGTGCCCGCGAACCAGCGCTGCGGCCGCCCGGCGCAGGAAACATTGCGAGGCGACGATCCCGATTGGGCGCCGCTCACTTTTTCCTTCGCGGGAATCTGGGAGATCGCGCCCCAGGTTCTGGAAGAGCAAACCGCAAATGTGCAGGTTGTCGACGTGCGCGAGCCCACGGAATTTACCGGACCGCTCGGGCATATCCGCGCCGCGAAACTGATTCCGCTCGGCGAACTTCAGACGCGCATTGCCGAACTCGGCCGCGACCTCCCCATCGTCACCGTCTGCCGCGCCGGGAGCCGCTCCGCACAAGCGTTCAACATCCTGCGCCAGGCAGGCTTCCGCCACGTCGCCAATCTCGCGGGCGGCATGCTCCGCTGGCGTGCGGAAGGATTACCCGTCGACGGCGGCAGCAGCTGAAGCTGTTCAAAAAAAAGATTTAACGCAGGGGACGCAGGAGATGCGCCGAGGACGCTGGGGAGGAAGAATCGCGCGCCGAAGGCGCGCAAGAATTTCCTCTGCGCCCGCTACGCATCCTCTGCGTCTACTGCGTTAAGAATCTTTGTGCGTCACATGGCTCGGCGGTCGGTTCAATACCGGTAGAGATCCGGTTTGAACGGGCCGTTCTGCGGGATGCCGATATATGCGGATTGCTTGTCCGTGAGCTTCGTCAGTTTTACGCCGATCTTCTCGAGACGCAGGCGCGCGACCTTTTCGTCGAGATGCTTGGGCAGCGTGTAGACCTTTCTTTCGTATTTGCCGGGATTCACGAACAGCTCGATCTGCGCCAGCGTCTGGTTGGTGAAGGACGCGCTCATCACGAAGGAAGGATGCCCCATCGCATTGCCGAGATTCACCAGCCGCCCTTCCGAGAGCAGGATGATGCGCTTGCCATTGGCGAACTCGATCTCGTCCACCTGCGGCTTCACATTGTGCCATTTGAAGTTCTTGAGCGCCGCAACCTGGATCTCGGAATCGAAATGACCGATATTGCAGACGATGGCGCGGTGCTTCATCGCCCGCATATGGTCGATGGTGATGACGTCGACATTGCCCGTCGCGGTGACGAAAATGTCCGCGCGCGGCGCAGCGTCGTCCATCGTGGCGACTTCGTAGCCTTCCATCGCCGCCTGCAGCGCGCAGATGGGATCGATCTCGGCCACCATGACCCGGCATCCCGCCTGACGCAGCGAAGCCGCCGAACCCTTGCCGACATCGCCGAAGCCGGCGACCATCGCGACCTTTCCAGCCATCATCACGTCGGTGCCGCGACGGATACCGTCCACCAGGCTCTCGCGGCAGCCATAGAGATTGTCGAACTTTGATTTGGTGACGCTGTCGTTGACGTTGATGGCGGGGAACAGCAGCTTGCTGTCCCTCTCCATCTGGTAGAGGCGGTGCACACCGGTCGTCGTCTCTTCGGTCACGCCGCGGATCTTTTGCGCAAGCTCAGTGTACCAGCCGTGTTTGTGCTTCAACCGGCGCAGGATCGCCGCATAGAGAACTTCCTCCTCCTCGTTCTGCGGCTTGTCGAGGAAACCGGCATCGCCTTTCTCTGCGCGCGCGCCAAGGTGTACGAGCAGCGTGGCGTCACCTCCATCGTCGAGGATCATGTTGGGCACGCCGCCGTCCGCCCATTCGAAAATGCGGTGCGAGTATTCCCAATAATCCTCGAGACTCTCACCCTTGATGGCGAAGACGGGTGTGCCGCCGGCCGCGATCGCCGCTGCGGCATGGTCCTGCGTCGAGTAAATGTTGCACGAGGCCCAGCGCACATCCGCGCCGAGCGCCTTCAGCGTCTCGATCAACACCGCGGTCTGGATCGTCATGTGTAGCGAGCCCGCAACACGCGCGCCTGTGAGCGGCTTCGATTCGCCGAACTCCTCGCGCGTCGCCATCAGACCCGGCATTTCGGTCTCGGCGATATCGATTTCCTTGCGCCCCCAGTCTGCAAGGTTGACGTTTTTGACGGCATAGTCTTGGGCCATGGGGGGCTCTCCGGTGGGGCGAGCGGATATACCAGCCTGTTGGGTCGGTTTCAAGAAGGATATAAAGAAATGTACATATCGTTATTTGTCGCCGGATGAGCGCCGAGTTTCAGGGGCTGTATCTCTGCGTTCGCGTGCCCAAGAGCGGCAGCGCGAGCCTGATGCGCGGCCTTGAGCAGGCGTTCGGGCGCGAACACATATTCTATCTGCCGAACACGATCGATCTCGACGGGCAGGTGTCGCGGCTTCAGCGCCTGCGCTTCTGGCGCGCTCGCTTCCAAAACCTCTTCCGCCACTATCGGACGCTCAGCATGCGCGCGGCGTTCGAACGCATCACCCGCGACGCGGCGCCTGGCGACCTCGTCATGGGGGGCCATGTCGATTTCCTGACGGCGCAAGCCGCGATCGGGCAACCGCTCAAGATCATCACGCTGCTCCGCGAGCCCGTCGCCCGCGCCCGTTCGGAATATGACTATCTGCGCCGAAACTACCTGCGGAAGCCGCGCTTGAACCGCTTCGACGCAAGCGTCCTGCACAAAGCCGCCGGTCGCTACGATTTCGATTCTTTCCTCGATTTCCTCTCCGCGCATCAACACGTCTATGGCGACATCGCCTGCCGCTATGTCGGGTGGGACGGCGTCGAGGATCTGTCGGCGTTTTTCACGCGCCACATCTTCCATTGCGGCGTGCTCGAGCGGAGCGACGAATTCGCGCGCGGCCTCGGCGAAAAGCTCGGCCGGCCGTTCTCGCTGCCTCATGAAAACCGCGACACAACGGAACGAAGCTCTGTTATTGGCGCGCAACGCGCGAAACTCGAACGCATCTACGCGCGGGATATTTTGCTCCATGAGTGGGCGGGAACGCATCGATAGGTGTTTGGCAGCGGGCCCAATCGAATCCTGTCGCTGCGATTGCGGGCAATGGTGAATGCCAATACCTGCAGGGGTCCGGATTTCTGGCCGTTTTGTTCAGGCGTTCGGACACTATGCCTGGAGTGCTTCCTGCGGAGCGGGTGCATGGACGTCGGCTTCGGCTTCAACTTCGACTTCGACGTCTTGCCAGGCTCCGCCCACAGAGACCTGCCGGAGATGGTGCGCCTCCGCGTCGGTCCCGATGTAGAAGAGTTCTAGCCGGCCGTCGGCGTTTTGCGCTGCCGCGATGTGCGCTGCGTGAGCGGCGAGCACCGTCGGGGCGCTCCAATTCTTCCCAGGCGATAATTGCCGTAGGTGGCGAACTCGGGAGTCCGTGCCGACGTAGAAGACTTCGAGACGCCCGTCGGCGCTCACAAACGCTGCGATCTCCTTGGCAGCCACCTGCAACGTCGCAGAACCCGCCCAGGCCTTCCCGGGCGCAATCTGCCAAAAGTGATAGAGGGCGGAATCCGGTCCAATGCAAAATATCTCGAGTCTTCCGTCTGCATTGCACGCCGCGGCGATTTGCGTGGCCTTGCCGGGAAGGGCGGCGGAGCCGTCCCATGCCTTGCCTGGTGCCTGTTGCCAGTTGTGATAAATGCCGGCGTCCGCTCCGACATAGAAGAGCTCGAGCCGTCCGTCCTTGTTACGGGCCGGTGCAAGCTTGCGCGCAATGCCCGGAAGCGCCTGCGATCCGCGCCAGGATTTTCCCGGAAACATCTGCCGGTCGCTGTAGATGCCGGAATCGAGGCCCACGTAAGCAAGTTCGAGCCGCCCGTCGAAATTGCGCTCGAGGGCGATATGCCGCCCTCTTCCGGGAAACTGTTTGTGCTCACTCCAGGCTCTTCCGGCAACATTCTGGCACATGTGGAAAAGTGAAAATCTGGCGTCGACCCAGAAGAGTTCCAGGCGACCGTCCACATTGCGTGCAAGCGCAAGCTCGTTGGCGGAATTGCCGGTCGCGCGCGGCGGCGTCCAGCGGCCGCCAGGAGAAACCTGCCGCTGGTGGAAGATCGAGTTGTCTGGTCCGCAGTAGAACGCCTCCAAGCGTCCGTCACGGTTGCGCGCCAAGGCAATGCGGTCGCCCCTTCCGCCACTCATGTATCTCACCCACCATATTCGTCCCCCAGCTTAACCGCTGGGCGTGACAGGCATTTGACAATTTGCATCGTGCGCGGTCAACGGCCGGGCAACTCTGCTCCGAAATGCCAGAGATCGTCACCTCCCGCCACGCCAGGATCGCAGGCGACGGACCGGCTTCAAAAACGGGTCTGCGCCCTACCGCGGTTTGCGGAATTTCAGGATGAACTGGTCGGTCTTGCCGCGGATGGAGGGATCGAACACCGCCGCCTTGTGCGTGTCGGCGGGATTGCGGAGGATCGTGCTCTCGGCGACGAGCTTGAATCCGGCGGCTTCCACTTCTTTCTTCACCGCCGGCTCGTCGATGCGATGGAGCGTGTCGGTGTCGCGAAAACCCGAGCCCCGTTCCGCAGCGTGGTCGAGCACGATGAAGATGCCGCCCGGCTTCAGCGAATCGTAGATCGCCTTGTTCACCTCTGCGATATCCGGCGGCCCGAAGAATTTGTCGTGCAGGTCGTGATAGTTCTGCGACGTCCAGACGAAATCGAGTTTTTCCGGCGTGACGAATTTCGCAATCGGGGCGTGAATGTAGGAGATGTTGGGATAGTTCGGGTCCGCGGGCGGCGGGATCGTCACATTGTGTTTCTTGTAGATCGCGTCGAGATCGGAGGGGATGTAGGAATAGACATAGCCTTTCGGTCCGACGGCCTTCGAGAAGAGGCGGGTGAAATAGCCGGTGCCCGGAATGAGGTCGGCGACGCGATCGCCGGGTTTGATGCCGGCAAAGGCGAGGCATTCGGCCGGCTTGCGGTTTGCGTCCCGAGTCTTGTCGGCGGCAGGGCGCGCCGGATCGGCGACCGCCGCGGCAATGTTGGCAGGGATCGCGTCCTTTGCAGCCATGGCGGGCATGGCAAACGCGGCGGCGGCCAGTGCCGCCAGGGCAAGTTTTCCGATCACGGGGCTCCCTCCTCGCCGGGCTTCCGTCCCGGCGCGGGACAATTCAAATCTTCCGTGTGCCTATTTGCAAGTCACCTCGGTGGGAGTGCCGGCCGTTCGACCGGCGGGCAATGACTTTCGCCCGCCAAGGGCTTTCGGCTCCGCGAAACCATGATACGGTCGTGCATCGATAGTCCGGGAGAGCACCATGAAGTGGACGACACCAAAGGTCGTCGAGATCTGCGTCGGCATGGAAATCAACTGCTACGCCTGCGCCGAGCTCTGAATCGTTGAAACGCTTGGAATGCCCGGGACGCCGTGAGCAATCGCGGCGTCCCGGCCGTTTTGCGTGTCTCTGATGACACTTCGTATTCTTGTGCTCGGTTCCGCCGCGGGCGGGGGGTTTCCGCAGTGGAACGGCAACGACGAGACTTCGCGACGGGCGCGGGCGGGCGATCCGAAGCTTCCGCTCCGCACGCAGTCGTCGCTCGCGCTGAGTGCCGATGGCCGGCGATGGGTGCTGCTCAATGCTTCGCCGGATCTGCGCGAACAGATCAATGCACGCAGGCAGCTGCATCCGCTGGCGGAGGCCGCGAAGCGTTCGAGCCCGATCGCGGCCGTCGTTCTGACGAACGCCGATGTGGACCATGTCGCGGGGCTGCTCAGCCTGCGCGAAAACCAGCCCTTCGCGCTTTACGCACATCGTCGCGTGCTCGACGTGCTCGCGGAGAACAGCATCTTCAAAGTGATCAACCCTGCCTGTGTCACGCGGCGCAGCCTGCCGCTCGACGACTCGCAGGAATTGTGCGACGCCTCCGGCGCGCCGCTCGATCTGCGGGTCGTGGCATTCACGGTGCCGGGAAAGGCGCCGCTCTGGCGCGAGGACGAAGCTCAGCCGTCTTTTGGAACGCGCGCCGGCGATACGATCGGTCTGGAGATCGGCTCGGGCGACTCGACCGATGCGCTGTTCTACATTCCGGGCTGCGCCGCGATGACGGATGAACTGGCCACGCGCCTCGACGGCGCCGCGCTTGTCTTCTTCGACGGCACGCTGTGGCGCGACGACGAGATGATCGTGCAGGGTGTCGGCGCGAAGACGGGACTGCGCATGGGCCATATGAGTTGTTCGGGGCCGGAAGGAAGCATGGCGGCGTTTGAAAGCTTGCGAGTCGGGCGCAAGGTGTTCATCCACATCAACAACACGAATCCCCTGCTGGTTGCAGATTCGCCCGAGCGCGCCGAAGCCGAAGCACGCGGCTGGGAAATCGCTTGTGACGGCATGGAGATTGCTCCGTGAGCAGAGCGTTTGATCGCGCAGAATTGGAAGCCGCGCTGCGCAGGATCGGCGAGGAGCGCTACCACGACAAGCATCCGTTTCACGTTCTGATGCATGAGGGGCGTCTCACCCAGGGCCAGCTGCAGGCCTGGGTGCTCAACCGATTCTATTATCAGAAATCGATTCCGTTGAAGGATGCGAGCCTGATCGCGCGCGCGGACGATATCGATCTGAGACGCGCGTGGATCAGCCGCGTCATCGATCACGACGGAACCAGGCCGGGCGACGGCGGCATCGAGCGTTGGCTCGTTCTCGCCGAAGGCGTGGGGCTCGACCGCAGTTACGTCGCCAGCTGCGAAGGCGTGCTCCCGGCGACGCGCTTCGCTTGCGAAGCCTATGTGCGATTTGTGCGCGAGAAGACTCTCGTGGAAGCTGTTGCTTCGTCGCTGACTGAGTTGTTCGCCCCCGATCTGCACAAGACGCGCATCGATGCGCTGCTTGCACACTATCCCTTCGCGAGCGAGCCGACGCTCGCCTATTTCCGCACGCGTCTCGTGGAGGCGCCGAAGGACGTGGCATTCGGGCTCGATTATGTGCTGAGCCATGCCATGACGCGCGAACAGCAGGAACTCTGCCTGGCGGCGCTGTGCTTCAAGACCGACGTGCTCTGGGCGCAGCTCGACGCGCTTCACCACGCCTATGTTTCGCCCGGACTTATTCCGCCCGGAGCGTTCCAGCCGGAGCAGCGCAGATGAATGCGCGACTGCTCGCCGACGACTCGTCACGCCCGCGCCTCGCGCCGCACCGGCGGCTGCAATTCGACAAGATGCGCGAGATCTGGACCGTCCAGGCGCCGGAACGCGCGTTCGTGCTCGATGAAACGGCGCATGCGATCGTCTCCCGCTGCAATCGCGAAGCGACTATTGAGACAATCGTCGATGATCTTTGCCGCGTCTATGACGGCGCGCCCCGCGATGCAGTCGCGGCCGACGTGCTGAAGCTCGTGCAGGACTTCCTCGACAAGGGCGTGATGACGCTGTGAACGCTCCGTCACCTCCGATGGCGCTGCTCGCGGAACTCACCCATCGCTGTCCGCTGCAATGTCCATACTGCTCCAATCCGCTTGACCTCGAACGCGCGAGCGTTGAGCTCGAAACCGAAGAGTGGCTGCGCGTTCTTCGAGAAGCGGCAGATCTCGGCTGCATGCAGGTGCATTTTTCCGGCGGCGAACCGACCGCACGTCGCGATCTGGAAGCGCTGGTCGAAGGCGCGAACCAGGCGGGCCTCTACACCAATCTGATCACCTCAGGCGTGCTTCTCGACGAAGCCCGCATTGCGCGGCTCGTGCGCGCGGGTCTCCAGCATGTCCAGCTGAGTTTCCAGGACTCGCAAGCTGATAACGCAAACCGGATCGCGGGCTTTGCCGGTCACGCGAAAAAGCTCGAGACTGCGGTGCAGATCCGCGCCGCCGGTCTTCCTTTGACGGCCAATTTCGTCGTTCACCGCCAGAATCTCGACCGTCTCGATTCGATGATCGATCTGGCGCTCGGACTCGGCGCCGAGCGGAGTGAAATTGCGCATGTCCAATATTACGGCTGGGCGCTCAGGAACCGCGCCGCGTTCATGCCGACACGCGAACAGCTGGAACGTGCGACCGCCACGGTCGAGGCTGCGCGGGCGCGTCTCGAAGGGGTGATGGTCATCGATTATGTCGTGCCCGATTATTATGCGAAGCGCCCCAAGGCGTGCATGGGCGGTTGGGGACGCCGCTTTCTCAACGTGACGCCGTCCGGCAAGGTGCTGCCGTGCCACGCGGCGGAATCGATCACGGGCCTTGCGTTCGAAAATGTCCGCGACCGGCCGCTCGCAGAAATCTGGGACTCGTCTGACGCGTTCAATCGTTTTCGCGGCACCGATTGGATGCCGGAACTCTGCCGCTCCTGCGCGCGTGCCGAAATCGATTGGGGGGGCTGCCGCTGCCAGGCTTTCGCGTTGACCGGAGACGCGGCGCGCACCGATCCCGCCTGCGCGCTTTCGCCCGACCACGCGCTTGTCGTTGAAGCTGCCGCGGCCGAGTCATCTTTGCCAGCCGGAGATTTTGCTTACCGAAATTTTGCGCCGCAGGCGCTGCGGTCCTGAACCATCCCTCACCCGCGCTGATGTGATTGCATCGCACGTATCTGCACGCCTCTCCCGCAAGAGGAGACGGGAATCGGAGTCCTGCATCAACGACGGAAAATCAGGGCGCGGAATCCCCTCTCCCCTTGTGGGAGAGGGCTTAAGCAGGAAACCTCTCTACCGCTTCAGCGCGGGTGAGGGGGAAACGGATTCTATCCCTTCGTGGGTGGGGCCGGCGGAGGATTCGCTGGCGCGGCCGCTGCCGGTTGCGCGGCGGGTATCGGCTGAGTCGCGTCTTCCGGATTCTCGGCCCAACCGCCACCCAGTGCCCTGTAGAGATTTACATCGGCCTGGACGCGCGCGAGCTTAACCTGAATCAACAGGTTCTCGGCCGTGAACAAAGTCTGCTGCGCCTGCAGCACCGACAACAGATCGGCGATGCCTTCGCGATATTGAAGTTCCGAAATGCGGAAAGCGTTGGCGGACGCCGTCACTTCGCGTTGCAACGCCTCCTCTTCTTCGCCGAAATTGGCCACCTGTCCCAGCGAAGTATCGACGTCCGAGAATGCCGAAATAACGGTCTTGCGGTAGGTCGAAATCAATCCCTGCTGTTCGGCCTTGGCGAGCTCGCTTTCGCCGATCAGCCTTCCGCCATCGAAAACCTGTTGCAGCGCGGTGGCGCCGAGACTCCATTGCAGGCTCCCAGGATAATGGAACAGCGTGGCGATCATGGTGCTGGCGAACCCGCCTGCGGTGGTGAGATTGATCTGCGGAAAGAACGCCGCCCGCGCCGCGTCGACATTCGCGTGGGCGCTGGCGAGATTGGCTTCCGCCTGGGCGACGTCGGGTCTGCGTTGCAGCAATGTCGAAGGAATGCCGGGGGTCACCGTGGGCACTTTGACCGCGTCGAGATTCTTGGCAGTGACATTGAATCCTTCGGGCGGCTCTCCAAGCAGGATGGCGAGCGCGAACACCGCTTCGCGCTCCTGCTCGCGCAGGGGCGGCAGTGAGGCTTCCTGGCCCGCGACCGTAGCCTGTTGCTGCGACAGATCGAGCTGCGAGGAAATGCCGTTGGTCACCTTTGCCTCGGTGATCGTGAGAATGCGCTTGGCGGCGTCGATGTTCTGCTGAATTGTCGCGATCTCTTCGCGGAGTGCGAGAACGTCCAGGAAGGTGGTGGCGACGGTCGCCGTCGTGGTCAGCGCCACTTCCTCCTGTGCAAACCGCGACGATTTCAGTGCCTCGTCCGCCACGCGCAGATTGTCCTGCGCTAGGCCCCAGATGTCGGCCTCGTAGCTTGCGCTCAGCCCAAGGCCAAACGAATTCCCGGTGAATGGGGGCGAAGAAACCTTCGTGAAGCCGCCTTTCCCATTCGGAACGAGGCTCGTAGATCCGGGCGTGCGCGAGCGCTGCGCGCTTGCGTTTGCCGTGATGTCGGGAAACAGAGCCGCAAGCGCGATGTCTCTGTTCGCTTCCGCCTGCAGCACATTCGCCATGGCGACGGCGATGTCGAGATTGTCCGTTTGCGCCGTGACGATGAGCCCGCTCATCTCGTCGCTTCCAAAGGCCTTCCACCAGCCGGGGTTCGGCCACACCGAAGCATTGGCCGTCAGCGGACCGATGAAACCTGGTGGCACGTCCTTGGGCTTGAGGGCCTGGGGAACCGGAGTGGAGCACCCCGCCGCGACGAGGGCGCCGGCCGCCACGGCCAGGAACCGAATGGATGAGTCCATGGGTGCAAATCCCGCTCTTTGGATGCGGCCCCCGGCCGTGCAGCCAGTCTACTTAGCTTTTGCAGGCCCGAAAACAAGCCAAACCATGCGGAGATTCCGGTATTCCCCACCGCCATGGGTCCGCAAATAGCCTGTCAACGCGTCAATGTTTGCGAGTCCACGGGCTGCAGATCGCTAATTCGCAGGATTGGCGGCCGGACGCGTATCCCGGTTCGGGGTCCAGGAAACGGCCCGGCCGCCTGCGCGGCCACACCCTGTTTGGAGCGCCGACTAAGGTGCGACTGCGACAGCACGAAGGAGGTTCGACTGGTGCGCGGCGATCGGCGTCGAAGGTACGAAGTGGTGTCGGGCCGAAACGCCAAAGCAAGCGAGGCGGCCCGCCGCTCTTCGGCTTCAACTGTTTGGGGCGGACCCATCGTGCCTCTCGCCGTCGCGCGAGACAAACAGATAGCCACCGGCAGACGGCGCGCAACAGTTGAATTGTATCAATCTGTCGCGCGCGTGGTCAGTGCGTTCAGGAGCCGTCGGCTGCTTTGCGCACCACCCGGAAACGGGCGAGCTGCTGGGTTGCGAGCGCAAAGTCCGGCTGAATTTCTGCAGCCTTCTTGTAATCTTCGTAGGCCGCGCGGATGTTGCCCAGCGCTTCATCGGCGATCGCCCGGTCGTAATAGGCGATCTGCAGGCGATTGGCCCCCAGCGATATTCCCTTGTCGAAATCGGCGACCGCATCGTCGTAGCGCCGCAGCACGATCATGATGGCGCCGCGATCGACATAGCCTTCGCCGAGATCGGCATCCATCGTGAGTCCTCTGTTGTAGTCGGCGAGAGCATTCTGTGTCTGGTCGTTGCGCGCCAACAGAATGCCGCGATTGATGTAGGTCGCGGCCCGGTCCTTGACGGAGAGTGTCGTCTGTTCGAGCGCGAACGTGCAGGTGGCGACGCCGGCGGTCGGATTGCCGGCGAACTCTGCGAACTCGAAACAGCTGTGTGCCACGCCGTTGCCCAGAACCGTAACGGCGGCCTGCGCCCGGGGCGCGGCGGAAACGGCAATCGCGGAAAGCGCGATCACGCTCAATATGCGGAAATTCATGGCGGCCCTCCTCCGGATGCCGCAGGAATTGTCTCACTCGCCTCAGTGCTCGTCCATGCCGGCCACTTCACGAATTGCAGAGGTTGCCAGGCCGGTTGAGCGCGGGCCTGCCTCGAAGAGCTTTGTATGCCGTGGTTTTTTGCAATTCCGCCGCCATCGGCGATCGCAAAGGGCGCTTCAAATTGGCGTGAGCCCGTCCCTCTATCTCGACGATCGACGGGGTGGAGGCACTGTGCTCACGACATTCTGGTCGAATCGCCTGAAATCGGTGAGCGAGCGATTGTGCCTCTTGCCTCCGGCATCCGGGCAGCGGATATGTCGCGCCCGCAAACGGAGGATTCGGATTCGTGAGTTCGCGCGCCCTGCCCGAGGGCTTTCTGGCCCGGTCGATCGGCCGAATTCAACCGGCACAGACGATTGCCGCGAACCAGAAGGCGCGCGATCTCAAGGCCCTGGGATACGACGTGATCGCACTCGGCGCCGGCGAGCCTGATTTCGACACGCCCGACAATATCAAGGAGGCGGCAATCGCCGCGATCCGGCGGGGCGAAACGAAATACACGGCCGTCGAGGGAATCCCCGAGCTGCGCAAGGCGATCTCCGCGAAATTCAAGCGCGAGAACAGCCTCGACTATGCGCCCGCGCAATGCTTCGCGGCGCCGGGCGGAAAGAGCGTTATCTTCCACGCCCTGCTGGCGACGCTCAACCCGGGCGACGAAGTGATCATGTCTGCCCCCTATTGGGTCAGTTATCCCGATATCGTGTTGTTTGCAGATGCCAGGCCCGTCATCGTCGAAACCAGCATCGAGAACGGCTTTCGCCTGAGGCCCGAAGATCTCGAGCGGGCGATCACGCCGAAAACCAAATGGCTGATCTTCAATCAGCCCGGCAATCCTTCCGGCGCCTGCTACACGCGTGCGCAACTGCGCGCGCTCACCGACGTTCTGCTGCGCCATCCCCATGTCTGGATCCTCGCCGACGACATGTACGAGCATCTCGTCTACGATGGCTTCCGCTTCGAAACCGTCGCCGCGGCAGAACCGCGTCTCTACGAGCGTACGCTGACGATGAACGGCGTCTCGAAGGCCTACGCCATGACCGGCTGGCGAATCGGCTATTGCGGTGGCCCGGAACCACTGATCAAGGCCATGGCCAAACTCCAGTCGCAGACCGTTTCGAATCCCGCTTCGATCTCTCAATGGGCCAGCGTCGAGGCATTGGACGGTCCGCAGGATTTCATGGACGAATTCCGCCGCGCCTTTCAGGAACGGCGCGATCTCGTCGTTTCGATGCTCAACCAGGCATATGGAATCGAATGCACGAGGCCCGAAGGCGCTTTCTACGTCTACGCTTCGATTCGAAAGCTGATTGGCAGATGCACGCCGGCCGGCGCGCGGATTGCGACCGACGAAGATTTCGTCAGGGAGCTGCTCGAAACGGAAGGAGTCGCGGCCGTGCACGGCGCGGCTTTCGGGCTCTCGCCGTTCTTCCGCGTCTCCTACGCGGCATCGAATTCCTCTCTCGAAGAAGCATGTCGCCGCATCCAGCGCTTCTGCGCCGGCCTGCGCTGAATTCGGCGCCGCTGCGGCACTCCACTTTCTGAAAGCGTGACGTCTCGGCTGACGCGCCCATAGCGTGTCATCCCCTAGACGCGCGGCGGCGCATCATTGGGAACTCGGGAAGCACGAGCCAGGCGCATGTAAAGCACGTGTTCCTTAGGTCCCGGCTCCCCGCTGTCGCTTCGGCCGGGATGACACGCACCCTCTTGCCAGCGCCGTTCCAAGGCGCGAGCATTCGCTTGGGGTGGTGACGTAGCGTCGTCTTGAGCGAAGACGTGCGCCCGTGCGCGCCCCGATCCCCAACCGGGGCAAGGAGGCGAGCATGTCCAGAAAAAACGGAGGAAGTGGGCCACGCGCAGTGGCCCTGGTGGGACCGTTCGGCAGCGGCAAGACGACGCTGCTGGAAAGCATTCTCGCCATCACCGGCGCGATCCAGCGCAAGGGCTCAGTACCGCAGCGCAACACCGTTGGCGACTCGTCGCCCGAAGCCCGGGCGCGGCAGATGAGCGTCGAGGTGAACTGCGCGACGACAAAATATCTCGATGAGAGTTTCACCTTTCTCGATTGCCCCGGCTCGATCGAATTCCTTCAGGATACGCTCAATGTCTTGCCGGGCGTCGATGCGGCTGTCGTCGTCTGCGAGCCCGACCCGGCAAAGGTGCAGATGCTGAAGCCGTTCCTCAAGCGCCTCTCCGATCTTTCCAT
>Ga0182024_10014420_pt1 | contig 15278 bp, 13 predicted proteins | sample P32metaG_FD_120480 | JGI IMG/M metagenome (GOLD analysis project Ga0182024, IMG submission 120480) | Permafrost microbial communities from Stordalen Mire, Sweden - P3-2 metaG (Illumina Assembly) | ecosystem: Environmental > Terrestrial > Soil > Wetlands > Permafrost | place: Sweden: Stordalen... | reverse complement strand
GCGGACAACAAGATCTATCAGTTTGCCTCGATCGGCGCGGCGCCACAGGACAAGAAATACAGCGGCGGCTCGACGCGGCTGGTGATCGGCGAGCGCAACGTGTTCCGCGAATTCTGCACCATCAATCGCGGCGCGACGCCCGATCACGGACTCACCCGCATTGGCGATGACAATCTGTTCATGGCCTACACCCACGTGGCGCACGACTGTACGCTCGGCAACAACATCGTCATGGTGAATTACGCCGGCATCGCCGGGCACGTGGAGCTCGGCGACTGGGTGATCCTGAGCGGCTACACCGGTGTGCATCAGTTCTGCAAGATCGGCGCGCATGCCTTCACGGCCGCGCTATCCGGCGTCACGCGCGATGTGCCGCCCTACATCATGGCGGTCGGCCAGCCGGCGGTGCCGCATTCGATCAATATCGAAGGGCTCAAACGCCGCGGCTTCTCCACCGAGCAGATCCGTAATCTGCGCAATGCCTACCGCGTGCTCTATCGCAGCGAGCTGCCGCTGTCGACGGCCGTGCAGCAGCTCTCCGAACTCGCACCGGCGCAGCCTGAGATCAAGCCGCTGCTCGACTTCATCGCCGCCTCGGAACGCAGCCTGATCCGCTGATGGCGAGCAGCTCGCCAGCGACTCCCGCCCTTCGGGTGGCGATCGTTGCCGGGGAAACCTCCGGCGATCTGCTCGGCGCCGCCCTGATCGACGCACTGCGCGCGCGCATTCCGGATCTCGAAGCTGTGGGGGTTGCGGGGCCGAGGATGCGTGCCGCGGGCTGCGAGATGCTGGCCGATGCACACCAGCTGAGCGTCATGGGACTGTTCGAGGTCCTGCCGCACCTGCCGCGGTTGTTGCGCCTGCGCGCGCGCCTGACCGAACAGATCGCCGCGCGCCACCCGGACGTGTTCATCGGCGTCGATTACCAGCAGTTCAATCTCGGGCTCGCGCGGCGCCTGAAGTCCCGCGGCCTCACCACCGTGCAGTACGTGAGCCCGCAGGTCTGGGCCTGGCGCCAGGGGCGCGTGCGCACCATCGGGCGTGCGTTCGACCTGGTACTGTGCCTGCTGCCGTTCGAACCGGATTTCTATCGCGAGCACGCCGTGCTGGCGCAGTTCGTGGGTCATCCGCTGGCCGATCAGATTCCAATGCAAGCCGATCGCGGCGCGGCGCGCTCGGCGCTTGGACTCGACCCGCAGGCGACGGTCATCGCGCTGCTGCCGGGCAGCCGGCTGGGCGAGGTGCAGCGGCTGGCAGCGCCCTTCCTGCGAGCGGCCGCCCTGCTGATGCAGCGTCGACCGCAACTGGTGCTGATTGCGCCGATGGCGGGCGCCGAAGTGCGGCGGGCATTCGAGCGTGCGCTGGCGGCGCTGCCCGCGACGCTGGCGGTGCGGGTGCTCGACGGTCAGGCGCGCACGGCGCTGACGGCGGCCGATGCGGCCATGGTGGCATCGGGCACCGCGACGCTCGAGGCGCTGCTATGCCGCTGTCCGATGGTGGTTGCCTATCGGTTCGCGAGCGTGACGGCATTGCTGCTGCGCGCGCTGCGCATGGTGCGGCTGCCGAATTTTGCGCTGCCGAATCTGCTGGCCGGGGAGCAGCTGGCGCCCGAGTTTCTGCAGGAAGCGGTGCGGCCTGAGCCGATGGCACAGGCGCTTGAGCGCCTGCTCGACGACGGCCCGCGGCGCCAGTACCTGTTGCAGCGTTTTCAGAGCATTCATGCCACTTTGCAAAAAAAAGGCGCAGCGCTGGCGGCGGAAGCTGTGCTTCAATTGCTGCGCGCACGTACCGGGAGGTCCTTCGACATTGAGCATGCTGATCGCGGGGGTGGATGAAGCCGGACGCGGCCCGCTTGCCGGACCCGTCGTGGCCGCCGCCGTGGTACTCGATCCGAAGCGGCCGATTCGCGGGCTGCGCGATTCCAAGCAGCTGACGCCGGAGCGGCGCGCGCAGCTCGCGCTGCGCATCCAGGAGCGCGCGCTCGGCGTCGCGGTCGCGGTCGCGGATCATGACGAGGTCGATCTGTTCAATATTCTCCAGGCCACGCTGCTGGCCATGAAATGGGCGCTGCTGGCACTTCCGGAGCGGCCAGCGCTGATCATGATTGACGGCAACTGTGCGCCGCAATTGCATGATTGCTTTGGGGATTGCGCGGTGAAAACAGTGATCGGCGGTGATGCCTGCGTACCCTGTATCAGTGCTGCCTCGATCATCGCCAAAACCCATCGCGATGCACTCATGACGCGCCTGGACGGCGCCTATCCGGGCTACGGCCTGGCGCAGCACTTCGGTTACGCGACGCGCGCGCACCTGCGCGCGCTGCTGCGCCTCGGTCCCTCGCCGATCCACCGACGCAGCTTCAATCCGCTGCGCAGCTGGCTCAGCGGCGAGCTGCCGCTGGGAAGCTTGCCCACGGGACTGTTGCTCTGCGAATCTCTCATTCCCGCCGAGCTCGATTGAGCGCATGGGACTGGCGATGAAAGCGACCTTCGTGCATCTGCGCCTGCACACCGAGTACTCGCTGATCGACAGCGTGGTGCGCGTGCCCGAGCTCATCGATGCAGTGGCCGCCGCCGCGATGCCGGCGGTGGCGGTGACCGACCAATGTAACCTCTTCGCGATGGTCAAGTTCTACCGCGCGGCCCTCGAGCGCGGTGTGCAGCCGATCATCGGCGTCGATCTGCAGCTGCGCGAATCGGATGAGAAGCAGGGCGCCTCGCGCCTGACGCTGCTGTGTCAGGACAGCATCGGCTACCGCAACCTGGCGCGTCTGGTCAGTCGCGCCTACCTCGAGGGGCAGGGCGGCAACGGCGTGCCGCTGGTCGATCGGCACTGGTTCCAGGGCGCCGATACCGCCGGCCTGATCGCACTGTCCGGCGCCGCCGAGGGCGACGTTGGCCGCGCGCTGCTGCGCGATCGGGATCTGGCCGCGCAGCTGCTGCTCGATTACTGGCTGGACCTGTTCCAGGATCGTTTCTACATCGAGCTGCAGCGCCTCGGGCGGCCCGAGGAGCAGCACTACCTGCTCGCTGCCACCCACCTGGCGGCGCGCCGCGGCGTGCCCATCGTGGCGACCAACGATGTGCGCTTCCTCTCGCCAGCCGACTTCGAGGCCCATGAGGCACGAGTCTGCATTCACGATGGCACGCAACTGGCCGATCCGGGCAGGCCGCGGCGCTATCAGCGGCTGCAGTACCTGCGCACGCCGGCCGAGATGGCTGAGCTGTTCGCCGATCTGCCCGAGGCGCTCGACAATTCGGTCGAGATCGCTCGCCGCTGCAGTCTGCGTCTGACGCTTGGACAGGCGCGGCTGCCCGACTACCCGGTACCAGCGGCCACCACGCCGACTGAGTTCCTGCGGGTCGAGACGGCGCGCGGCCTGGCGGCGCGCCTGTCGGTGCTGGGACTTGCCGCCGAGGCCAGCGAACGCTATCACGCGCGCCTCGCAGCAGAGCTCGATGTCATCTGCCAGATGGGATTCGCCGGCTACTTTCTGATCGTGGCGGATTTCATTCGCTGGGCACGCGACAACGGCGTGCCGGTCGGGCCGGGCCGCGGTTCCGGTGCCGGCTCGCTGGTCGCCTATGCGCTGCGCATCACTGACATCGAACCGCTGCGCTACGACCTGCTGTTCGAGCGCTTCCTGAACCCGGAACGCGTGTCGATGCCGGATTTCGACGTCGACTTCTGCATGGAAGGCCGCGACCGGGTGATCGAATACGTGGCGGCGAAATACGGCCACGATCGGGTCTCGCAGATCATCACCTACGGCACCATGGCGGCCAAGGCTGTGGTGCGCGATGTCGGACGGGTGCTCGGCCATCCCTACGGCTTCGTCGATCGCATCGCCAAGCTGATCCCGTTCGAGCTCGGGATCACACTCGATGACGCGGTCGCCAAGGAACCGGAACTGCGGCGGTTGCATTCACAGGACGAGGACGTGCGAAGCCTGCTCGACCTGGCGCGATCGCTCGAGGGGCTGACACGCAACGCCGGCAAGCACGCCGGCGGCGTGGTGATTGCACCCTCGGTGCTGACCGACTTCACGCCGCTGTACTGCGAGGCCGGCGGCGGCAGCGTGATCACGCAGTTCGACAAGGACGATGTGGAGGCCGCGGGCCTGGTGAAGTTCGATTTCCTTGGGCTGCGCACCCTGACGATCCTCGCCTGGGCGATCGCCACCGTGAATGCCGGTCGGGCGCGTACCGGGGAGCTGCCACTGGAACTCGGCACGCTGCCGATGGACGACGCCGCCACCTACACGCTGCTCAAGTCCTGCCGCACTACCGCGGTTTTTCAGCTCGAGTCGCGCGGCATGAAGGACCTGGTGCGGCGACTGCAGCCGGATTGCTTCGAGGACATCATCGCGCTGGTCGCCCTGTTCCGTCCCGGGCCGCTGCAGTCGGGCATGGTCGATGATTTCATCAACCGCAAGCACGGCCGCAACTCGGCCGCGATCGACTACCTGCATCCCGATCTCAAGAGCGTACTGGCGCCAACCTATGGCGTGATCCTCTACCAGGAACAGGTCATGAAGATCGCACAGGTGCTGGCCGGCTATACGCTCGGCGGCGCCGATCTGCTGCGGCGTGCGATGGGCAAGAAGAAGGCCGAGGAGATGGCCAAACAGCGCTCGGTGTTTGTCGACGGGGCGCGCGCCCGCGGTGTCGAGGAACGTCTGGCGGCGCACATCTTCGATCTGATGGAGAAGTTCGCGGGCTACGGTTTCAACAAGTCGCATTCCGCCGCCTACGCGTTGCTCTCCTATCAGACGGCGTACCTGAAAGCGCACTATCCGTCGGCTTTCATGGCGGCGGTACTGTCGGCCGACATGGATCATACCGACAAGATCGTGACGCTGATCGACGAGTGCGCCCACATCGGCCTGCACGTCAGGCCGCCCGATATCAATACTTCCAGCTACGCCTTTGCGATGGCGGATGAAAGCACCATCCGCTATGGACTCGGTGCCATCAAGGGTGTCGGGCGCTCGGCGGTCGATGCCATCACCGAGGAGCGCGCGGCCCATGGGCCCTATGGCAGCCTTGCGGACCTGTGCCGGCGCGTGGATCTGGCGCGCGTCAACCGCCGCGTGTTCGAAGCGCTGATCCGCTCCGGCAGCCTCGATGCCATCGACGCCAATCGCGCCGCCCACATGCTCAGTCTCGAAGACGCACTGCGCTCGGGCGAGCAGAATGCGCGCCACGATGCCACCGGCCAGGTGGATATCTTCGGGCTCGGCGGCCAGCCCACGCACGAGCCGCGGATCGCGCGAGCGGTGCCCGAATGGAGCGCCTCGCAGCGCCTGTCGGGCGAGCGCGAGACGCTCGGGCTGTATCTCACCGGTCACCCCATCGCCCCCTATGAGCGGGATCTGCGCAGCTTTGCCTCGGGCCGGATCGCCGATTTCGCACTCGAGCGGCCCGCCGGTCCGATCGACCCGGCGCGCGCCTACATGGATGCGCGCAGCCTGACGCTCGCGGGCCTGGTGCTGGAAGTGCGGCGGCGCGGCCCGCGTGTGAGCTTCATGCTCGATGACCGCAGCGGGCGCATGGAAGTGACCATGTTCGAGGAGGTGTACCAGCGCTTTCGCGATCTTGTCGTCAAGGACGCGCTGGTACAGGTCGAAGGCGGCTTGCGCTTCGATGAGTTCAGCGATGCCTGGCGGCTGGCGGCCAAGCAGATCACCGCGCTGGACGCGGTGCGGGAGCGGCTGGCGCGATCGATGCTGCTCGCCTGGCCGCGCGCGCCGCAGCCGCAACTGCTCGAGCGGCTCGAGGCGGCGCTGGCGCGACACCGCGGCGGGCAGTGCGCCGTGCTGCTGCGCTACTGCTCGGCGGCTGCCACTGGCACCCTGGCCTTTGGCGGCGATTGGAAGATTCGCCCGGCTGCGGCGCTGATCGAGCAGCTCGAAGGCCTGCTGGGCGAGGGGGCGGTGCAGCTGCGGTATACGGTCGAAGCCCCTGCCACCGAAGCGGTCGGGTAGCCGCCGGTGCGCCAGCCTCCAGGGTTGCGATCCGCCGCCGGGGCTCGTAGGCTTCGGGCCGGCACCTAAGCCACCGCGATAACAGGCTCCTAGTGCAGATGGCCGTCAGCTTCCTGGACTTTGAACAACCAATCGCCGAACTTGAGGCCAAGATCGAGGAGCTCGGTCACGTGACTTCCGACTCGGAAGTCAACATCGGCGACGAAATCGCGCGCCTGCGCGCCAAGAGCCGGGCACTGACCCGCTCGATCTTTGCGAATCTGACCCCCTGGCAGATCACGCAGCTCGCGCGCCACCCGCAGCGGCCCTACACGCTCGATTACCTGGCGGCGATCTTCACCGACTTCCACGAGTTGCACGGCGATCGCATGTACGCCGACGACATGGCCATCGTCGGTGGGCCGGCCAGACTCGATGGACATCCTGTGATGGTGATCGGGCACCAGAAGGGGCGCGACACCAAGGAACGCGTGCGGCGCAACTACGGCATGCCGAAGCCCGAAGGCTATCGCAAGGCCTTGCGGCTCATGAAGATGGCGGAGCGCTTCGGCATGCCGCTGGTGACGCTGATCGACACCCCCGGGGCCTATCCGGGCGTTGGCTCCGAGGAGCGCGGACAGAGCGAGGCCATCGCCAGAAACCTGTTCGAGATGGCGGTGCTCAAGATCCCGATCGTGACCGTGGTGATCGGCGAGGGCGGCTCGGGTGGCGCACTTGCCATCGGCGTCTGCGATCGTCTGCTGATGCTGCAATTCGGCACTTACTCGGTGATCTCACCGGAAGGTTGCGCCTCGATCCTGTGGAAGAGCGCCGACAAGAAGGAAGTAGCCGCCGATGCCCTCAATCTCACCGCCGAGCGGCTGAGCGCATTGGGACTGGTCGATGAGGTGCTGCCCGAGCCGCTGGGCGGCGCGCACCGCGATCCGGCGGCGATGAGCGCAACGTTGCGGCAAGCACTGATCCGCCACCTGCGCGAACTCACCAGCATGCCGACCGATCTGTTGCTCGAGCAGCGCCACACGCGCATCTCCTCCTTTGGTGTCTACAGCGAGGGCTCGACCTGACTGACGCCGGGCCCGAGGTCGAACCGTCAGCATCGCCCGCTCGCTTCAATGCGCGCTGGCTCAAGAGCAGGCTTCGAGCACTCGCTGGACCGCTGCGCGGGCAGCGATTCTGTCTGGCGTTCTCCGGGGGCCTCGATTCGAGCGCACTGCTCGAGGCGCTGGCAGCGCTGCGCAAGCGCGAGGCTTTCAGGCTGCGGGCGTTGCACGTCGATCATGGACTGCAGCCTGAATCGGCGCGCTGGGCGGCCTCGGCCCGCGCGCGGGCGCGACGGCTGCGCGTGCCGTGCACCATTGTGCGCATCCGGGTGGCGCCGCGGCGCGGCGAATCGCTCGAAGCGGTCGCCCGCCGCGAGCGCTACCGCGCACTGACAGCGCAGCTCGAGCCCGGCGAGGCGCTGCTCACGGCCCACACCCAGGACGATCAGCTCGAGACCCTGCTGCTGGCGCTGATGCGGGGCAGTGGCGCGCGCGGTCTGGCTGCGATGGGGGCACGCAGTGCGCTCGCCGGCCACGCCTTGTTGCGGCCGCTGTTGCCGGTGGCGCGATCGCAGCTGGAGCGGTATGTGCGGGCGCGCGCGCTCAGCTGGAGCGAGGATCCCAGCAATCGCGATGAGCGTTTCGATCGCAACTACCTGCGACGGCAGGTGCTGCCGCGATTGCGCGCGCGCTGGCCGGCGGCTGCGGCTCTGGCGAGCCGCAGCGCAGCCCATCTGGCCGGGGCGCAGGCCCTGCTCGAGGCGCTGGGGCGGCGCGGCGCGGCGTTGGCCGCCGACGGTGCGGCACTGCGGGTGAGCGTATTGCGAGGCATGCCGCTGCCGGAGCGGCGCAATGTGCTGCGTCACTGGATCGGCGCGCGCGGCCTGCCGATGCCGGACCAGCGGCGGCTGCGGGAGATCGCCGGGCCGATGCTCGAGGCTCGGGCGGATGCCTCGCCGTGCGTGCAGTGGCAGGGTGCGGAACTGCGCCGTCACGACGATCGACTCATGGCGGTGACGCCGGCGGTGCCGGAGCGGCTCGAGCCCGGCGCGGCAAAGGGCAGCGACTGGAATTGGCGCGAGCGCTCGTGGTTGGCGCTCGCCGGCGGCGCCGCGCTCGGTCTCATCGCCGATCGGCATGGCGATGTCGACCTCGGATCGCTGCCTTGTCCGCTGCGCGTGGATTTCCGCCACGGCGGCGAGCGGTTGCACGGGACGCACGGCCGCCTGCCGCTCAAGGATCTGCTGCAATCGCGGGGCATTGCGCCCTGGGAGCGCGTCAGTGTGCCATTGCTGCGCGATCGTGGCCGCATCGTCGCGGTCGCCGATCTGTGGCTCGATGCCGCCTACCGCGCCAGCGGACGCAGCGGCGTCCGGCGCGGACGGCTGCGCTGGCGCCAGCCGTCGATCGGCGGCCGTTGAGTCGAATCGCGATTGAGGGGTGGGCGGCGATTTGCTACGCTGACGGCCCGTCGTCACTTGCTCTCTTGAAAGGCGGCGGTCTCCCCATGGCTCGATTTGTTTTCGTCACCGGCGGCGTGGTTTCCTCATTGGGGAAGGGCATCGCCGCCGCCTCGCTGGCGGCGATTCTCGAGGCGCGCGGCCTGCGCATCAGCATGGTCAAGCTCGACCCCTATATCAACGTCGATCCGGGCACGATGAGTCCGTTCCAGCACGGCGAGGTGTTCGTCACCGCGGACGGCACTGAAACCGACCTCGACCTCGGGCACTACGAGCGCTTCGTGCGCACCACCACGGGCCGCAACAGCAATTTCACCACCGGCCGCATCTATGAGCGGGTGATCGCCAAGGAGCGGCGCGGCGATTACCTGGGCGCGACCGTGCAGGTCATTCCGCACATCACCGACGAAATCAAGCGCAGCATCATGCTCGGTGCCGGTGATGCCGATGTCTGCATGGTGGAGATCGGCGGCACCGTCGGCAATATCGAATCGCTGCCGTTTCTGGAGGCGATCCGCCAGCTTGGTGTCGAGCTTGGCCGTAACCACACCCTGTACATGCACCTGACGCTGGTGCCGATCGTCGGCGGCTCGGGCGAGATCAAGACCAAGCCCACGCAGCATTCGGTCAAGGAGCTGCGCTCGATCGGCATCCAGCCCGATGTGCTGCTGTGCCGTTGCCGCGAGACTCTGCCGGACGAGCAACGCCGCAAGATCGCGCTGTTCACCAATGTCGAGGAGCGCGCGGTCATCTCCGCGGTCGATTCCGACGACATCTACAAGATTCCGCTGCTGCTGCACGATCAGGCGCTCGATGACATCGTGGTCGACAAGCTGCGCCTGGACGTGCCGGCGGCCGATCTGGCTGCCTGGCGCCAGGTCGCCAGCGCCAAGATGAATCCCGACGGCCAGATCGACATCGCGATGGTCGGCAAGTACGTGCAGATCAGCGACTCGTACATTTCCCTGAACGAAGCGCTGATGCACGGCGGTCTCAAGACGCGCACGCGCATACGGCTGCACTATATCGAGTCGACCGATATCGAGGCCGACGGCACCGATCGTCTGGCGGGCATGGATGCGATCCTGGTGCCAGGCGGGTTCGGCGAACGCGGCATAGAGGGCAAGATCCAGGCGGTGCGATTTGCCCGCGAGCACGGTGTACCTTACCTCGGCATCTGCCTGGGGATGCAGCTGGCCATCGTCGAATACGGCCGACACGTGCTCAAGCTGGCGGATGCCCACAGCACCGAGTTCAATCGCGCCACGCAGTATCGGGTCATCGCGCTGATCACCGAATGGCAGGACCGCGAGCATGGTGCGCAGGTGCGCGACGAGAGCTCGTATCTCGGCGGCACCATGCGCCTGGGCGCGCAGGATGTGCGGCTGCAGCCCGGCAGCCTGGCGCGCGATCTCTATGGTCGCGATCAGATCGCGGAGCGCCACCGCCACCGCTTCGAGTTCAACAACAACTACCTGGATGCCTATACCCGCTCCGGACTCAGATTCTCGGGTTTCTCGCAGGACGGACTGGTCGAGATCATCGAGCTGCCGAGCCACCCGTGGTTCGTGGCCACCCAGTTCCATCCGGAGTTCACCTCCACGCCGCGCGACGGCCATCCGCTGTTCACGGGCTTCGTTCGCGCCGCGCGCGCCTATCGCGCCTCCCAGCTGCCGGCTGCGGCCGGCGCATGAGACTGGCCGGATTCGAGGTCGGCCTCGATCGACCGCTGTTCCTGATCGCAGGTCCGTGCGTGATCGAGTCCGAGACGCTGGTGCAGGAAGTGGCGGGCAAGCTGGCGGAGATCACCGCCGCGCTCGGCATGCCGCTGGTCTTCAAGGCATCGTTCGACAAGGCCAACCGTTCCTCGGGCGCCAGCTTTCGCGGCCATGGGCTCGAAGCGGGACTCAAGGCGCTGCAGTCGGTCAAGAGCCTGTTCAAGCTGCCGGTGCTCACCGATGTGCACGAGGACACGCCGATCGCCGAGGTGGCGGCGGTGGTCGATGTGCTGCAGACCCCGGCGTTTCTCTGCCGCCAGACCAACTTCATCGTGAGTGTGTCGGCCGCCGGCCGGCCGGTGAACATCAAAAAGGGCCAGTTTCTGTCGCCGTGGGAAATGCAGAACGTGGTGGACAAGGCGCGCTCGACCGGCAATACGCAAATCATGGTCTGTGAACGCGGCTTCAGTTTCGGCTACAACAATCTGATCACCGACATGCGCGCGCTGTCGGTGATGCGCTCGACCGGCTGTCCGGTGGTGTTCGATGCCACGCATTCGGTGCAGCTGCCGGGCGCCGCGGGCAACGCCTCGGGTGGCCAGCGCGAGTTTGTACCGGTGCTGGCACGCGCCGCGGTGGCCGCCGGCATCGCCGGCATTTTCATGGAGACGCATCCACGGCCGCAGCAGGCGCTGTCGGACGGCCCGAATGCCTGGCCGCTGGATCGCATGGCCAGCCTGCTCGAGACTCTCAAGCAGCTCGACACGATCAGTAAATCCCGTCCGTTCGAGGAAGCATCCTTATGAGCCTGATCGCCGATATCCGCGCGCGCGAGATCATCGATTCGCGTGGCAACCCGACCATCGAGGCCGATGTCATGCTTGTTTCCGGCACGCACGGCCGCGCCGCGGTACCTTCCGGCGCATCGACCGGGACGCGCGAGGCTGTGGAGCTGCGCGACTGCGACCCTAAGCGCTACGGCGGCAAGGGGGTGCTGCGCGCGGTCGACCACGTCAACACGCTGTTGCGCGAGGTGCTGATCGGCAAGGAATCGATCGACCAGGCGGGGCTCGACGCCCGCATGATCGAGCTGGACGGTACCGACACCAAGAGCCGGCTGGGTGCCAATGCCATCCTGGCGGTGTCGCTCGCGAATGCGCACGCGGCCGCGCGCGATGCCGGACTGCCGCTGTTCAAGCACCTGCTCGAGCAGCGCGAACCGGTCATGCCAGTACCCATGATGAACATCATCAACGGCGGTGCGCACGCCAACAACAGCCTCGATATCCAGGAATTCATGATCCTGCCGGTGGGCGCGCCCTCGTTGCGCGAGGCGCTGCGCTATGGCGCGGAGATCTTCCACGCGCTCAAGAAGATCCTCAACGCCAAAGGCATGAGCACCGCGGTTGGCGATGAGGGCGGTTTCGCCCCCGACCTGCCCTCGAACGAAGCGGCGCTCAGTACCATTCTCGAAGCCATCGAAGCCGCCGGCTACCAGCCGGGGCGCGACGTCTACCTCGGTCTGGATGTGGCGAGCTCCGAATTCTTTCGTGACGGCAAGTACCAGCTCGAGGCTGAGGGCCGCAGCTTTACCGCCCAGGAATTCACCCAGTACCTCGCCGACCTGGTGACACGCTTTCCGATCATCAGCGTCGAGGACGGCATGAGCGAGGGCGACTGGGACGGCTGGGCGCACCTGACCCGTGCGCTGGGCGCCAGGGTGCAGCTGGTCGGCGATGATCTGTTCGTAACCAACACCCGCATCCTGTCGCAGGGCATAGCGCGCGGGGTTGCCAACGCCATCCTGATCAAGCCCAATCAGATCGGCACGCTCACCGAAACCCTGGCCGCCATCACCATGGCTGAACAGGCGCATTACGCCTCGATAATCTCGCATCGCTCGGGCGAGACCGAGGACACGACCATTGCCGACATTGCCGTGGCCACGGCGGCGACCCAGATCAAGACCGGATCCATGTCGCGATCGGATCGCACCGCCAAATACAATCAGCTGCTGCGCATCGAAGAGCTGTTGGGCGGCAAGCCCCGCTATGCCGGCCGGGACGCCTTTCCGGTCAAGGTGATAGGCTAGCGTCCTCATGAAATGGCTAGCGGCCGCTTTGTTCGCTGCGCTGCTGCTTTTGCAGTATCGGCTGTGGCTGTCCGGCGACGGCGTGCGCGAGGTCTGGCGCCTGCGCTCGGCCGTGGCGGCGCAGCAATCGGAGAATGCGCGCTTGTCCGAGCGTAATCGTCAGCTCGGGGCTGAGGTGCATGATCTCAAGCAGGGTTATGAGGCCCTCGAGGAGCGAGCCCGCAGCGACCTGGGGATGGTCGCGGGCAACGAAACTTTCTTCCAGGTGGTGCCGCAGAAGCCCGCTGCAACGCCGGTCGCGCCGGCGCAGCGCACGGCCGCGGCGCACTGACGCCAGGGACTAGCCCATGCGGTACTGGCTGGTGATGCCGGCGGCCGGAGCCGGTCGCCGCTTCGGCGGAGTCAAACAATTCGCCGCCCTCAATCAACGCACGGTGCTGGAAATGGCGTTGCAGCCGTTTGCCGATGATCCGGAGTGCGTGGGCGGCAGCATCCTGCTGGCTCCGGCGGAGCCGCGGCGCGCACAACTGGCCGCGCGCCTGCCGGCGCGCTTTGAACTCATCGACGGCGGCAGCGAGCGCGCGCATTCGGTCAACAACGGTCTGACCGCGCTCGCCGCGCGCGCCGCGGCCGAGGACTGGGTACTGGTGCACGATGCGGCGCGACCGTGTCTGAGCGTGGCCGACCTGGCGCGGCTCCTGACCGGCGGCGAGCACAGCGGTCAGGGGGCGCTGCTGGCGATGCCGGTGGCCGACACCGTCAAGCAGGCGCAGGCGAGGAATCCGGGCGAGCCGGTACAGTGCGCGGCAACCCTGTCACGCGAGTCGCTGTGGCTCGCACAGACGCCGCAGATGTTTCGCCTTGGGGCGCTGCGCGCAGCGCTCGAGCAGGCGCGCGCCCTGGGACGGGTGCCGACCGACGAGGCGCAGGCCATGGAGTGGCAGGGCATCCGCGCGCGCTTGATCGAAGCCCGCGACGCCAACATCAAGGTCACCAGCGCGGCGGACCTGCTGCTGGCGCAAGCCATTCTGCGTGCGCGTGAGGAAGGTTTCCGATGACGATCAGGGTCGGTTCGGGCATCGACATCCATGCCTTCGGTCCCGGCGACAGTGTGATGCTGGCCGGCATACGCGTGCCGCACACGCGCGGCGTGGTCGCGCATTCCGACGGCGATGTGCTGCTGCACGCTCTGGTGGATGCGCTGCTGGGTGCGGCCGGCCTGGGCGATATCGGCATGCACTTTCCGGACAGCGATACGCAATGGCGCGGGGTGGACAGCGCCCGTTTCGTACAGCACGCCTGTGAGTTGCTGGCGCGCAGGCAGTTCCACATCGTCAACGCCGATCTGACCTTGCTGGCACAGTCGCCGAGAATTGCACCATGGCGCGAACCCATGCGCGCGCGCGTGGCCTCGCTGCTGCAGGTCGAGGCCTCGTGCGTGAGCATCAAGGCCACGACACCGGAACATCTGGGCTTCCTGGGCCGCAGCGAAGGACTCGCCGCCATGGCGAGCGTGCTGATAGAGCTGCGCTCCTAGCGGCGCGCAGGCGCTGCGCGCTTCAGCAATACCAGAGTCGCGCCGGTACCGCCGCCGGCCGGGCGCGCCGAGGCGAAGGCCAGCACCGGATCGGCACGGCGCAATAGCGTGTTGACGGTGTTCTTGAGCACCGGACCGCGCTGACCCGAGCGCAGACCCTTGCCGTGAATGATGCGCACGCACTGCAGGCCGCGATTGCGCGCGTGCTGCAGGAACTCGGCGAGCTGCTCCGCGCCTTGCGCTCCGGTCATGCCATGCAGATCCAGTTCGGCCTCGACCCGATAGGTGCCGCGACGCAGCTGCCGCAGTATCGTCTCCGGCACGCCGGCGCGGCGATACAGCAACTCATCGCCAGGCTGAGCTTCGATGTAGGGGCCCGGAGCGAGCAGACTTTCCTTCAGCACCGCAGCGCGTTCGGCGCGCGCAAAGTGCGCCCGCGGCCGCGCAGCGCGAGCCGGACTCGCCACCCGGCGCGCCAGCTTGAGCGGCCGCACGTCCTGCATGGCGCGTCGGAACAGCTCGGCTTCGTCCTCATCGTTCATGGCTCCTCCCGGGACAGGCATTGAAGTATATTGGCGCGCCTCGTGCCAGCCGCCTGCCAGAATTTCTCAAGGACCGCCCGCCGATTGTCCGTGAAAATACTTGTCTGCAACGATGACGGTTATCGCGCCGAGGGCATAGCGCGTCTGCGCGAGGCGCTCGCGACGCTGGCCGATATCACGGTCGTGGCGCCGGATCGCAATCGCAGCGGCGCCGGTAACTCCCTGACCCTGGACGCGCCGCTGCGACTGTTTCAGGCCGAGCCGGGCGTATACTTCGTGGCCGGTACTCCCACGGATTGCGTGCACCTGGCGATTTCAGGGGCTCTGGATACCGAATTCGATATGGTCGCCTCCGGCATCAACGACGGCGCCAATCTGGGCGACGACGTGCTGTATTCGGGTACCGTGGCGGCCGCGATCGAGGGCCGCTTTCTGGGGCTGCCGACCCTGGCCGTGTCGTTGTGCACGGTACCGGGCGGGGCGCGCTGCTTCGATACCGCGGCCCGCGTTGCCCACACGCTGGTGGCGGCGCTGCTGCACAGGCCGCTGGACCCGACACTGATCCTCAACGTCAATGTGCCCGACCGACCGTACCAGTCGCTGTCCGGTTATCGCAGCACCCGTCTGGGCTTCCGGCATCGTTCCGAGGCGGTCATTCCGGCGCGCGACCCCAAGGGCAATGCGGTGTACTGGGTAGGACCGGCCGGGGAAGGGCGTGACGCCGGCGAGGGCACTGATTTTCTGGCGGTGGCGGAAGGCTTCGTATCGGTGAGCCCGCTGTCGATCGACTTCACGCGGCACGCGGCGCTGCCCGAGGTTGGACGCTGGCTCGATGCGCTATGAGTGAAAGGCGATGAACGAGGCGCGCTTCGCTGGCATCGGCATGACCTCGGCGCGCACGCG
>Ga0182024_10014419_pt1 | contig 15278 bp, 9 predicted proteins | sample P32metaG_FD_120480 | JGI IMG/M metagenome (GOLD analysis project Ga0182024, IMG submission 120480) | Permafrost microbial communities from Stordalen Mire, Sweden - P3-2 metaG (Illumina Assembly) | ecosystem: Environmental > Terrestrial > Soil > Wetlands > Permafrost | place: Sweden: Stordalen... | reverse complement strand
GCCATGAAAGTGCAGATCGATGGCTACGTTTCCGCCATCGTGAATTCCCGCCAGGGCTGAGCCGAGATAAAAATCCATGTGCGACAAATAACAATGTTGGGCATATCGGGCGCGCACGCCGGCGGCGCCGGGATTTCCGTCCTGAATTTCTATATCGATGTTGCTCATCGCGGAATAAAAGGTTCCTGGATTTGCGTCTGGGGGACGCGTCGCGGCTTTTAATTCCGATTCGCCGATATTCTGAAATCCGGCGGGACGTGAGCCGGCGAAAAATACCATGTAGGAGGGGCCCTGCTGAAAGCCGGGAGTGTTTCGCGCCAGCACAAAAGTTGGGCGAGTTGCGCCGAAACCGATGAGGCGAATACCTGGCCAGACGTAAATCGTCCTGCTCAAGCGATAACGGCCTGCGGGAACGAATACGATGCCTTGATTTCTATCGTGCTGCACTTTGTTAATGGCGGACTGTAGTGCGTCAGTGTCGTCAGCCTGGCCATCACCGTGAACGGAAAACTCCCCGCTGTCCAAATAGACGGCTTTGGAATCTTGCAGCCGGTTTGGATAGTAGGACGGTCCGGACGCAGACGCAGTTGTGGCCGACAAGAGCGCGACAGCCGCTATCAGAAGCTGTTTCACAACCGCGACGAACAGCCCTGCTGTCGATTTCGACGAGCGGTCAGTTGTTGGCTTCGGCATCGTCAGGCTCGGGCTTCGAGGGTTCCAGTCGCATCGAACGGTACATGGTTTTCAATTTTTCCTTCATATCTTTATATCTTTGGTATTCCGCCAACTCGCGTTTGGCATCTTCGGGCTTGCCCGTCTGACGATAGATAGTGCTGAGTCGAAAATGAGCCAATGCGATGGTGGGATCGACTGCGGTCGCATGTTTGAGCAGTGCCGCGGCCTTGTCCAGTTGGCCGAGGGACATCATCACTTTGGCAAGCCCGACGTTGGCGTCGGTGTCATCTGGTTGCAGTTGTAATGCGCGAGCATAGTGCTGCTGCGCCTCATCGAGGGCTCCTCGCTGGGTGGCAATATCTCCGAGCCGGCATTCGGACTTCTCATCCAAAGGGTTTACTTCCAGGGCCGCCTTGTACTCTTTTTCCGCTTCCTCCGGCCCTCCCGCGACTGCGGAAGTGCTCATTAACTCGGCAAGCTCAAAATGGAGACCGGGTAGCTTGGGGTCAATCTGTAGCGCGATTTTGTAGTTCTCAATGGCCTCTTTGGTTTGCCCCTGTCGAGCCAATTCGTGAGCCATCATCTGGTGTACTTGGGCGGATTTTGGCGCGACCACGATCAGACTGAGCCTGGCTTCGTCCGCAAGGTCGGAATAGAGGCGATACGCGCTGTAGACAATTGCTACATTGGCGGGATCGAGGGCGCGCAGAGTGCTCACGGTGGCGGCGGCCTTATCCAGTTCGCCATTTTTAGCGTAGATCTCGGTTAGCTCCAGACCGGTATCGATGCGTATCTTTTTCTCTTTCAGATTGGGGAAGGCCTTCTCCAAGTCGTTGCGTGCGGCTTCCGCATTGCCGGTGCGTTTCTCGGCCATTCCGAGCAGCGCCTGTATTTTCCAAATTCCCGGTTGCAGCTTCAATGCGGCGCGCAATTCTGGGAGGGCCTCGAAATAGGCGCCTTGAAAAAACAGCAGAACACCCAAATTGCCGCGTGCGTCGACGTTGTTTGGCGCAATGGCCAGGATGGCTCGGAATTCCGGTATGGCTAGATCGGGTCTGTTCTGACTGAGTGCTTCCTGAGCTTTGCGGCTATGAGCCTGGATCTGTTGCTGACTGTTCGTGGAGGATTGCGTATGGCCGGACGAGGGGAAAAGCAGCGACACGACCAGAAGTGAAAAGGGAACTGCGTTGGTAGTCATCAAGCAAGTGTAAGGCAGACAGCCATCGTTTTTAAGACGAGGGCGTTTGAAAAAACAAAGGGACGGCAAAAAATGCCGTCCCTCCCCTCGACTAGGGCGATGGTTAGAAAGTGAAGCGGGCACTCAGTTGACCGCTGCGAGGAGCGACGGCAATACCGTTGCTGTTTCCCGGGCCGAAGCCGGGAGCGGAGGCATCGATAATTGCGAAGTTAGATGTTCCGCACGCAGTGGCTGCGCCGCCAGCTACCACGCATGCGGATCCGATGTCGCTGTGAGGGGCCTGGAAGCTGGGATGATTGAGCGCATTGACGAAGTCAGCTCGAATAGTCAGAGCGAAGCGCTCACCGAAGTGGAACTCCTTGCCCAGCGACAGGTTCACGACAGTGAGGCGAGGGCCAACCAAGGAGTTTCTTCCCTCGTTCCCAAATGTCCCAGGCGCTGGCTGAGCAAAGGCCGCGGGATTGAAAAAGTAGCCTGCAGGAACGTTAGCGAATGGATTGCCGATGACATTCGGATACACGACGCATCCATTCTGGCATTGTGAGTAGCTGTTATTTTTAGTGTCGATCACGGTAAAGGGATTCCCACTCTGCGTGATAAAGGTGCTAGACAACCGCCACCCTCCGACGAGCGCATCGCTCACGACGCCGTTGTGGAGATAATTCTTATTGTGTCCGAACGGCAGTTCGTAGGCGACGATAGCCTTTACGGCATGCCGGATATCGAAATTGGAATTTCCATAGTTGGCTGCCGGATCATTTCCGATCTGCCAATTCTGGACTCCACCGCGGCTGCCCCAACCTCCCGAGTCCTGGTCATCGAGGAAGTGCGACCAGACGTAGTTGGCCTGGAAAGTTAATCCGTAGGAATAACGCTTCACCACTCCGACCTGCAGAGCATTGTAGTTGGAGATGCCGTTGTAGAAATTCCCACTGATATTGCCGAACAGCGGGAATGGGCGCTCAGCCTGGGTGGTCGGGCCTGCTGCCAGAACGGTCGGATTAGTGATTTGATTCAGGTCCGTCGGAAACTGCAAGTTGGAACCATGACTTCCAACATAGGCAATGGAGGCTTCATAGTCGCGGGCGAACTCGTGCTCCACGCTGAAGGTCCATTCATTGATCCTGGCTACTGGGACAAAGTAAGGAGTAAACGTTACGCTCTGCGGGTGGGCCGGAGTAACGTACGTGAGCGGGTTCCTGGCCGCGGGTGAGCCGGTGACATAGTTAAGAATGGGACCAGCCGTTGCCGACGAGGCGGAAAGAGAAATCAGCGGATTCGGCCCTGTTCCTGAATTCACGTCTGTCGCGTTGCCGGTGTTGGTGCCAACAGAACCGGCACCCAACCCTTGACCATAAGTGTCTTCGCTAAAATTATAGGCGTACATTCCAAAACCGCCGCGTACCGTGGTGTTTTTGAACATGCCCGGCGCCCATGAAAAGCCTATGCGCGGTAGGAAGATATTGTGAACGGGTTGTTGCAAAGTGGTTCGCCCATCTTGACCACCAAACCACATGGAGCCCTTCGACCCATCGAAAGCATTGGTAAGGGTGGGATCGAAGCCCCCAATTGCGTTGTGCAGTTCGCTCATGCCGGTGGTGGCTTCATAGCGCAGGCCCAGGTTGAGGGTCAGATTGGGCCTAACCTTGAAATCATCCTGCACAAAGACCTGAGGATCTTTGATGCGCATGTAAGTTACGGACTGGTTGGTGGCCTGCCAGTGCTCCACGTCTCCCAGCAGAAAGTCCGCAAAGCTTGCGCCGCCAGGAGTACAGGTGGTAGATCCGGCGGGGCAATTTTGCTGTGTATATTGGCCTGTAAAGGTAAACTGCCCGGCATCTACGTTCCCCCACGGGGTGGTATTGCCTTCGCCCATCAGTACTTCCGCACCGAAATGCAGGATGTGCTTGCCTTTGATCAGCGTAACCACGTCTGAGGGGTCATAAAGGTTTTCGATGTAAATGGCATTCGTGCCTGGCTGTAGCGATGTGCAGCAGGTGCCGTTGAGATTGAAGGTTGGAAAAATGTTGGCCTTGGAATACTGCAGGCCAAGCGTCGTGGCAGCATTGAAGCCCAGGGTTTGCGGCACAAACCAGTTGCCCTGTTTGGTGTAGCCCATGCGGACTTCGTTAACCAAGGTCGGAGTGATGGTCCAGGTGTCCGACAGTTGGGCGTTATAGCCGTCAATGTCTCCGGAAAAACAATTGATAGGACATGCCCATTGATTAAAATTCTGCCCGGGATTGTTCTTCGCGGTGATCGAGAATGTCACGCGATTATTTTTGGAGAGGTCGTAATCAATTCGGCCGAAGTAGCGAAGATTGGGATTCACTGAAGGCGACAAGAAAACGTAATTGTTAACTGTGGCGTTAGGACTGCCAGCGTTGGGCGCCGGATAGAAGCCGAGGACCTTCAACGCCACGGGGTCAATTCTATTGGCCGGAATAATGTTCCCGGGAAACGCCGTTCGTAAGCCACCCACACCGGCAGTCGTGGGGTCGTAAATGGTCGGTTGACCGCTGAAATCCCCACTCCTTTCCGCCAAGGTAGGAACAGTGCTGGTGTGCTGGTTGCCGCTGCCATTGTTGGTGATTTTGTCGCGCACAAAGAAGAAAAATAGTTTGTTCTTTATGATCGGGCCGCCAACGGAGCCGCCCCATTCGTTATAGCGGATAGAGGGTTTAACGGGTTGGCCATTGCCCCCAGGGAAGAAGTTGGAAGCATTGAGTACATCGTTCTGCCAGTATTCGTACGCTGACCCGTGAAAAGTGTTACTACCGCTCTTGCTGATCTGATTGAATACCGCGCCGCCGATGCCGTACTGGGCGGAGAAGGAGGAGGTGGTCACCTGTACTTCGGAAATGCTTTCGAATACGGAGTTGTCCACGTTTCCGCTGACAGGGAGCACAACGGTTGCTCCGTCCGCCAGGAAGTTGGCGTAGTTCGGCAGGTTGCCGTTGATGGACACGGCGTCTCCCGCGTTATAAGCGCCGCTGCCTTCCGAGCCTGGCTGCGAAGGCGCGCTGGAGGCTCCAGGAAGGAATATATTGAAATTGGCCCAGTCATTGCCCGTGATCCCGGCGCCGATTTGGGGAAGAGCCTCAAGCGTCTTTCCTTCCATAATGGTCCCTTGTTGACCACTTTCCGTCTGAAGCAAGGGCGCCTCACCCGTATCTTCTACTGTGACGATTTCCTGGACCTGGCCGACGGAGAGGGTGGCATCTTCGGTAATGATGGAGACCTCGAGCTTAAACGGGCCACGGGTCAGCTGTTTAAAGCCCTGCTTCGTGAATGTTATGTTGTAATTTCCTGCTCTGGTCGAGGCCGTATCGTAGATGCCGCTGTCATTTGTGGTGAAGTGTTGGACTTCGCCGGTGTCGACGTTGGTGAGCGTAACGTCTACACCCGGAACTGCGGCGCCAGACGTATCCATCACCGTGCCGCGAATATCTCCAGAATTTGTGCTCTGGGCCAGAGAAGAGCGAACGCCCAGAAAAGCTACGGAAAGTACCAGCGCGCAACGAAGCAAAACGTTCATATCGAGGACCTCCACGAATTCGCTTTAGACGTAACAGCGCACCTTAGCTAACCCACTTGCGCAGTCCGAACCGGTGAAAAGGCGCCGTTTATTTCAAACGAAGGCTGTAAACAATCGTTTGCTCTCGACAGAACACGGACCACGTCACTTTGGCGGGGATAATACATTCATTATAATAATGCGGTCAAGATAAAAATTTGATAGTGTACGCAGACAACACGATTGTCTTATGGACTTAAGCGATTCCGGAACAGGTTAGCGCCCAACTAGCAGTAGTGAAATGTATGTTACGTGAGTAAAGGCGTTCTGGACTGAGGGACGTTTGTGCAATCGTTTGTCTTAAACCAAGGTAGAAGTGAGATATTCCAAGCGCGAGGTCGCGAGGGACTGAAAATTTATGCGAAAAAACCGCCGAGAATTCATTCGTTTGGGTGTTTCCGGGGTATCTGCCTGTGTGGTCTCGGGAGTGCCCGTCCTTTCGGTTCAACCCCAATTACAGGGCTGGGTGACTTCGAGGGACCGTAAATTTGAGCCCATGTCGGCTTTGGCTTGGCGGTCGGCTAGTCCTTCCTTCTCTGCTGGCATTCAACTCGATCCTGCACTGCGGCTGCAACCGATTCTCGGATTCGGCGCGGCGCTCACGGATGCGTCCTGCTATTTGCTGCATCGTATGGATGCACGCGCGCGGGCCGCGCTCCTGGCGGAATTTTTTTCGTCTTCAGGATTGTGCTTGTCGGTTGCGCGTGTTTGCATGGGCGCGAGTGATTACTCGACAACAGCTTACAGCTTCGACGAAAGCCCCGAACCCGATCCGGAGCTACAACGTTTTAGCATTGGGCATGATCGCGAATACATATTGCCGACTTTGCGTGATGCTGCCAAGGCGAACCCGGATCTATTCCTCTTTGGCACGCCGTGGAGCCCGCCTGGGTGGATGAAGGCCAACGGCAGCATGCTGGGTGGTTCGATGCGCAAAAAATATTTTGCGCCCTATGCTGATTATTTTGTGCGCTTTTTGCGCGACTATGCCGCCGAGGGTGTGAAAATCGCCGCAGTGACCGTCCAAAATGAGGTGGATACCGACCAGGACGGACGAATGCCTGCCTCGCTGTGGGGCCAGGAGTACGAAATTGATTTCGTGAAAAATTATCTGGGCCCGGCACTCGAACGGGCGTCGTTGCAGACGAAAATCTGGATTCTTGATCACAATTACAATCTCTGGGGACGCGCGATAGACGAACTGGGCGATCCACTGGTGAACAAGTATGTAGATGGGGTGGCGTGGCATGGCTACATGGGAACGCCCGACGCCATGAGTCAGGTGCACGAGGCATTTCCCACCAAGAATATGTTGTGGACGGAAGGCGGACCGACCATCAGCGGGGAGTACGCGACGGACTGGACGAAATGGTCGGAGACGATGATCGGGGTGCTGAGAAATTGGGGTGAATGCGTTGTGGGCTGGAATTTCCTTTTAGACGAGGCCGGGAAACCAAACATCGGCCCTTTCAAATGTGGCGGGTTGGTGACCATCGATTCCAAAACAGGAGAACTTACACGCAGCGGGCAATACTGGGCATTCACGCATTTTTCAAAAGTAATCCAGAGGAACGCACGAGTGATTGCCTCTTACGGAGACGTGATTGGAGTTCATCACGTAGCATGTGAGAACCCGGATGGCGGCCATGTTCTGGTGGTCAGCAACAAAGGAGCGAAACAGAGCGTCCCGGTGATGGCGGGAAATCACGTCCTGGATTTGCCTTTAGAAGAAGATTCCGTGACCACCTTGCAGTGGTGACCTTTGTGGTGAAGCGCCCTCATTTGCGCTAGCATGCGAAAAGGGGAAAATTCGGAAGGCTCCACGACCGCCTCGTCTGGCGGCTCGCCGGGGACTGCGACCGACACAAACCTAATGGGAGCGTCGAGTAATAAACCGACCAGTTTGAAAAAACTGGCCCAGCATCTCGGCTTGAATCCTGCGACGGTTTCAGTGGTGCTCAATGATGTTCCCGGCCGGAACATTCCCCAGGCCACCCGCGATCGCATCAAAGCCGCCGCTAAAGAACTCAACTATCAGCCAAGCCTGCTGGCGCGTTCGCTGCGCAATCGTCGCACGCTCACTATCGGCATCCTGGTTCCAGAACTTGGAGACGGTTATCACACCCAGGTGATGAGCGGCATTGGGGACCACCTGATCGAGGCTGGGTATTTCTATTTCACGGCCCATCATCGCCATCGCAAAAATCTGGTTGAAGAATACGGTCAAATGCTCATCAATCGTGGCGCTGAAGCCTTGATCACCATTGACACCGCGCTAGAGCATTCTTATTCAATCCCAGTGGTTGCCGTTGCCGGCCATCGGCCTATCAGCGGGGTCACGAACGTGTTGCTGGATCATCGCTTCGCCGCGGAACTTACGCTGAGCCACTTGTACTCGCTGGGTCATCGCGAAATAGCCTTCATGCGTGGCCAGCCGTTCAGTTCTGATTCGGATGAACGCTGGCAGCACTTGCTACAAGCGGCGCGAGAGATAAAAATCAAGGTTGACCCAGACCTGACGTTGCAGCTTGATCGCGACACAACTTCGCCGGAATTGGGTTATCCAGCTATTCAGCGGCTGCTTTCAACCGGCAAATATTTCAGCGCGGTGGTGTGTTTCAACGACATTTCAGCCATTGGCGCGATCCGCGCACTACAGGACTTGGGTGTGAACGTGCCCGGCGACGTTTCTGTCATCGGATTCGATGACATTCGCTCCGCGAGCTTCCACAATCCGCGACTCACCACCATACGTCAGCCATTAATCAACATGGGAAGGATAGCGGCGCAATGCGTGCTGAATCGCCTGCATGGCACAGAGGGTTACCGCGAACAAATTGTTGTTGAACCAGAGCTCATGGTTCGGGAGTCGACCGGCGTGGTATGTACGTCGCCATCCACGATTCGCACCCGAGAAAACAAGAAGCCCGCCAAGCCGGTCGATTAACGGGGCGACTCACTGACTAATCCCCTGCCAACCAAACGCGAATGGAGGTTATTCGGTGCGCAGGGCGCGCATGGGGTCGATGGTGGCGGCTCGCCATGCCGGGACGAGGCACGCGATGAGCGCTACGAAAACGAGAATCAAAGAGGATGCCATCAGTGTGAGGGGATCGCGGGAATTGCCTCCGGACCAGGACGAAAACACGCGATGCAGCGCGATGCTGAGGACTAATCCGAGAGCCAGGCCGATGCCGAGGGTCATGGACGTGGAGGCGAGCACCAAGCGCACGATGCTGGTGCGCGGCGCACCAAGAGCCATGCGGATGCCTACTTCCTGAGTGCGCTGTGAGACCGCGAAGGAAACAACGCTGTAGAGTCCTGTGGCGGCTAGCACCAAAGCGAATATTGCAAACATCGCGAAGAGCGTGGCGATGAAGCGGTCCTGGCCCCAGCCTTGGGTATCAAGCCACCACAGCAAAGTACGGTTCAGGCGGCCGGTGACCAGCTCGGGATTGTATTGGCGCAAGCGTTCCTTAAAGGAGTTCAACATAGTGTCGGGATTTGTGGTGGTCTTGATCAATAGCGAAACGTCGGTGGGCAAAAGGAAACTGTAGGGGAAGAAAAAGGCGGGCTTCACGGGGCGATTGAGCCCGTCGTTGCGCGCGTCACCTACGACACCGATGATTTGGAACCAGTCATCCGGCTTTTGCGCCAGTAATAATTCGGGAAGTTCGGCTTTAAGCATCGGACTACGCACTGCCTGGCCGATGGGATTCGTGTCCCCCAGAAATTCTTTGACGAAGGCTTGATTGACGACGGCGAAGTGCGCGGCGCGCAAAGTCTCGGATTCGTCAAAAGTACGACCAGACATGACAGGTATGTGCAGTGTGGAAAATTCATGGGAGCTGACGGCGCAGAGCATAGCTTGCGCGTCGGCCAACTGCGGCCTGCTCTGGATTTCAATTTTGCCTCGGAAGCCCCCTAAGCCCGGAAACCAGGTGGTGGAGATACTGGCGTCTTGCACGCCGGGAACTTCGGCAATGACTTTACGCACGGCTTCCTGAGCGTTGCGGCGGCCTTCCCAGGTCGGATTGGCGCCTTTGGGGAAGCCGACGTTGAGCGAGAGAACATTTTTCGGATCGTAGCCGAGCGGGGTGTGCAGGCGTGCTTCGAAGGCCTTGAGCGCGGCCCCAGCGGAAGCGATCAGCAGCAGGGTGAGGGCGAGCTGGCCAGCGATGAGGATGCGATGGCTTTTGCGGCTGCTGGCGCTGCCGGTATGTTTAGAGCTGCCGGCTTGAACCAGCGCACCGACCTGAGGAGTCGAAAGCTGCCAGGCAGGCGAGATGCCGAACAGAATGCCTGTGAGAATCGCAACGCTTGCGCTGAAAATGAGCACGGGGGCGTTGACGTGGATGGCCGCTTCGTGTGGAAAAGAAAAAATGGGTAGCGCGGCGACGATCCAGGTCACGCCTTTATAGGCGGCAACGACTCCGAGCAAGGCTCCGGTGACGGAGAGTACAACTGACTCGGTCAGGAGTTGTCGTACCAGGCGTTTGGGGCCAGCGCCGACAGAAGCACGCACGGCGAACTCATGCTGGCGGGCCGTACCGCGAGCGAGAAGAAGGATGCTTACGTTGGCGCAACCAATGATGAGCAGTGTGAGAACCGCGCCAAAGAGCAAACCTAGCGTGCCGGCGAATTTGCCGAGGATTTGTTCATTGAGGGTAACGATGGTGACGCGGCGATTTTGCGGGTATTCCTTGTCGTTTTTTGCGAATTCGTCGGCGATGACCTGGAATTCCGAAGCGGCGGCAGGGAATTTGACTCCCGGTTTAAGCCGGACGAAGGAAAGCCAGTAATCGTGCTGGGCGCCGGTTGGCGCGGCAGGTAAGTAGACGTCGGAGTCGCCCCAGGTGAAACGCGGCGGCACCACGCCAATGACGGTGTAAAGCTTGTGATCGAGCTCGATCGATTTATTGATCACGTCGCGGCTGCCACCGAACTGGCGTTGCCAGAAAAGATAGCTAAGGACGGCAACGGGCGCGGGATTACCGCCGGGCGCGTCGGAAGTGAAGAATTCGCGGCCGAGGAGCGGAGAGACGCCCATAAACTCGAACAAATTGGGGGAATAAAGGCCGACGTTGACGGAGACGGGAATCTGATCGCCGGTGAGATTTTGCTGCGCCCCCTGTTGGAAGAAGACATCTTCGACGGAAGAGGCGTTGCGGACGGTGGAAAAGCCGGCGCCATTGGTGAAGAGGAGCGGACCGCGACCATCTTTGTCGTTGAGCTCGATGTGAACCATGCGGTCGTTACTCTTATAGGGGTAAGGGTCGAGGAGGACGCCGTAGACAACGCTGAAGATGGCGGTGGTGGCGCCGATGCCGAGCATTAGAGACAGAACGGCAGTGAGGACAAAGCCCGGTGCTTTGCGGAATTGGCGGAAGGCGAAGCGTAGGTCCTGTAAGAAACTCCACATAACGAGTTAACCTCCACCCTTGGATATTCTCTTAGACGAACGAGAAAGGGGGCGGGATAGTTTCATGAAATTTTGCGACACGGAGACTTTTTTGGGGAGTTAGCGGATCGATGGGGCTGGTCAGATTAAATTGAGGTAAACAATTCCACCAAATCGAAAACAAGAAGTCCCTGAGGGCGGTTTTACGGCGTTTCGAGGACTGCAAGCGCGGGGCTAAGAGGAATAAGACAGAGTTACTTAGGTTTTGATTTTTCGCTACTATCGGACTTTTTGTCGTCTTCTTTGGCAGCAGGTTTTGGGGCGACAGGCTTTGGATTTTTGCTGGTATTTACACCGGTATTTTGAGCTGTATCTTTAGTGGCGTCCGGGCTTGCAGGTTTGTTCTGTTCAGTTGACGGTTTTTCTGTGGGTTGCTTTTCTGTTGCTTGCTTTTCTGCCTGAGGCTGTTCCGATTCTTTGTTTTTGTCCTTTGCCCCGTCGTCCATCTTCTTCGCAACGGGAGAAAGCAGATATTGCATTCTGGCGCGAGCCGCGCGCCATTTAACGCTGCTGGCATTTCCAGCCCGGTCTAGATATGGGGCCAGCTTTTTATCGGTGGCTATTCCTTGGTCTTTCAAGAATTGCGTTAGAGCCAGGCTTTGGGTTTCCAGGGATTCGAGCAACGAGAATAGTTCGTCGAGTATTTCTTTAATCGGTTCTGGGTTGTTTTCCATGCGCTCGCTAACCCCACGGACTTTCCCTGCGAGTGTTATTTGTGGACGCCCCGGCTAAAAATGACAGGACGGCGCGCCGCGCTTTTGCAAATATTTCTGGTGGTACTCTTCAGCGCGATAGAACGGGCCTGCAGCGGTAATTTCGGTGGCGATGGGGCGCTTGAATTTTCCGCTTGCCGCGATGGCGGCCATAGATTTTTTGGCGGCGGCTTCCTGCTCTGGCGAATGGAAAAAAATCGCGGTGCGGTATTGAGCGCCGAAGTCCGGACCCTGGCGGTTTACCTGCGTGGGGTCGTGAGCCGTCCAGAAAACATTGAGCAGCTCTTCGAAGGACACTTTCGCGGGATCAAAGGTCACTTGCACGACTTCGGCGTGCCCGGTTTCGTCGGTGCAGACATCTTTATATGTAGGATTGACGGTGTGGCCGTTGGAATAGCCCACCGCAGTGTCGATGACGCCGGGAACCTGGCGAAACGTCTCTTCTACTCCCCAGAAGCATCCGGCACCAAAGGTTGCAATCTCGTTCATTTCACACTCCACGGTCAAAATATCGGGTACGACCTGATCATAATAACGCAAGTTAGATGCGCGGGAGTGGGGTTCCGATTCAGCTCCGCAAAACCGGTGTTCTTGCGCGGCGCGCAAACTGAGCGGATGGCGGTGTTGCTGCTAGTTCGGGAAGAAGAGACAATCAAATTGAGGTACACGAATGGATTTGGGATTGACGGGCCGAGTCGCCATCGTGGCGGCTGCAAGCACTGGGTTGGGATTCGCGGTTGCGAAGGAATTGTCACTGGAGGGCGCAGAGGTGGCGATTTGCGCCCGCACCGCCAGCGATCTTCGAGCCGCGGCAGCGAATATTCAGCGCGCGAGCGGGCGCGAAGTGTTCCAGCAAACCGTGGACGTGACAGACGCTAAAGCAGTCGCGGCTTTTGTTTCCGCGGTGGAAACTCGCTTTAAGCGAATCGATATATGCGTTACCAATTCCGGCGGGCCGCCGTCTAAGTTCTTTGAGGACACCGGCAACGAGGAGTGGCAAGCGGCTATAGACCAGCTGTTGATGAGCTGCGTCTTTTTTGCCAGAGAAACGTTGCCGCGCATGAAAAAAAACAAATGGGGAAGGCTGATCACTATTACTTCTTACGCCGTAAAACAGCCTGTCGATGGATTGTTGCTTTCCAACTCGATTCGCTCGGCGGTTACCGGGCTGGCGCGTACGTTGGCCAATGAGTATGGAGCGCATGGCATCACGGTGAATAACGTGTGTCCGGGATATACGCGGACAGACCGCCTGGGCGATCTCGCAAATGCGATTTCGGGACGCACTGGTGCGAAGCCCGCAGAAGTGTTCGCTGGATGGGAGCGGCAAATCCCAGCTGGACGGATCGGCACGCCGGAAGAATTTGCCGCGGTCGTGACATTTCTCGCTTCCGAGCGCGCCAGTTACGTAAATGGCGTCTCGCTCGCTGTGGACGGCGGAATTGTCAGGAGTTTGCTATAGCTGCAATGCCTGTGGCCAAGCGCAGTTTTGAACTATCCCTGCTCGCTGAGACATTCACCATCTGCCATCTTGCTGCTGACGCCGCGGTGCCGGAGTGGGCTACGCAGGGGCAATTCTTTTCGATTACGCGGACCAGTGATGAGCTCTCCGTTATCGCGGAGATAGTTTTAGTTCCGGCGAGATTGCGAACAGAAGTGAGTTGGCGGGTTATGAAAGTTCACGGGCCATTTGATTTTTCTGAAGTTGGAGTGCTGGCTGCTCTCATACAGCCGTTGGCCGCCGCGGGCGTAAGCGTTTTTGCGATATCGACGTTCGATACGGACTATTTACTGGTGCAGTGCAGCCAATTGCGCGAAGCGATCACTGGGCTTCGTAATGCCTCGCACACGGTTCATGAAGTTAAAGCGATTTCTTAAATTTATTGCCTAATGGGAAAGGCTCCAATGATCAGAAAGTTCATCAAGGTTCGGAAGCCGGAGTCTGGCCGCGGTGGCCGGCGGCTTATGGTCACGGTGGTAATTGTGTTGAGCGCAATTGTGTCGTTGCAGGCTGACGAACCGTACGCGCGCAATCGCAATTACGATTTGCAACATTCAAAGATTATTTTGCGCTTCGACGTGGACCAGAAAAAGGTAATTGGGGAAGTCATCCATACCTTAACTACGCTTCACGAAGACACTTCCAAGATCGAGTTCGATTCCGTGGGGCTGACGATCCAGAGTGTGACGGTAAACAAAGCCGCGGCTAAATTTGAGACCACGGCAGAGAAACTGATCGTTCCCGTCGCTGCGGGAAAAGTTGGTGACAAATTCGAAATTGATATTCGCTACGAGGGGAAACCTACCAAAGGTCTCTATTTTATTTTGCCGGACAAAGAATATCCGAATCGCCCAACGCAGATCTGGACGCAGGGTGAATCGGAAGATACACGATATTACCTGCCCACCTATGACTATCCGAATGACCGGTTAACTACCGAGACGGTGCTCATCGTGCCGGCTTCGTGGCTGACGGTGGGCAATGGCAAGTTGATTGGCGTGACCAACGCTGCCAGTAATATGAAAACCTGGACGTGGAAAGAATCCGTTCCCAGCTCAACCTATCTGATCACCGTGGTGGCTGGAGAATTTGACGAGATGAAGGATAGTTTGCGTAATTTGCCGGTGACTTACTACGCGCCTAAGGGCCGCGGCGACCGACTAGCCGTTAATTATTCGCGCACACCCGCGATGATAGAGCTCTTCAACAAAAAATATGGCGTGGACTATCCGTGGGAAAAGTACGCGCAGGTGATGGTGGACGATTTCGTTGCCGGCGGCATGGAAAATTCCAGCGCTACGACGAATACCAGTTCATCGCTGGTGAATCCTAAATTGGCCGCCGAATACGCGACCGGCCAGGATGATTTGATTTCACACGAGTTGACGCACCAGTGGTTTGGCGATTATGTGACCTGTAAAGACTGGGGAAATATCTGGCTGAACGAAGGTTTCGCGACATTCGGTGAAACGGTGTGGACCGAAAACCACTTTCCAAAAGATCAAAGCGAATACCAACGGTGGACGGATGCGCGGCACTGGTTTGCTTCGGCGAATCTGTATAGCAAGCCCATCGTACGTTACGATTTTGCCGATTCCAGCGAATTTGACGGCAATGCCTACACCAAGGGTGGCTGGGTGCTTTATATGTTGCGGCACCAGTTAGGCGAAGACGCTTTTAATGGTGCGCTGAAACATTATCTGGAAGTCAATCACGGCAAAAATGTGGTTACCTCTGATTTTGTTAAGGCTGTTGAGGAGGCGACAAATTCGGACGTGGATCAATTCTTCAATCAGTGGGTGTATGGAGCCGGGGCGCCGAAATTCGATATCAGCTATGCGTACGACAACACTAAGCATCAAGTTGCCGTTAGTGTGAAACAAACGCAAAAAGTCGAAGGCCGCGTGGGGCTTTTCCGTGTTTCTACGGATCTGGAAATTACGACCGCGGCCGGGGCATACCTTTACCCCATCGTGGTCTCGAAGCAGACAGAAACATTTTCTTTGCCGGCGAGCTCTGAGCCGTTGATGGTCTTGTTTGATAAGGGCGGAAACATTTTGAAAAGGACGGAATTTCATAAAGAAAAGAAAGAGTGGTTGTACCAGCTTAAGAATGCCGCCGATTTTTCGGATCGCGCGGACGCCGCTGTGGCG
>Ga0182024_10014418_pt1 | contig 15279 bp, 10 predicted proteins | sample P32metaG_FD_120480 | JGI IMG/M metagenome (GOLD analysis project Ga0182024, IMG submission 120480) | Permafrost microbial communities from Stordalen Mire, Sweden - P3-2 metaG (Illumina Assembly) | ecosystem: Environmental > Terrestrial > Soil > Wetlands > Permafrost | place: Sweden: Stordalen... | reverse complement strand
TGCAACTTTGGGCCAAGATCCTGCAGCGCCTTAAGTGTGGATGCAACGTCTGCAGCGCTTGCCGCCGTGGGAATCATCATCATCAAGACCAGGCTTACGAATTTGAGCCGCATGCAGCCTCCGTGTTCATCGGACTAGACACCCGGCCAGATTGAAGGCTAGAGCCGCTTCGACTTGAGGGTCGACGAAGTTTCCGTGACATGGGCTTCCAGCCCATGCTGTCGACTTTCAAAGTGAAAAAGTCGTTCCAACTCGGGAATCCAAGCTCGCCGCTCGCGGTGTTTGGATACTCATGAATTCGAGGGGAAAACAAATGCGCGCTGCGCTTCGAGCTGGGATTCCTGGGATGGTGCGACAGCCGCGGTTTCGCGTTCGCTCGCATGGGCTGGAAGCCCATGTCACAGGCGCTTTCCAGATGCGCTTCGCTTCCGAACTGTGCCGCGAGTATGTGCAGGGTCATGAAATCCGCTCTAGTGCGTCTCAGTTTTTCTTGATCTTCCCATCTCGATCCTGCACCTGCTGATCCGTCAGTTCCCAGCCGCCACCTAGCGCCTTATAGAGCGCGATCAGATTCGTCGAAACCGTTTGATCGCTCTGCGCCAGTTGATCTTCGGACTGGAACAGCGACTGTTGAGCCGTCAGCACGTTCAGGAAGTCTACCACGCCGGCGGTATTCAGCTGCTTGGCCAGCTCAAACGCCCGGCGATTGGCGTCCACGGCGCGCTGGAGCGATTTCTGCCGAGCCTGCTCCTGGTTGTAAGCGACGAGTGAATCCTCAACATCCGCCAGCGAACTCAAAACAGTCTGGCGGTATTGAATGAACGCTTCATCCTGCCGGGCATCCTGCACGCGAATATTCGCCTGCACCTGGCCGGCGCTGAAGATCTTCCAATCGACGCTCGGGCCGAATGACCAGAATTCGCTGCTGGCGTTGGCAAGCGTTTTCAGATTCAGACTCTCAAGCCCAAGCGCCCCGGTCAGGCTGAATTTCGGAAACAAGTCGGCCACGGCGACACCGATATTCGCGGTGGCCGCGCCCAGCAGGCGCTCGCTTTGGCGCACATCGGGCCGACGCCGAATCAGCTCAGACGGCAATCCCGCCGGCACAACCGCCGGGGCCGGCGGCAATGGACCGGCCTCGCTGAGATCCGCCTCCAGCGCCTCGGGCGTCTGATTGATCAAAACGCCCAGCCGATGAATCGCCTGCTGAATCTCCGTCTGCAGCGTTGGAACTTCCGATTCCGTGCTGGCCAGCAGGGCTTCGGATTGCGCGACTTCCAGATCGGTTGCGATGCCGGCCTGGAACTTCGCTCTGGTGAGGCTCTCGGTGTCCTGCTGGGTGCCGATGTTCTCTTGCACGATCGCCAGCTCATGCTGAAGACCGCGCAGCACGACATAGTTTTGCGCGACTTCCGCCAGGAGCGTCACCAGCGCCGCCCGACGCGCTTCGATTTGCGATTCGAGGGTGTACTGCGCCGACTCAATCGCTCGGCGGGTCCCGCCGAATACGTCGATCTCCCAGGCCGCATCAAACCCGGCCTGGTAGAAATTCGTTGTTCCGGTGGAAAACGCCAAGGGATTGATGGCCGAGCCGGTGCCGCCCGTTCCGGACCCGCTGCCGCTGCCGGTGGAGCTGCTGGAGCTGCCGGAACTGGTCGCGCCAAAGACGTTCTTGCTTGTCCGGCTTCGGGTATATGCCGCGGTTCCATCGACCGTCGGAAACAGGCCGCCGCGTTGGAATTCATAGGTCGCCCGCGCCTCGCGCACGCGCGCCTCGGCCAATCGCACATCGAGGTTGTTCTTGAGCGCGCGATCGATCAGGTGATTCAGCTTCGGGTCGTTAAACGCATACCACCACAGTCGCAGATCGATATCCGCCGCCGGCTGCGTGGCCGCGGGTTGGCTTGAGGCGGGTTGCGTTGCCACCGGCTGCGTTGTCGCGGCGAATTGCGCCGAGGTTTGCATCACCGGCGGCTGGTAATCCGGCCCCACCATGCAACCCGCCGCCGTCGCCGTCAGACCCATCAGAAACAAACGCTTCATGTCGCTCCTTAATACTTCCCGAGCTGCCAGGTTTCGCTTCAGTCCGCCGCCGACTTCGGCCCCGTCGTGCTTTCCACGACCGCGCTGGCGATCTTGCCACTGATATCCGGCGCTTCGATGTATACATCCATCTGTTGCCCGACATAGACGTTCAGCGCCTCATGCGGGAAGCCGTACAGAATTTGCGGCACGCGCGTATCCACGCGTTCAGTCGTATCGCCCGTCAGCGACTTCTTCGGAACAACGTAAGGCTCGATCCGGACAAATTTCAAATCGACGTGCAACTTTGGGTTCCCGCAGACATACGCGATCACTTTCGCGCCATCGCTAAACCGCCAGGCGTCGTTCTCGTCGATATCGGTGCGAATGTTCATCACCCAGATATCGGGCAATCCCACGTCACTCAGCGTTCCGTAGGTGCGGATGATCGGGCCGACGAAGATCGCCATCTGCTGGGTGATCAGCAGCGACGCGAAGGTAAGTCCCATGATGATGCCCAGATATTTGGCGCGGTCGCCCATGAGCATCTTCAGTGCGATTCGATACATCGATCGCCTCCACTATTTTCGAACGCCTTTCGCAAGGCGGTCGATCCCGGCCAGTGAAAATTGCGTGATGTGATCGGCGAGATGTTCGATTCGATCCGGCGTGTGCGGGCGATCGGGATAGAGCCGGCGAATCATTTCGTGCGCGTGCCGATAAAAACAGCACTGCCCGGCGATGCTCATCGCGCAGTCGTTGATCATGTTCTCCGGCGCATCCGGCCCCAGCAGTTTCGCGACAATGCCCGACAATCTCTCCGACATCGGTCGAACAGATTCGTCAAGAAGAATACCAAACGCCCCGGTTGGCTCGCTCATCTCCCGCGCCATCAGCTTTCCATGCCAGGCCGGCGTTCCTTCGCCGAGCATGCGAAAGAGCCAGGATCTCACGAACGCGTGAAGGCGCTCATCAGCCGGCGCATCGGGCGGCAGATTCCCTTCCGGCGGGTATTTCTTCAGCGCTTCGCCCAGCCAATGCTGGAGGACGGCGGCGTAGAGTTTTTCCTTGTCGCCAAAGTGATAATTAACCGCCGCGATATTCGCTCCAGCCCGGCTGCAAATGTCGCGCACCGTCGCCCCGCGAAAACCCTGTTCAGCAAATACTTCCCCCGCCGACTGAAGCAATCGCTCGCGCGTCTCGCAATTCATATCCATTGAAAATGATTATACGGCTTGGAACGCTTGTTTCAAACAAAGGTTTGATATCGCGGGATTTCGAAGATGTTGCATTCGGCCATCGACAAGGGTGATTTGCCTGAACAGACGCGGAGGCGCATACCACCATCTTTCCTCCGTTACGCGTACCTGGAAGGTGTGGCGGAAGCCTGGTTGGAATTGGCACTGGGTCCGCCGGCATCGACGGCCTGCACAACGTAGTAATAGGTGGTTCCGTTGGTCAGCCTCGTATTGGTATAGCTGGTGCCCGTGACGCTTGCGATCAGCGTGTATCCGCTCCCCTTGGTGGTCGAGCGGAAGATCTCGTAGCTGGTCGCCCCGGTGCTGGCCGACCAGGCGAGCGCAACCTGGGCATTGCCCGCGGTGGCCGTCAGGTTCGTCGGCGCTGCGGGAACGACTGTGGCAGAAACCACATTCGAATTGACGCTTTCCTCGCCGCCCGCTGTCACCGCGGACACCGCATAGTAATAGGTATGGCTGTACGAGGCATCGACGTCGGTGAAGCTGGTGGCCTGGACATTGCTTGCAATCACGACCCACGGGCCGCCCGAGAACTTGGCCCGCTTCACCACGTACTGCCCGACGCCGGGGGTGACGGTCCATTGCAGGCTGACCGACGCCGCCGCGTTGACCGGGGTCGCCGAGAGGCGCGTAGGCGCTGCCGGTGCGATTTGGGGGACGGCAGAAACCGCCGCACCTGCGGCGCTCTCACCGGCGGTATTGGCGGCCGTCACCTGATACCAGTAACTGACCCCGTTGCTCAGCGACTGGTCGACGAAGCTTGTGCCGGAGACGCTGGCGTCAAGATTGAACGTTGTGCCGTCCGTTGAGCGGTACACGTTGTAAGCCGTCGCCCCAATGGAGCCGTCCCATGCGACACTCACCTGCCCGTTGCCGGGGATAGCCCAGACGCTCGGCGGGGTCGCCGGAACCGCGGCGGTCGATCCGGCCAGCGTGGAAACCACGAGCGGGACCTGCGGGCTCCCCAGCCCAGTTACCAGATCGTACCCCGTTCCGGCGGTATAGTTCGGCGTCCCGGTGCTCGTGCCCACAGTGATGTCTCGCAGATCAGCCGGATTCGCGTACAAAGCGGCGTGGACGTCGGCTGTTCCGAGTGCCGACAGTCCGTTCTGGGCCCGCACCTGGTCAGCCAATGCCGCGATCGATGCCCACTGCGGCGCGCCACAGCTCGTGCCACCCACGCGGTACCAGCCGACCCCTACGGCAGAGTCGTACACGGAAACCCCGTTATCCGCATCCGCGTCATATGACACGTCCGGGACGCCGCGGCCGGTCAGCGCGATGCCGGTCGTGGTCCCGTTGCTGTACGTGGCCGGCTGGTAAGCCGGTCGCGGTTCGTAAGCGCTGACGCTCCCACCGCTGCTGGAACCGGTGTCAACCCATCCCGATTCACTGAAGACGTTATTGTTCGCGTCGAGCTGGACGCTTGTGCCGCCAACGCCCAGGACGTAAGGCGAAGCCGCTGGATACTCGCCCGGCGCTCCCGAGTCCCCGGAGCTAGCCACGAAGGTCACGTTGGGGGCGGTGAAGTGGCTGTCATAGGCGGTCTCGCCGCTGAATTCGGCCGAACCCCAACTCATCGAGACGACCTGTGCGCCCATGGAAACCGCCTTGTCCACACCCGCCAGCAGGTCGGTCCAAGCCATCGATTTTGCTTCCACCAGGAGGATGTTCGCCTGCGGCGCCATCGCGTGCGCCCACTCGACATCGAGGGCCGTCTCGATCGGGTCTCCGGTCATCGTGTTGCTGCCGAGGTTGATCTGCGTGAACGACGGATCGACCCCGCCGAAGTATTGCTGGTCGAAGACATGCAGGTCGTTCTGAATCGTCGAGTCGTGGCCGCCTTCGACCAGCGCGATTGTTTCGCCCGCCCCCTCGGCGCTCGTCCCGTTAGGGAGCGCGAAGTTGAACCCGTACGCCTGGCGCAGCTGGCTTGGCGTCATGGCGTCGGCGGAAGGGGCCGGATTCGAAAGACCATTCACCGTCACGCCGGGCTTCGTACTTGGGGCCGAAATCACGATCGACGGCGTCGCCACCTTGCTGCTCATCGCATCCGCGGGTCCCATCACGTCCGTTACGCCATGGCCCGACAGAAGCGTCCGACTTTCCAGCGGTTCGATGACGGACCGACTGGCCATATCGATGGCCGAGGCGCGACGAGATCGGGACGACAGTCTCACAGCCGATTTCAGGAACCGCATGACAAGTCCTTCCGGGGCCAATTGGCCCGCTTAGGTGGATGCACAGGTTTGATTTGAGCCGCATATGAGGCGACAACCCTTAAGGCGTAGGGCAGGAATAAATGGGGCCAAGATTTTTGAGAAGTTCCTCAACTGACGCCAAGCGATTCCGAAATCGCAATATTGCCTGCGCTTTACGTCTGCCGCTGAAGTCAAAAGAGATTCTCTTGCCGGCGTGAAGCGCGTCTGGAATAATCCCGCTCACATTTCACGCGCACCCGAGGGCTTTAAATGGGTTCGGGCGAGGGATCATCGGATTGCGGTGTCGAGCGCGCGGACTCTGCGCCGCCAGCCCGCGACAAATCTGCCGGTGAATTGTTTCCCCTCGTTTACGAGCAGCTACGGCACTTGGCGCGCCGTCGCATGAGCGATGAGAAGAACGGACACACCCTCCAGGCGACGGCGCTGGTCCATGAGGTCTATCTTCGCCTGTCCGGCGGGCAGGCGTGCTGGTCGGACCGAACGCAGTTCTTTTTCGCCGCCGCCGAGGCAATGCGACGTATCCTGATTGACCACGCCCGTTCTCGCGGGCAGCTGAAGCGCGGCGGTGGCCGCAGACGACTGCCGCTCAACGTCCTGGATTTGGCTTCGGAAGATCAAATCCCAGAAATCCTGGCCCTCGACGAGGCCCTTTTACGCCTTGAAGAGACATCGCCCACGGTCGCGGCTGTGGTCTGCCTGCGCTTTTATGCCGGCTTGAGCATCGACGAGACGGCCGAAGCCCTCGGCATCTCGCCGCGCACCGTTAAGCGCGAGTGGACCTACGCCAGGGCGAAGCTCGCTCGTGAACTGGGCGACTGCAATTGAATTGTCGGGGCACATCATGAATGAGCAAGACAACCCGGTTCTACGGGAAATTCTCGATTGCGTTTGGGAACTGCCCCCGGCGAACCGCGGCGCGTTTCTGGATAACGCGTGTGCGGGTAACTCGGAGTTGCGCGCCGAGGTTGAATTGCTCCTTGAGTCTCTCGAAGAGGCCAACGATTTCCTTCGCGAGCCCACCATTGAGCCGGGCGCGGTTCGTCCACAAGTCACCGTCGATGCTGGCCCGCTGGCGCCGCGGGCCGAGCAGCCCGGCGCGTTCATCGGCCGCTACAAGTTGCTTCAACTCATCGGCGAGGGTGGGTTCGGCTCGGTCTTCATGGCCGAGCAACAGACGCCGGTCGTTCGCAAGGTGGCGCTGAAGATCATCAAACTGGGGATGGACACCAAGCAAGTGATCACGGCACTTGCCCGTAACAGCCGCTCCGCGGTGGCTGATTTCTTCATCGCGATGGCCTACAAGCGCCTTGGCGACGATCACGAGGCGCGATCAAAACTGTCGGACGGCCTATCAATTCTCGAAAGGGAATTGCCGAAGGCCGGCGAAGGTGATGAGCTGGGATCGCTAAATTTTGTTGACTGGGTGATTGCGCACGTGGTCCGCCGCGAGGCAGCAGGGTTAATCAACGGTAACGTGGCGGCGACGAAGCCGGTGGCCTCGACACAGTCAATCATAGGGAATTCGCGAGGTCAAGAAGCGGCATTTTCACCCAAATGATTTGTTGTTGGTGCGCGGGCTTTAGCAACGGGCACGGCGTTCCTACAATGCCCCGCCCATGGCGACTGCGACCGATTCAAGCTCGACCGAGACCCACAGCCCTTTCGACCCCGATGAATTCCGCATGACCATCGGCGAGCACCTGGAAGAGCTGCGCAAGCGGCTTATCTACGGGCTTGGCGGTTTTGGAATCGTTCTTATCGTCCTAATGCTGCCGCCGGTGGGGACGCGCGTTTACATGATCTTCTGCGCGCCGCTCTCCGATGCGCTGATGAAGCATCGCCTGCCGCCGCAATTGCACTCAATCGGAATCAGCGATGGGTTCATGACCTATCTGCAGATCTGCATTGTGTGCGCGCTGGTGGTGGCGGGGCCGTGGCTGATTTACCAGCTCTGGCTGTTTATTGCGGCGGGGCTCTATCCGAACGAGCGGAAGACGATCACCAAATACATTCCGTTGAGCGTGGCACTCCTGTTGGCCGGTGTTCTGTTCGTCTATTTCTGCGTGCTGCCGCTGACGATGAACTTTTTCCTGACGTTCAATGGTGAAGTGCCGTTGCCGCCGTCGGCAAACTACTCTCCAAAGGTCGCCACTCCCAAGGTGCAGCTCATCTTTCCCCCGCTGGAAGGTGATCCCATCGATCCAGCCAATGGTTCGGCGTGGTTCAACACACTTCAGAAGCGGATCAAAATAAAACTGGATGACGAGGTTCTGACGTTGGCCGTGACGTCATCCAGCCTGTTGGCGACAACGCCATCGGTCGACGAATACATCGATTTCGTCTTCATGTTCATGCTCGTCTTTGCGGTGGCGTTTCAATTGCCGCTTGTTTTGCTGGCACTCGTACGCGTGGGCATCGTCGAGATTGATTTCCTGAAGAAGCAACGTCGCCTCGTTTACTTCATCATGGCGATCGTCTCGGCCGTCATCGCGCCAGGCGACGTTGTGACCTCAATGATTGCGCTGCTCGGCCCGATGCTCGTGCTCTACGAATTCGGGATCTGGCTCGCCATCTACGGCGAACGTAAGCGTGCGAGAGAGCGCGCGGCTGAAGGCTTGGAATAGCGGACGTGCGTGCGGGACGACGTTGGATTCGTCGACAAATTCCTGGCACGCACGCGGTGAGTGCAACGCGCTCCGCTGCCCGAGTAGCGGCTACCCGCGTATGCAAGAAATGCGCTGCCGTTGACGCGAATCATCACGAGTTACGAGTCTCAAATCTCCGCGCCCGGTTAGCCGCGAGGCGCGTAGCCGAGCGCTTTTATGGACACCCTTTGCGCTCCTTATTCATTCCGCTATCACCCGAATCAATGCTTAAAATGCCGCTGCCCGGTGACGACCATCGCGGCCCCGCGCTGGTTCGCCAGGTCGATCGACTCCTTATCCCGTAGCGATCCGCCCGGATGAATAATCGCCGTCACCCCGGCGTCCAGCAGCAGCTCGGGCGAGTCGGGGAACGGAAAGAACGCATCTGACGCCGCGACGGATCCTTTGCTGCGCTCGGCGGCTTTGGCGATCGCCAATCGCGCCGCGGACGGCCGATCCATCTGGCCGGCTCCAGCGCCTAGCAACATTTGATCCTTCGCCAGCAGGATCGCGTTGCTCTTCACGTGCTTGCAGACGAGCCACGCGAACTTCAGGTCGCTCATCTCCTTCTCGGTCGGCTTGCGATCGGAGACGACTTTCCAGTTGGCCTCATCGATGCCGAGCAAATCCCGCTGCTGTGTGAGGACGCCGCCGACGATCTTGTGGAAGTGAAGTTCACTCGTGTCGAAGTTGCCAACCGGGCCGACTTCGAGCAGGCGGACGTTCTTCCAGCGATCGCGAAGCAACTTCAATGCATCAAGTTTGAAATCGGGCGCGACGATCACTTCCAGCAGCTTGTCGATTGACGTGATGGCCTTGGCCGTATCCAAATCGATCGAACGATTGAGCGCGACGATGCCGCCAAATGCGGCGAGCGGATCGCCCTCAAAAGCTCGACGAAACGCCGTCGGCAGATCGTCGGCCGCCGCGCACCCGCACGGCGTCGTGTGCTTCACGATGCAGGCGGCGGGTTTGTCGAATTCCTTCACGCACGATAGCGCGCCATCAGCATCGAGCAAGTTGATGTACGACAGCTCCTTGCCATGAAGCTGCTTGGCGAATGCCACCGACGCTTCGTTGGGCTTCTTTCCAACCAGCAGCGTCGCTTTTTGATGTGGATTCTCGCCGTAGCGCAGGTCGAGCGCCTTGGTCAGATTCAAGACCACCGACGTGCTGTCGATTCCGCCGGCTGTGGCGAGGTAATTGGCGATGATCGAATCATATTCCGCAGTCAGCGCAAACGCGCGCTGCGCCTGCTTCAGGCGGTGCTTGCCGCAGCTGGATCCCTTGTGCTCGCGAAGATCGCCGAGCACTCGCTCGTAGCGCTCGGATGATGTCACAACCAGCACCCAGCGATGGTTCTTCGCCGCCGAGCGGATCATTGATGGACCGCCGATGTCGATATTCTCGATCGCTTCCTCAAACGTGACATCCGGTTTCGCGACGGTCTTTTCGAACGGATAAAGATTGATGCAGACCAGATCAATCGGCGTGATGCCATGCGCCTTCATCGCGGCGACGTGCTCGGGATTATCGCGTTGAGCGAGCAAAGCGCCGTGAATCTTCGGATGCAGCGTTTTGACGCGGCCATCCATCATTTCGGGAAATTCCGTGACGGCCGAAACATCGGTCACCGGAAGGCCCGCGTCGCGAAGAAACTTCGCGGTGCCGCCGGTGCTGAGCAGCTCAATGTTGAATTCCGAATGCAGCGCTTTGGCGAACTCGGCCAGGCCGGTTTTGTCTGAAACGCTGATCAAAGCACGTCGAACGGGAACGAGATCGCTCATGCCGAACAGCGTATTGTCGGAAGCCAAAAAACGGAAGGAAACCGATCACGCTTGCTGGCGGTAGCGCCGCCAGAGCGAGCGGAGCAGCGATTCGAACGTTCGGGAAAATCGTGGGGCATCCATCAGCCGTGATCTGCTCATCAGGTCGCGCAGATTCGATCGAAGTTCTCCGCGACGAGCTTCATTGTTCGCCAGCTCGACGGCGATGTCGACGTACCGGCCTGCTCGAAGCGCAACCAGTTCCGGCATGCCGATCTGATTCAGGATGCTGGCGCCGCCGCGCGAACACGCGGTGCGACCGGCGAGCGTAACAACCGGCACGCCCATCCAAAGCGCATCGCAGGTGGTTGTGCCGCCTCCAAATGGGAAGGGATCAAGCGTAATGTCGATTTTCGAATAGCTTGCGAAGTAGTCGTTTTGCTTTTGTTGGCCGATGCAGCTGATCCGCTTCGGATCGACGCCGTGCGATGCAAAGAGGTTCTGCATGCGTTGACGGTGAGAGCCTTCCATGGAATGGATCAGTAAAGTCGAATCATCGACGCGCCGCAAAACTTCGGCCCAGCATGTCAGCACCGTCGGGTTGATCTTCGCGAAATTATTGAGACAGCCGAACGTGATTGGTTGTCCGGGTTCGCGCCGCGTTGGCATGGCCACGCCCGGCGGAGGGACGTAGCACCAGAATGTTTCGAGGCGGACTGTTTTCTCCGCGTAAAGCGATTCATCGTCGCCGGGCGGATCGATGAACCGGTCGCTGATGCGATAGTCGATCGCGTGCAGGCCTGTCGAGCCGCAGTAGGCAAGATAAGTTGCCTGCATGGGCGCCGGCCGCTGTGCGAAGGTCAACAGCCGGCTGCCATCCGAATGCATCGCCAGATCAATCAGAATATCGATCTGATCGGCTTCAATTTGAAGCGCGAGCCTGCCATCATCGATGCGACGCGTGTCGCGCCAGAGCGTTGCGAATCGCCGGAGCGATTGAGTCATCCAATCCTCGCGGCCGACCTCGGCGTAGGCAACGATCTCCATTTGCGACGAATCGTGATGGGCAAACAGCGGAAGAATGAACCGGCCAATCGTGTGATCGCGGAAATCCGGTGAGACGAATCCGACGCGCAGCCGTCGATCTGGCGAGCGATCGTTTGGATGCGTCTTTCCGGCCAGAATCAACGGCCTGGCGACGATGTTCTCCCATTGAGCCAGCTCCGTGGCGATTCGATGGTTGTCGTAGTCAGTGTGAAAATTGATCGCATAGAGGAGATTGTGAAAAGCCTCTGAGCGCGGATCGATCTGTACGGCTCGCCGAAAGCAGTCGATCGCGCCGTCAAGATCACCGGCCACCATCAGCGCGTTGCCGAGCGAAATATGGGCCGCGACGAATTCAGGTTTGACCCTCAGCGCCTGCCGGCTTGCGGCGATCGATTCATCGAGTTTGCCTTCCTCGCGCAACGCAATCGCCAGATTGTTCTGCGCGTCGGCGTAGTTGGGATTGATCTCCGCCGCCGCGGCAAATTCTTTCGCGGCGGCGGGGGAGTCGCCGGTTGCGCGCAGCGCGACGCCGAGATTGTTGTGCGGCTCCGGAGACTTCGGGCGGATCGCGATCGCGGCGCGATAGGCGCCGATCGCGACAGGCAGATCGCTCTTCTCCTGGCATTCATTCCCTAGCTCATAGAGCGAGCCGGCGCAGCGGCTTCGCCACATCTCGCGGTAGATACTCTCGACGTCGCGAGCGAAGCCGGAATGATCCATCAGCGGCGAACCGCGCATCTGCCGCCGTAAACCGGCGCGAAGCTGTTGCAGTTGTGGGAGATTTGATGCGAGGCTGCTCGCGATCGCGATGTATTGTTCGATGCTCGACGCGATCAGTTCCCGATGCCCGACATTCGATAGCACACTCGCGCCACCGCGTGAGACGGCGGTCCTGCCGGCGAACGTAACTACGGGCGCGCCCATCCAGATCGCGTCGCAGCTCGTCGTGCCGCCGGGGTAGGGAAACGGATCGAGCGCGATGTCGATGCGGTTGTATGTCGCCAGGTAATCATGCAGCGGCTGATAGCCGACGAATTCGATCCGATTTGGATCGATGCCGCGCTCGGCAAATTCTTTGAGAATCGATTCGCGATGCGAGCCGGAGTGCGCGTGCAGAATTAGTCGCGAGTTGGGAAGCCGGTGGAGGATTTCACTCCACGCCTGTCGTGTCTGCGAGCTGACCTTGCCGAAGTTGTTCAGGCAGCCGAACGTGATGAATCCATTCGATAGAGCGGGTAGCGGGCCGATCGGGGCTGCGCCGTGAATCTCCGCGTAGCACCAGTATGTTCGCAAGCGCACGGAGAATTCTGAATAGAATTGCTGATCGGCATCCGTTGGATCGAGGTACGGGTCGGTGAAACGGTAATCAATCGCTTGCGAGCCAGTGGTCGAACAGTAGGCCAGATAAGTCACCTGAACTGGCGCGGGCTTGCGGGCCAGGGCAAGCATCCGATTGTCTTCCAGGTGCATTGCCAGCTCGACGAGGATGTCGATTTGATCGGCCTCGATAAGCTCGGTTAGTTTCTCGTCAGGTAAGCCGGCGATGTTTCGCCAGACGCTGGCGTGCTGCTTGATTGTCCGCGTCAAATCGGTTTCGCGACGGACATCGGAGTAGCAGTAGATCTGAAACTGCCCTCGATCGTGATGGCTGAGCAGCGGCAGCATGAACCGGCCGACCGGATGATCGCGAAAGTCTCCCGATATATAGCCGACGCGAAGGGGGCGTTCGGGGTTCCAATCGCGCGTCGGTTTGGGTGCCGCCTTGAGAAGCGGCAGCACGCACGCGCGATTCCACGCCGAGTGCTCGGCGGCGATTTCGCGCGGGCCAAGAGCGGGTTGGAAATGAAGCGCGTAGAGCAGATTGCTCCAATTCAACGAGATCGGTTGCAACGACACCGCGTGCCGATACGCGGCGATGGCTTCATCAATCTGCCCGGCGTTTTTCAGTGCATTGCCGAGATTGACGTGCGCCTCGGCAAGATTTGGCTTAAGCGCGATCGCTCTGCGGAAGTGCTCGATCGCGCCGGCAAGGTTTCCTTCCTGAGACAGCGCGATGCCGATGTTGACGGCGGCGTCGCCGAAGTCGGGCATCAGCTCGCCGGCCTTTTGATAAGCCTGCCGCGCCTCGGCCGTCAAACCGCGGGCGCGCAGGGCGTTGCCGAGATTGTTGATCGCGTGGACATAATCGGGACGCAGGGTGATTGCCGCCTCATACGCGCGCGTCGCCTCCTCATATTGGCCGGCGTTTAAGAATGTATTGCCCAGGTTGAATTGCACTTCAGGCATGCTCGGCCGCAATGACGCGGCGCGCCGGTGCGCCTCGAGCGATTCGGTGAGTCGCCCGCGTTCCTGGAGCAGGTTGCCGAGGTTGTTGAATGCTTCGAAGTGGTTCGGATCGAGCTCGATCGCGGAGCGGTATCGCTCGAGAGCCTGGTCCGCTTCCCCGGCCACGCGATGAGCTTCGGCCTGGCGAAAGTTGAATTCCGCAAACACGTGGCGAGCGTTGCTATTGGCAGGGTCGATTGAAAGCGCCCGCAGAAGAGCCCGTTCCGCGTCGGCGGGGCGGCCTGCCGTGGCGAGAATTGCGCCGAAGTTGGTGAGAATCTGCGCTGTAGGATTCAGTTCGACCGATCGGGAAATCAGTCGCTCTGCTTCAGCGAGGCCGCCGCGTTGGGCAACGATCATGCCCAGCCAATGCAAAGCCTCGGCGTGATCTGATGAGCTTTGAAGAAGCTGGCGATAAAGCGCCTCGGCGGCGTCAATCTGACCCGCCTGATGATGCCGGACAGCTTGCTCGAAGATCTGTTCAACCGTCGATTGCGGCATCGGGGAGCCAGCGCGAAACGTCGGCGTTGCGCGCTCCGTTTATGAAAAGCGCTTGACGATCAGCGAATCATTCTGCCCGCCGAAACCGAAGCTGTTGGAAAGTGCGACGTCGACCTTTGCAGAACGAGCTTTGTTGGGCACATAATCGAGATCGCATTCACCGTCGGGATAGTCGAGATTCATTGTCGGCGGCAACATCTGATCGCGAATCGCGAGCACGCAGCAGATCATCTCTACCGCACCCGCGGCGGCAATCAGGTGGCCCATCATGCTCTTAATACTGCTGACAGGGCACGCGTGAGCTTTGTCGCCGAAGACAGTTTTGATCGCGCTGGTCTCGTTGCCGTCGTTCTCGCGCGTGCCCGTGCCGTGGGCGTTGACGTAGTCGATGTCCGTAGGCGAGAGATTCGCATCGGCCAGTGCCGCCTGCATTGCTACGACAGCTCCCATCCCGTTCGGATCCTGATCAGTGATGCGATAGGCGTCGGCGGTCGATCCGTATCCAACCACCTCTGCGAGAATCGTCGCGCCGCGTGCCTGCGCGTGTTCCAACGTTTCGAGAATCACGACGCCCGCGCCTTCACCGAGCACGAACCCGCCGCGCTGGGCGTCGAAGGGCCGGCTTGCACGAGGCGGATCATCGTTTGCCGTTGAAAGCGCGGTAAGGCGGTTAAATCCGGTGACGCCGAACGGGTGAATCATCGAATGCGCGCCGCCGCCGATCATCACATCCGCATCCCCGCGACGGAGAATGTGGGCGGCCTCACCGATCGCCTGCGTGCTGGCGGCGCAAGCCGTCAGGCAGTTCATCGCCGGGCCGCGAGCGCCGGTCAGAAGCGCCAGGTGCGACAGCGGCATGTTCGGCTCCTGCTCGAGCTCGCGCGTAACGTTCATTAGTTCCATTGCAAGATGGCCCCACTTCACCATGTCGAGGGACGTGTTGTCCGACTTCCACGCCGACAGGGCCGCGGTGGTGAAAGCGTCAAAATCGAGCGATCCTTCGCCGCTGCCGAGATAAATTCCAACGCGATCCAGGTCGAGCTTCGTCCCATCGAGCCTGGCGGCTTTCCAGGCCTGTGCGCACGCGGCGAGCGCAAACTGCGTGTTGCGGCCGACACCCTTATGCGGCGCCAGATCAGAGACATGATCCTCAACTTTAAAGCCTTTGACTTCCGCCGAGATCCGTGTCGGAAATGTTTGAGCGTCGAACAGAGTTGTCGGCGCGATGCCCGAGTCGCCATTAAGCAGGCGCTTCCACACCGTCTCGATGGAATGCCCCATCGGCGTGATCCAACCCATTCCAGTGATGACGACTCGTTTCATACGTGCGCTCAACGTTTTGGCTTCTTCTTACGACGCGATGCTTTCGCTCTAAGTAAGTCCGCTTAAAGATTCATGCAACTTTCGTCTGTACGTCATCATGGTCGAACATAAAGCCCATCCTCGCTCGACGGCCGTTCACCTGTCGGATGCCGCGCTTCAAGGCTGCGAC
>Ga0182024_10014417_pt1 | contig 15279 bp, 21 predicted proteins | sample P32metaG_FD_120480 | JGI IMG/M metagenome (GOLD analysis project Ga0182024, IMG submission 120480) | Permafrost microbial communities from Stordalen Mire, Sweden - P3-2 metaG (Illumina Assembly) | ecosystem: Environmental > Terrestrial > Soil > Wetlands > Permafrost | place: Sweden: Stordalen... | reverse complement strand
GGCAGTTCGCTCCGATACCACAGCTCTTCTTGCCGCTCTCGGTGTTTGCGTGTACCCATCGCCATAGCTGATTCTATGCCGAAACATGTCCGTTAGGAAATGATTTTAGACACGGTCTGCTAGGCGAAGAGCTTCCACGGCCTCACGCTTCGCCGCCATGCGAATATGACTGTACCGCTCCAGCATGGCCCGACTCATGGGGCCCATGATGGCGAGCATGGTGGACTCTGGCACGCCCGCTTCGGCCATTTTGGTGCAGACCGTGTGCCTCAGGTCATGCCAACGGCAACGTACCTTGGCGGTCTTGCGAATTGATTCCCAAGCAGTCTTCAGTTCCACACTGGGACGTGTGGGGTCGCTTGGCAATGGTGAACCCCAAGGGAACACGAAGAATTCGGGCTGCGTCGCGCCGAATCGATCCGTGAACCACTTTGCATGGGCGCAGAGCACGTGATACAGATCGTTGTTCATCGGGATCTGGCGACCACGCCCCGCCTCCGTCTTGGCGTGCCCCACGGTGACGATCCGTGCCGCGAAGTCCACACGATTCCAAATTAGACCGGCTAACTCTCCAGCGCGTAATCCAGTGAGGAGAGAAACACGAATCATCGTCCTAACGTTCGGCGATCGACTTTGATCGGCAGCATCCAGTAAGCGCCGCTCCTGTTCAGGGGATAACGCTTGACCTACGTCTCTCCGCTCCTCCAGCTTGCGGACTTTCGGCCAAAGCATCGACCACGTACGGCCTATTGCTCTGCTTAACTCTCCAAGTTCGGCGTTGATAGTTCGGCCCGAAGCCTTTTCCCGCTGGCGCAGCGCCATGTAACCCCGGATGCGATCTTCAGAAAGATCCGGCAGGAGGACATGACCGAGTAATCGTTCAACATTCTTGGCGCACGATTTCACGTACGCAACAGCAGTTGCTCGATGATTGATGCCATAGCTGGAAACATATGGTTTCAGCACATCAGCAACAGATCGAATACGATCAGTGCGGTCTTCGACAGGCATCCCCGATAAGGCTCTCTCCAATTCCAAGCGCCGTTTACGCTCGGCTTCGAGGGCTATAGTCTTTCGACTTGTTTTCGCGCTCTCCCTGACCCGCTTGCCTGCATAGATGAACTCGTACCACCACGTATCACCACGCTTGAAAACCGCCATTGTTGTCTCCTGTCGTCTCAAATACGCCTATCTTATCCGTTTAAGTCAAGTATATCGATGCCGTACAATTAACACTGACGAATGCCCGGCAAGAAAAACCCCCATGCCGTCGCTCTTGGGAAGCTCGGCGGACCCAAAGGTGGACGAGCACGTGCTAGAAACCTCACGCCAGATCAGCTATCGGACATCGCCCGAAAGGCCGGGAAGTCCGGTGGACCCGCAAGAGCAAAAGCATTGTCGGCACGAAAGCGGAGCGAAATCGCACGGAACGCTGCTATCGCTCGTTGGTCCAAAGAGGATCGAGAGTCGAGATCCTAAACTATTCGGTACTTGAACGGCTGGCCTCCAATCACACATCGCCCAGCCCAAGCGGAAGCACCGAACTCCGCAATGCATGACACCTCCACGTTTGGTTCTCCATACGTCTTTCTGAGTGCTTCCCTCGCTACCTTGGTAATCCGTTTTTGGCTTAGCGATTCGAATGCTGCGATTTTCCCTAAACCTGGTAATGTGCAAGAGAACCTATTTTCAACAGTCAGCTTGGGCATAGGCTCCTCCGATTGAGTATCCATTTTCCCCTATGGAAGCCAAGCTAGATCTTAGAACGGGGCAGGTTGGAATCGTAATAGGGGTACTCAGGATACGATTCCAGGATTTTCTGGGGGAAATCACAGGAGGCTACCGCGTCGATCTCATCTGCGAAGAGGCGAAGCACGGAGAGCTGAGCATCGCGGAGCAGCTTGCGAGGGAGGAACACATACGCTATCACAACATTGAAATGCCCCCGGCGCAACGAGCAGAACTCGGAATACCCGCCTTCTACACCGTTGATCCCGAATCGGAGATCTCACCGGAGCAAAAGGCCCTGTGGAACGACCAGCGAGAAGGCCACATGGTTTATGAACTCCTCAGAGCGGTGGAAGGCGCGAGAGTGGTCATCGTAATCTGTGGCGTGCTGCACATGCCCATACTGATCCACGCGCTAAGTTCGAAATTCCACCGCGTCGAGCAATACAACATCACAACCATGCCATGGTTCGATGAATCGCTCCTATGATGGTGTGACTTTGTTCCGCCGCGTTCGCCGTCACACCCGCGCCGCAATCTGAGGTTTCCCGAGTATACCCGCCACTATCGGCACGGTGGTCAGCACCCCGACTGCGAGCAGTGCCAGCCCAGCGGCCTTCCTCGCATCACGCGGAAGCCGGTCGGCAATCAACAAACCCACGCCTACGCCAAGGGCAACGCGGGTACCCGCGATGAGGATGATCTCAGGAATCGTCAAAGTTCGTTCGGTCATAAACACACTCCCATGTGTTTGATGCGTCAGGGCCTCTTGGTGGTCCTATTGTTTGGGGGTCTTGCTGGACCCGAACCGCCGAACGACGGAAGTGAACGGCTCCGTGCGCTCGCCCTTCAAGTGGGCACGAACGAAACTCGGCGACAATTAGGGCGAGCCGTGCGTCTTTGCGCCGATTTTGAGTCGGAGCTTCCACTTCGAATCGTCTTTCACGTCATCGACGAAGCCCTCTACAAGAATTTTCCGTAATGATTTGCACAGTATGAACAGCGCCGACTCCTGCATCAGATGAAGATAAAGGTAATTTTCACCAGTAATCACCGCCCCGTAGGTGTCATGGAGATGATATTCCTTACGGTACGGCAATTTCGGAATCTCCAAGCCATGCGCGATCTTGTTTCGCAATACGTATAGATCCCCCAAGACATCCTTCACACGAGGGAAAGGTTGCTGCTGGAATATTTCCGTGACTGGAAAGATGAAAGAGTCTGGTCCCAGAAATCCGCTGATGCGATCTACGAAGGCGTCGATGCTGCCTCCCGCCATGAACAGCATATCCAGTCCCAAGACCCAAAACAGAGCACTCAACGGCACATTGCCGATTTGTTGGCCGTGCTCCAGAAGCAGGATCGGATTTTGGAGCCGTAGGATCTTTTCGTCAAACGCACGGCGGACCCCAGTGTAGACCGTTTCAAAATCCGTTGCGAACCCCTGTTTCTCAAATGCTCCGATACGCCCCATCAGCGTTGAATGCAATCGGGAGGGATGCCAACTGCCGACATTGTCATAGCCCTGGCTCGTTCGATGAAATTTCAGAAAAACGTTCCCGCCACCAAACGGGTAAATGATCTGCGTCGTGCTCTGCGCGTGATGCACTAGTTCGAAGAGTTCATCTGATTGCTGCGTGGGATACTCGACCTGTTTTCCCGCACACAACCAGTACTTGGTCTTCTGAAGATTCTCGCGGTCATGTTCTGATACAAATCCTTTGATGATGGACTGCTCCCACAAAATCGGTTCTACGGCGCGAACGGTAATGCTGTTTGAGAACTGATAAGGTTGTTCAACGCCTTTCAGCGGGGTAGCGACGATGATCTCTTCCATTGGACGTGGAGCCTGCACCGTGATTTCAACGCTCGATCTGACCCGGCGGCGAGTTGATAGCTGCTTCAATCTTCTCTTCCACATCGGGACGCGGTGGTACTGACGACGCCGAAATCTGACCGAGTATCGCGTGGAACTGGATCGCGACTGTCTTGCGAATCCGTTCTTCTTCTGATTGCTGGTCCATTGTTTACCTCCGATGCTCCGCCCTAGCTTATCCGTCGCCCGCCTCAAAGTTTGACGCTGTTGAACAGATTCCCGGTAATAGCTCGCACAGGGATGGTTTCGTTGGCACAACGGATCAGGGTGTGGCAACATTCCAGCTTATCGATACGCCAGAAACGTGGTTACGGACGGCGCATCTAACCTGCGAGGGAACGTCCATGGATAAACCAACCAAGTGCGCTCATCCGGGTTGCAAGTGCACTGCAAAAACCGACAGCAAGTACTGCAGCACCTACTGCGAGGGCGAAGCGAAGACAGCCGACATAATCTGCAATTGCGGACATCCGGCGTGCAAAGCTCCCGCCTAAATTTTTTGACCGCTGGCGTGACGGATTGGCTGTGGGAAGTGCCGGACCTAGTGGCCCTGTTCGGAAGTGGAAGAACGCGAGTTGGAAAGAGCGGCGTAGTCGAGCGTAGTATCGGGCGTGTTTACTGGTAAGATGCATCAGGAACGGACGCACAAATGAACCAAAAGTATGTTCGATGTTGGCTCGTTGCTCTCTTGCTGGCACCGCTACACGGTCAACAGATCCCTAAGGGAAACGACGACATTGTTAGGATTGACGCTGATAACGAAGTTCACGGGATTATAGGAAGCAAGAGACCGTATCTATGCATCACATGCAGCGCTGATCAGCCTGCTGTTTTTTTAGCCAATACTTATCTGTTGGAGGGGTTGGAGGGGAGGATTATATACTTCAAAAGGCTAAAGATCAAAGTTGATGACGAGACGCCCCTCGTTCAAAACTGGGTTGAGGTTAAAGATCACTCACGACTCTATTCTCCGACCCCGGCCGCCTTTATTAAGCAACTAGCCTCTGCCAGGACCGTAGGTTTGGTGTGGGAATCATGGGCTCCGGTTTACGTTCCGATGGTTTTTGAATTATCTCGTTGGGCATCCGCACTGCACAAGCTCGAAAACACATGCGCTCCACAAGATTCAAAGTAGCCCACTACCGGAAATCGCCACCATTTGACAAATGCCGCGCCGGTTCACGGAAAAGAACCCCCACCCCCAATAGGCCCTTCCTTCATCCCCGTTCCTTATTCTCGACCGGGGTGTTATTTCGTGAACGCAAAGGGCTGGGGTCTTGTTGCTGATATCATGAGGGTCTAGCTGACCAGCCGATGCATGTAACCGCCGAAGTACACCAAGAAACTCGTTGGGAAACTATTTCCGCAGAAGATGCGCTGCGATTGGATAGACTGAACCCTACCCGATGCCCGGAATGCCATGGCCAGGTGCGTGCCGCCAGGGGTGGAAATCGGGGGCCACATTTCGCCCACCTAAAGCGGCATGACGGATGCTCCCGTGGTTACGAGTTCAGTGGAACTTCGCGAACGCATCCAGACGCGCTGGAATAAAGTGGTTCCGGGATATCTCGTGAACGACGCACACGTCGGCTATTGCATTTGGCGCGAGCTCCCGGCCCTGATATCATCCGTCGCCCGCCGGTAGACTTCGTGCTTTCGTTCAAGCTCCACGCTTGCCCGCTCATATTCCGCATCGGCATCGAGCGTTTTCAGTTTCAAGGGCAGGGGCGAGAGCGCAGAATGGCTGACCTATTCTTTCTTGGCTGTGACTGTTTGGGGACCACCACGTCCGCCTTCGATCGTCAGCTTCATTTCGCTGCCCGAGACCGTCCCGTTGTATTTCATCGTTACCGAGTTGCCTCCAAACTCGCGCGTCACCGAGAACATGACAGTGTCGCCATGAACCATCCCTTGCGAGATCTCGACGTCTCCGCCACGGCCCCCGGAAACCGTCCCGGTCAGTTTATCGCCGTCCTGTTTGAGCATGATCGAATTGGACTGAGCGCCATTCCTACCTGCCGTCTCATAAGTCCACTTGCCCGTCACATCGGCGGCTAGCGTTATGAAAGCCAAAGCACAACCGAGCAATACTAAACGAAGTTTCATTTGTTCTCCTTCTGATCTAAATCTTGGTGATAAAGATGGTAGCACCTGGACAGAGGTTACAGATCGATTTTACAAGTTATCGACATCGTGCGGCCCTCAGCGAGAACGGCACCCCGCGTTAGAATACGCAGCATGACGCTCAACGAGGATCAAAAACTTCACATCTTTTGCGCCGTCCTGCAAGCCGTCATTGCCTCGGCTACAAAAGACGAACCAAGGCTAAGCTCTGGCGCATTGGTGAAAGAAGCGGTCGATATCACGAAGGAAGCGATTGCCGCCGCCAACATCGGCGAAGTTCTAAAGATGGCGTGAACGGCAGGGCTAAGAGCGCAATGATCTCTGCCGCCGCACGCCTTGCCTCCGACCCGCTCCTATTGTCCGCCTGAGGCGCAACCCTTGCATTGGCCGGACTGTGCCGAACCATTGATCTGGTTGAACTCGCAGGACTGCGTGATATACGCGTATTCGGCGGCGCTCAGACTCGCGGGCGAGAACTCGGTTTCGGTCACTGTGTAAGTGGATGGGCCTCCCGAAGGTAATTCATGAAGCGTCGTGCCCCACGCGTGCATACCGCCCGCGAGCGTCCCAGGAGTAGCGGCATTACAGGCGCTTGAGGTTGGGGGTGCAGGTGTTCCTGGTGGGGCGGTTGACGATGCGCCTGCGGTAGTGGACCAGGCCAGCAGCTTCACGACCAGTGAGGTTGCATTTTCCCCGGTTAGGCTCGTCGCGTTGATCGCCTGAGCGGAAAGACTGTCGAGTCCGTTCGGCGTCACCAAGCAGGAACAGCAGGACTGTAATTCTTCGTTCGCGTCGAAGGTATAAACCCCGACGCAGAAGTTGCCGTCGCCGATTATCGAGCTTTGACCATCGTTCGTGATGTTGACTACCGAGTCCCCGATGTCCAGGTGCGAAGCCGTGTGAAGTTGATATGAGTTCAAGGCGGTACCGCTGGTCGGGCAAGATTTGCAACGGGGCGAAGGCAGTTCAATCGCGCATTCCTCGGCTAAGGTCGTCAGCTCCGTGGGCGTTAGGGTCATGTCTTGCAAAGCAGTACTGCTGCCGCCAGCGGGCTGAATAAAGGAGCGCAGGCCTGTCGCGAGACTCGTCGCCGTTACGGTTGCCGGATTGCATGTTCCGCCCGTCGGGGTAGAGGCGATCACATTGAGGTTGACGGACGTAGGAATACCATCGAGAAAATTTGTTATAACAGACAGCGACTGCAAGGCGTCCGGCGCGACGAGACAGGAGCAGCAAGAGATTTCTTCGGTGTCTGGGGCGAGGGCATAAACGTTAGCGCAAATGTTACCACCCTGCGTGCCGTTGTTGATTAACGTGAGGGTTGAGTCGTATAGGTTCAGGTTGAACGCAGTGCCAACTTGGTATGCGTCACTGGGCCGACCAGCAAGTGGTAGGCCGAAAACCATCACCAGCGCCGCAAGCGCGAGCATCGAAAATCTTTGTCTCGACAGGGCCAAGAACGATACGATCTGTTTCACAGCGTGTCCCTCTCAGGCTACTAATTCTGACTAGGACTTCTAATCCGTTTGGACTAGCTGGATTAGTATTGATCTAGGGATGGGTAGTGTCAATTCTCCAAATGGACTAATCAAAACGATTAGATTGTGAGCGCCGCCTGGCCTCCCGTGGACTTTACAAGCAGCCATCAAGTCATAGCCCTAATTTCCCCGCACTATTCTCCCGGAAAAGACTTCCGTCCCGAATGTAACGCCGGACCATCTGCACCGAGCGATGGCCCGTTTGGTTCATGATCGAGCGCTCGGACGCTCCTGCAATCGCTGCGCTCGTCGCGTATCCGGCTCGAAGGGAATGGCCCGCGAACTTGGCGGGATCGAGGCCCACCCGGTCCGCCAGCTTCTTCACCACCCGCGCCACATCGACCGGCGATAAACGCCCCGCCTGAACCTTCCCGTGCCGATTAATGGACCGGAACAGCGGCCCGGCAGCGATGCCCGCCTGCTCGATCCATGCCTGAATAGTGCGCACCGGACAAGTCTCGGGATTTGATCCATAAGGAATCCCAATCTTGCGGCCCGTTCCGTCCTGATCGGTTTTGGAGCGGCGCAACGTCACGGTGAGTCCGTCCTTGCCTAAGCTGCAATCCTCGATGTCCAGGCCGACGAGTTCAGAGCGGCGGAATGCGCCTGCGTATCCAAGCAGGATTAACGCCTGATCCCGTGTGCCGATCAGCCCCGCGTCTACCGCTTCCATCATGGCGCGAATATCATCCGTGAGCGTAGGCGCTTTCTGAGCCGATGCCGTCCCGAGTGTGCGCCGGATATGGTGTTCGCGACCATGGCGTGATGCGTGGGCGATTCCAGGCCCATGGCCTTATGTGCCTCGGCGATAGCGTTCAACCGGCGCTGGATTCTGCCCATCTTCAGCCGTCCCGCGCACTCGGCAATGTAGGACGCCACCGCCTCCGGTGACGCTGGCAACGGACCCACGCCGTGCGACTCACACCACGCGCAGAAATCCCGCCAGTCCGCCCGGTATCCTCGCAGGGTATTTTCAGCCTTGCTCCGCCGAGCGAACTCGCGAGCCTGGTCAAGCGAGGAGGGCGGAACGATGTCCGCCCCCTGGGTGCCCTGAATTGGGCCGATGACCGCACTTGGATTCGTGGGCTTCATGCCGCACGCTCCATTTCGGCCAGACGGCGCTTCGCCGAGTCCTTCTCGTATCCAGTCGAGAATGCCGCCTGCACGGTGTACCCGGCACGGCGAAACTCGGGGTTGCCCTTCAGCGCGTCGGCACCCTGCGTCCAATCGACGGCGAAGGATGCCGCGAGCAAGAGCGCATCCGTGGCACGTTTGAAATTGAGCGTAAGGCCGAATCCCTTGCCGGACGCAGTGTGAGTTACGAGCCACCCCTGCCGGATGTCTTCGTTACCGCCATGCTCGGTGACACCCAGTTCGCCAGACTCGGCTGGGTGAACTAGCGACAGCCGGCAAGAGTGCGCGATTACGAATCCAGGCCGCAGCCGGGTGCCATCGTGATAGGCTTCGAGCCGATACACCGCATCCCATATGGCAGGCTTCCAATGGGCCACGATCTTCAGCTTGGGTGCTTTGGGTAGTGGCTTCGGCATGGGGATATTGCCAGTTGCTGTGACCGTGGCACGCATCACACCGTCCGCCAGGCCCCAGGTGAGATCGTACGGCACCTGTCGCTCATGGCAACCGTAAGCCATGCGGACGATAAACCGAAACTGATTCGTGATCGGCTCAGGCTTCCAGGCCCGCCCGCGATCACTGATAGCCTTCACGTACGCGGTAGATCGATGCGTGTGGAGGGTCATAACCCCTCCACGTTCGGCGCGTTTGCATCGGTATCGTCGAACGGAACATCCACGTACACGTTCTTACCGGCGGCAATGAGCCTATCGGCATGTTCTGCCGTAACGGACTGCAATCGACCCAACGGGTCACAGTACGTGTGTTCGAGCATTCCGTGATACTCGCGCAGCTTCCACAAATTGGCGCGATTGGATAGGTTGAACTTTTGAGCGATAAGATAGCCAGTCATGCCGCCACCTCCGCAGTGCGGGCCGATTCTCCCGCCCGTGCAATCAACCAATCGGTCGCGTGTTGCGCCTTCGATGCGGCCGTGAAGATGGCCCGCGAATCCGCCTTGAGCACCCGCAACCACGATTGGATGTACTGCGCATGATCCTCGTGTGGTTCGGTGCTGAGTCCAAGGTGTGCGCATGTGAACGCTGCGCCTAGCTCGGCAATGAGTTCCTCAGCCGCATAGGCGTTATCGCCGAAGCGCTTACCCAATTGACGGTCACACCGGGCCGTGGGTGCAGTCCAGTGCGTGTGTTCATGCGCGAGGGTGGAATAGTAAGACACGCCTTCCCGGAACGCCTGGAAGGGCGGCATCTGGATGTGATCCGATATGGGAGAGTAGAACGCTTGGTTCCCGCCATGCCGAACGGTTGCGGCGATCCTGGCAAAGAATGCCTCAGCGTGGGCGATTCGTTCCGGCATGGGCATGTCCGAATCCGCTTGCTTGTCGGTCGAGACTCGCACGTAGCCGACGGCGCGCATCAAGCCTCCACCGTGCTCTGCGCATCTGGCCGAGGTTGCCGCCGCAGTCCGATTCCCGTGAATGCCCGCATCAGCTCCGGCCTCGTCTTCAAGAATCCGATGCGGTTCCGCATCAGGCGCGCGATCACCGGAATGCGGCTGGCTGGCGCTTCACCTCAGATCACTTGCGCCGCGAGCGCTTTGAGCCGAGCATCGTGACCTTGCTTGAATAGACGCTGCGTTTTTGCCGATGCGCTCTTAGCGAAGCTGAGCTTCGCAGATGCTCTAACCAACAGCGCGCCGCAGTCGCACAGGCAGGTGGGACGCTCGTGCCACGCCGCGAGCTTCTGCGCAGTCGTCCGGCGCGCAATCCAGGCGCGCTTCATTGCATCGCTTCGACTGGAAATTGATGCCATCTGTTTCCATTAAAAATTTGCGGAAATATTCGTGTCAATGGAAGTACGAAGAGTACTGACATAGCGAAGATTGGAACCGAATGGGTGCACCGTCACCTAGGCGCTGGTGATTCCTAAACGCCAAGGCGACAAGGGGAAGGAGTTCGCCGAGTCACTTCCGCGCAATGGCGAACCTCCAGGTGGATTCCCCCAACGCCGTTATGGCCCCCCGCTGACGATTTCGGTGACGGCGAAAACTAATTCCGGATGGAGCCACATTGACTCCGCGTTTCTCGGCCTGGGTTGCTTGTAATTACCGAAAGAGCGCCTTAGCCGTCTCCAACTCACAGATTCGATTTATTTTGTCGAACGATGATCGGCGCTTATAACGGGGCTTCCTTCCATTATCTGGATTAATGGACGGGTTGCTGACAATACGGGAGTAATCCGCCTAACCAGTTCAAAAGCATTGCGTTACTGGGCCAAGTTGGGCAAAGGAGATTTTCAGCGGCGTATCGCAGCAAACCGTCGTATCAATCGTCGGGTCGGTCCACTGCTAGTTAATTCTTCAGCACCGCCTGCCAGTTAAGCACTATTGTCACCGACCCGGCGGCAGCGTGTTCTACCGGGACGGGAAAGAGAAACCGACCGTCGTTGCTGACGTCGTACCATAGACCCTCATTGTCGCCGAAGCGAATATCAAACAAAGGCTTGGGAACGCTGACGTCAAAGCTGGCGCCGTCTTTCGCTAAACCGCTCTTCACTTCCACCACCATCAGTTTTCGATCCGCGCCAAGGAAGAACAATTCCTTTCCGTCCCGGCTCCAGACAGGAAGCCGACCGCCATTCGTCGAGACCTGCCACTTACTTCCCTGTTGGGGGAAGGTCTGGACGTAGATCTCATCTCTTTTCGTCTCGTCCGAGCTGTAAGCCAGCCAAAGGCCATTGGGCGATAGCCTGGCGTTCCGCTCTTCGAACACCGTCTGCAAATAGGGAAAACGCTTCCGATCACCGAAGAGCGGCAATACCCAGACGTCGCGACTGGTCTTGGGATCGATTACGGTCTCGAAGATGTAACGTCCGTCGCGAGACCAATCCAATGGAATCTTGACCCTCTGAGTTTGCGTCCGGTCCAGGGGCTCATCTGCTGAATTGCCGCCGACGGATTTTTGATACAGATTGAAACCTGAACCCGTATCGCGGCTCGACGTAAACGCGATGTGGCTGCCATCAGGAGACCAGACTGGAAACTGGTTGTTCTGAGAGTTGAAAGTGAGTCGGGAAGCGGTGCCGCGTGCCAAGTCGTACAGCCAAAGGTCGAAGAGTCCTGTATGTGGGTCGCTGCGGTCCACTACCACAGTCTTGCCGTCCGGCGAGATGCCGGGCCGGTACAGGAGACCCGGCGTACCGACGGTTCCGAGTTCCTTCCCGTATCGGTCGATCCAAGTAAGCTGCAGATTTCCTTGGGCACTCCCTGAGGTGTATGCCAGAACGCCATTGGAGGAGGCCGAGAAGAAGCCGTGACCGAGAAATGCGATGACGTCTTCGGCGATCGGAACTGGCTCGCCGCTCACTACGAGGCGGTCGGGATCGAAGGCTTGGGCCAACAGGGTCTGCCCGCGCATAAAGAGCAGGTGCCCTTTTGTGGAATCCGGCGACGGCACATAAACAGCCCCGACAGGCGAGGATAGCAGCAACTTGCCTTCCGGCGGCTGGCTGTCTAGCGACCCAGCGAAAATCGAACCCGCAGTGTTCCAGTAAATAAAGTGGTGCCCGTCTGGCAAAAACTGCGGAAGTTCGTGACTCGTCTCCTGCCGTGGCGGATCGGGTGCGGTCACTGGTGAAGCTATGCCGCCTCTATCGGAAACGCGCATCAGGCCTCCGCCGTTCTGTCCGAATAAAATGATACCTTCTCGATTCCATGTTCCGCCCGCGACTCCATTCGGCGCATCGCACAGCGCTTGCGGTGGCCCACCCGAAGCCTCTACTTTCATGAGCTTTCCGGAGGCACCATAGGCAATGAAACGACTGTCGGGCGACCAGAAGAAGGGCTGTAAGTTGTTGTTTTGCGTGTCGGCGAGCGGCCGGGCTTCGAGCGAATCGAGCGGCCGGATCCAGATCGTGCTTTCAATACCCGGGATGAAGGCCAGCAGGCGTCCGTCAGGGGAGAGCCCCATTTGCGTGTTGAATGGCGCGTTTGGTGGTGGAGGAACTTGGAAGCGCATCGTCGCCGGTGGCGCAGTGGGAACTCGGCGGAAATGCGCGAACATGGTGCCGAGGACACCGAGCAGGAGCGCCACCGCTGCAACACTCCACGCGAGCCACCGTCTGCGCGGCGGCGCGTCCACTGGAATCGCGCATACGGGTGCAGGTGTTTCTTTCCCAGCCCATTCCAGTTCTCTCCCAACGTCGGAGGCCGTCTGCCAACGCTCGTCCGGGGCAAGCGCGAGGCAACGCTCGATAACATGGCCAAGCCGCTCCGGGAGCTTTTCCATAGGAGGGATTTGTCCCGGCACGGCACGTGTGCCCGTCGCCATCTCATAGAGGATTAAACCGAGGGCGTAGATGTCCGTCCGTGAGTCCGCTTCTTTGCCTTCCAATTGCTCGGGGGCCATGTAAGCGGGCGTGCCCATGACCATGTTGGTGGCGGTCATGGTCATATCCTGAGCGGATTTTGCCAACCCGAAATCCAGCACTTTTACGCCATTCTTGGCGAGCATGACGTTGCCCGGCTTTAGATCCCGATGAACGATTCCCTTTGCATGAGCCGCTGCAAGCGCAGCGGCAATCTGCACTCCGAATCGCAGCACCTGGTCCATTGCGACAGAACCCCGCTTAAGGCAGGCGGAGAACGTTTCGCCCTCAACGAGTTCCATAACGAGGTAGTTAGGTCCTACGTCGTGCAGCGTGCAAATGTGCGGATGATTCAGCGACGATATAGCCCGAGCCTCGCGCTCAAAGCGCCCGCTGAACTGCTTGGAGCAAACTTTGATTGCGATCTTGCGGCCGAGCCGGGTGTCGATCGCTTCAAAGACTTCGCCCATGCCGCCCGCGCCGAGTACGCGTTCGATTTTGTAGGGTCCCAATTGAGCGCCGGCGGTCAGCTGCGTCATGGTGACGTCAGCTAGCAGATCTGAGGCCGGCCGATCGAGGATCTTATCATCACCGCCATCCTGCGCCAGCAGCACCTCAACGGCACGGCGCACGTCCGAGTCAGCCTGAGCCAATGCCTCAGTTCCGCGCTCTCGAGCCGCGTGATACAGCTCCTCGATTTGCCGCCAACGTTCCGGGGTCAAAACTAGCGTCCAGTTGGGATGTTTCCTAATGTTACTGCATTATTGCGCCGTAATCTTAGCCATTTCGGTATTTCGAGGCTCCAATGGTTGCGCTACGCGAGCATCTAGGGCTTGCCGGATGAGGCGGATGTCTTCGTCCGTAAATTCGAGTGGCTTGCGTCCCATTTCGGTATAATCCCTCCCATCCCAGTGCGCCTTCATCAACCCGCTCGCCGAGTGCCGGCTGACCCCCTGCAAGATATGCGTGATCTCGTGTACCAACACGTGCGCGAGCAAGCTCGGCACGCCCGGGGCCGGGACCCTGGCGCGGATCCGGTCGTAAAAGACTTGGATGTGAACGCCTTCGTAAGGCTGGGCATAGGCAAGTGCGCCCGGCAGCAGATCATCGGGTGTATCGCCGGTCAATCGGATTTGAATCGCCCCGGCCGGGCAGGTGCGTGGATTGAATAGAAACTGAATTGTGACGCCGATGTCAGCGAACATCCGAGCAGCCATCCTTTGGGCCCGATAGGTATTCATGTCGGATTTCCATTGCCCGCAAATCACGACCTCCGGCCCCTCCATCTCATGGTTTTCTCCGGCTCGAGCCGCACTTCCAGCCAATATCGACATCGCAATCATCGCTGCTGTTTTCATCGTTCCGTCCCGTTCGCGGTCGCCCCAGAGGCGCGAAAAGGGAGGAAAAACTTGAACGAGCGTCAGAAATTTTTTCGAGCAAAGTGCGGGAGTATAATTCAGGAGATGCAACCGGCCCATGGCGCGCACCGAATCCGCTGAAACCACTCGACTTCTGCGTACCTGGGCGGATGGTGATCAAGGCGCATTGGAATGGCTCACGCCGCGCGTTTATGACGAATTGCGCCGCATCGCCGGGCACTGCATGCAAAACGAGCAGCCGGACCGCACCCTCCAGACCACGGCCTTGGTCCACGAAGCTTACCTTCGCCTGATCGATGTTGCTAACGTGGACTGGCAGCATCGTGCCCACTTCTTCGCAGTGTCGGCGCGGATCATGCGGCGCATTCTTCTCGATCACGCACGCCAGCGTGGAACGGCCAAGCGCGGTGGGAGAGCGCCTCGCATTGACCTGGATGAGATCCCCGATTTGTCATCCCAGCGCAGTCGCGAATTAATCGCGCTCGACGATGCGTTGAATCGGTTAGCAGAGATCGACTCGCGCAAGGCTCAGGTCATCGAGCTGCGCTTCTTTGGCGGGTTGAGCGTGGAAGAAACCGCCGAGGTGCTGAAAATCTCGCCGGATTCAGTAATGCGCGATTGGAGACTCGCGAGAGCGTGGTTACTCGCTGAATTGAGCGAGCAGAGCTAGGGCTGTTTCCGTCCCCGCACAGATGAACTGTAAGCATGTCGGAGAAGTGACCCTGGCTGCCGTCCGAAAGCGGTTGCGCCTGTATTACGGCGCATCCGGTAGTCCTATAAGAGGGAATGTCAAGAGACATTTTTCTCCGCCCGCTTGCGGCGGCGGATGCTTTCGTGCATTCAGCCCCCCACCCCAAGCAACGCTCACGATCTGAGGTTGATCGTCTTGGAGCTCGCGCAACAGCAGCGAGACTTCGGATTCCGATTCCCTGCGGTTTCATGCCTGTGATCGTGACGACGCCCTGGGCTTCTCAAAACTGACAAGCGTTGTGGTTGCAGGATTGGCAACAATGGTCCTATCAGAGACTCGTGGCCTATAGCTTTTTGGGGTTGTCCGAGGGGGCATAGGGTTACTTAGAGACTAGGTGCCGAAGCACGCGGAGCCTAAACTACCGGTGGATACTCTCCCTCGAACCCGAACGTCTCAAGAAATCCGATGGCACATCACCAGGTCT
>Ga0182024_10014416_pt1 | contig 15279 bp, 6 predicted proteins | sample P32metaG_FD_120480 | JGI IMG/M metagenome (GOLD analysis project Ga0182024, IMG submission 120480) | Permafrost microbial communities from Stordalen Mire, Sweden - P3-2 metaG (Illumina Assembly) | ecosystem: Environmental > Terrestrial > Soil > Wetlands > Permafrost | place: Sweden: Stordalen... | reverse complement strand
TCGAGGGGCACCGTCGCGCTGACGAGCCGCTCGACCGGCACTGCCCCGCGCGCGAGCATCTCGATCGCCGCTGCGAAGTCGGCGCGCGAGTAGGCGATCACGCCGCGCAGCTCGAGCTCCTTGAAGAGGATCGGCGGGGCTTCGAGCTCGAGCGGCTCGAGCGCGAGGCCGACGAGCATGATCCGCCCGAGCGGCCCGACCAACTCGACCGCCAGGCGGGCGGCGGCGGCCGTGCCGGCGCACTCGAACACGCAGGCCGGCGGGATCCGCGCGGCCGCCGCGGCCTCCTCGAGCGACACGGCCGTGAGGCCGAGGGATGCGGCCAGCTCGCGGCGGGCGACGTTGCGTGAGACGACCACGACCTGCTCGTGGCCGCGGTCGGCGAGCACGAGCGCCGTCAGCATTCCGATCGTGCCCGCGCCGAGCACCATCGCGGGCGCTGCGCGGTCGAGCCCCGAGCGCTCGACGGCGCGGACGGCGACGGCCAGCGGTTCGGTCAGCGCGCCGGCGCGGTCGTCGACGGTGTCCGGAAGCGTGAACAGCATGCGTTCGTCCACGAGCACGTGCTCGGCGTAGCCGCCGGGGCGGCCGGTGCCGAGGCCGACGCCGTTTGGAATCGCGTGGGGGCAGACCTGCTCGTGCCCGCTGGCGCACAGCTCGCACTCGCCGCACTGCGCGAACGGCAGCACCGTGACGCGCTCACCGAGGCGCCACGACGGCACGCCGTCGCCGAGTGAGACGACGCGGCCGCTCAGCTCGTGGCCGGGGATCGTTCCCGCCGGGAAGAGCTCTGGGATGTCGCGGAAGTGCAGGTCCGAGCCGCAGATGCCGCAGTAGGCGACCTCGACCAGCGCCTGCCCCGTCGACGGCTCGGGTTGCGGCCGCTCGATTGTGACGAGGCGGCGATCCTCGGCGATCGCGACGGCCCGCATGGGGCCTAGGAGCTTCCGTTGCGCATCGAGCGCGGCCAGATGCCCTGCTTGCCGGGCGAGAGGATGCCGGCGGGGTCGAGCGCATCCTTGATCGTCTCGCAGAAGCGCAGGTAGGCGTGGTTGTTGAAGGAGTACTGGTCGGCGGCCAGGTCCATGAAATCAAGGTGTGCCCGGTACTCGCCGTAGCCGAGCTTGCCGGCGGCCACGACGAGCTGCTTGGAGACCTCGTAGGCGCTGCGTGCCTGTGCCTCGTTCTTGGTGTCGAAGATGACCATCGTGATGTGGGCGAAGCTGCGCGCGTTGATCGGCAGCATTCCGACGATGTAGTCGAGCCCCGCGCCCTCGACCATGCCGCGCAGCAGATCGCGCAGCGCGACCGCGTCGCGCCCGACCAGGGGCGCGATCGGCGAGAAGCCGATGTGGCCGCCCTCCTCGCCGCCGTACCAGGACGTCATGTTGTTCCATTCCAGGTTCGGCACGCCGCCCTGGATCCGCTCCGCCGGGTGCTCGAGCGAAGCGATGTCCTCGGGTGCGCACTTCGACCCCCAGACGTCGGCGCCGTCGATCCGCGAGAAGGCGCGCTTGATCTTCTCGAAGCGGTGGTCGACCACCGCCTCGTCGCCGTAGAGCGCGAAGCGCATGATCCAGCGGCCGATCTCGAGCTCGCGCGCCATCCGCTCGATCACCTGGTCGGGCACCGGGCCCTCGCCGTCGTACCACTGCTCACGCCGCGAGAGCACCGACCCGAGCAGGATCGTGTTCATCAGCTGGGGCACCATCCGGATCGTCCCGTCGAGCATCAGCGTGCGCAGGATGTCGATCACCTCGCCGAGGTCGTCGTCGCGCCAGACCCGCAGCCACAACGGCATGTAGACCTCGGGGTAGGGCATCAGCCAGACCCCCATCTTCGTGACGATCCCGAAGTTGGACTGCATGAACAGCTGGTCGGCGGTGGGGCCGAGGCCGCGCTTGTAGAGGTGCCAGGAGCGGTTGTTCGGCATCGCTCCCATGCCGGTGCGCATCACCTCGCCGCTCGCCAGGACGACCTCCATGCCGCACTGCATTCCCATGTCCACGCCGTAGGGCATGTAGGTGACGCCGTGGTCGAGCGTGTTGCCGACGACGCTGCCCCATCCGAGGTCTGCGATCGAGAGCATCAGCTTGTGCCCGCCCGCCTGGATCGCCTCGTAGAGGTCGAACCAGCGGACGCCCGGCTCGACGACCGCGTAGCCGAGCTCCTCATCGATCTCGAGGACCTTGTTCATGTTGCGCAGGCTGACGATCACCGAGCCCTTGACGCGCGGCGCCGGGCCGCCGTAGCCGTTGTTGCGGCCCGTCGAGTGGGTCCAAAGCGGCACACCGTGGCGGCCTGCGATGCGCACGATCTCCTGGATCTCCCCGACCGTCTCGGGCATCAGCACCGCCGAGGCGGTGTAGTCGTCCCAGCCCGGGAATTGGAACGGGTCGCGGAAGGCCGCGAGATCGGACTCCGAGGTGAAGACGCGATCGGTTCCCAGCGCGCTTGTGAAATCCGCGAGCGCGGCGGGCAGCGTGTCCAGCGACGGTGTCGGCTGCGTGGTGGTCATGGCGGGATCCTCCCTCGATCTCGACACGCCTCACCACGACGGTAAGGCGCGGGCGCCCGCGACCTCGCGGCGCCAACCCGGTGGCGCCAATGTACACGCAGGCGGCGCGCACGCGCGGGCTCAGCCGACCCCGAGCACCGCCTCGAGGATCGGCTTGGCGAGCGGTGCCGCGCTGGTGCCGCCCGCGCCGTCGTTGGGCAGCAGCACCGAGACCACCACGCGTGGACGGATCTCCGGCGCGAACGCGACGAACCAGGCGTCGGTGTCGTGGGGGTTCGTGTCGAACGCCGGGCAGCCGGCCGCCCCGGTCGCCCCGCTCGGCCCGCTCGGCCCGTTCGCGCCGGTCGTACCGGTTGCACCGACGTTGCACTGCGGCGTGATGACCTGCGCCGTGCCGGTCTTGCCGGCGACGATGACGCCGGGGATCTGCGCGGCGGTGCCGGTGCCGTAGTCGACGACGTCGCGCATCAGCGCGCGCACAGTGCGCGCGACCGTGACCGGGATCACGCGCGGGAAGCGCCGGGGCGCCACCAGCGCCAAGGTCGGCACCGGCCGCCGGCCGACCAGCGCGATCGTCGCGGCCACGCGAAGCATCTGCAGCGGCGAGGCGAGCACCTGCCCCTGGCCGATCGCGCTGTCGCCGAGGGCGAGGTCGTCGGCGAGGCTGTCCGGCGGGATCGTGCTCTCCGCCGCGGTCGAGACCGGCGAGGGAGCGTTGAAGCCGTAGGCCCGGGCGGCAGCGAGCATGCGGCTCGCGCCGAGGCGTGCCCCGAGCGGCGCGAAGACCGAGTTGCACGAGACGGCGAAGGCGTTGGCGAGCGTGCCCCCGCAGCTCTCACCGCTGGCGTTGTGCAACGTGAAACCGTCGAGCACGGTGGAGGTCGCATAGGGGTACACGGTGCGGGCCGTGCTCAGGCCGGCCTCGAGGACGGCGGTCAGCGTGATGATCTTGAAGGTGGAGCCTGGCGGCTGGAGCTCCGACAGCGGCCGCCCCGCCGCCGCGAGCAGCTCCCCGTTGGCCGGGTCCATCACGGCGATCCCGCCGAGGCTGGTTCCGAGCTCCTGGACCGCGAGCGCTTGAAGCTGCGGCGAGATCGAGGTGCGCACGTCGCTCCCCCGGCGCGGCGCCGTCGCCGCCAGCAGCCGCCTCCCGGCGTAGAGGACGCCGCCGGGGCTGCCGCCGAGCGCATGCTGGAAGAGCCGCTCCAGCCCGTCGATGCCGACCGGCGCGCTCGCGGGAAAGCCGGCCGCGAGGAGCTCGTGCAGCTGCGCTCCGCTGGCGCTGCCGACGCTGCCGATCAGGTTCGACGCCGCGGGTAGCGCCGACAGCGCGGTGCCGTCGCGCGCCAGCAGCGACCCGCGCCGGGGCATCGTCTCGACGCGGCGCAGCCGCTCGCCGGCGTGGAGCCCAGGGAACGCCGCCGGCGCGCCCCAAGTGATCCCCAAAGCCCCGCCGGTGCTTGAGATCGAGAGCGTGAAGCGCTCGTAGAGCGTGCGGAAGAGGCGCGTGCGAACGCGCACCGGCACGCTCACACGGCCTTCGCTCGTGCGCGACGCGATGCCCACGCTGGCGCCGCTGACGCTCGCCAGCGCGGCGTCGTGACGCTCGATCGCCGTCAGGCGCGCGAGCGACAGCGAGCGCCGCGACCGCGCATCGAGGTCGGCATACAGAGCACCGTAGTCCTCGCGTGCCCAGGCCCTCGCGTAGTGCTCGGCGAGCAGGGACGGCGACGGCGCGCCGCCGCCGAGCGACAGCGCGACCACGGCGGCGGCGGCGGCGAGCGCGACCAGCGCGAGCGCGAGCAGCGGCCGTCGGTCACGGCGGCGGCGGCGCGAGGCGCCCGGCTGGAGTGGCGGCAGGCCCTGAGAGCTCAATCAGGCCAGCCTACCCGGCGCTCGCCGCCGCTCGGCCGCACCCCACGAAGTACGCTCGCGAGGCTCGGATGACGACGCTCGACTGGCTGATCCTCGCGGCGACGCTGCTGTTCGCGCTGTCCGGCTACGTGCGCGGCTTCATCGTCGGTGCGCTTTCGCTGGGAGGATTCCTCGCCGGCGCGATCGCGGGCACGCGCATCGCCGATGCGCTGCTCTCCTCGGGCGCCGCTTCGCCCTATGCCCCGGTCTTCGGCCTGCTTGGCGCGCTCGGCGCCGGCGCGATCCTCGCGCTCGGGCTTGAGGGCATCGGCATTCGCCTGCGCCGCGGCCTGCGGCTGCCCGTCCTCGGCCTGCTCGACGGCGTCCTCGGTGCGCTGCTCAGCGCCACGGTCGCCCTCGGGATCGCCTGGCTGATCGGCGTCGCCGTGCTGGCGCTGCCGGGCACCGGCTCACTGGACTCAGCGCTGCGCGGCTCGAGGATCCTGCGCCAGCTCGATGAGCTGATGCCTCCGTCGGGCGTGGTTCTGCACGCGCTCGCGCGGATCGACCCGCTGCCGGCGATCGCCGGCGGCGCAGAGTCCGTCGAGCCTCCGCCGGCGGGAGCGGCCGCGAGCGCCGCAGTGGCACGTGCGCAGCGCAGCGTGGTGCGGGTGCTCGGCACCGCCTGCGGCCTCGGCATCGAGGGCTCGGGCTGGGTCGCGGCGCCCGACCTGGTGGTCACCAACGCGCATGTGGTCGCGGGCGAGAGCGACACCACGGTCGAGGTCGGCGGCGAGCTGCCGCAGCGCAGCGCGACCGTCGTGCGCTTCGACGCGCGCAACGATGTCGCGATCCTGCGCGTGCCGGGACTCGGTGCGCCGGCGCTGCGCGTGGTGCGCGCTCCACGCGCGCAGACGCCGGGCGTGATCCTCGGATATCCGTTGGACGGCCCGTTCGCCGCCGAGCCGGCGCGGATCGGGATCACGCAGGGCGTGGACACTGCGGACGCCTACGGGCACGGATCGCTGCTGCGGCAGCTGACCGCGGTGCGCGGCCTGATTCGCCCCGGTAACTCTGGTGGTCCGGTGGTGAGCCGCTCCGGGGCGGTGCTGACGACCGTCTTCGCGGCGACAACGAGCCCCGGCCCGCATGGCGGCTACGGCGTCGCGACCGCCACGATCCTTGCCGACCTGAAGGCCCTGGACGGTGCCGTGTCGACGCAAGCTTGCACGGGCTGAGCTTGCACGGGGCGCTACGCTGCGAAACGATGGCGAAGCAGAAGACACTCGTAATTGCCGAGAAACCCTCCGTCGGGCGCGACCTGGCGCGCGTGCTGCCCGGACCGTTCGCGAAGCACGAGGGCTACCTCGACGGCCCCGAGCATGTGATCAGCTGGGCTGTCGGCCACCTCGTCCAGCTCGCCGAGCCTGACGAGTACGACCCCAAGTTCAAGCGCTGGCGGATGGCGGACCTGCCGATCGTCCCTGAGCACTTCAAGCTCGTCGTGCGCGATGAGCGCTCGAAGAAGCAGATGTCGGTCGTCACGACGCAGCTTCACCGCGACGATGTCACCGATGTCATCAACGCCTGCGACGCCGGACGCGAGGGCGAGCTGATCTTCGCCTACCTCTTCGAGAAGGCCGGCTCGGAGCTGCCCGTGCGACGCCTGTGGCTGTCGTCCATGACGACGAGCGCGATGCGCGACGCCTTCGCCACGCTGCGCCCCGCATCGGAGCTCGCACGCCTGGAGCAGGCGGCGCGCTCGCGCTCCGAGGCCGACTGGATCGTCGGCATGAACGCCACCCGCGCGGCGACGATCCGCCTGCGGTCCTCCTTCGACGGGGCGGTCTCGCTGGGACGGGTCCAGACGCCGACGCTCGCGATCATCGCGCGCCGCGAGGAGGAGATCCGCGCCTTCGTGCCCGAGCCCTACTGGCTGGTCGATGCCCGCTTCGAGCCCTCCGAGGATCCCGCGCGCCGCTACGACGGCCGCTTCCACGCCGGCGCCAAGCCGCGCCTGGCGACCGAGGCCGAGGCGCTCGCGATCGTGGCGGCGGTGCGCGAGGGCAGCGGCGAGATCACCAAGGTCGAGAAGCGGGAGGTCACCGAGAAGCCGCCGATGCTGTACGACCTGACCTCGCTGCAGCGCGACGCGAACACGCGCTTCGGGTTCTCGGCTCGCCGCACGCTTGGCGCGGCCCAGCGCCTCTACGAGGAGCACAAGGCGCTGACCTACCCGCGCACGAACTCGCGCTTCCTGACGGGCGACATGGCCGGCGAGATCAAGCCGACGGCGGAGCTCGTCGGGGCGCGCTCGGAGTATCGCGATGCCGCGGCCTACGTGACCGGGCTCGACCTGCTGCCGCTCGCCCGCGTGATCAACGACGCCAAGGTCACCGACCACCACGCGATCATCCCAACCCGCGCCGAGCACCCCCTCGACAAGATGGACTCCGACGACCTGCGGATCTACGACCTCGTCGTGCGCCGCTTCCTCGCCGCGTTCCACCCCGAGGCGGTGCTCGAGAACACGCGCGTCGAGACGACCGTCGCCAAGCACGTGTTCCGCACTCGCGGCAGGGTGCTGCTGGTTCCGGGCTGGCGCGGCGTCTACCTGACCGTCGCCGAGGACGAGAACGCCGTCGAGGGCCCGAGCGAAGAGGACGAGGTGGCGGACCGGGCGCTGCCGCGGCTGGAGCAGGGCGAGCCGTCGCGCACGCTCGAGATCGAGTCGCTTGCGAAGGAGACCAAGCCGCCGCGGCGCTACACGGACGCCTCGCTGCTCGGCGCGATGGAGACCGCCGGCAAGCTCGTCGACGACGAGGCGGTGCGCGAGGCGATGAAGGACTCGGGGATCGGCACGCCGGCGACGCGCGCGGCGATCATCGAGCGGCTGATCGACGTCGGCTACGTCGAGCGCGACGGACGCGCCCTGGTCGCGACCGAGAAGGGCCTCAACGTGATCCGCCTGCTCGGCGAGCACGCCCTGACCTCGCCCGATCTGACCGGCCAGTGGGAGCAGCGTCTCGGGCGGATCGAGCGCGGCGAGGAGGAGCGCGAGCAGTTCATGCGCGACATCGCGGGCTTCGCCAAGGAGACCATCGAGGTGCTCGACGAGACGCTCAAGGACGTGCGCATCCCGCGTGCGACGCTCGGGCCCTGCCCCGTGTGCGGGCACGAGATCGTCGAGAACCGCAAGGGCTACTCCTGCTGGGCGCGCGAGGACCCCGGCTGCGGCTTCGTGATCTGGAAGAGCAAAGCCGGCAAGCAGCTGCCGATCGCGATCGCCCGCGAGCTGATCGCCAAGGGCCGCACGGAGCGCCCCGTGACCGGCTTCCGCGGCCGCAGCGGGCGCTCGTTCCGGGCTCGTCTGGCGCTGATGCAGACGCCCGAGGGGAAATGGCGCGTCGAGTTCGACGAGCCGTGGGCGCGCGAGGGCGCCAAGCCGCCCGAGGTCGAGGCAGAGGTCGAAGCGCCCGCTGCGGCAGTGGCCGAGCGCAGCGCAGCGTAGCTCCGCGCCGCCGGCGCGCCGGCGGCGCGTGCCGTCCCCGTCGATCGCCACGATAGGTCGATGGGGCTGACGCTCGTCACCGGGCCCGCCAACTCGGCAAAGGCGCAGGTCGTACTCGAGCGCTACCGCCTCGCGCTCGCGCGCGGGCCGATCCTGGTCGTGCCGCGTGCGGCCGACGCCGAGCACTACAGCCGCGAGCTCGCGGGCGCCGGCGCGGTGCTCGGCGTGCGCGTCGAGCCGTTCAGCGGGCTGATGCGCGAGATCGCGCGGCGCGCCGGCGTCACGGAGATGGCGATCGGGGACGCGGCCCGCGAGCGCGTGCTCGCGGCGGTGATCGCGCGAACGGCGCTCGAGCTGCTCGAGCCCGCCGCGCAGGCGCCCGGATTCGCGCGCGCGCTGGCCCGCTTCGTCGCCGAGCTGGAGACGCGCAGGGCGACGCCGGCGCGCTTCGCCAGCGCGATCGCGAGCTGGGCGGGACCGCCGTCGCGGCGGGCGCGCTACGGCGCCGAGCTCGCGGCGCTCTATGGCGGCTACCGCCGCGCGCTCGAGCGGATCGGCCGCCTCGACGGCGAGCTGGTCGCGATCCGCGCACTCGACGCGCTGCGGCTCGCGCCGGCGCGCTGGGGGCGCACGCCGGTCTTCTGCTACGGCTTCGACGACCTCGACCCGCTCCAGCTGGACGCGATCGAGACGCTCGCGCACCACGTCGGCGCGCAGGTCACGATCTCGCTCCCGGGCGAGCCCGGGCGGATCGCGCTGGCCGAGCGCGCGGCCACGCTCGAGACGCTGCGCCCGGGCGCCGACGAGGTGATCGCGCTCGAGCCGGTCGAGCGCTTCTACGAGGACCCGGCGCTGCACCACCTCGAGCGCTCGCTGTTCGAGGATGAGCCCTCGCCGCGGCCCGACGCCGGCGACGCGGTGGCGCTGCTCGAGGGAGGCGATGAGCGGGCCGAGGCCGAGCTGATCGCCGCCGAGATCGAGCGGCTCCTCGCCGAGGGGTGCGCGCCCGGGGAGGTGGCTGTCGTGACGCGGGGAGGAGCGAGCGTGGGGGCGCTGGTGGCCGAGGTGCTCGACGCGCGGGGGATCGCCCACACCGCGCCGCGCCGCGAGCGCTTCGCCGACAGCTCGCTCGGCGGAGGCCTGCTCGCGCTGCTGCGCGCCGCGCTGCTCGAGGGCCGCGCGAGCGACCTCGTGCGCTGGCTGCGCGTCCCGGGCGTCGTCGTCAACGGCGCCTTCGTCGACCGCTTCGAGGCGGGCCTGCTCAAGCACGGGATCGGCGAGCTCGCGCTGGCGCGCGCGCAATGGGAGGCCGAGCACTGGCCGCTCGACGCGCTCGAGCACCTCGCTGAGGCAGCGCGGCGGCCGGGTACCGCACTGATCGAGCGCGTCGAGCGCGAGGCCGAGTCGATGTTCGCGGCGCCGTGGCGGCGCGAGGCGGCTCCGCTTGACCGCTGGCAGGCAGCGGTGCTGGCCGCCTGCCGCCGCGCCCTGAGCGAGCTGCGCGAGCTTGCGCGCGCCGACGCGTCGCTCGAGGGCGGCGCCGCCGCGATCGTCGCCACGCTGGAGGGCGTGGTCGTCGAGCTCGCGCCGGCCACCGACGCGGACGCCGTGCTGATCTGCGACGCCCTGGCGCTGCGGGCGCGGCGGGTGCGGGCGCTCTTCATCGCGGGCCTGCAGGAGGGGGAGTTCCCGGCGGCTCCGCGGGAGGAGGCCTTCCTCTCCGCCGCCGAGCGCGCCGAGCTGGCGCAGGCGAGCGGCCTGATGCTGGCGGCGCCGCCGGGCGCCGAGCGCTACCTGTTCTACGCGCTCTGCTCGCGAGCGACCCGCTGGCTTCGGCTCTGCTGGCACGACGCCACCGACGACGGCGATGCCGCGGTGCGCTCGCTGTTTGTCGACGATCTCGCCGACTGCTTCGGCGAGGAGCTGTTCGAGCGCCGCGCCGTGCGCGCCGCCGGTGCTGTCGCCTGGGGCTCCGCGCCGTCGAGCGCGCCGACGCTCGCGCGCCTGGAGGCGGCGCTGGCGGCGCCGCGCCGGCGCGGTGTCGTGCTCGGGCCACTCCGCGAGCCCGCGCGGCTGCTCGCCCTGCGCGGACGCGACTCCTACTCGCCGTCGGCGCTCGAGAACTGGTGCGGGTGCCCGGTCAGCTGGCTCGTCGAGCGTGCGCTGCATGCCGAAGCGCTCGAGCCGCAGAGCATCTGGCTCGCGCGCGGCTCCGCCGCCCACGAGGCGCTCAGCGAGCTGTTCAAGGCGCTCGTGGCGGAGCACGGCAGCGCTCGCATCGACCAGCGCAGCCTGCCGGTGGCGCTCGAGGCACTGGAGCTCGTTCTCGCCGCCCACACCGAGCCGCTCTCGCCCAGCGCGGCCGTCGACCGCGCCGAGCGACGGCGCCTGCGCAGCGATCTGCGGCGCTACCTGAGCTTCGCCGCGGGCTCGGCGAGCACGCACGAGCCGCGCGAGCTCGAGCTCGCATTCGGCCTCGAGGGCGCGGAGCTGCCGGCGGTCTCGCTCGGCGAGGCGGCGCTCGAGCTGAGCGGGCGGATCGACCGGATCGACGTCGACGCGGCCGCCGGCACCGCGCTCGTCTACGACTACAAGACCGGGGCCGCGGACCCGGCAGCCGTCTGGATCGAGAACCACCGGCTACAGCAGGCGCTCTACATGCTCGCCGTCGAGCAGCTGCTCGGCGTCGAGGTCGTCGGCGGCCTCTACCAGCCGCTGCGCAGCCAGGAACTGCGCCCGCGTGGCGCTGTGCGCGAAGACGTCGATCCGGGCGGCGCTCTGTTCGCGAACGACCGCCTGGCGGCGGAGGAGCTGCGCGAGCTGGTGGCGGCGGCGCTCGCGGCCGCCACCACCGCCGCGGCCGAGCTTCGCGACGGGGCGCTGGCGCCGCGCCCGCCGACCTGCACCAGCAACGGCGGCTGCCGCTATCCCGGGATCTGCCGGGTCGAGGCTCGATGAGCACCGCGCTGAGCGCCGAGCAGCTCGAGGCGGTGGAGCGGCGCAGCGGCCCGCTCGCCGTCGCCGCCAACGCCGGCAGCGGCAAGACCAGCGTGCTCGTCGAGCGCTACGTCCGCGCCGTGATCGAGGACGCCGTCGCGCCGTCGAAGATCCTCGCCATCACCTTCACCGACCGCGCCGCCGGCGAGCTTCGCGAGCGCGTTCGCGCGCGCCTGGCTGCGGTCGGAGAGCGTGAGGCGGCGCGTGAGAGCCTCGCCGCGTTCGTTTCGACGTTCCATGGCTTCTGCGCGCGGCTGCTGCGCACGCACGCGGTCCTCGCGGGGCGCTCGCCCGATTTCACGGTGCTCGGCGAGGCGCAGGCGCTGGCGCTGCGCGACGCCGCCTTCGACTCCGCGCTCGAGCGGTGGCTCGAGGATCCGGCCGCGCTCGAGCTCGCCGCCGCGTTCGGTGTCGACGAGCTGCGAAGCGCGGTCGCCAGCGTCTACGACGAGCTGCGAAGCCGCGGCCAGCGCACGCCTGAGCTGCCGGCCGCGGTCGCCCGCCAGGACCCGGCCACCGCCGCGGCGTCGCTGGCGCGGGCCGCGGCGATCGTGACCGCAGAACTGGCGAGCGCGCCCGCCACGCGGCCGCTGGAGCGGGCGCTCGAGCGGCTCGCCGGCTGCACCGATCTGCTCTCCGGCGGCGAGGCCGAGCAGGCTCCGTCGCGCTTGGACGAGCTGGCCCTGAAGAACGGCTCGACCGCGCTCTCCTCGGCGGCCTGCGACGCCTACGAGCAGGCCCGCCTCGCCTACCGCGACGCCTGCGCGGACGCGCTCGGCCTGGCGGCGGTGGCGGCGCTCGATCGGCTGCTCGCGGCGTTCGGCTCGCGCTACGCGACGATCAAGCGCCGTCGCGGCGTGGTCGACTTCGACGACCTGGAGCTGGAGGCGGGCGCGCTGCTGCGTGATCACGACGAGATCCGCGCGCTGTGGTCGGCGCGCTTCGAGCTGCTGATGGTTGACGAGCTGCAGGACACCAACGCGCGCCAGATGGAGCTGCTCGCCGCGCTCGACCGCGGCAACCTGTTCACGGTCGGCGACGAGTTTCAGTCGATCTACGGGTTCCGCCACGCCGACGTCGCACTCTTCCGCGACCGCCGCGAGACGCTCGCGCGGAGCGGCGCGGCACTCGTGCTGTCGGCGAATTTCCGCTCGCGCGCGCCGCTGCTACAGGCGGTCAACGCCGTGTTCGAGCCGCGCTTCGGCGAGCGCTTCGTGCCGCTCGTCGCCGGCCGCGCGGAAGCACCGGCACCGGCGCCGGTGCTGGAGCTGCTGCTCGCCGACAGCGAGGGCTGGGAGCGCCACGAGGAGGCGCTGGGCGTCGAGCTCGCGCCGTCGCCGCTGTGGCGCCGCGCCGAGTCGAGGGCGCTCGCGAGGCGGATCGACGAGCTGATCAGCGCCGGCGAGTGCAGCGCCGAGGACGTCGTGATCCTGTTCCGGGCGGCAGGCGCGATCTGGGTGTACGAGGCTGCCCTCTCCGATCTCGGTCACGCGACGCTCGCGACCGCCGGCGGCGGCTTCTTCGGCCGGCCTGAGGTCGTCGACCTCGTCGCCTACCTGCGCGCGCTGGCCAACCCGCTCGACGAGCTGGCCTTATACGGCGTGCTCTCCTCGCCGCTGTGCGGCCTCGACTCCGACGCGCTGGTCGAGCTGGCGCTCGGGGCGCGCGAGGCCGGGACCTCGCTGTGGGAGCGCCTGGCGGCCGAGCCCCCGAACGCCCGCGCCGGCGCCTTCGCCGAGCGTTTCGGCGCGGCGCGGCGCGAGGCCGCCCACCGCGGCCTCGCCGAGATAGTCGCCGCCGCCGTGGCCGAGAACGGATACGACCTCCAGCTCGCGGTGCTGCACTCGCCGGAGCGCCGCATCGCCAACGTCCGCAAGCTCGAGCGGCTGGCGCGCGACTTCGAGCAGCGCGAGGGCCGCGACCTGCGGCGCTTCGTCACCGCGCTCGCGCTGGGACGTGTCGGCTCGGCGCGCGAGACCGAGGCGCCGCCGCCGGCGGCCGGCACCGGCGCGATCCGCCTGATGACGATCCACGCCGCCAAGGGGCTCGAGTTCCCGGTCGTCGTCGTCGCCGACCTCGGCCACGGCATGAGGGATCGCCCGCCGGCGCTGATCACCGACGGCCGCCGCGTCGGGCTGCGCCTGCCGACGCTCGACCGCCAGGCGGTCGACACGCTCGCCTTCGCCGAGCTGCGCCTCGAGCGCTCGGAGGCGGCGAGGGCGGAGGAGGACCGCGTCACCTACGTCGCGATGACGCGCGCCTGCGAGCGGCTGATCCTGAGTGGCGCGGCGCGCTTTGACCCGTGGCCGCCGGAGGGCGCCGCGGCGATCTCCTGGCTCGGCCCCGCGCTCGTGCCCGACCTCGCGCGCCGCACCGCGGCCGCTGCCGCGCCGGCGCAGGGAGCGCCGCCGGCGGTCGAGGAGGTCTGGGGGGCGGGCGACGTGGCCCTGCGCCTGACGCTCTGCACGCCCGCGAATGCGGCCGAGTTGCTGTGGCCGCCCGGAGCAGGCGGCGGCGAGTCTGCCGGCTCGCCGCCGGCAGACTCCGATCCGATGCCCAACGCGCCGCCCAGCGCGCGCGTGTCAGCGCCAAAGCTGAGCTCACTCTCCTACACGGCGATCGCCGAGTACGAGCGCTGCGCCTACCGCTACCAGCTGCAGCGGGTCGCCGGCCTGCCCGACGTTGCCGGCGCCGGCGGAGGGGAGGGGGCCGCGGCACGGGGGGTGATCGTGCACGCGTTGCTCGAGCGCTACGACTTCGCGGCGCCGCGGGAGCCGGGCGCGGCGGAGGTCGCGCAGGCGGCAGCGCTTCAGGGCGTCGAGCTTTCACCCGGCGAGGACCTGGCGGCGATCGCCGCGCTCGCCGGCGCGTTCGCGCGCAGCCCGCTGTGTGCGCGGCTCGCGGCCGCCCGCGAGGTCAGCCGCGAGGAGCCGTTCGCGTTCCTGCTCGGCGGCGAGGTCCTGTTGCGCGGCTTCCTCGACGCGGCGGCGCTCGAGCCCGACGGCACGCTGCTGATCGTCGACTACAAGAGCGACCGGATCGCCGAGGGCGCGGACCCGCGCGCTGCGCTCGAGCGTGACTACTCGATGCAGCGGCTGGTCTACGCGCTCGCCGGCCTCGCGTCGGGGGCGGCGGCGGTGGAGGTTGCGCACTGCTTCCTGCGCCGACCGGAGCTCGTGCTGTCCGAGCGCTACGCGGCGGCCGCACGCCCGCGGCTCGAGGATGAGCTTGCGGGCCACCTCGCGCCGCTGCGTGCCGGGCGCTTCGAGGTCTCCGGCGATCCGCAGAGGGAGCGCTGCGGAACCTGCCCCGGGCGCGCTCGGCTGTGCTCCCACGAGGAGTCGATGACGCTGCGTGCGCCCTCGATTGGGTGAGGGACGGCTGCTAGGATTCGCGTCCGCCTCAGGTGACCGCAGAGCCGTCACGCTCACGACGCACCAGTCGGGATCCCTCAAAGATGACCAGGATTCGCCAGCCCCAACAGGCCGACGGCCTGTACGACCCCCGCTACGAGCACGACGCGTGCGGCGTGGCGGTCGTCGCACGCCTCGACAACCGTGCTAGCCACGAGGTCGTGCGGCTGGGGATCGAGGCCGTCGCCAACCTCGAGCATCGCGGCGCGGCGGGAGCCGACCCCGAGACCGGCGACGGCGCCGGCCTGCTGCTGCAGATGCCTGACACCTTCATGCGCGAGGTCGCCGGCTTCGAGCTGCCCGCGGCCGGGCGCTACGGCGTGGCGATGTGCTTCCTGCCGACCGATCCCGCCGAACGGGGCGAGCTGTGCGCGCTGCTGGAGCGGACCGTGCTTGCGGAGGGGCAGCTCTTGCTCGGCTGGCGCGACGTGCCGATCGACGACCGCCGCATCGGCCCCACCGCGCGCGCCTCGCAACCGACGATCCGCCAGCTTTTCATCGGCGCAGGACCGGCGCACGAGGCGGACCCCAACGCCTTCGAGCGCAAGCTCTACGTGATTCGCCGTGTCGCGGAGAAGGCGTTCGAGGACCGCATGTACATCGCCAGCCTGTCCTCGCGGACGATCGTCTACAAGGGCATGCTGATCGCCTACCAGCTCGACTATTTCTACCGCGACCTGTCCGACGAGCGGATGGCCTCGGCGTTCGTGCTCGTGCACTCGCGCTTCTCGACCAACACCTTCCCCAGCTGGGAGCTGGCGCACCCCTACCGGATGATCGCCCACAACGGCGAGATCAACACCCTGCAGGGCAACGTCAACTGGATGCGCGCGCGCGAGAGCCAGATGGCCAGCGAGCTGTTCGGCGAGGACCTCGCGAAGGTGCTGCCCGTCGTTCGCCCGGGCGGCTCGGACTCGGCGACCTTCGACAACGTGCTGGAGCTGCTCACGCTCGCCGGGCGCTCGCTGCCGCACGCGGCGATGATG
>Ga0182024_10014415_pt1 | contig 15280 bp, 15 predicted proteins | sample P32metaG_FD_120480 | JGI IMG/M metagenome (GOLD analysis project Ga0182024, IMG submission 120480) | Permafrost microbial communities from Stordalen Mire, Sweden - P3-2 metaG (Illumina Assembly) | ecosystem: Environmental > Terrestrial > Soil > Wetlands > Permafrost | place: Sweden: Stordalen... | reverse complement strand
TAATTCGATCGATGCGACGAGCGATCGCGACTTCATCCTCGAATATCTGAATGCGCTCACGCTCGTCGGTCTGCACCTCAGCCGGTTTGCCGGGGAGATCACACTGTTCGCTACTGCGGAGTTCGGTTTCATCACGCTACCCGAGGCATTTTCTACGGGATCGAGCGCCATGCCGCAGAAGAAAAATCCCGATCTTACCGAGCTGATCCGCGCCAAGGTTGGCCGCATTAACGGCGCGGCGCAGGCGGTCGCAATGCAGCTAAAAGGGCTGCCTTTGGCCTACAATAAAGACATGCAGGAGACCCAGGAACCGGCCTTTTCCGCCGATTTTGTGCCGCAAATGTTGAATCTTGTGGCGCGCTTCACGGCCGCAATCGGATTCAATCGCGAGCGCATGAGCGAAGCGGCGCAGTTAGGCTACTTGAATGCTATGGCTGCGGCGACCTACCTGGTTCACAAAGGCGTTCCCTTCCGCACGGCTCATGCAACGGTTGGCCGCGCCGTTCGTTTCGCGATTGAGAAGGGCGTCGAGCTGGAAGGCCTGACCATTGACGAATTACACCAATTCAGCGCGGAATTCGGCGAGGACTTCTTCGAGGCGATCACGCTCCGAGCCACGCTGGATTGCCACGACGTAATCGGAGGCACTGCGCGTGAGCGTGTGAGCGCGGCACTCGATCGGGCATCCGAGTGGATTGCAGCGCTTGCGAAACACAATGTGGTGGAGGCAATTCATGCAGGTTCGTAAAGCACTTCTGCTCGATGCCTCCAACATCTACGACCTGGTCAACTCGCTCTCCGGCGACGGAACCTTGCTCAAGCGGCCCTTTGCCGAAGTTTGCGAAAATATCCGCGACTTCACTGTGGCCGAGTCCGATGGCGGCGTGTTTCTCGGCTGCGGGGCGCTGCACCTTTACGGTCCCCATCTTTGCGAGGTGCGCTCGATCGTCGTTAAGCCCGAAGGCAAGGGCCAGGGCGCCGGCGGCGGCATTCTCAAAGCACTCATTGAAGAGGCCGAGACGCACGGCATCCAATCAGTCTGTCTGTTCACGCGCATTCCGGATTTCTTTTTCAAGTACGGCTTTCGCACCGTCGAAGACAAATCGGAGCTGCCGGACAAGATCTTCAAGGATTGCCAGATGTGTCCGCGATTGCATCGTTGCGACGAGGTAGCCATGGTGCGTGGGCGCATTCCGCGCATGTCAATCCTTGGGCCCCGCGATGAGGCACAGGAACTGGTGCGGCTCTCCGGCTGAGCATCACATCCGACTAGCAAGTCAATGTTTCCCCGCGACAGAGCTGCCGCTCCGTTCCACAATGAACGCGGCAGCGCTGCTGAGGGAAACACCCCAAAACAGCAGCACCTTTGATGTCGCGATCGTCATGAAAACGACAGACGCCACGCTGCCGCAGTATCCCAGTTCAGCGCAGGTTCGCCAGTTAAGAGCGGAGTAAACGGGAATGTATGCGAGGAGAAGGAAGGCCTGAAGCGGGAGTAGCCTCCGCACAGCGAGTGCGAGTAGAAAGAGCGGAAGACTAAGCAGAGGCAGCGCGCAGTAGGCGACGGACAGCGATGTGTTCTGGCGAAGATCGAGGCCACGTATTGCCGCCAGGCCATAAAGCGTGAGCAGGCAACTGAAGAGTCCGGCGGGAATCGTGAATATCCTGCTGCTTTCTTTTCGCATCGTCATGGTGTCTCCGAATCGCGAGCCTTTAGACGAAAACCGGGGCGCTGCGCAACTCCACGCGGCGAGCCCATGGCGAAGCGCTCCCTCTGAGGACGATTCCCTGATTAGATCTCCGCCCCACTCAGGCATCAGCATAGCGCAGCGGTGAGTCGTCATCTGCGGCCGGCCTCGGGTTCCCGCTTCTGCGCCGCCAGGAACAGATCTGCATGAAACATGAAAAAGTTCGATAATCGAGAGAGGCGGATGGGATCGAATGGTTCTTCGGCAGTCAGGAACGGCGCGCACCGTTGTAATTATAGGGACTCTGATGCTCCTCCGCGCCCTCGCACCAACACAGGAACCGGACTCCGCGGCCATAATTCGCGCGGTGGATGCTGCAGTAGCGTCCCGATCCGAGAATGTGCTCGGGTTCACTGACATGGAGCACTTCGCCGTTTACCGTGGCAGCGACGAGGCGCATCCCGCGGCGGAGATGACGGTGCGCGACACCTACAAAAGGGGCGTGGGAAAGGAATTCACAGTAATCTCACAGAGCGGATCGGCGATCTTGCTGCACTTCGGATTGAAACCGCTTCTCGATAGCGACCAGACCATCAATCAGCCGGGAAATGTCGAGAGTTCGTGGTTCAACTCGGCGAATTATGTAATAACGTCGAAAGCTGGTGGCGTTCAAAGGCTGGATGGTCGTGATTGTTTCTTGCTGGATATCAAACCCAAGGCAGTGGCTCCGAATCTAATCATCGGAACCATTTGGGTTGACGCGCACGACGGAACACTGGTTAAGGTCGAGGGAGTCGCATCGAAGAACCCGTCGGCATTGTCAGGAACCACTCACATGATGCGGCAATACTCAAATATCAATGGATATTCGATGGCCATGCATGCCCGTGCCGAGTCGGACAGCGCGCTTTTTGGCCGCACTGTCGTGACCATCGATTACAGCGACTACAAACTCATGACGAAGAGCAGCAAATAGGCCTTCCCCTGGTTCCCTGCCCTTCAGATTCCCGCATACCACGAGTAGCCATACTCGGGATCGACTGAGCCGAGTCCCTTGCCGAACCTCCTGATGTCGTCGGTCGCCGTGATGTGCGTGACAAACTTCAGGCTCTTGTATCCGAGTTGTCGCGGCACGCGAATCCGCAACGGGCCGCCAAACGGCACAGGCAGATCGCCATCGTTCATTCCCATCGTCAACAGAGTGTGCGGATCCATCGCATCGCCCATGTCGATGCTTCCCCAGAGATTCTTTTCGAAGGCGTGGTAAACGATGTAGCGCGTCTGCGGCAGCACGCCCGCCTCGCGCAGCACATTTGAAAGCGGCGTCCCGATCCATTCGGCGATGTACGACCACCCTTCCTCGCACGCCACCTCGGTAATCTGGCTGTGCACAGGCAGCGTCTTCAAATCGGTAAGCGAAAGCACCAGCGGATGCGCCACCGTTCCGTCTACCACCAGCCGCCAGTCTCTGAATCCGCTGGCTTCGAGTCGCTTGAACTCATCGGTCGGCGGCGAGATTGCGTTGGCAAACGGATTCTTAGAGATCATGCTCCGCGGAAACTCGCGCGCTGGCATTCGCGTAGTCAGGATGCGCTGGCATGCGTAAGTCAGCGTTTCGCCGGGCCCGTATACTCCTCCGCCGTCCGGTGGGATCAGCGCGTACCGCTTCGCCATCCGGTCCGCTGTTGCCAGGCCACCGACGCCCGCAGCGGCAGCGACGCCTCCATAAATCAGCTTGCGGCGCGTGATCGGCTTCATTGGCCCTCCTCAGAACTTTTCAGGGTTCCCGTGATCATACTGCGCACGCGCCGCCAGAATCCCGACATGGCCACCATCGTCACATGCACCAACAGGAACAGCAGCAGCAAACCGGAATCAACGAAATGGATCGTGCGCGCAGACTGACGTCCGCCGAGCAACTCCACCGTCCACGGAAACGCCGCTGTAAACGCGGGCGACTTTGCCAGGCCGGTCCAGATGATTAACGGAAACAGACCGAAAATCACCACCACGTATGCCGTCCGCTGCAGCACGTTATATGAAGTCTCTTCCGCGTTGCCTGGGGGCTTGCGTCGCATATACTGCGCGATTCGTTCCCTATACGCGCGCCAGTTCCAGTCGCGCCGAGCCGGAATCAGATTCTTCAGGAAATGTCCGCTCGCCACTCCGTAGATCCCGTAGATCAGCCCCGTCAGCACCGCGACCCACGCGGCTTCGAAGTGCAGATACCGGCTCCATCCATTCTGGTCCGGCATCACGTAGTTGTATTTCGTCGGCACCGTATCGCGCGACGACGGAATGGGGATCACGAAGAGCGGCTTCGTGTTCACGTTGCCCACTTCGCCCCAGTAAAATCTCGGATGAGAAATGACGATCTCCCCGCCCGTAATCAGTAACGCCACGAACGCGATAAACGTGAGCCAGTGCGTCGCGCGCACCAGTCCTGAGTGACGGCGAGTCTTCGTTCGCTCAAGTTGGGAAACCGCTGGCACGCCGCCAGATTAGCATGCTTCGCACAAAGGTGGCCTAATTGATCTCCCCGGCTCCTCTGTGGAGAATTCCGCCTACAAACTGAGCCAATTCGTGTCATGCTGTGGAGCAGCACATGCGATTAAAAGTACGCGACGATTTGAAATCTCAGCGCATCTGGCGGACGACGCCGCCAAAGTTCATCGTCATCTTTTTGCTCGCTGTCTTTTTTCTCTTCGGGAGCTTCGGATTCGTATTCGACGGCATGGACATGGGCCGTCAGCCCCTCTCGCGTTTTGTTGCCTCCGTAGTGCTCACCGGACTCTTTGCCATGTCCTTCCTTGTGGCGGGCATCTCTTTTCGCCGTCGCTGGTGGATCGGCGTCCTGCCGCTCCTGGTTCTCCAGAATATTTGCATGAACCTTCTCAACAACTGGCTGCCGGACGCACCCCCGTTTACTCAACTCAATTCCGTCCAGCTCAGCCACTTCCAGCACCGGCTCATCTTTGACGGAGTGGCCGTGGTGGTTTCCATCGTCCTCGGCTACCTCGGCTTCATCATTGTTGCGATTTCCGACGCCCGCCGCCGCATCCGGCTCGAAAGTGAAAAGGCGGCCATTGAAACCGAACTGGCTGCCGCCCGCGAAATCCAGCGCATCATGGTTCCGCAAGAGCTGCCGCCGGCTCCCGGATACGCAATCGAGAGCATCTACCGCCCCGCCGCGCAAGTTGGCGGAGACTTTTTCCAGGTCATCCCGCTCGGAGACGGCCAAACACTTGTCGTCATCGGGGACGTCAGCGGCAAGGGACTGAGCGCGGCGATGATCGTGTCAATGCTCATCGGCATGTTGCGCGCCATCAGCTCCATCAGCCGCGATCCCAGCAAGATTCTAGCTGAACTTAACAACATGCTTTTCGAGCACAAGCACTCGGGCTTCGTGACGTGTCTTGCGGTGCGCCTCGATCCCTTGGGCAGCGTTACTGTCGCCAACGCCGGCCACCTGGCGCCCTGGCTCAACGGCGATGAGTTCGCGTTCACTGGGTCCTTGCCGCTCAGCATTGTTGCATCGGCCACTCCAGAGCAAGTCGTCCTTGAGATGCGCTCCGGCGATCGCCTTACACTTCTCACCGATGGCGTGGTTGAAGCCCGCGATCCGCAGGGCGTTCTATTCGGCTTCGACCGAACTGAGTCCGCGTTGCGCCAGGATGCATCACCGCTCGCACTCGCCGAGGCCGCGATTGATCACGGACAGGATGACGACTTGACCGTGATCTCCATCGTCCGCACCGCCTGACGGAATCGCCGATTCTACCTTCAGCGCTGCAACATACTTGCGCTCGTTAGAATCCCGCTCACAATATTCTTCGCTCACCGCGCCAGCGCCTTCACCAGCGTCTCCCACTCGGCCTCGAGTGTTGGCCGGCGAAATTCGCGGCCGGCTTTGCTGTACCAGTACTCGGCATTTGAGGCCGCACCTTCCTTGCGGTGCAGGTAGGCGTGGACGGCCATCGCTTCTGGCGTTTCAAGATCGTCAACCATTCCATGCGCGCGCGCCCAATCGCCTTTTGCGTCCCACCACAGTGCAGCAAGCGGAGCTGACAGAGTGCCCGGAGGTTCAGCCAATTTCAACGATGCGCGAAACTCGTCGATGGTCATGTTTCGCTTTTACCACCCGTCCCACACCCTCGCAACCGGGAATTCGCAACCAGCTCACCAGTTAGACTGTCCGCAACATCGTGTGATTTAAGTCACTTCCAGGCAAAAATAACTCTGATTAGAATGAATTAACTTTCCGATGACTTTTAAAAAAGGGTCCGCCAGGGGGCTCGCGAGAGGGCTGCGCATGCCAGCCGATCTCCTCTCGCTCCCTGTAGTCAGGTCAGAGGAATGTCTGAAGCCAATACCCCAAAACCACGATTGCGGCCAGAGGCAATTTGGCCTTATACTGAATTGCGACCAATACGGTCGTATTTTCGGCTGGCCCTCCGTTTCGGGCCGCTTCAAGGGGTTTGTCAGGTGGGCGTGCTGAGCGATTTGACGGTTGGCGACACGGGAGTCCTCGTGGCCCTCGATCTACCGGAAAACGTCCAGAACCACCTGATGCATATGGGTTTTGTGCCCGACGCCGAAGTGACTGCACTGCGCCGCGCGCCTGCGGGTGATCCCACAGTTTATGGCATCGACGGCATGGAAATCGCGCTCCGCCATGAGACGGCGTCCGCCATCCAGATTCGCCCACTGGAGATTCGGTCCGCCGCAGCCCAACCTAGTGAAGTCCGGCCCAATGTAGCCCGGCCCGCCGAAGCCCCGGTCACCGAATTTCGCCCCATTGAAGCAACTGCCCAACCCGCCAATGGATCTTCTGTTGCTCCCAAGCGCGGCTCAGGCGTCGCTTCCAAACTTGTTGAGGCCGCGCGATGAATGCCTGTTGCGATACTCCGGTCTTTGAGCCGCCCGCGGCGTCTACTGGAAGCTCGCTCCGCACCGTCGTTCTGATCGGTCCGCCGAACTCGGGCAAGTCAACTCTGTTTAACAAACTCACGGGACTGCGGCAAAAAGTCGCCAACTATCCCGGAGTGACCGTTGAGCAGCGCATGGGCGTCATGGCCGGCATTGGCCGCAGCGACCTCACGCTGATCGATCTCCCAGGAATCTATTCGCTGACTCCATATTCAGAAGATGCGCGCGTGGCCGTGAACGTGCTCCGCGGGCGCATGCCTGGCACGCCCAAGCCCGACGCTGTTCTGCTCGTGCTTGACTCGCTGCACCTCACGCGGCAACTGATGCTTGCGGCGCCGGTGCTTGACGTCGGTTTGCCCACCCTCGTTCTTCTGAATATGTCTGACCTTATGAAGTCGCGCGGAGGCCAGATCGACACGCTCAAACTGGCGGGCGAACTCAGCGCTCCTGTCGCTCAGATCAGCGCCGTCAGAGGAACCGGCCTCGGTTCGGTGTCACTGTTTCTCAACCAGCAGAACGGTCACGGCGAAAAGAACAAGCCCCTCCTGCTGCCCGTGTTAGGCAACGCGGCCAGCACGCACACTTGGGCCGCGCAGGTCAGCCGCAACACCGGCTATAAGGCTCCGCTTTCGGCCGAGAACACGCGCAGGATCGACAACGTGCTGCTTCATCGCTTCTGGGGACCGCTGCTCTTTCTGCTGGTCGTCATCGGAGTCTTTGAAGTGGTGTTTGCGCTCGGCCAGCCGCTCTCCGATGGATTTGGCGAACTGCTGGCGCGCATCGGCGAAATCGCGCGTCCACTCATTCCCACCGGCTGGCTGCAATCGCTGGTGCTCGACGGAATGTGGAAGGGCGTTTGCTCCGTGCTCGTCTTCCTGCCGCAGATCCTGCTGCTGTTTCTCTTTATCGGCATCCTCGAGGACACCGGCTACCTCGCGCGCGCGGCACTCATCGCCGATCGCGTCATGCGTACGATCGGTTTGAATGGCAAGGCATTCATCCCGCTGCTCTCGGCTTACGCCTGCGCCATTCCGGCCATCATGGCTACGCGCACCATTGAGAACAAGCGCGACCGCCTGGCCACAATTCTGGTCACGCCGTTCATGACCTGCTCGGCGCGCCTGCCGGTTTATCTGCTGCTCATCGCCGCCTTCATTCCCAACATCTACTTCCTGCACGGAGTCATCGGTCTGCGCACAATCACCATGCTCAGCCTCTACGTCGCCGGCTTCGTCGCCGCATTCACCACTGCGCGGCTGCTCAAAAGCTCCATCCTCAGGTCGAGCGATACACCATTCATTCTGGAGCTGCCGCAATACCGCATGCCCACGCTCTACTCGCTTGGGCTTCGTTTGATGGATCGCGCACGCATCTTCATGAAGACCGCCGGAACCATCATCGTCGCTGTAACGCTGGCGCTTTGGGCTCTTGCCCATCTGCCCGTCATCCACACCGCGTCAGGCGCGCTCTCGGCACCGCAACTGGCTGACTCGCTCATCGGCCGCCTCGGCCACTTCATTGAGCCGGTGATCGCGCCGCTCGGCTTCAACTGGAAGATCGGCATTGGACTGCTCTCGAGCGTGCTGGCGCGCGAGGTCATGGTCAGCACTATGGGAACGCTCTACGGCGCGGACCCGAGCACGCAGGCGCTCAACCTGCAAACCGCTCTGCACCACGACATGACGCTCGGCGGCGCGCTGGCACTGATGATCTTCTTCGCCTTCGCCATGCAGTGCACCTCGACCATCGCCGTGGTCCGGCGTGAGACCAATAGCTGGCTCTGGCCCGCAGCGCAGTTCTTCTACATGCTGGCGATGGCTTATGGCGCGGCGTTCGCGGTGAACCACATTGCGATGGCGATCTGGGGCTGAAAAGCAGTTCTCGGTTCGAAGTTCACAGTTCTTAGTTCGAAGTTCGAAGTTCGTAGTTCTCAGCGTTCGCCCTCGGCTTGGGCTTTCTCGCTGACAGCGCAATGAAGTCGAGACAAAAGCGCGAGCGAATCGCATCAATTCGCAAAAAACACGACAACAAATCCGCGACAAAATAAAGATCAAAAATGTAACTGTGAAACTGTGAAGGCACTCTCTGGAGCGTCTTGATTCTGCGCAAGTTCCGGCGCGCTCACAGTTTCACAGTTTCTGTGTTTCTGTGAGCCATCGGCGCGGCCCGCGTACCGGATTGATTCGGTTGAGGATTGAGGCGCCGCCAGTTTTTCAGTTTCACAGTACGTTTTTTCAGCGGAGGGGGGAGGGGGTGTCCTGCTCGGGACTTGGATCGGAGGTCTGATCAGAGGTCCAGGGAACGGCGCGGGTGGGCTGATCCGCGGGCTTGCCGGGAAGCGGAAAACGGCGGCGGGCAAGAGGCATTTGCGTCAGCGTTTCAAGGAGATAGGCAACGGTTTTGGAGAGGGATGTGCGGCGCTCGGCGGCCCAGACACGAGCGGCGCGGTGCGCCTCATTGGAGATGGAGACGGTGATGTTTTTCACGGTTATTTACCCCCAATATCTTCGAATTTCTGGATGCGCTTTGCGATGGAAAGGGTGGAATTGGCACTAGAAGGCGATGATTTCGGCGATTTTTGTTCGCTATTTGAAGCGGTGAGCGCGACCTGCGCGGCATAGAGGAGTTTGCTGCTTTCTTTCTCGGAAATCGCGCCGAGTAGAATGCCCTGCGCGACGCAGGCGATGAAATCGAGGCAGCCGTCGCAGGTAGAAAGCGGGGGCATAGTTGCGCGATAGGTCTCGCCGGCTTTGAGAGCCGCTTTGTAGTCGGGTAGATCGTCGTTTATTGCGGCGCGAAAGGCCTTTTTCCAGGATTTGCAACAGTGCGCGACGGCGGCATTGGCAAAGGACGGAGTCGGTTTGGCAACCTCGTCAAAGGTTACGCTGGTTGCATAGTACGTCATGATCATTCTTCCTTGAGGGCGAAGCGATCCGGTCGCGGCGTGGTTGATGCCGGCGCAGACGCGTGCCTGGATGTGGGGATTTACTCAATTGTGCGCCGAAAGGGGGAAATTATCGGCAAAGTTGATCAGGCAGGGACTAAGGGACGTAGGGACTAGGGACTAAAGGACTTTAGGCAGAATGGGAGGGATTATTTGGGCGGCGTGGGGGTTGACAAGGCTAGTGGGGCGTTTCTGGTTCCAGGCCAACGACTTCAGGTAACGGAAACCCCGGAGGCTTTCGCTTGGCGCCTCAGTTTTTCTGCGTCTTTAACGTTGAGCGAGGCGATGTGCCCAATCCGCGAAGACAGGTTCTGGCGATAGGTCGCCAACTCCTCAGAAGGTACGGCCCCGACGGCGAGCCGGTGGATCGCGGCGCGGAGTTCGCTCATTTTTCGATGCGGTGCGCGTACCTGGAAGCGGCCCAGTCGCGCTCCGGTGATCACTTTCTCGTCCTTTGGGCCCAGAATTTCGCGTTTTTCGGGGGCGATGCGGAAACCGTTCGAAGCGAGGACGGATCGGACCGTGTTCATCACCGTTCGGGCTCGGGGGCCTGAGAATAACAGGTCGTCTACCCATGTGGTAATCGTCAATTCCGCGCTCTTGCTGGCGAGGCACACGGGGGCGTAGATCGAAGCGAGGTAAATATTCGCAAGTGCGGGGCTGGTCGGCGCCCCCTGCGGCAGGTGGTAGTTGAAAGTTGTGAGTTGCGTTAGTAAGCTCGCGATTGGCGGCGGACACCCGAGGAACACATTCCAGACGAAATAGACGTGTGCGCAGGTGACGTTTGGATAGTAGGAGCTGATGTCCATTCGTACGACTGTGGTGCTTTGGTTCGGAACGTGACGCTCGGCGTGCTTCGTTAGAGTTCTGCCCCCGACTGCACCGAACATGTAATCCGGGAGCAACACACGGAACAATATTCGTCTAAGGATTCGCGTCTGGATGTCCTTGAGCTGCAGAACTGGGTTGTCGATTTGCCGGTATTTCGTCGTCTTTGCAGCAGATTTCTCGAGCCTTTTCTTGCCTGGGTAGGGGTGCTGCTTCTTTTGAATTTTGAACGGGTGGTAAAGACTGCGGCGCGAGTCCAGCAGGTCACGCAGCTCGCTTCTTCCTACCTCGAGGCGAAACTCTAAGTCGCGCAGGCTGCCGATTAGCGGATTTCCTGAAAGGAGTTCGTACATAGACTTCTGGGCTCTCGATAAGCAGATAGGTGAGTTGCCTTGCCAGCCCCGTCACTTGCTCTTCGTTAATTCGCTTGGCATCTTCCTTTTCCGTCGCTAAGAGGGTTAAGAGATGAAAGGGAATCTCGAGTGCGCTTGAAATGGCTTGCAACGTTTTGACTGTAGGTTTTCGCTTCCCTCCTTCAATTAGGGAAAGGTAGCTTCTGTCCAGGTGACTCAGATCCGCAAGTTCGCCTTGCGAGATGTCCGCTATCGAGCGAGCGATGCGGATTGCTTTTCCGTAGTTCATGCTCTTCCTTAGTTGTTTGAATCGCCCCCCGTTTTGGCTCAACTCACTCACTTCGGCCGGAATTTACTTCAAGATCTTTGAGACGATTTCGGCAACTTCTCTAACCGCGCGATAGACTTCTTCACGGGTTAGCTTCTGTTGCTTCTTCAGCCTCTTGAGCTTGCGAATTTCCACCTCGAGTGCCCTTTGCTGTCCAGACTCCAGTTCGTTGGATTGATCTCCGCGCATCCGTTTAAGGAATTGGATGCAGGAGTCAAGGCGTTTTTGCATATTTCCTCCAATCCGGCTTTTGCCGGGTGCCGTCGGTGGGCCAGATTGAGGCAACGAGTGGAGTCCGGGGGGCTATCTCGGGACGCGCTAGCGAGCTAGCGCGTTGGTGCCACAGCTTCATGTGACTTGGTTACCGTCACTTCGGCCGTTTGCAGGCGGGTTTCTGACCCCGCCCAGGAGCGGCAGATGCCGCTGCCTGATAATGCCCTTGCGGGCGCCTGGCTTTGGATTGCACGAGGAATGTCAAAGAGCCTTGAACACGCAGACGGTGTCGTCTGCCCTATTTTTCAATGCTACACGTTTCCCGGCAGCTGTCAACAAAAAGTGACTGCTGGTAATCCAAATTTATGTGGAAATTCAGGCCGGAATATCAGTAAAGTGCGGTTTGGTTCGCGTCCTGCAAGGGGAGCGCACAGCGAAACGGGCCACGTCGAGCGCGGCCCGCAGACCTCAGCATGAAAATGATGTGTATGAGTTTGGGCGGTCGCGCTATTCGTTGTTGGAAATTACGCTTCATTTAGAAACTTGCGACCGCCAACGAGTATCCCGAAGCCCACTCCCAGACACATCCCTGACGATATGAGCTGAAGCCTATCGACCCAACGCATCCCACTGATGCGCGGGTTGCTGAGGCTGTTCATGAGCGGAATCAACCCGAAGAGAAATAAAAACACTGCGACACCCAAGCGCCGTCTGTTCACGCAATCCCTCCGAAGAAAAGTTATCCCCGAAGCATACACCTTGTGCTTCTCTTTGATTGTGCATTCATGGCGATAACTTCACGGCAAAAAAAAGACATCGGCGCCTCCCTCAGGAGCGCGCGCCGATGTCAGGGAGAGGGGGTTAGCTTGCGATTCCGGATTCTGCGAGTCTCGGTAAGCGTGGGCCGCGATGCTCGGAATGAGGGACAGTGAGTTTGGGTTTGTGCGATCCCGGGTCTCAGAAGCGAGACCCGGGGCACCCACCATCTCAGTCTGGTTCGCTATTAGCGGTGTCCGCCGTGGCCGCCGCCGCCGTGATAGCCGGGGAGCGAGTGTTCACCACCGGCCGCATGGCCGGCATTGCCGACATGGCCGTGTCCATCACGCGCCTCATTGCCGCGGAAGTGGTTGAACTGCTCATCGCCGCGCGCCGGCATCGGTCCATGATAGCCGTGATGAGGATCGTAGCGGTTATCGACGTGGCCGTAGAAGTGTGCGGGGCCGTGGAACCAGGGTCCAGCTCCGATGAAGATGCCGTCGGAGAACCAGTCGGGCCCGTAATAGCCGTAGGGCGCGCATTCATACGGAGGATAGTCAAAGTATCCGTAAGGGCACACTGGGGCTACTCCGATGCCTACGCCGACGGAGATTTGGGCCGACACGGAAGGCACGAAGCAGAGCATGGCGATGGCAATCGCCGTAAATGCGAAGATTCTGAGTTTGGACATAATTCCTCCTTACCACTTGTACCTCTTGCTTTGAAGTGCGGGCTGGGCGGAGGGTTGCATGAAGCGCGATGAAAATCGGCCAGGGATTAGTGTTTTGAAGCACTTAGACACGCGGTCGCGGGCCAGGTCGGAGCGAAATGCTGGCGGTTTTTCGAGGCGCTGGCGTGGGGCTGCGATGGACGGGCGGCGGGGGTGGCGAGGATGCGGGGCGACGCGAGAGATTGCTGTAGGGACTGGCGAGGCCTCCCACCCATCGCGCGGTAAAGCTGCACGATGGATGGGTTCTCCCCTAGTTAAATTAGCTTGCTTTATCTATCTATAATGTCCTGCCCCTTCCAAGGCAGAGACGTCGAAAACAGTTCACAGTTCACAGTTCGTGGTTCGCAGTGAGTAGTGGACAGTGAACCGAATGCCCTTCTGGTTGAAATCGAACACCTACGCCATGAAGCCGAGGTAGGGGTCGGTGCCGAAGTTGCCGAAGTTGGGAAAGACGGTGCGGATCTGACTGTCTGAGAGTCCGAACCAACTTGCGAGCGTGCCTGCGTATTGCTCGACGGCGGTGGTGGGAATGAGCCGGCCTGCGCCGAGATCATTGGCCTGATTGACGCCGACGACGGGATATTGGCCGTACATGTCCTGGCCGTTGACTGCGCCGCCAACGACGAAGTGATGGCTGCCCCAGCCGTGATCCGTACCGTCGCTGTTCGAGGTGAGGGTGCGGCCGAAGTCGGAGATGGTGAATGCGGTGACGTTGTTGCCGAGGCCCATGTTGACCATCTGGGCGTCGAAATACTGGAAGGCCGCGCCGAGCTGGGTGAGAAGTCTTGCGTGCTGGGTGGCCTGGCCGTCGTGGGTATCGAAGCTGCCAAGCTGGACGTAGAAGATTTGACGAGTGACGCCGAGCTGGGCGCGACCGGCGATGATGCGCGCGACGGTTTGCATTGATGCAGCAAGTGGATTGTTGACGAGCATGTTGGTCATCGGATCGAGATACTGCGGTGGATCGACGACGCCGCCCACGCCAGCCGGCGCCATGGCCGTGGCCAGAGTGGCCTGGGCCTGCATGGAGCGATTGATGACGACCTCGTACTCCTTGGCGAAGAGATTGGTTTCGTCGGAAGTGAGGATGGAGTTGAGCGGGTTGGCCGCGGAGGGCAGGCCAAAGGGCGGATTCTGGAGGCCGTAGATGGGGATGGGTCCAGCGGGCGTGACGTTGAGCTGGAACGAAGATTGGCCGGCGAGGAAGAGCGCGTTGCCGGCGGTGGAGATGCAGGTGAACATGGAGTTGGAGTTCATGTTCATGGCTTCAATGGCATCGGCAACGGCGCCACCCCAGCCCACACGCTCACTGCTGCCGAGATTGGAGGCGATTGCCTGCCACGCAGCGGTTTGATCGAAATGCGAGAAGAGCGAGTCGGGCAGCGGCACTGAGTTCGAGTTGATCTGCGTTTTAGTGGCCGGGGCAATTAGCGTTCCGGTGTTGGCGACGATGGCGGCGCGACCGGAGTTGAAGAGCGATTGCACACCGCCGAGCGAGGGGTTGAGAGCGAAGGTGCGGCCGGACTGCGGAGTCTTGAGCGTGATGGGCAGCAGTTCGTTCATGGGATAGGCGAGGCCCGGGGCGCCAGAGCGGGCAGAGGTGAAGGCGGCGAAGGATCCAGGATCGGTGGCGATCACGGTGCCGTGGCCGTCGTTGCCGCCCTGCAGATAGACGCAGACGAGAGCGCGGTAGTCGGAGCCGCTTGTTCCCTGCGCCATGGCGGCGAGCGAGTTGAGCTCGAGGAGGAATGGGCTGACGTAGATGCCGGCCATGGACGCCATGGAGGCCGTTCTGAGGAATTGCCGGCGAGACTGGTTGCAGTTGCAGCTCATGGCTTGCTCCTATTGCTGCGCGGCGTAGTCGGGCGACGCCACGGTGAGGTAGATGGCAGTTTGAACGCGCGCCAGAAGCGCGGCATTAATGGCATTCTGATTGCCGCTTGGAATGGGAATGGCGTTGACGGCGGCGAGAATCTGGTTGTAGAGAGAGGTGGACATCTGGCCATACATAAGCAGCAGGTTGATGCGATCCATCAGCTGATCGGGCGTGGCGGCCAGCGACATCTCAGTGGAGTAATAGGAGAAGACGTCAGGACCGCCCTGGGCGTTGGCGCCAATCGCATTCTGCATGTAGTTGATGTAGCCGACCACAGAGGAGACGTTGGTCATCTGCATCTCTGGCGCGAGAAGGCCTGCGGCGGAGATGGAAGTATTGGGCGGAATATAGCCGGGCGCGAACCAATTGAAGACGGTGGGAGAGCGGAGCCACATCTGACCGAAGCCGTAGATAGGATCCTCGGTGCTGCCCACGTCGAAAGAGCCGGTGCGAGATTGCGCGGTGAAGGCGCGCGCCCACTCGGTATAACGCACCAGAGCCTCACGAACTTTTCCGAATTGAGGATTGGTTGTGTCGGTCGCCGTGTCGCGGGCTTCCGGGTCCATGAGGATGGCAGTGATGACAGCCTGCAAGTTGCCCCTCACGCCGGTGCCGTCATTTTCAAAGACCTTGGC
>Ga0182024_10014414_pt1 | contig 15281 bp, 12 predicted proteins | sample P32metaG_FD_120480 | JGI IMG/M metagenome (GOLD analysis project Ga0182024, IMG submission 120480) | Permafrost microbial communities from Stordalen Mire, Sweden - P3-2 metaG (Illumina Assembly) | ecosystem: Environmental > Terrestrial > Soil > Wetlands > Permafrost | place: Sweden: Stordalen... | reverse complement strand
GCGGCGAACGTGACCCGGTCGCCGTGCTTGCACCGGTTGGCCGCGTCGGCCATCAGCCCGACGCCCAGCAGGTCCGGAGACCGGAACAGGGTGACGCCGTCGCCGTCTCCCAGGCGCTCCCCTCCTTCGAGCTTGTCGGCAATCGGCAGCAGCGCGGCGTCCGACAGCCGCTCGCGGTCGATCACCGGGAAGACGTTGTGACTCCCGCTCACTCAGCCCTGCCTCACCCCCCACCGCGTGGGCAGTCCTCGCGCCAGCCACGGATCGCGGCGGACGCGGGCGCAAACCCACAGGACGGGGTAGGGGGCACTCTCACGCTTCGATCTTGCGGTTCAGGTACGCCATCGCGTCACCGACCGTCTTGAGCTTCTCGGCGTCCTCGTCCGGAATGTCGATGTTGAACTCTTTCTCGAATTCCATGACGAGTTCGACGATGTCGAGGCTGTCGGCGCCCAAATCCTCGATGAAGCTCGCGTCATCCGTGAGCTTCTCTCGCTCGACGCCAAGCTCCTTCTCGATGATGTCCTTCACCTTCTCCGCGTTATCTGACATGCACCCCTCGATGTGGTCCAGTGTAGGCACGACGGCGGTCGTCCGGCCAATTTAACTAGAGTCGGGGGCGGAGGTTAGGCCACCGCCCCGCCCTGTCCCCTACATCGCCATCCCGCCGTCCACGACGAAGACCTGCCCCGTGATATAGGAGGCGCCCTCCGACGCGAGAAACGTCACCAGCGAAGCGACGTCGGCCGGGGTTCCCAGCCGCTCGAGCGGGATCTGCCGCTGCAACGCTGCCCGCGCTTCAGGCGTCATCTTGGCGGTCATTTCGGTCTCAATGAATCCCGGCGCCACGACGTTGGCCAACACGTTGCGCGAGGCCAATTCCTTGGCCACGGACTTGGTAAAACCGATCAGTCCGGCTTTGCTGGCCGCATAGTTCGATTGGCCCTTGTTGCCGACCAGCCCGACGATGCTGGAGATGTTGATCACCCGCCCCCATCGCCGCTTCATCATCCCGCGCGATGCGGCTCGCGTCGTGGCGAAGGCGCCTCGCAAGTTCGCGTCGATCACGGCGTCCCATTCCGCGTCCTTCATCCGTGGCAGGATGTTGTCGCGTGTGACGCCCGCGTTGTTGACCAGGATGTCGAGAGCTCCGAACGCCGATTCGGTGGCCTCTATCAGGGCCGTGACGGCTGCGACATCCGTGACGTCGCACCCGAATCCCCGTGCCGGTCCGCCGAGCTGCCCCGCGACCTCCTCCGCCCGAGCGCGGTCCCGGCCGACGACCGCCACCGATGCCCCTGCGGCGGCCAATGCCGTCGCGATCGAATAGCCAATACCTCTCGTGCTCCCCGTGACCAGCGCGACGCGCCCGGACAGATCGATTCGCATCAGGCGACCCGGCTCAGCAGCTGGTCAACCTCGGCGGCCGTGCCACAGGTCGCCGTCGCCACACCGGGCGCGATCCGTTTCGTGAGACCGGTCAGCACCGCGCCAGGCCCCATCTCCACGAAGAGCGCCGACGGAAACGCGGTGGCCAGGGCACGCACGACCTCGACCCAACGGACCGGAGACGTCAGTTGGCGAAGGAGCCGCTCACGCGCCTCGTTGGCGGTCGCGCATGGACGCGCGTCGACATTGGCGTAGACGGGGAGACGAGGGTCGCCGATCTGGGCCGACGCCAGCGCCTCCTCCAGTCCCGGCGCGGACGGACGCATGAGCGGTGAATGAAACGCCCCGCTCACCGGCAGCCGGACCGCGCGCTTGGCACCGTGCTCCTTGGCCAGCGCCATCGCTCGTTCCACTCCCGCGACTTCACCGGACACCACGGTCTGCTCTGGCGAGTTGTAGTTGGCGGGCACCACTTCCCCTGCCTCCTTCGACGCCTGCGCGCAGAGCGCGTCGACTGGTATGGTGAGCTCACCGAGAATCGCCGCCATGGCACCGGGACGCGCATCGCCCGCCTCACGCATGAGTGTCCCGCGCCGGCGCACGAGGCGAGCCCCGGGCTCCACGCCCAGGGCCCCGGCCGCGTTATACGCGGTGAACTCTCCAAGCGAGTGCCCCGCTGCCGCGCGCACGTGCGGCTCCAGCGCACTCCGGGTCGCGGCCCATGCGGCTGCGCCGTGCGCGAAGAGCGCCGGCTGCGCGTTGTCGGTCATCGTGAGCTCATCGGCCGGCCCCTCGAAGCACAGACGGCTGATCGGCGCACCGATCGCGGCGTCCACGGCCTCGAACACGGCACGCGCTGGCGCCGAGGCCGCCGCCAGGTCGCGTCCCATACCCGGCTTCTGCGACCCCTGGCCTGGGAACAACAGCACGACGTCCACTCAGAACCGCACCACCATGGAGGCCCACGTGAACCCCGCTCCGAAAGTCACGAAGAGCACCGTCGACCCCTCGTGCACACGACCGGATTCGATCGCCTCGTCGAGCGCGATCGGGATCGTCGCCGACGACGTGTTCCCGTACCGGTCCACGTTGATGAACACTTTGTCGAGCGGGATGTTGGCGTGCTTGGCGGTGGCCTCGATGATCCGGACGTTCGCCTGATGCGGAATCAGCAGATCGATGTCCTGTCCGGTCAGCCGTGCCCCATCGAGCGCGCGGTCCGCCGCTTCGGCCATCGAGCGGACCGCGTACTTGAACACCTCGCGCCCCGACATGTGTACGAAGTGCGTGCGGTCGCGCAGGACTTGTTCCGAGAGCGGCGTGCGCGCCCCGCCGTGCGGCCGGTGCAGCAGATCGGCCAGTGTGCCGTCACTGCGCAGGAACGACGACAGAATCCCGCGGTGCTGCTTGGCCCGTTTGACGACGGCGGCGCCGGCGCCATCCCCGAAGAGCACGCACGTCGAGCGATCGGTCCAGTCGAGGATCGCGCTCATCTTTTCCGAGCCGATCACCACGACCGTCTCCGCCGATCCTGCGCTCAGCAAGCCCTCGGCGACCGTGAGTCCGTAAATCCAGCCGGAACAGGCGGCGGAGATGTCGAACGCCGCCGCACGGGTGGCGCCGAGTGCCGCCTGGACATCCACGGCGGTCGACGGCAGCAGCCGGTCGGGTGACGCCGTGCTCAGGATGATGGCATCGACTTCGCCGGCGGTGACGGACGCGCGGTCCATCGCCTTGCGCGCGGCTTCGGTCGCCATCGAGCAGGTGGACTCACCATCGCGCGCGATCCGCCGCTCGTGGATGCCGGACCGCTCCACGATCCACTCGTGTGTGGTCTCGATCCCGAGCGCCGCGAAATCGTGATTGGTCATGACGCCGGCCGGCAGTCCGCGTCCCGTGCCAGCGATATACGCCAGCGGGCGTTTCACGCCGACACGCCCGAACCGGACAAGCGGCGCCCGATGTGCTCCGACAGATGGGTTTCGATTGCACGCAGCGCGACCTTCACGGCGTTCTTGATCGCCTGGGCGCTGGATTTCCCGTGCGAGATGATGCTGACGCCACGCACACCGAGCAGCGGCGCACCGCCGCGCTCCGAGTAGTCGAGCGGCGCAAATACGGTCCGAAGGGCGTCGCCATCGTAGCCGTTGGCCACGAGCATGCCGAGCATCATCGGCGCGACCCCCTCGTAGAACTTGAGGAGCACGTTGCCAACGAACCCATCGCACACCACGACGTCGATCGGCGCCCGATCGCTCGTGCCCGCGAGGACGTCACGCCCTTCGACGTTCCCCTGAAAGTTGAGTCCCGCCCACCGGAGCAGCTGGTGCGCCTCCTTCACGATCTTATTCCCCTTCTCGGCCTCTTCGCCGATGCTCAGCAGCCCGACCGACGGCTGCTCGCGGCCGAGGATGTCTTCGGCGTACACCGCGCCGAGCCGCGCAAACTGCACGAGCTCTTCGGCGGAGCAATCCACATTGGCGCCGCTGTCGATGACGACCACGGGCTCGCGCATGGTGGGAAACACCGTGCAGATCGCGGGGCGCCGCAGTCCCGGATGAAGCGACAGGATGTCCTTGGACGCCGCCATCTGTGCGCCGGTGTTGCCAGCCGAGACGAAAGCGTCGGACCGGCCGTCGGCCTGCAGGCGGAGCCCGATGACCATCGAACTCTGCAGCTTGCCACGGACCGCGACTGACGCCTTGTCGGACATCTCGATCACGTCCGGCGCTTCGATCACCTCGATCCGTCCACGGAGCGGCACAAGATGCGCCAACTCATCGGACAGCAAGGCATCGAGCTGGCCGGTTACGACTGCAGTTCGTCCCACGAGCTGGATCACGTGGGCCGTGTCGAGCTCCGCGAGGGCAAGCAACGCGCCGGCCACGGGCGCATGGGGGGCGTGGTCGCCCCCCATGGCGTCCAACGCGATACGTGCCAAGGCTACGCTTCCCGAGCCGTGACCCGCTGTTGGCCCGCGTAGTACCCGCACTCCTCGCAGACATGATGCGGCCGCTTGGGGCTCTGGCAGCGAGGGCAGGCTTGGAGCACGATTTTGGGCGCCACCTTGTGGGTGTTCCGTGCACGCTTCTTACGCTTCGAGGTACGGCGCTTCGGGACGGCCATGAGTCAGTGGGTCGAGGGATTCAAAGGACAGAACACATGCAATTCAGCGTATCACGTCGTGCCTGGCGCATCGCCTCGCGACCCGCCCGCATCGCGTAACGCTGCCCACCGATCGTCCGTCCGGGCCGGACATCCACATGGCCCCGCATTGAGATCGGCCCCACATGCCGGACACAGGCCGGCGCATTCTTCCCGGCATTGTACGAATGCGGGCGCATTCAACAGCCACTGCTCGCGAACCGCCGCCCGGATATCCAGATCCCGTGCGCGAGGGTCGAACAGGTACACGTCCGGGTCATCATCCGCGTCGTCCACGCCCGACTCGGCGAACAACCACTGGACCCGCTCCGACACCGGAACCTCCACCGGCGTGAGACACCGCCGGCACTCGCCACGCAGCACACCGTCGATCTCGCCGCTGAAATAGAACCGGCCTGGGCCTGCCACGGACAGCCGACCTCTGACGTGCACCCCGTCGGCAGGCTGCCGATCGTCCGCCTGCCAAACCGGATCGCTCGCTGGCACCACGCCATCTACAGTTGCCGCCGTAACGGCCAGAGTCCGGAGGTCGAATGCCAGCATATAGCCGCAATTTAGGCCTCGCTAAGAGGTGAATCAAGTTTCGTTGCCATGCGGAGTTACGCCATCACCCCTCAGAGGGGGTCACTCCGCGTGCAGTCGCTCGGTCTCGGCGAAAAAGAACCCCTGCTCCCGCTCGGCATTGGCGTCCGAATCCGACGCGTGAATCGCGTTCCGCTCCTTGGATTCCGCGAACAGCTTCCGGACGGTGCCCGCCTCCGCCTCGCGAGGATCAGTGGCCCCGATCACCTGGCGCAGCGTCGCCACCGCGTTGGCCCGGGCCAGCACGAGCGGCATGCAAGGGCCGGACGTCATGAACGAGACGAGGGACCCATAGAACGGGCGTTCCCGGTGGACGGCGTAGAACTCGCGCGCCTGCGGGCCGGTCAGGTGAAGCACACGGGCGCTCACGAGCCGGAAGCCGGCCTGCTCGAGGTGGGCGATGACCTGCCCCGCGAGGCCGCGGCCGAACGCGTCGGGCTTGATGATGGCGAGCGTGCGATCAGATGCCATGGATTGAGCGTTACCGGGCAGCCGTGGCCACGAGTTGAGACGGCGGGACGTGCATCAGGAGCCGATCAATTTACGCACGATGTCGCCGCGTGTGAGGAATCCGACCACGCGCCCCTCGCGCACGACGGGGACACGCCCCGTGTCCCTGTTCACCATGAGCGACGCCACCTCGGCCAGCGGCTGATCCGGCGAGACGCACAGCACCTGACGGCTCATGACGTCCCGCACTGTGCGGCGGGCGTCCTTGCCTCCCACCCCGACCGCGCGCACCGACCCGCCGAGCATCGCCCGCTGGAGGTAGGTCGCGACGAGATCCCGGATGACCTCCCGCTCCGAGAGCATCCCCACGAGCCGGTCCTGATCATCGACCACGGGGAGCGCGGCGATCCGGGACCGCACCATGTCGCGGGTCGCCTCCCGGAGCGGGGCATCCGCGCGGGTGACATGCGGCCGTTGGCTCATCACCTCCTGCACCGTGAGCTGCGCCGGCAACACGTATTCGCGCCACTCGGGCATCGACACGAGATCGAGCGCGGTCGGCTGTGCCAGTACCCGGTCGACCTGCTCGGCGGTGGACAGGAACCGGGCGAACGCTCCCACCACCTGCAGATACCGCGCGGCGAACCGCGGGGGTGCCACGATCAGCAGCAGTACCCGCGCGCACTGATGCTCGCCATCCGCCAACTCGCGGCACAGTGGACGGCGGGCGGTACCGACCGCGACACAGAGCGTGGCGGCCGCGTCAGTGCGGATGTGGAGCAAGAAGGCCCGATCCCCCATCGCGACGAGATCCTCTGGCCGCTCTTCGTTCATCCGCCGGCGAAGCTTGTCGGGATCGCCAACGACACCGGCGGTGACGAGCCGGTCGCGGAGGATGCGCGCTGCGCCGTCGACCGTCTCGGCTTCGAGGCCGACGACGGTGCGGTCAGGCAGGAGGAAATCGCTGAGGTTCACCCGGCGCTCCGCTGCGCGACGGGCATGCGCTTGCGCAGCAGGGTCACGACATCGATCGGCCGGTCGCCGACCGGGATCCCCGATTCGGCGAGCACGTGCACCTTTTCCGCGGCCGTCCCGGTGGCTCCCGAGATAATCGCGCCCGCATGCCCCATGCGGCGGCCCGGCGGCGCCGTGCGCCCGGCGATGAAGCCGACGACGGGCTTCGACATGTGCATGCTCACGAAGCGCGCTGCATCCTGCTCATCGGTCCCGCCAATCTCGCCGATCATGACCACCGCAGTCGTCGCCGGATCCGCTTCGAACGCAGACAGGCAGTCGATGAAATTCGTCCCGTTGATCGGATCACCACCGATCCCGACGCAGGTCGTCTGTCCGAATCCCGCGCGCGTGAGCTGATCCACGAGCTCGTACGTCAAAGTCCCCGACCGGCTCACGAGTCCTACCGGTCCCGGCGTACAGATCCGCCCCGGGATGATGCCGACCTTGCACACGCCCGGCGTAATGAGCCCCGGGCAGTTCGGACCGATGAGGCGGGCGCCGTGGTCGCGCACGAACGGGTACACCCGCGTCATATCGAGCACGGGCACCCCTTCCGTGATGCACACGATGAGCGGAATACCGGCGGCCGCCGCCTCCATGATCGCATCGGCCGCGAAGAGTGGCGGCACGTAGATGACGGTGACGTTGGCACCCGTCGCCTCGGCAGCGTCGGCCACCGTGTTGAAGATCGGGACGGGCGGCGCATCAGCGGCCGCGTCCCCGAACGTCTGGCCACCCTTTCCCGGCGTCACGCCGGCGACGACAGCGGTCCCGTACTCGATCATCTGCCGCGTGTGGAACGATCCGTCGCGACCCGTGATGCCCTGCACCATCAGCCGGGTGTTCCCGTCGATGAAGATGCTCATGCCGCCGTCTCCGCGCCCACCTGGGCGACCGCGGCACGGACCGCTTCATCCATGTCCGTCATCGCCGACAATCCCGCGCCTGCCAGGATGCGCACCGCGGCTTCCTCATTGGTCCCGGTCAGCCGGATCACCAGGGGCACCCGAAGCGGGTGCTGGCGAATCGCGGTCACGATGCCGTTGGCCACATCATCCGTACGCGTAATGCCACCGAAGATGTTGAAAAGAATCACGCGGACCTGCGGATCGCTCGTAATGATCCGAAGCGCATTGACGACCTTCTCGGGGTTCGACGATCCGCCGATGTCCAGAAAGTTCGCCGGCTCGCCGCCGTAATATTTCACGAGATCCATCGTCGCCATGGCGAGGCCGGCACCGTTGACGACGCATCCCACATTGCCTTCGAGCTTGATGAACGTGAGGTTCGCCTTGCGAGCCTCGGTTTCGCTCGGCGCGTCCGCTGTCTCGTCCCGCAGCGCCGCGAGCTCGGGGTGACGATCGAGCTCGTTGTCGTCGATCGAGATCTTCGCGTCCACCGCCACGAGATCGCCGGCCGGTGTCGACACCAGCGGGTTGATCTCAGCGAGTGAAGCGCCCGAGTCCATGAAGGCCTCGTACAACTGGCGCAGGATGCGGGCCGCCGCGCGGGCGCGATGCAGGTCCCGGTACAGGAAGAACCCGCACTGCATGGCCTCGAAGGGTTGCAGACCATAGCGAGGGTCGACTGCCACCCGGCGGATCCGCTCCGGGGTGCTTGCCGCGACCTCCTCGATGTCGATGCCGCCCGCCGGACTCACCATCACGACTGGCCGTTTCGACACGCGGTCCACGATAATCCCGACATAGGATTCCGACGCGATGTCGGCGGCCTGCGCGACGAGCACGCGCTGCACGACGAGGCCTTTGATCGACATGCCGAGGATGCGCTCGGCGTGCGCACGCGCCTCGGCCGGCGTGTTGGCGAGCTTCACCCCTCCCGCTTTACCGCGCCCGCCCGCATGCACCTGCGCCTTGATCACCACGGCGGTTCCATAGCGCGCCGCGATTGCTTCAGCCGCGGCGGGCGTCTCGGCGACTTCGCCGGGTTGCACAGGGACGCCAGCTCGGCGCAACAGATCCTTTGCCTGGTATTCGTGGATATTCACCCGTAATCCTCTCTAGTCGGCGGTCAATGTCGTGCCCGCAGCGCCGCGAATGGCAGCCTGCCCGCGCGCGAGCGACGTAATGATGGCGCGTCCACCGGTGCGGCGCACGAAATCGATTGCCGCCCGCACCTTGGGGGCCATACTGCCCTCTCCAAACGCTCCTTCGCGATCCAGTGACTCGGCCTCCGCGACCGAGAGCCGGGCCAGCGGCCGTTGCCCCGGCGTGCGCCAATGCGCGTAGACGGCATCGACGTCGGTCAGGACCAGCAGCAGGGCCGCGCCCAGGTCGCGGGCGAGGACGGCCGCCGCCAGATCCTTGTCGATGACCGCGTCCACCCCTTCCCACCCCAGGCGCTCGTCAAGATAGACCGGTACGCCGCCCCCGCCGCACGCGATCACGACGGTCCCCCGTTTGACGAGTGCCTTGATGATTCCTTCCTCGTGGATCGCGAGGGGCAGTGGACTCCCCACGACACGCCGCTGTCTGCCCCGGCCGTCGGCCTTGACCACCTGGCCCTCGGCCCGCAGCGCGTCCGCGCGCTCGGGCGACAACTCATGTCCGATGAATTTGACCGGGTCACGGAGCGCCGGATCGTCACGGGCCACCCGCACCTGCGTGATGACTGTCACCACGTCCCGGGCGCTTCCCGCGTGGCGGAGCGCGTTCTCGAGCGACTGCTGGATCATGTAGCCGATCCACCCCGCGGTGGCAGCGACCAGCACGCCCAGGGGCAGCGGTGCCGTCTCATTCCGTGCGAGCTCATTGCGCAGCAACTCGTCGCCGACCTGCGGGCCATTGCCGTGCACCACGCACACGTTCCATCCCTCGACGACGAGATCGACGACTGGCGCAAGGATCTGGCGGGTGTGGCGGAATTGATCCGCGATCGTGGACCGCTCGTCGCTGGGCGCCAATGCGTTGCCTCCCAGCGCCACGACCGCCGTACGGCGTGTCTCGACGGGGCGGCGGCCGGTCCCGCCCGATACCCTGCGTCGCGGGCCGGTCACCGCGAAGGGCCCGGCATCGCAGGCGCTCGCCCATCCGGCGGGTGGCCGAGGAGCCGCCCGAGGGCGCCGAATGCGACGCCGAATCCGGTCAGGTCTCCGCGGCGGAGCGCAGCCTGCATCGTATCGTAGAGCACCTCCACCCGGCCATGAAATCGATCGGGCGAACCCAGGCCCGGCTCCCCGCGGCTCCTCGCCGCGACCGCCGAATCCGAGACGCCGAGCGCCAACGCGATCGTGGCACCAGCCCGCGCGGTATCTCCCGCGAAGACGGTGACGCTGGTCAACGACGGCGCATCGTCCGAGCGCCACGCGTACTGTGGCTGCACCATCGCCAGCCGATCGCCGACCACCACGCTCCGCACGCGCCCGCGCGCGACGGGTCCGTCGCGCCGCGCCGTTCCGGAATCCGTGGCCCGTTGGAGCCGGTCGAGCGCGGACGACCACCGAGGCGCCGTGGAGTCGAGCGGCACCCACAGAATCCGCCGCCGCGCACCGCCCGTGGCCATGATCACACCGGTCACGCGGTCGCGGGTATCGACGAGCGGCACAGACCAGGTACAGACTGTCCCCTCCGGAAAGCTGACGGCGATACACGGCGGCTCGCCGGTCCCCAGCACCGTGTCGGCGTTGTCGGCCAGCGCGACGTGCTCGGCGGCCAGCGGCCGATCGCTGGGAGGTACGCCCCCATTGGCTCCTGACGCCGCAAAGCCCGCCGCCGCCGCGAGTCCGGCGTCGACGAGCGGCGGTGCCTGAGATACGAGCGCCGAGGGGACGGCGGACCACGACACGAAGAGATTGGGAAACCGATCCACCCAGGTCTCGGCGATCGGGTCGCGCACCGAATCGGCCGCCAGGAGAATGCGGCCCGTGTAGGCGTGGACGAATGCCGTCGCAGCGTGCTGGAAGTAGCTGCGCTCCTCACCCGCGATCATGAAATGCTGGCTCAGCGGGTACGTGTCGGGGACCGACGAATACAGATCGAGCACCCAGTAGAGTGAATCCCCGGCCACGATGGGCCACACGGATGACCCTTGCGCGAAGAATGGGACGAGAGCGTTGACCCGGTCGCGCACGTCCCGCCGCGCGAGCAGCTTGGGGTGCGGCTCGGGCAAATCGGCGCCAAGCAGGTTCAGACGCTGCGCACTCCAGGCCTGGGCGATGCGCGCACCCAGCCCGTCGATGCGCGGCGCCACGATCCGATCGAGCGAATCCGCGACGATGAGAGGATCAGTGGCGCCCGCGTATACGAGGACGGGCGGCACCGACAGGTCATCACCGCCAGACTGTCCGCCGATGACGCCGCGCTCCGGGGCGCCCCGGTCACCCGGAATCGTCGCCGCCACCGCCAGTACCGTCCCACCCGCCGTACCGGTCGACTGACCCTCGGTCAGAGTCGCGTCGCCGCCTCGCTCCACCGCGAGCGCCATGAGTCCGGCCGCCGACGGTTGCCAGCCGACCCCCTCGACGATCACGCCGCGGTGGATTGACCGCTCGAGCGCGAGCGACAACGCCGCAGGATCCCACAGCGACACCGCTCCGGCGAGATCGGCTGTCGATGCGAGGCGGCCTCCCCCTGACACGCCGCGCGGAGTCGGCGTGACCGCCTGCACCGCGTAGGCGGCGCGGGTGGCCTGCACGCGGATCACGCCGTACGGCTGCTCGCGGGCCGTGCGGTCTCCCGCATCCGAACCACGCCGCACCCAGAGCGGCGCCGCCTGGAAGACGACCAGGGGCACCAGCAATGTCGTCCCGACCACAATGGCCGTGGTGCGCAACTGTCCGCGCCAGAGCGTGAATCCCGCGACCAGGCCAGCCGCCAGCGTCAGGAGCGCGAGCGTCCGGTCCGCCGGAATCATGAAGTGGTGATCCACGTACGTGAATGCTCCGTTGGCGGCGCTGCCATGGTTCAACGTCCCGAACGCATCCAACCGGTACATCCACGCCACGACCGCGAACACGAAGGGCGTCAGCGCCGCGGCATGGCGCCGCACATGCGCCGTGACACGAAACCGGGTGCGGTCCCACCGCAGGCTGGGCGTGACGGCGAAATACAGGACGATCACCACGAACACCGTGACCAACAACACGAGGAGCGTGCGCACGTACAGCGCGGTCTCGAGCGGCAGCCAATAGACGAAGAATCCGAGGTCCATCTGGAAGTACGGATCCGATTCGCCGAACGGCGCTCCGTATCGGGCGGCCGCCAACTCGATCCAGGGCTCAGGCGGGAGCGAGAGAATGGTGCCGAGGACCAGCGATGCGAGTACCGCGGCGACGGTCAAGTACCGGGCCGGCACTTCCTCGCCGATCTCGAGATTGCCCATGCGCCGCGGGAAAACCACCGAGACGATAGACCGGCGCACCGCGTACAGGTTGCCGAAGATGAACAGCGTGATCACCCCCGCGGTGGCACCGGTCAGCAGTACGAGGTTGCCCATCCGCGCGCGCCACAATGTGGTGGCGTGCATGCCCGCGTACCACTGGGATTCCACGTACAGAGCCGAGAGCACGCGGCCGGCCAGCAGCACGACGGCGACAGACGCAACTCCCAGGAATACCGCTCGGCGGGGCCGTCTCATTGTGGGTCGCCCGGCACGGTGCGCCCGAGACGCGCCCCGGGCGATGCTGGGCCGCGAGGCCCGGCTACGCGCGAACGCCCTGCGAGAGTAGCCACCCTTCCATGTCCGCGCGGATCGCCGCCAGCCGGTCCGCCGTCTGCGCTTCGAAGCGCAGGACGAGGATTGGCTGGGTATTGGACGCGCGCACGAGTCCCCAGCCATCGCCGTACAGTACGCGCACGCCGTCCACCGCGATCATCTCGTGGCCCGGCCCGAAGTGAGCCGCCGCAGCCTCGACGATCGCGAACTTGCGGTCGTCCGGGCAATCCACACGCAGTTCCGGCGTGGACACGAACTTCGGAACGTCGTCGAGCATGGCGGCGATCGGCCGGTTCGATGCGGCCACGATCCGAAGAAGCCGGGCCGCACCATACAGCGCGTCATCATGGCCGTAGAATCCTTCGGTGAAGAACATGTGCCCCGACATCTCGCCGGCCACCGGCGCGTGCGTGCTCCTCATCTTGTCCTTGATGAGGGAGTGGCCAGTCTTCCACATGACCGGATGCCCGCCCGCCGCCGTGATCGCCGCGGGGAGCGCCTGCGAGCACTTCACGTCGAAGATGATGGGCTGGCCCGTGCCGGTGCGCGACAGCACGTCGCGGGCGTACAGGATGAGGATGTGGTCACCCCAGATCACGGTGCCCGCCGCATCGACGACCCCGATGCGGTCGGCATCACCATCGAACGCGATGCCGAGATCTGCGCCGCGCTCGCGCACCGCGCCCATGAGATCCTGGAGGTTCTCGAGGACCGTCGGATCCGGATGGTGGTTTGGAAAGGTGCCGTCACTCTCGCAGAACAGGTACGAGGCATCGAGGCCGAGCCGACCGAACAGCTTGCCCGCGACGAGCGAACCCGCGCCGTTACCGCAGTCGAACACCACCCGGAGCCGCCGCGCGAGCGGGCCAATCCGCGCCACGACATCGTCGACGTAGCGGTCGATGACCGCAGCGGAGCGCACAGTCCCGCGGCCGCTGGGGAACTCGCCGCGTTCGATGGTCTCGCGGAGAGTCTGGATACCATCCCCATGCAGGGAGTCGGTCCCCACGCACAGCTTGAATCCGTTGTATTCGGGCGGGTTGTGCGAGCCGGTGATCTGGATGCCCGCAACGACCGGCTCGTGATTGAGCGCCCAGTAGAGCAGCGGCGTGGGCACGACACCGACATCGACGACGTTGGCGCCGGAGCCCGTGAGACCGTCCGCCAGCGCATCGCGGAGTGCGCCGCCGCTCGGCCGGTTGTCGCGGCCGACCGCGATGGCGCCCACGATGGCCCGCGCCGCCAGGAGCGCGGCAAAACCCCGGCCGATCGCGCGCGCCACCTCGGGTGTGAGGTCACGGCCGACGATCCCGCGGACGTCGTACTGGCGAAAGATGCCGGCGGCAATCATGACCCGTCCCCTCCCCCAGTCCTTCCACCCCTCGCCGCCCTGCGGGCGCCGGTCATCGAGGAGGGATAGCGCTCGATGGGAGCAAGTACGACGGCCGATTCGTGACGACCGGGGCGCTCTTCGCGGTCCAGCTCACCAGGTACGAAGGCGCGAGGCCCAGCCCCAACAATAGCACGACACTGACCCCGACGACCCATTCCGTCAACCGGCCAGCCCTCGGGGCCGCGGTCCCGGCGGCGCCACCATCCGCACGCGGCGGCCGCATGAACATGATGGTCACGAGACGCAGGTAGTAGCCCGCGGAGATCATACTCGTGACGACGATCACCACGGCCAGCTCGACCTGAGGCTTGGCATCCCCGAAATAGCTGGCCTCGAGTGCGGCCTGCAGCATGTACCACTTCGCCAGGAATCCGATGCCGCCGAAGATCGGGAAGCCGAGCAGCGAGAACATGCAGGCACTCATCGCGATCGCAAGCCACGGGCGGGTGGTCCACAGTCCCGCGTAATCTCCGATGTCCAGATGCGTCTCCCCCGAATCGCCGAGCGCGACGATCACCGCGAAGGCGCCCATCGTCGCGAGCGTATAGGCCGCCAGGAAGAACAGGAACGCCGATGCCCCCAGGGCCGAACCGGCGACGACGCCGACGAGGACGTAGCCCGCTTGCGCAATGCTGGAGTACGCCAGCATGCGCTTGATGTTGCGCTGGACGAGCGCGACGACGTTGCCGACGACCATCGTGAGAATCGCGAGAAACCACAGCGCATCGTGCCACTGGTACACGACGTCACCGAACGATTCGAGCCACACGCGCAGAAAGGCCGCGAACGCCGCTGCCTTGACCGCGGCCGCCATGAAACCCGTGATCGGGGTCGGGGCGCCCTCGTACACGTCCGGCGCCCACATATGGAACGGCGCGGCTGCCACCTTGAATGCGAAGCCGACGAGGAGCAGGGCGACGCCCACCGTAACGAGCGGCGTCCCCGCCAGCGAGTACGCGTGGATCCGATCCCCGATCACGGTGAGATTCGTGGCGCCGGTCGCGCCGTAGATGAGCGCGATGCCATAGAGCAGAAATCCAGTCGAGAACGCGCCGAGCAGAAAGTACTTGAGCGCGCCCTCAGCCGAGCGGGCGCTCCGCCGGTTGAAGCCGGCCAGGATGTAGACCGCGACCGACATCAGCTCGATGCCGAGGAAGATGATCATGAGATCGCGGCCCGCGGCAAGGAGCATCATGCCGGAGGTTGCGAACAGGACCATCACGTGCGATTCCGCCGCGAGAATCCCCTCGCGTGCGTTATAGTCGATGCTGAGCGCGATCGTGCCGGCCGACGCCGCGAGGAAGATCAGATCCGATGCCCACCGGAAAGCGTCCACGGCGATGACACCTGGACCTGCCGTGACGTGTGCCAGGGCGTAGCCGGCGACGACCGCCATCGTCACGAGAACCAGCGCGAGGCTCGCGCGGCCGACATCCCGCTGGTGCTCGCGGCTGTCGGGCCGCCACGCAGCCCACAGCATCAACGCCATCGTCCCGATGAAGAGCACGATGTCCGGACCGAGCGCCAGCGTCAGTTGCGACGGGATGTGGAGGTCGAAGGTGGGCGTGGCCGGCCCACCGGGCAGCGGCACGGCCTGGCTGACCGACTGGCT
>Ga0182024_10014413_pt1 | contig 15283 bp, 13 predicted proteins | sample P32metaG_FD_120480 | JGI IMG/M metagenome (GOLD analysis project Ga0182024, IMG submission 120480) | Permafrost microbial communities from Stordalen Mire, Sweden - P3-2 metaG (Illumina Assembly) | ecosystem: Environmental > Terrestrial > Soil > Wetlands > Permafrost | place: Sweden: Stordalen... | reverse complement strand
TGGTAGCCAGGGAGACGGTTGCCGGGTTGTAGGCCGACACCTGAAGATCCCTGAACTGCTCGACGAAGCCGGAGACGTCGAGGATCAGACGCCGCGAAAAGAAGCTGGATTTCACGCCCGCTTCGTAATCGGTCGAATGTTCAGGCCTGAAGGCGAAATCGACACTCGTGACCGCATTGTTCGACGGATCGAATCCGCCGCCCTTCGAGCCTTGCGCGTAGGTGGCGTACAACATCAGGTCGGGGGTCAGATCATATTGCGCGGTCACCGAGGGGTCGATGTGGTTCTCGGTGATCGTTTGCTCGACGCTGTGCGGTGGCCCCAGGAGTGGCCCAATCGGGCCGAGTTCGAAGTCGTCGAAGAGCTGGAACGAACCCTGCTTGCGTATCCAGGTGTAGCGGACACTCCCGAGAAGCCTCAAAGACGAGGTGATCCGCCAGGTAGCATCTCCGAACACCGAGGCGGAGTCTTCGGACTGGTGGAAGATCGAGTGCTGCTGTCCATTGAACAGCCCGCCGAAGATGTCGTAGTGCTCGGAGGCGAGGAAGCTGTGATGGCTATGGTCCGCATAGGCGCCAACGATGAAGTCCAGGGAATGGCCCGTCGGCGACAGAAGCTGCAGCTCCTCCGATTGCTGATCGAAGTTTTCGGCCCACAGGATATCGAATCGATCGGGGTTCAGCGGCGCGGCGAACGTCTTCGTGCTATGAGCGAAGCCTGAAAATCCGGTGATCGACCGCAGGGTGAAGTCGCCGATCAGCAGATCGGCTGTCGTCGCGCTGTTGTAGCCGGTCTGAAGCGAGTGCTCGCCTCGCAAGGGGGGAACGTCCAACCCGTCCGTGGCGCTCTTGGTCAAGGGCGGCGTCTGCGAGGTGGTGGCGGAGACGAGCACCGCGGGGGTGCCATGGGTGGCGAACTGCCCGTATTCGATCTTCGTGGTGAGCTTGAACCTGGCGGTCGGCTCAAATTGCAGGGTCAACCGCGCGAAGGCATCCTTCTTGCGCGGTTCACCGTGGCCAGTGGCCAGGTTTTGCACCCAGCCGTCCAGGTTCTCGGCGCGCACCGCCAATCTCGCGCTCAACGTGTCTGTCAGCGGTCCCGAGATGTATCCGTAGCCCTCCACGCCTCCAGGATCGAAATCATAGGCGAGCGTCGCCGCGCCCTCGAAGTCCTTGGTCGGATCGGCGGTGGTGATGCTGATCGCCCCGGCGGCCGTGTTCTTGCCCACCAGCGCCCCCTGAGGGCCACGCAGTACTTCAATTCGCGCCACATCGAAGAAGGGCGCCATTTCCTGGCGCGCCAGGCCGAAATAGACGCCGTCCTGGTAGACGCTGACCGAGGCGTCGAAGGCCGGATTTGAGCCGGCCGAACCAAACCCGCGAAGATAGATCCCCGTACTGACCGGGGAGGTGTGAATGATGAGTCCCGGTATGCTGTTCTGGAGGGTCTGGAAGTCGTGGATATTGAACTTCTCCAGCTGTACTTGCTGGACCACGTTCATCGATATTGGCACCTGCTGAACGTCCTCGGCGCGCTTTTCAGCCGTCACCACGACTTCCGCCACCGAACTGGCTGCCGGATTCGAGTCCGTGGCTGCGGTCGCGCATCGGGCGGCGCTCGCGCCCACCAGCAGGGTCGCGCCACTCACGCAGCCAATGAGCAGCGATCTGGCGGCGCGATCGAAGACTGCCCGGCCGTCACCGGCGTGCTTCAACGAACCGTGCATTGGCCTAGCCCTCCCTGCTTCGTCCACATCGAAAGAGCCCCTCTTGGCAACCGACTCGCCTGGGAGCGGGCCTGCCGCGAGTTTCGCCTTCGCGGCGGTTTCAAACCGTCTTGCCGGCGGTTATAGAACTGTCGGACAATCCGTCAACTGGAAAGAATCGCCCGAATGGATGGAGCATCGGATAACCGGTGCGGGCCGCCGATCAGGTGCGGCGGCGTGATCGGGATCTCCGGCGCCTTTCGCGGCGGCCAAGCCTCAGTGGCGCCTCGGCTGGCGCACGGCAGCGGAATGGATTTCGTGATTTTGGACCACTTGAGCGGAAGCAACCCTGTGGTTCCGTGGTCGGCTCAAGGCCGCGTGTTCCGACAAGGGCCACGGGCGGCGTCTTCAGCCGGCAGCTCGGGGAGGCATCAATGGGGTGCACGGAGCCGTGCAACTCCGCCGCCCGAGCGACCAGCGCGTCGAGGTGGTCGCCTCACGCCACTCGCGCCAGATCCAGTGGCTCGTAAACGTTTGTTTCGGTCACCCGGACTTGCCCTATTGTCCGACAAATCTAACCTATGGCAAGGTAATGGGTAACCGACAAGGTAAGAGCCGCGTTCAATCGCTGGCGAGGTGTGGATGACCGGCGCAGATCGAATACAACCTCGCGTGAAACCGGGCCCAGCCTCGACCGAGGACGACCTGATCACCGGCAATGAACTCGTCGTGCGCCTGCTAGAAAGCCATGGCGTGGAGACCATCTTCGCGCTTTCAGGAAATGGCGTGCTGGGGCTGTTCGACGCCGCGCTCGGGTCGGGACTGGCCATCGTCGATACGCGGGATGAGTCCGCGGCGGTGCAGGCGGCCGGAGGCCGGGCGCTCGCAACCCGCTCGCCTCAGGTCGCAATCGTGACCGAGGGCCCGGGCTTCGCGAACGCACTGCCGGGGATCGCGGCAATGAACCATGACGGCATCCCTGTCGTCGTAATCAGCAACTGCGAGGCAGACGACCTGTTCGGCACCGGGTCATTTCAGGAGATGCCTCAGATAGAAATGGCCGCGCCGATCGCGAAATGGAGCGTGAAGGTCCGAGCGATCGAGCATCTGCCGGACGTCATTGCGCGGGCGTTTCGCGTGGCGGCGTCCGGCGTCCCAGGCGTGGTCGTCATCACCATCGCCAGCCAGGTGTTGCTGGGCCGCACAAGGGCAGCCGCCGCCGATCGCCGAGCGCTCGGGTCCACGAGAGACACGCACGAGGCCGGCCCGCCCGAGGGGTTTTCCCGATCCTTGCTGGGGCTGCTGAAGGCGGCGCGCCGCCCGCTGATGATCGTGGGCAGCGCGGCGCGCTGGGACCGCGCCGACGAGGCGCTGAGACTCTTCGTCGAAAGTACCCGGATCCCGGTCGCCACGTGCGACCTCGCGCGCGGTCTGATCGGCGATGATCATCCATGCAGCCTGGGCGAGGGTCGTCCCACATTCCTGCCGCCGATGGCGCGCGAGGCGGACGTCGTGTTCGTGCTCGGCGAGAGGATCGACTACCTTCTTGCCTTCGGCAGGGCATGGAAGAAGGACACCGCCTTCATCCAGGTCTATCCGGATGTGAGCGAACTGGCGCGGTCCATCGACGTGGTGCTCAGCTCGACGGCCAGCACGAGACTCGTCCTCGAATCGGCAAACGCCGAACTCGCTGGGGAGATTTGGCCGGAAGCAGAGTGGCTGTCCTCAAACCGATGCGTCTATCTCCAGCGCCGAACCGAAGCTGCGATCATCCCGGCGCCCAGCGCCGAAGGCGTGCACCCCTCCGCCGTCGCCGCCATGGCGTGCGAAGCCGCCGGCGCAGAGGCGACTTATGTCGTCGACGGCGCGAACTGCTCGCTTTGGATCAAGCACTTTCTCCCGTTCAACCACGCCGACCGCCAATTGGAGTGGGGTCGTCTGGGGATGATCGGGATGGGTCTGCCATACGCTCTGGGGGTCAAGAGCGTGCGGCGTGACAAGCCGGTCGTCCTGCTGACGGGCGACGGGTCCCTCGGCTTTCATTTTATGGAGTTCGAGACCGCCGTTCGGCACGACCTGCGGGTCGTGATCGTGATCTGCAACGACGCAGGCTGGGGCATCGAGCGGCATTTTCAGCGCGTCGCATTCGGTCGCGAAACCGGGACGACCCTCACCCCCGTCCGATATGATCTCATGGCGACGGCCCTGGGTGGCTTTGGGGCTTACGTGGAATCCGTCGCCGAGATGAAGGCGGCGCTGGACCGGGCGATGACTTCCGGCCTGCCGGCCGTGATCAACGTTCGGACGATCAACGCGCCCCATCCAGTCGTGCTGCGCGTTGCTGAAAGCCTGAAGGCCAAGCATGGGCGGTAACCGCATGATGCGCTGGCGCTCGTTGTTCTTGGCGCCTGGAGACGATCAAGAACGCCTCGCCGCGGCGCGCTCGCATCTCGCATAATGAGCAGCGATCTGGCGGCGCGATCGAAGACTGCCCGGCCGTCACGCGTCCTTCAATGAACCGTGCATTGGCCTAGCCCTCCCTGCTTCGTCGACATTGGAAGAGCCCCTCCTGGCAGCCGACTCACCTGGGAGCGGGCCTGCCGCGAGTTTCGCCTTCCCGGCGGCTTCACACCGTCTCGCCGCTGATTATAGAACTGTCGGACAATCAGTTAATTGGAAAGACTCGCCCTGAATGGATGGAACACTGAATAACCGGCGCGGGGCGTCGATCAGGTGTGGCGGCGTGGTCAGGATTGCTGGCGCCGGCGCCTTTCCCAGCGACCAAGTCTCAGTGGCCCCCCGGCTGGCGGGGGCGGCGGAACGGATTTCATGATCTTGGATGGCGTTGTCAAAGCAATGGATGGGGGCCGGCCTTCTTGGCGCTCCCTCGGGATATTGAGGGCAGCCAGATGGGATCGCTCAAGGCGCAGGTATGCCGAGGAGCCGCCGACCGCACCCCATGTGGACGCGAAAATCCTAATCCAGGGTTAGTTTGACAGAGCCTTCTCGGCCACTTGTCCCAGGGTGAACGGGGGGGTCCTGACTGAAGACCAGGAACTGAGCCCGACCGACGCATGACACACTTCGATCTCCCGCTCGGCGAGCAGGTTCTCGAAGTTGCGCAGCGACAAGGGGTATTTCACGTACATCATCACCACCAGGCGGATCGCCTCGGGCGAACTGTTAAAGCAGAGGAACGGGTTCGGCATCCGGGCCGCGTAGGGCAGGGCGGTTGCCACTGGGCTAAATTGCTCTGCCAGTGGCCGCCCGAGAGATCGAGCGTCTCTCCTTGAGGTTCTCCCGGCCTATGTGGCGGCGCTCCTGGTTGCAGATCTCCTTCATCGCTGCGCCGCAGGTGCGCGGTCCATCGGCGACGATCTTCCTGAGCGGCCATAAAACAGACGCACAAGTTTGAAGAAAACATTGGTGACTTTTTTGTCGAACCTCTCTAAGGGTGCGTGGAAACAACGAGCGGACGCTAGGAGGGTTGAGGATGTCGGGCGCTGTCGCGGAAGGCGTGTTCGTCGAGGCCGGGGAGGGCCTCCAACTCATCGCCGGTCGCCGCAAGACCGACGGCGAGATGCGGTTTCCCATGCCCAGAGGGCCGGAAGCCGCTCTCTATGACGCCGTAGAACTAGGCGGGGAAGGGCGTCTGTGGTCCTTCACGGTGCAGCGGTTTCGCCCCAAGACTCCGCCCTATATCGGCGATAACGACGAGAAGAGCTTCAAACCCTTCGCCGTCGGCTATGTGGAGTTCCCCGGCCAGGTGATCGTCGAGGGTCGCATCCAGATCGACGACTTCTCAAAACTCCGCATCGGCCAGCCGATGTGCGTGGGTCCGGAGCCCTTCGCCACGTCCACCCGGGGCGAGGTGACCACCTACGCCTTCAGACCGGCAAGCTGAGCGAGGAAGTGATGACTCAGGTTCATATCGTCGGCGCCGGCATCCACCCGTTCGGACGCCACCCGGACAAGAGCGGCCTCGACCAGGGGGTTCACGCCGTGCGTGAAGCCCTCGCCGACGCCGGCCTCGACTGGCCCGACATTCAGTTCGCTTTTGGCGGATCCTCGGCGGCGGGCGCCGCCGACGCGGCCCTGCCCAGGCTTGGTCTCACCGGCGTTCAGTTCATCAACATCTCCAATGGCTGCGCGACGGGAGGCTCCTCCCTGTTGTCGGGCTATTGGGCGATCAAGTCGGGTGAGTTCGATCTGGGCGTGGTGCTGGGCTTCGATAAACACCCCCGGGGCGCCTTCAACGCCGACCCGGAGGCTGCCGGCCTGCCGCTCTGGTACGGCGAGACCGGCATGATGCTCACCACGCAGTTCTTCGCCATGAAGATCCGCCGCTACATGGACCTGTTCGGGATCAGCGAGACCAGCCTGGGACGCGTCGCCGTCAAGGCTTTCGAGAACGGCGCGGTCACGCCGCACGCGTGGCGGCGTGAGCCGGTCGACCTGGAGACGGTTCTCTCCAGCCAGATGCTCTCCGACCCACTGACCAAATTCATGTTCTGCTCGCCGGCCGAGGGCGGCGTGGCCCTGATCCTGGCGTCGGACAGCAAGATGCGCGAGCTCGGCATCGCCGGTCCGAGCGTCCGAGGCGCGGCGGTTCGCACCCGCCCGCGCGGGTCCTTCGAAGTGTTCGCGCCATCCCTGGACGTCGAGCGCGGCGTCTCGGCCACCCAGCTGGCGTCCAGGGCCGCCTATGAGATGGCCGGCGTCGGTCCGGGCGACATCGACGTCGCCCAGATCCAGGACACCGAATCCGGGGCTGAAATCATGCACATGGCGGAGAACGGCTTCTGCGCCGACGGCGATCAGGAGCAGTGGCTGGCCGACGGCGCCTCGCGCCTTTCCGGCAAGCTGCCGATCAACACCGACGGCGGTTGCCTGGCCTGCGGCGAACCGATCGGGGCGTCGGGCCTGCGGCAGGTCTATGAGAACGTGCAGCAGTTGCGCGGACGCGCCGAGGGCCGTCAGGTGGCTGGCGCCCGTCTGGCCTATAGCCAAGTCTACGGCGCGCCGGGTCTCTCGGCCGTCGCCATCCTGGGAGCCTGATCATGGACGGGTCCAGCCCGAGCCACCGCCCCGACCGTCATCCGTCGGAGTCCTACGACGACATCCTCAACCGTGACACGCGCGCGGTTCCCGACTTCATGCGCCAGGGCCCGGCGCCGGACATCGGGCTCGAGCCCGTGCCGGTGTCGCGCTACTTCGACCCGGCATGGTTCCAGAAGGAAGTCGACCACGTGTGGTCGAAGATCTGGCAGATGGCCTGTCGCGAGGAGGAGATCCCGGGCGTCGGCGACTATCATATCTATGAGATCGTCGGAAAATCCTTCATCGTCACCCGGACCGCCCCGAACGAAATCAAGGCTTTCTACAACACCTGCCTCCACCGTGGGCGCAAGCTGGTCACCCTGAACGGCTGCAAGGACGAGTTCCGCTGCCCCTACCACGGCCTGGCCTGGCACACCGACGGCAGCTTCAAGGACAACCCGATCGCCTGGGACTTCCCGCAATGGGAAGGCCGCGACATGAGCCTGCCCCAGGCCAAGGTCGATACCTGGGGTGGCTTCGTGTTCATCAACATGGACCTCGGCGCCCAGCCGCTGATCGATTTCATCGGTCCGCTGGCCGAGCACTTCGAGGGCTACGACTACGAGGGTCGCTACAAGGCGGTGCACGTCTCCAAGGTGGTCCGGTGCAACTGGAAGGTGCTCGCCGAAGCCTTCATGGAAAGCCACCACTCGATCACCACCCACCCGCAGATCCTGCCCTTCCTGGCCGACGCCAACAGCCAGTACGATCTGATCAGCGACTACGTCACCCGCCAGTTCTCCGCCTCGGGCGTGCCCAGCCCCTTCGTCGCCCACAAGAACTACACCCCGACCGAGATCATCGAGGCCATGGGCGGCCAGGGCAATGGCGCGCGCCGACGCGGCTTCGACGAAGGCCAGAGCCTGGTCCCCGAGGGGACGAGCGCCCGCGCCTTCGCCGCCGAACAGGCCCGTAAGGCCCTCTCGGCCGAAGACGGCTGGGACTATTCGGAGTGTTCGGACGCCGAGATGGGCGACGCCCTGCTCTACAACCTCTGGCCGCACATGAGCTTCTGGGCCGGCTACGCCCCCAACCTCGTCTACCGCTGGCGGCCCAACGGCCGCGACCCGGAAAGCGGGATCATGGACGTGATCATCCTCAAGCGGGTCCCCAAGACCGGCCCGCGGCCCAAGCCGGCGCCGGTGCGCGAGCTCAGCGTCGACGACCGGTGGAGCGACGCGGTGGAGATGGGCGCCCTGGCCGGCATCTTCGAACAGGATATGGGCAACCTGCCTTTCGTCCAGGAAGGCCTGCACGCCTCGGGCAACGGGGTGGTCCACTTCGGACGCTATTCGGAGATGCGCATCCGCAAGATGCACCAGATGCTCGACCGCTATATCGGGACCGCCGGCTAGACGGCGCCGGCCGGGGTTGAAACCGTCACACGCCCGGGTGGCCGGCCATCATGCCGCCGTCCACTAGGAACTCCGCCCCGGTAACGTAGCTGGCCTCGTCGCTGGCCAGGAAGACCGCCATGGCCGCGATCTCGTCCGGCCGTCCCATCCGGCCCAACGGCGACATGCCGTGGAAGGCGGTGAGGAGCTCGGGCCGAGCCTCGAGGGCGGGGGCCAGGATCGGTGTGTCGGTGGCGCCGGGGTGCAGTGAATTGCAGCGGATGTCGTAGCCGGCCCGGGCGCAGTGAACGGCCACCGATTTGGTCAGCATGCGGACCGCGCTCTTGGTGGCCGAATAGGCCACATCACCCGGCAGCGCCGCATAGGCTGCGGTGGAGGCGGTGTTGATCAGCGATCCCCCCAATCCGCCGGGATTGCGCCGCATCGAGGCGATCCCATGTCGACACCCCAGCATCGCCCCGGTCAGATTGACCCCGATGACCCGGTTCCAGGTCGAGCCGTCCACCTCCTCGATCGACTGGCCGCCGACGATGCCGGCGTTGTTGAACAGCACGTCCAGGCGCCCGAACTGGGCTTCCACGGTGGCCATGACGCCTCGCCAACCGGCTTCATCGGCAACATCCAGCGCGACGAACAGGCCATCGATCTCGCGCGCCACTTGCCCGCCGAGATCGGACTGGAGATCGGCGACGATCACCCGCGCGCCCTCGGCGGCGAACCGTCTTGCCGTGGCGGCGCCGATCCCGGACGCGCCGCCGGTGATGATCGCCACCTTGTCGGCCAGCCGACCCATGGCCGGGTTCAGCGCGCGGCGAACAGCGCCTCGAGCTGATCGTCATCGGTTTCGATCAGTCGGTCCACCCACTGGTGAAAACGCTGGGCGCCGCCCTCGTTCTGGCCGAACAGCACATGTTCCCGGCCGCCGTTCTTCAGCGCGATCTGCTGACGAAGGCCGGTGGCGTAGTCTTCGTCACGGACCACATGCTCGAGAAACTTGAACTGGGCCTCGACCTCGACGGCGGTCGCCTCGTCCGGGACGGTCTGGGTGAGATAGATCTGGGTGGTGAAGGATTCGCCGACGTGTGCTCCGGGCATCAGTTGCGAGATCATCACGCCGCGCCCGCCGCGATCGAAGCTGGCGATGGAGACATGGGGGAAGATGGTCCACACGCCGCTCATCATCGCCTCGGTGGCCCACTCGCTTTCCGGCACGTGCTCGAACGCCAGGAGATCGGCCGTGGGGGGCTGGACGCGCTGGTGCGGGCCCCAGGCGTAGTACAGCGCCTGGTTGAACATGTCCTCGCCGAAGGTGTTCTTGTGCAGAACGGGCAGGTGATAGAAGTCGAGATAGCCGTCATAGGCGATCTTCCAGTTCGGTCCCGCCAGGACGCGGCTGGAAAAGAAGTGCCAATCCTCGAAGCCGAAGTGGGCCAGCAGGCTGTCGTATCCGGCGAGGAAGATGTCGAAGCTCAAGGTCGACCCCGGTGTCACGATCCCCCAGATCAGACCGGCGCGTTCGGTCACCGGCAGGGGGGTGAGGCCATAGCAGGACTTGTCGATCGCTCCGAAATCGTCGGCCGAGGCGACGCCCATGAGTTCGCCTTTCTGAGTGAAGGTCCAGCCATGATAGGGGCAGACGAACCGCCGGGCATTGCCGCGGGGCTCGGTGGCCACGCTGGTTCCCCGGTGGCTGCAGGAGTTGACGAACGCCCTGACCGCCCCGTCCTGGCCGCGGGTGAGCAGCACCGGCACACCCGCCGCCTCGATGGTCTTGAAGTCGCCGGGCTTGGGCATCTCCGCGGTCACCGCCAGCAGCAGGGGCACGCGCCGGAAGATCTGCCTGATCTCGGTCTCGAAGATGGCCGGGTCGTAGTATCGCCGGGCGGCCAGCTTGAGCACGCTGGGCGCCTTGGCGATGGTGTGAGCCTTGGCGTGAACCATGCCCGCTTTGACCATGGCGGCCAGTTCGGATCGGTCGAGAATCTTGTTCACGGGCGTTCCTCCTCGAGGTGACGTTGGGCCATTGGGGGTTTCATCGGGCGCTCCCGCCCTTGGCGGTGAAGAAGTCCGCGCGCGGCTGGCCCTCCGAGTCGTAGACCGGCTCGGTGTGGTCGACGCGGTATTTTCGGGTGGCGGCGGCCTTGATCCCCACCGCCGCCAGGTGGCCGGACATGTCGAGATAGGGCTGGCCGGCCAGATGCGCGGCCAGGTCGGCCTGGCTTTCCCATTCCTCGAACACATGCACGCGGCCCGGCCGGCTCAGGTCGGCGGTCCAGGCGTAGCGGACGCAACCGGGCTCGGCCAAGGCCGCCTCGATCAGCGGCAGCGCGTCCGCCAAAGCGCCGTCGCGGGCCTCCGGCGCCAGATCGATCTCTCCGGAAATCAGAATCCTCATCCGCCGCTCCCCGCCGCGTCGTCGTGCAGAACGGTGTAAGCGCGGCTGGTGAACAGCCAGACGCCGTCCTGTTTGGCCAGGGTGTCGTCATAGGCGCCGATGATGCGGCGGACCCCGCCGGCGTGATCGATCAGGATCTCCTGGGTGTAGACCCTGGCCGTCGCCGCCTCCCCGGTCACCAGGATCACCCCGGGAACGGAGAAGAAGGCCGCCTGGGCGAACGTCCCCATCGCCTGCTCCCAAGCGGCCTTGATCTGCGTTTTCCCCGCGACGTCGATCCCGGGCAGGCGCCAGACGCCATCCTCCACCCAGTTGGCGATCCAGGCCTCCGGGTCGTGGCGGAAGACGGCGCCGCCATAGGCTTCGATGCGTTCGCGGATCGCCAGGCGGTCTTCGGCGGCTCCCTCGAACATCAGGCCGGCCCCGTGGCCGGGGTGACGGTCAGGGTATTGTCGACCACCAGCTTCTGGCCGTTGACGAAGCGGGATTCGTCGGACGCCAGGTAGAGTACGGCGTAGGCGATATCTTCGGCGGTGCCCAGCCGGGTCCCCGGCGCGTCGGCCGTCGGGGTCATGCCGGCGGCGGCGAGCTTGGCGCCCATGCTCGCGACCATGGGGGTGTCCATGCCGGCCGGATGGATCGAATTGCAGCGGATCGGCAGCCGGCTCTGGGTGCAGTGCACGGCCACCGCTCGCGTCAGCGCCTCGACCGCGCCCTTGGCGGCGCAATAGGCGGTGACCGCCGGGTGGCCGTCGATCGAGGCCACCGAGGCCATGTTGATGATCGAGCCGCCGCCCGAGGCCCGCATGGCCGGCACGGCGTGCTTGCACCCGAAGAAAGTCCCGTCGGCGCTGACCGCCATAACGAATCGCCAGTCTTCGGCCGAGGTGTTCTCGATGTTGCCGGCCTCCACCACGCCGGCGTTGTTGACCAGGATGTCGAGGCGGCCCTCGCGGCTCATGACATCGGCGATCAGCGCGCGCCATCCGTCCTCGTCGCGCACATCCTGGCGCGCGAACCGCGCCGCCGCGCCGATCTCCTGAGCCACCCGCGCGCCGCCGGCCTCGTCGATATCGGTGAGGATCACCCGCGCGCCCTCGCGGGCCATCAGGCGCGCGTCCGCCTCGCCCAGGCCCTTGGCGGCCCCGGTGACGATCGCGACCTTGCCGTCCAGCCGGCCCATGATCCTCAAGATTCCCGGGTCTTCACGGCGAGCCCCTCGGTGAAATGAGCGTAGGAGATGTCCGCCGCGCCGCGCGCGCCGAAGCTCCAGGCACCGGGCGCGGCGCGGTTCAAGCTGTCGGTGGAGGGCGCCTGCGCGTTCCAGTCATAGACGGCCTGGCGGTGGGCGATGCGCCACTCGCCGGCGCGGCGCTCGAAGCGGTCGAGATAGCGGCCGGCGGTCACCATATGAACATCCGGCCCGACGTCCCGGGGCAGGGCATGGTGGGCGTTGAAATAGCTCTCGCCGCGGGCGGTGTCGCCCTCGACCTCGACCAGCACATTGCAGATGCAGTGCTGGGTGCGCCGCATCCCGGCCAGCACCGGCATCACCCAGTCGGCGAAGTCTGAGGCGGTTCCATGGAACACGCCATGGTCGTCGGTGGCGTCGGGATGGAACAGCGATCGCAGCAGCGGCTCGTCGCAACGGTCTATGGCCCTGGCCAGCCGATAGACCAGCTCCACGCAGGCCTGCTTGTCCGACAGCTCTCGCCATGGCTCGTGCGCCATCGTTCCGCTCCCGAGCCGCGCCCGGCGCGGTTCCAATGGAAAGGATCACGCACGCCGGTATCAGACGCAAGAGATTTTAATCGGTGGGGATTAATTTTTGCGATCTTGGCCCGCCTCGACGGCTCGACCGGCCTTGACGCGGATGCGCGGCTTGACCATTTCCGGCTCGCGATCGAGGCTGGGAATGCGCCACAGGGTGTGCAGGGCTATGCGCAGGGCGGCGATCACCTCGGCCACCCGCGCCTCGCGCTGATCGGGATAGACCTGAACGAAGAGCCAGTCGTTGACCAGGGCGGTGAGGTCCCTGGCGGCGCGGAACTGAGGCGTGTCGGCCAAGGCGGCGTTGCCGAACAGGATGGCGGTGAAGCGCTTGGCCTGATCCTCCACCGCGCGGGCCCCTTCCTCGAGGACGGGACGCAGGACGGGCATGGTTCGCGCGGCGGTGAGCAGTTCCAGGTGGGCCACCCGATAGCGGTCGCTGCTGGGATTGGCCACCAGATCGATGGCGAACTCGATCAGGTCGCGCCCCGCCGGCGGGTTCATCGCCTGGGCTTCGTATATCTCCCAGTTGCGCCGCGCCACATGGCGGGTCACGGCGATGAGGATCTCCTCGGCGGTCATGAAATAATATTGCAGGCAGCCGCGGGTCACGCCGGCCAGTTCGGCCACCCGGGCCAAGTTGGCCCCCCGGATGCCATGGAGGTTCATCGAGTCGACGGCCGCTTCGAGGATGAGCAGGCGCGTCTGCTCGCTCTTGGGCGTCACCCGGCGCGATCGGGCGCTTCGCGGATTGGGCGGCGACGGGCCTTCCTTGCGCGGCGGCGGAACGAGTTTGAGCTTCACCACGAAGCGGCTCCTGTCACGTGAACATTCATTTTCAGCGCTATTGCTTTTTTTGTCCAGGTCCCGCCAATATCGGCGCGAGGCAGATCGCGCCGGAAATCACGCCAAGCCTCGGAGGAAGCCATGTCCCAGATCCTCGAGGATTCCCCATCCGCCCGCTATGGCCTCGCCGATATCTCCCAGACCGCCGATCCGATCCTGAGCGATCGGCCGATCACGCCCGACCGCTATTGGTCCAAGGATTTCGCGGCCAAGGAGTGGGACAAGGTCTGGACGAAGACCTGGCAGATCGCCGGCGTGGCGCGCCAGCTGGCCAAGACCGGCGACTTCATCACCACGACCCTCGGGGCGGAGGTGATCCTCTGCGTCCGCGGCGACGACGGCCAGACCCGGGCCTTCTACAACGTATGCCAGCATCGGGGCATGTTGCTGATGGCGGCCGAGCAGGGCAACGCCCGGCGGCTGGTCTGCCCTTATCACGGCTGGGCCTACAACCTGCGCGGCGAGTTGCGCGCCGTTCCGGACGAGCCCGATTTCCTGAACGTAAGCCCCTGTGGCAAGGCCAATCTCGTCGAGATCCCCTGCGAGGTCTGGGCCGGCTTCGTCTGGTACAACATGGACCCGGACTGCCCGTCCCTGCGCTCCTACATGCAGCCGATCGCCGACCAGATCGACACCTATCCGATGAACGACATGGTCCGCACCCACTGGGTGACCCTGGAGGGCGATTTCAACTGGAAGCTGATCCAGGACAATTTCAACGAGTCCTATCATGTGCCCTTCGTCCATCCCCAGACCAAGTACGTGATGGAATACGCCTACGAACACAGCCAGTTCGACCTCTATCCCAGCGGCCATTGCCGGATGCTGATGCCAGGGGCGGGGCCCAGCAGGAATCTTCAAGGCGGCGAGGACGAAACCCTGCGCTTCCTGGCCGAGGAAATGAAGTTCTGGGGCCTGGATCCCGAGGAATTCCGGGGCGGGAACACCGGTGCGATCCGCCTCGCCCTGCAGAAGCAGAAGCGACGTCTCGGGCGGGAAAAGGGCTTCGATTTTTCCACCTATCACGACGCCCAGCTCACCGATCACTGGCATTTCACGATCTTCCCCAACCTGTCGTTCAGCCTCAAGCCCGACGGCAACATCTGGCTGCGCGCCCGGCCCCACGAGTCCGATCCGGAGAAATGCTATTTCGACATGTGGTACATGACGCTCTTCCCCCAAGGTCAGACTCAGTACTTCTCCCAGAGCATGGCCGAATGGGTCGACGTTTCCGTCCCCGCGTCTCACCAGCAGGGCAAGCTCGGCGAGATATCCATGGGTCCCGGCATCGATCAGGATCTCTTCATCTGGTACGGCCAGCAGAAAGGCCTTCACTCGCGCGGCTATAAGCGCGACTGGCTCGCCCACCAGGAACGCCGGGTGCGGTTCTTCCACGAGAATCTGGCGCGCTGGATCGAGGGCTGACACCGCGGCGATCCAGGATGCATCGAGCGCGCCCTCCGCTCCTATCCACGCTCCAGGTCAAGAGAAACAATCAGGCTTGTTGGTTTTGTTTCCCGGTGCTAGCGTGGGGGCAATGAGCCGGCTTGGCGGCAGCCAGCTAAGTGGAGGAACCGGACATGGCCCATGACGGCGAGCGTATGGACGCCCCCGGCGCGGCGCGCTGCCCCGGCGTGGGCTGGGACGAACTGATGGCGGCCGACACCCTGGCGCCGCCAGCATTTCTCAAGGTCGAGTCTTACGAATATATGGGCTCCGCGCCCCTGGCGACCGAACGCTACACCAGCCCCGACTTCTTCCAGCGCGAGCTCGCGGCCATGTGGCCCAACGTCTGGCAGTTCGCCGCGCGCGAGGAGGAGTTGCCAGATCCGGGCGATGTGGTCGGCTACGAGAACGCTGGCTGTTCCTATCTGGTGGCGCGCCAGGCCGACGGCTCGGTCAAGGCCATGCACAATGTCTGCCTGCACCGCGGCCGCAAGCTTCGCCTGGAGAGCGGCTGGTCCAAGGACTTCAAGTGCCCCTACCACGGCTTCACCTGGCACACGGACGGTTCGCTCAAGGAGATCCCCTGCCGCTGGGATTTCGGCCATCTGGTCGACGCCGACATGCATTTGCCGGAGGCGCAGGTCGGGCGCTGGGGCGGCTACATCT
>Ga0182024_10014412_pt1 | contig 15283 bp, 4 predicted proteins | sample P32metaG_FD_120480 | JGI IMG/M metagenome (GOLD analysis project Ga0182024, IMG submission 120480) | Permafrost microbial communities from Stordalen Mire, Sweden - P3-2 metaG (Illumina Assembly) | ecosystem: Environmental > Terrestrial > Soil > Wetlands > Permafrost | place: Sweden: Stordalen... | reverse complement strand
GGCTCAAGCCCGGCGTCACCATGAAACAGGCGCAGAGCGAGATGGATGCCATCGAAGGGCAGCTTGCCAAGCAGTTTCCCGCCCGCGAGACGGACCACGGAAAACCGTGGACCGTGCGTTTGCAAACCTTCCGCGATGGGATATTCGGATTCATCGGGCGGCCGCTGCTGCTGTTGCAGGGCGCGGTGGCGTTCGTGCTGTTGATCGCCTGCGCGAATGTGGCGGCGCTGTTGATGGCGCGTGCGTCGTCGCGGCAGACGGAGGTTGCGATCCGCGCGGCGCTGGGCGCGGGCCGCGGCCGCATCTTCCGCCAGTTCCTGACGGAGAGCCTGTTGCTCTCGATCTTCAGCGGGGTGCTGGGAGTCTGGCTCGCGTGGGGCATTGTGCGCGCGCTGGTGGCGATGGCTCCCACGTGGCTGCCCATGCTGCACGCCATCCGCATGGATGGGCGGGTGCTCCTCTTCAGCGCCGCCATTTCGCTGTTCACCGGTTTGATTTTCGGAGTAATTCCAGCGGCTCAGGGATCGAAGGCGGCGTTCGTCGAAACGCTCAAGGCGGCGACCCGCGGAGGGACCGTAGGCGGGGCGCGCCATCGCGTGCGCGCGGCGCTGGTGGCGGGGCAGCTCGCGCTGGCGCTGATGCTGTTGATCGGATCGGGACTGCTGATTCGCAGCTTCCTTCAATTGCAGGGCGCCAACCTGGGCTGCGACCCGCACGGTCTGCTGACGTTCCGTTACCGCTTCCCCGAAAAGCAGTTTGGCAAGCCGGTCGGCGCCTATCACGGTCTGCCGCTCTGGGAGCTAAGCGAATTGCCGCCCGCGGCGATCACGCGCGTGTTCGAGCGCCTGCAAACCGTGCCGGGCTTACGCTCCGTAGCCGGCGCCGTGTATCCGCCGCTTTCCGGCAGCAATCCGATGCCGTTCACTATCCTGGGCCGCGACGTGGCCAACGCCGATGAGCTCACGGCCGACTTCTATCCGGTGACGCCTAATTTTTTCAACACCATGAAAATCAGCTTGCTGCACGGCCGCGATTTCACCGATCGCGATACGGTTCATGCGCCGTGGGTGGCGATAGTCAACGAGACCATGGCGCGGCGGTTCTTCCCGAACGAGAACCCCATCGGCAAACGGATTCGCGTGGATTTGTCGGAGGAAGATCAGCTTCGCGAGATCGTTGCGGTGGCGCACGATATTCCCGCCAGCCATCCGCAAACGAAACAGGACCCCGCGATCTTCATTCCGTTCGTGCAGGCGGCGGCGCACAGCATCGGGCCGTACACCGGTCTGCATCTGCAAATGACGTTCCTGATGCGAACGGCCGGCGATCCGATGAGCGCGCTGCCCGCGGTGCGCCGGGCGGTTGAGGAGGTGGATCGGAACCAGCCGCTGATCGACCCGCGAACCGAGGACTCATATCTGGCCGATCAGGCGCAGTATCCGCGCTATTACTCGATGCTGCTGGGATTGTTTGCCGCGGTCGCAACGGGGCTGGCCGCAGTGGGGATCTATGGCGTGATGGCGTACACAGTGGAGCAGCGCACGCGAGAGATCGGGATCCGGATGGCGCTGGGGGCGGGGGGGTGGGACGTATTAAAGCTGATCTTCCGCCAGGCGCTGGTGGCGATCGCGGGCGGGGCGGCGGTAGGGATTGCGGGCGCCCTGGCTTTGACGCGATTCATTTCGTCGGAGATTTGGGAAGTGAAGACTACTGATCCGGGGACGTTCGCGGGGCTGACTGCACTGCTGATGGCGATCGCGATTATAGCTTGTGTGGCGCCGACGCGGCGGGCGGTGCGGGTGGATCCGACGAACGCTTTGCGGCATGAGTAGCTGGGGGGGCAAGGGCTTCGCCCTTGATATCCCTGCGGGATATGGGAGACAGGAGTCAGGAGTCAAAAGCCGGAATGTGCACGCCCAACCGCTGCCGTGCTTACGATTGATTTGTTCGCTGTGACCGATAAAAAGTTCCTATCGGATAGGCTCTTGACTTATATGGCGGTACACCCGATAATCCTCGTACTGGCTATCATGGGCCGTAGGGGTTCGCTTCCACGTTCAACTTGTCGATGCGAATTCGTGTGCCGCCACGGCTGCGGTTAAATCGATAACGCCGGCGAGCCTGTCTCTCGCATTCCCAGCGTCTAAATCCAAGCTTGAATCCGGGAGGTGTGTATGAAGACTCCACGCCGTTCGTCCCTTACGTTTTCGCTGCTGATCGGCCTATTCGGTGCGTCCCCCATTGGTTTTTGTCAATCCGCGGCCTCATTGCGCGGCATCGTCACCGACCCGCAAAATGCCGCCGTTTCGGAAGCGGCTGTGAAACTGACCAACACTCAAACGGGTCTGGTGCGCCAGGCTCTCACCAACACCAGCGGCGAGTATCAGTTCTTACAGCTTCCTCCGGGCGCCTACACTCTGGGGGTCGAAAAGCCCGGCTTCGCGGCCCTGAGCCGCTCGGATGTCAACCTGCTGGTCAACACTCCCACCACTCTCGATCTGCGCATGGAACTGGGCAGGACATCGGAATCCGTCAGCGTTTCCGCGGAGGCCTCGACGATCAACACTGTAGATGCGTCCGTGGGCAACGCGTTCTCCGAGCAGCAGGTTCGTGCGCTGCCACTGCAAACCAGGAATGTGGTTGAGTTGCTGAGTCTGCAACCCGGCGTCACTACCGAAGGCGAGGTGCTGGGCGCGCGTCGCGATCAGAACAACATCACTCTCGATGGCGTGGATGTAAACGACAACCAGAATGCCGGCCTGGTAGCTCAGAATACAACTACCGGGAACACTTACCAGGGCGTGAACGGAAATGGAACAAACATCAACGCGGGCTTTAACGCCGTACTGGCGATACCTGAGGATAGCGTCCAGGAATTCCGCGTGACCGTGAGCGGCCAGGGCGCGGATCAAGGCCGCTCGTCCGGCGGCCAGGTGGTTCTGATCACCAAGAGCGGGACCAATCAGCTTCACGGTTCGTTGTATGAGTACAACCGGAATACGGCCACATCCGCCAACACATGGTTCAACAATCAGGCCGGCGTACCCGTGCAACAGTTGGTCCGGAATCAGTTTGGCGCTTCGATCGGCGGACCTATCAAGAAGGATCGCCTCTTTTACTTCGCCAACTGGGAACAGCGTAGGGATTCGAGCAGCGTGGCCCAGGTGCAGGCCGTTCCCGCGGAATCCCTCAAGCAAGGTTTCCTTAACGTTCAATTGGCGGATGGAAGCGTCCAGACCATCGGGCCGTCTCAACTTAAACAAATCGATCCACTGGGCATCGGGTTGAACGCCGGCTACCAGAAAATCTTGAATCAATATCCGGTCGGCAACGATCCCGGCTACGGCCAGGATGGAGGCCTCAATTTCAGCGGCTTCCGTTTCAACGCGCCGGATCACCTGAACAACGCGGCGTTTGTGGTGAAAATGGATTACAGGCTGGACGACGCTGGAAAGCACATGCTGAGCGTCCGCGGCACGCTTCAGGACAACACTCAGGATCAGATCCTGGCCCAGTTTCCCGGACAGCCGCCGGCGTCCACTTTGCGGGATAACAGCAAGGGCCTTTCGGCGCATTACACCGCGATCCTGAAGCCGTCGCTGATCAATTCACTCACCTACGGCCTCACGCGCATGGGGCAGGAGTTCTCAGGCGTCGGCGGAACCGGTTTTCAATTCGAACCGACGGCGCTGGCGCCTCTACAGAATTATGGCGCGCGGCCGAAAGGGCGGACTAACCCCCTCCACAATTTCCTGGACGATGTGACGTGGACCAAGGGGAAGCACACCATCACAACCGGCTTGAACTTCCGGTTCAGCCGAAACAGTCTCTCGTCTTTTACGAGCGCCTACCCGCTGTATGCCTACGGCGCCACTGAATTGATCGGTCTGGGCGAGGACATCGATAACTCGGTTTCGGCTTATCTTGGCAACGCCACATTGGCGAACCCCACCGCGGTGACTAATGCCTCCGCCATGCTGCTGGGCATATTGAACGACGTGTTTGTGACTTATCAATACAACAAGAACGGGCAGGTTTTGCCGCAAGGAACCGCGCAGCAGAGAACGTTCGTCGCGAATTCTTACGCCGGATACGTGGCAGACGCCTGGAAGATCAATCGGAGTCTCACTGTCAACCTGGGTGTGCGCTATGAGAATTTCCGCCCGCTGTATGAAGCGAACGGTCTTCAGGTTGATACTACGATTCCCCTCAACCAGTTCTTCGCTCAACGCAACGGGGAGCAGTCGCTAGGCATTCCCGCCAACCAGATGTCCGATTTCACGCTCAGCTACGCGCTGAATGGTCCCGTGAATGGCAAGCCGAGCTGGTGGAGCCCCAACAACATGAATTTCGCTCCACGCTTCGGCCTTGCTTTTTCGCCCGCGGACAATCGCGGGTTGCTCGGAAAGCTGTTGGGGAAGAGCGGGGCCATCCGCGCCGGCGGCGCCATCGCCTACGATCAGTTCGGAAACGACCTGGTTACGCAATTCGATCAGTTCGGCTCGCTCGGTTTGACGGACCCCACGAACTTCCCGGATTCTTACAGCTTCACCACATCGCCGCGTTTTACCGGAACATTTCCGGCGCTGCCGCCTCCCGCCGCGGGCGGTTTTCCCTACACGCCGCCACCCATCGCCGCGATCACCGGAACATTTCTGGGCATTTCGCCCGATCTGAAAACTCCTTACTCCATCATGCTGAACGCGAGCTTCGCGCGCGAGCTGCCCGGCAAAGCGACCCTGGAAGTGGGGTACATGGGCCGGCTCTCGCGGCGTCTGCTGATGGAGGGCGACGTCTACACGCCACTTGAAAATTACAAGGATCCGGGGTCGGGGATCACCTGGCAGCAAAACGCGCAAACGGTGTACAACCTCGCCAATTCGCTGTCCAAAGCAGCCGGCGTGCCGTATAACAACGCGGCTGCGATGGTGGCGCAGCAGGTGATGAATAATCCGGGCCTGGTTCCCAATCTGCCGTTCGTCAACAATGTGTGGCCCGGCTACAAGAACGCATACTTTCCGGGAAGCGCCTCCGCGAATTACTTCTACAGCGTGTACGGCGTTTTCGGAAGCAGTTTCCTCGATAGCCTTCACGCAGCGGACCGCATCTCGGGCGAATATATTCCGGGCAAGTGCCTGAGCGCGCCGGGATGCTACACCTTTTTCGCCCAGCAGGGCAGCACGAATCCGATGTGGATGAATGCGGGGGAAGCGGACTTCCACGGGCTCACGGTAAGCGTGCGGCGCCGGTTCTCCAATGGACTCCAGTTCGATTTCAATTACACCTTGGCGCATTCGATCGACAACGGTTCGGCGGCCGAATCGGGCGCCGGAGAGCAGGGCGCCGCAATTCAGGATATTTACAATCTGAGCGCGTTCCGCGGCTCTTCGGACTTCGATATCCGGAACAACTTCAACGCGAATTTCATGTATGCGCTGCCGGTGGGCAAAGGCAAGCCGCTCCTGAAGACGGCGCCCGGCTGGCTCGATCAGATGGTGGGCGGATGGCAAATCTCCAGCATCTGGCGGTATAGCACGCCGCTCCCGAGCGCGGTGCAAGGCGACCTCGCTTACAACACCAACTACTGGCTGAGCTCCCTGGCGGTTGTGAACACTCCCACCAGTTCCGGGGGCGTCCACATCGACCAGAATGGCATCCCGAGCATCTTCAGCAACACCAGCATCTCGAACAATTTCCAGGACCAGCCGCCGGAGGGAGCGGGTACCCGCGCCGCGGTCCGGCTGGCGCCGATTTTTAATGTCGATATGTCTCTCTCAAAGTCCTTCAAGTTGCCTAAGGAAGGCCAGAGACTGGTATTCAGGGCGGAGGCGTTCAATGCCTTCAACCATCCCAACTTTACCAATCCGAGTTTGAGCCTGGAGTCTCCGCAGACCTTCGGAGAATTTCAAGGGACCATGCCGCCACGCTCCATGCAGTTCGCGCTACGGTTCGAATTCTAAGCCTTGGCCGACGGACGAACGGAGGGAACCGGTCGCGGCGCGGATTTCATTCGACCGATACCGCGCGAATGAAAGTGGCAAAGGAGCGCGATGCGCGGACCTACGGCGCCAGGACCGAGCGATTGATCCAGATGATGTTATCCCAGCTTAGTAACTTCTCCGTACCGTCGAACAATTTGGCGTAACTGCCACCCGATGCTTTAAAGGAGAACGCCTTCACGCGATCGGCGGGGTTCGTAGTCGCGTTGCGCAGGATATCGAGCACCTGTTCCTGCCGGGATATCTGGAAGAAGCCCGGCGTCTTCGCCGAGTAGAATTTCACATCCGACGGATTGGCCTTGTTACCCACGCCACGCTCGTATTTTATGTGCAATTCGAGATGTTCGCCGGTGGCTGCGCCGAACACCCAGTCCTGCGAATCGAGGATCGGCCCCGAGCCGCTCGAAGTCGAACGCTGCATCGAATGTGTGGTGGCGGCCAGATAGACGCCGAACGGCCCCGGTGCATCGTTCGAGTCTTCAGTCAAACCGCCAATAACAAGCTGCGCGCTGGCGCCGGTCGCGTCCTTTACCGGAGCGACCAGATAAACCAGACGGTTCGACCCCTTTCCGACAGGCTTTCCGTCAGGGCCGTTGATCGTCAGACGATCGATGAACACCGCGCGCAAATTGCAATCCTTCGCCGGGCCTTGCGCAGCCACGCTGGACGTCCACTTATCGGGCAGGAACACCGCCAGCGCCGCATCGGGAACATGGAGATCCAATTGGAAACGCGTCTCCGAGCTGTATTTCACCAGCGTCTGCGCGCTTGCAAACCGCCCGGCAGCCGCTATCAAAACCACCGCGACCAACGCACGAACCGCCGATCGAGTTAAAACCATTGTCATCATGCCTCCTTTGCCGCCGCTCGGCGCCGAACACACGAGCCAGGAACTTTCCTTCTTAACTCTACGCTCAAAACGACCGTTAGTGCAGGCGTTGTGGGCCGGCGAGATGTCGCAAGCCCCGGCGTTAAGTTCGCGCAAGGCAGTTGAGCATGGCCGGGCGGCGGAACGTTGCCGCGAGACGCGAGGTGCGCGCGCACCGAGGCCGCAAAATGCCGTAAAGCTTGCATAGTAGATTATGAAGATGGAAGATCTTGTGCTGGCCGGTACACATGTTCGACTTGAACCGCTGGAACACCGGCACGCCGACGGCTTGGTTGCGGCTGCGGGAAGCGACCCCTCACTCTATCAATGGAGTCCGGTTCCGAAGGACAAGAGTGAGGCCGCCAGCTACATCGAGACCGCTCTGTCCTGGAAGCAGGCTGGCACGGCAGTGCCGTTCGCAATTGTGCGCCCGAGTGATGGCGTTGCCTTAGGCTCCACAAGGTATTTTAACCTGGAACGATGGCCGTGGCCGCAGGGCCACCCGTCGCACGGCCGCAGCTTCCCCGACGCCTGCGAGATCGGCTACACGTGGCTGGCCCGCCCGGCAATTCGGACTGCGGTCAATACCGAAGCCAAGATGCTCATGTTGACCCATGCCTTCGAAGCGTGGCTTGCGCTTCGCGTCTGCCTTCACACCGACATTCGAAATGAGCGTTCCCGCGCGGCGATCGAAGGCATCGGCGGGAAGTTTGAGGGGATTCTCCGAGCTCATCGGATGGCCGCGGACTTCATCCCTCGCGATTCGGCGCGCTATTCGATTCTTGCCCCGGAGTGGCCTGCCGTAAAGCTACGGCTGCGTCAACGCATTGAACGTGAGTGACTGGTAGCGCGCCCGGGCAGCGGTTTTCGGGGGGCTATGACCGTACCATTGCGCGATTTTGAGTTTCCCGGTAAGTCATGCCAGGTGCGCGACTCAGGGCCGAATTAGAATTAGCCGCTGGCATTTCTGAAATACCGCCTCAGCCATAAGCTATTTCCAGTTTCCGATCAGAATGAACGGCGCCCAGTAGAATGGATGCGACCAGCCTTTAGCCCCGCTGGCCGGCGCCTGAGTCTGTCCGGGAAGCGCGACTCCCGTGTCTGGCTGACCCGCGCCGGCTGCAGCCAATTGGGCGGATAGCATCCCTTCCTGGGCAAGACGCAGCGCCTCGCCCTTGGGCATCCCGGTGCGCTGCCGCACCTGGTACATTTCTTGCATTAGCATGGCCGTGGAAGAGTCGTTCACGCTCCACAGTGTGGCAATTACTCCTTTGGCGCCCAGGCGCTGGGCAATGGCGCCGAAACTGTCCACCTCGCGCCCGTCTTCATTGCGGTTCATGAACGCCGTGTTACACGCCGAGAGAGTCAGTAACTGCACCCCGGCGAACAACCGGTTTTGGGACTCGATCTCCGCCAGACTCATGGGACCGTCGCCCAGTAGCAGTTGGGAGTTGGCGGCCACGCCCGGCCGCGAATCGAAGTAAGTCGCGATGTGTACCACGGTGTTCGGTTTGCGCCGCAGGTCGTTTTCAAAATTGGATTTGGAAAAGTCGGCGTTCAGGCGGATAGTGCCCGGCAGCGCGCCGGCGCCGTCCGTCCCATCGCGAAAGATGGCTTTCAGCTCCGACGGGACCGAAGGCAGCGGTGGGTCGGCGTTGGAAACACCGAAGCCCACGCCTTGCCATTCGCGGGTGGGCGCTTCCGTCAGATTGGGAATGCTGGCCGGGGTAATCAGGGACTGTCGAAACGATTTCACCAGATAGTCCGTGCCATCATGCAGCGCGGCGAGCGGGATGTAGCGCAAGGCGCCGTCGATGGACCACATGATGGTTTTGGCATGCATGGAGTCCAGGTCCTGCCGCAGGCCCTCCGGGAATACGATGCGGTAGAGTTCCCGCGCAAGAGGCAACGGGTCGGACTTTGGGTCCTGTAGTTTTTGCCGGAAATCGAAAACCTTCCTGTTGAGGTCGGTCTCTTTGATGGCGCTTGTGTACGCCTTTCGCGCGCCGCTGGTCAGCAGCATGGCGACGTACTTATCGGGAGTCACCAGGGTATAAATCGCCACTACGTCGGGCCCAAGTTTCTGCAGGGAATCCTGCAGGCCTTGGTCCTCTTTGAAATCGCCGGCGGGCGCAGACCGGGCCGAATCCAGGGCGAATGCCTTCTGCTGTTCGTCGAAGAACCTTAGCAGCACGGTGTTGGCGGCAGCCAGATCGGCGTCCAATCGCTTATGTTCGCCTAACTCGGCAGGCGTCAGTTCGGAACCAGGGATCTTCTGGGCCGCCAGAGCGGCCTCGCGCTGTCCTATCTCTACCACCTGGTTTGCGATTTGATTGTAGCGGGTAAGTGCTTCCGCCTCTCGACCACGCAACTCGATGGAACCGGGCTGATCTGCGACGGAATCACGCCGGATAAAATCGCTGGCTTCCTTGTCCTTGAGTAAGTTCAGCGTTTCCTCGGCCTCGCCGAAGCGCTGGCGCTCCACCAAAAGGCCGGCGAGATTACGATAGTAGGATTCCACTGGTTTGTCGTAACTCCGACGGAGAGCGTCCTCAAGGCCGCGGTTATCCCCGCGGAGGCCCTGAATGGCATTGACGGCCTGTTTGCCAAAGAAGACCGCAAGGTCCGGCTGCGACTGTTTGAATAAATCCTGAAGTCTGCCAAAAGTCTTAGCTTCATTTGCGCGGTCGGCCACAGCCCGGTCGATCAACAGGGCCTGGAGGTAAAGTGTCAGTGCTTTCTGTCTCTCCCCCTGACCCGCGTACAGATCTGCGATTTGGGTCACAGTCATGGCCTCGTCTTTACGGTTACCCGTTGCGCGCTGGATGGGCAGGGCCTGATTGTAGTACTTTAGCCCGGTTTTCGTATCACCCTGGGCTGAACTGACAAATCCGATCGTGCTCAGGGTCATCGCTTCGTTCCTGCGGTCGCCCACGGCGCGTTGGATCGTCAATGCCCGGTTGAAGGATTCCAGCGCTTCCCGTATGTCGCTGTCACCGGGTAACTCTTGAGTAGAAACGACAGTCTGGCGGAGATGAATGAGGCCCGTCAGGTTCAGGGTCATAGCTTCGGCTCGCCGATCGCCCAGCAGGCGTTCGAGTCGAAGCGCTTCATTGCAAGACTCGATGGCTTTTTGGCTGTCGCCCGTCATCGCGTATGCAGTCGCGGCATAGGTTAGCGTCAAACCTTCGCGCCGGCGATCTCCAAGGACGCGAAAGACAGGCAAGGCCTCATTGAAAGACTCCAGCGCCTTTTGCTTCTCATCCACGCTCCAGTAAGCAAGTCCGATCATGTCCCTCGTATCCGCCTCGCCGGCGCGGTTGCCCAAAGCCCAGTAGACAAGCAGAGCCTGCCGGTAGAACTCCAGCGCGTGCTGGTGCTCGCCCTCGTCCGAGTAACCCTTAGCCAGGAGTGACAAAGTATCGGCTTCTCTCACGCGGTCACCTATGGCGCGGTGGATCGTCAGAGCCTGGTTGAACCACTCCAGCGCCTTCCCCTTGTCGCCCAGTCCGGAGTAGACGAGGCCAATGCGGTTCAACGTCTGCGCCTCACCGGAGCGGTCGCCAACGGCGCGCTGGATGGGCATGGCCTGGTTGAAAAACTCCAGCGCCTTGTGACTCTCGCCCAAGTCGGAGTAGGCAAGGGCAATATCGTCCAATGTCTCTGCCTCGCCGGAGCGGTCGCCAAGCGCGCGCTGAATGGGCAGGGCCTGGTTGTAGAACTCCAACGCCTTCCGCTTTTCGCCCAGGATACCGCTCGCGTTACCGAGACTGACCAGAGCCAGCGCCTCTCCGGCGCGGTCGGCCGCGGCGCGGAAGATGGACAGTGCCTGGCTATAAACATCGAGGGCTTTCTGCTTTTCGCCCACGTCGGAGTAGCTGAGTCCGATGTTGATCAGTGCGTTGGCTTCGCCGGTGCGGTTGCCCACGGCGCGGTAGATGGACAGGGACTGATTATAGAACTCCAGCGCCTTCTGCTTATCGCCCAGACCGGTGTAGACTAAGCCCGCCCTGAAAAGCGTCAGAGCTTCGCCGGTGGAGTTGTGCGCGGTGCGATAGCCCGGCAAAGCCTGGTTGTATGACTCCAGCGCCTTCTGCTTATCGCCCAGATCCGAGTAGACGCCGCCGATATTGAAAAGAGCGTCGGCCTCGTCCCCACGCTGGTCCAAGGACCGATAGGCTGTCAGCGCCTGATTGAAAGACTCCAGCGCCTTCTGCCTGTCGCCCAGATCGCGGTAGACGCCGCCGAGGTTAAGAAGCAGGTTAGCTTCGCGGCCACGGTCGCCTAAGTTGCGATATATCGGCAGGGCCTGATTGTATAACTCCAATGCCTTCGCCTTATCGCCCAGTTCGGAATGAATTACACCGCTGTTGCCCAGCACCCGGGCTTCGCCGTCATGGTCGCCCAAGGCGCGGTAAACCGGTAGAGCCTGGCCGTAAAACTCCAATGCCTTCTGCTTCTCCCCAAGCTCTGCTGAGCCGAGCGCCAGAAGAGTCAGCGCTTTGGCTTCGCCCGCATGGTCGGCCAGGGCGCGGTAGATGGGCAGCGTCTGACGGTAAGATTCCATGGCATTGGTTTTCTCGCCCAGATCGGAGTAAGTGACGGCGATATCGCGCAGTGTCAGTGCCTCGCTCGCACGATCGCCCAAGGCGCGGTAGATAGGCAGCGCCTGACGGTAAAACTCCATGGCCCTTCGCTTTTCACCCGCCCCCGAGTACGTCCTGGCGATGTCGTGCAGCGTCCGCGCTTCGCCCGCGCGGTCGCCTAGGGCCTGGTAAATCGGCACAGCCTGGACGTATGACTCCAGCGCCTTCCGCGGTTCCACCAGTTCGGAGTATTCGAAAGCGATGCCGGTCAGCATATTCGCTTCGTGTGCCCGGTCGCTCAGGGCGCGGTAGATCGCTAAGGCTTGGCCGTATGACTCCAGCGCTTCCTGCTTTTCGCCCAGATTCGCGTGGGCAATGCCGATGTTGTAGAGGGCGCCGGCTTCGCCCGCACGGTCGCGCATTGCGCGATAGATGGGCAGGGCCTGACGGAAAAATTCCAGGGCCTTGGGCTTTTCACCCCGATCGTAGTAGATGCCGGCGATGTCGTTCAGTGTCCGAGCTTCGCGCGCACTGTCGCCCAGAGCGTGGTACATCGGGAGGGCCTGACTGTAACACTCCAGCGCTTCCCGCTTTTCGCCCAGATCGTCGTGGGCCATGCCAATGTTGGAGAGCGTGCTGGCTTCGTTCGGACGGTCTCCCGCGGCGCGGTAGATCGGCAGCGCTTGACCATAGAATTCCAGCGCCTGCCGCTTGTTCCCCAACGCCCAGTTGGCATTTCCAATGCCTATGAGGGAGCCGGCCTCAGCCCGGCTATCACCCGCGGCTCGCTCCAGAGCCAGCGCTTGAGTGTAACTCTCGATCGCTTTCTGCTTCTCCCCATTGTCCTCGTAAACAACTCCGATGCTATGAAGGGTGGCCGCCTCGCTCGCATGGTCCGCCAGCAAGCGGAACAGCGCGAGCGCCCGATTGTAGTAGTCTAAGGACTTCTGTATCTCCTTCGACTGGGAGTAAAGAAGACCAAGGTTGAGAAGGGTGTTACCTTCCAGGGCGCGATCGCCGAGTTCCCGATCGATGGGAAGAGCCTGGTTGTAGTCATCGAGCGCCCTCTGCCGGTCACCCGTTTGAGAGTGGACAACCGCCATGTTCCTAAGCGTCATGGCCTCCACGCCACGGTCGCCGGCTGCGCGTGCGATGGTGAGTGCCTGACTGTAATAGTCCAGCGCCTTTTGATTCTCGCCAATGGCGCCGTAAGTAACACCCAGGCCGTTCAAGGTGGTCGCTTCCCCGTCGCGATCGCCTATGCCGCGATACATCGAGAGAGCCCGATTATAGTAACTAAGCGCCTTCTGATTGTCGCCCAGAATGGCGAAAATGAAGCCCGACCTATGCAGCCCGAGTGCTTCCTCATCGGATTGATTGAGCTTTCGCCAGATCTCATTGGCGTTACTGTACTCTTCGACTGCGTGGGTCCGGCTATCCTTGGTCCCCGCTCTGTCGTCGGCGACGGCGCTGCGGAACAGTTCTTCGGCTTGCAATCGAAGGCGATCCTCGCCCGTTGGCAGGCGTTGTTCCAACAGTTCCAGACGATATTTGCCGGTGAGCGGGCGATCGCGCTTGGCGGTCACTCTAATTTCGTACGCCCCGGCATCGGCGGCGATCGCCGACGCAAACTCGGGTCCAAAATCGCGATTTGGGCTGTCCATGGAAACGACTTCGAGCCCTTTTGGATCGAGGATCGAGAGAACTACGTCGATACCCTCTTGCCGGGCGACGGCATGAATGAAATCTCCCGCCTGCAGATGGATGCGGAATGTATCCGCTTCGCCCGGAGCGATTTCGCGCTCGACCGGCTTGTGAAGCGCCAACGGCGCAACATTCCGGATCTGCACTTCCCTGCCCGGACGGGGCACCTGCGCCGCGGCGATGACCTCCAGCAGAAGCCCACAAAGGATCGCAGCCGTTAGAATGGGTCTCATCCGATGCCGCCTCATTTCAAATTCCGGATCAGGACGAACAGCGTTGGCAATAATCCGAAATTTCCATTTTGGACTCCCGGATGCTAGCCAGTATATACCAGTCCCTTCCCGGCCGGCCTTCATGCCAGATGTAGCCGTGTTAGACCAGCCAGGCATGCGCGGGCCGCTCGACTTTTCCGCCGCTCGGGGCGGAATACCACGCGTGGAAACAGGCCTTGCGGCCCATTTAATAGCTGTCGCGAAATCCCCTCGGCTCCAGTGAAAGCCGAGGAAGACCCGGTGGTGGGAAGTCGCTTGTGGAAGCGACCGCGCGAAGCGTCAGCGATATCTGAACGCTGTCCTTAAAGTCGCTCCGAGGGAGCCGCCAGCATTGGTAGTCCGACGTTCTACCTTTTCAAACCCAGCCACACAAGGAGAGCGGCGATCACGACAGTCGAAACAAAGTTTCAGAGCCTCTTTGATTTCATCCTTGCGCAGCGTAGTCGAAATCGTCTCCAAGATCTTACGCTTGCAGGACTTTGGCAATCGAAGTAGATGAGGCGCTGGCAAAGTCTTGAACTTGCACTCGTTGCCTGCAAGTTATCGTTTGTATGGTGCGCCCGGCATGACTCGAACATGCGACCTTCTGGTTCGTAGCCAGACGCTCTATCCAACTGAGCTACGGGCGCGGCGGTAAGACCGGCTCATCCACTTTACCGAACCGCGCACCCATTGTGCAAGCCAGAGAATTGTCCAACGGATGATGAGCCTGGACCGGCATTACGATGGAGAAGGACTTGGTGAACGATGCTTACCAGGTCAGGATCGTCGAGCAAGCGGCGGCGTCGCGCATCGAGTCTCCAGCTTTCCACTGGTGTTAGACGGCCGCGTAATCGCGGGTCCCCAATAGGATTGCACCATTGCCATTCCCGCGAATCTCGAGGACGGGTTGATCCAGACTTACGGCAAGGCGAAAACGTACAAGCGGCCACCCGGGTTTTCCGGTCCGCGAACCTCTCCACCGGCAGCGAAGATGGCCACGTATTGCTTCCCGTTCTTCCCCTGGTAGGTGATGGGCATCGCCTTGGCGGAATCCGCGAGTTTGGTCACCCAAAGCTCCTTACCCGTCTTGGCGTCCAATGCGCGAAAACGCGCGTCGATGGTTGCGCCGATGAACACCAGGCCTCCAGCCGTCGCGATGGGACCGCCGCGATGTTCGGGGGTGCCGGTCTTCGGCACGCCGAGCGCGTCCAGCTCATCGAAAGAACCCAAAGGCTCGCGCCATGCAACGTCACCGGTGTTCACATTGACCGCGATAATCTCGCCCCATGGCGGCTTTTGGCACGGACATTTCTTGGCTCCGTCCCAGAAGCGGCCGTCTGAATTCGTGGGAGCCCCAGCCCCCGCGACCCGCTTGAACGTTAAACCATCCGCGGATGGCGTCATCTTATTCAAGTTACCCATGTCCTGAGACGTGATATAGATATAACCTAACTCGGGATTGAACGCGGGAGTGCTCCAGTTACCACCCCCTACCCAGCCGGGAAAGATCACTCGAAGCTTTGGCCCGTATTGCGCGTAGGGCCCGCCGCCGATTGCGCCGCCTTCCAGCGCCAGCAGTCCTTTGCAGTAAGCCTCATGCTCGGGAGTTACCTTCGCGACTTCGTCCAACTGGAACGTCATCCGGGCCAGCGGGGGCGGCTTGACGGGAAACGGCTGGGTCGGCCAATTCTCATCTCCCGGGTTCGGGTTATCGCTGAGAACCGGGCGCTCCTCCACTTTGTAAATAGGTTCACCGGTCAGACGGTTGAAGATGAATAGTAATCCCTGCTTGGTCCATTGCGCCACAGCCGGAACTGTTTTGCCGCTTCGGGTAACTTCGATCAAGCACGGCGCCGAGGTCAAGTCGTAGTC
>Ga0182024_10014411_pt1 | contig 15285 bp, 16 predicted proteins | sample P32metaG_FD_120480 | JGI IMG/M metagenome (GOLD analysis project Ga0182024, IMG submission 120480) | Permafrost microbial communities from Stordalen Mire, Sweden - P3-2 metaG (Illumina Assembly) | ecosystem: Environmental > Terrestrial > Soil > Wetlands > Permafrost | place: Sweden: Stordalen... | reverse complement strand
GGCTGCGCAGCGTCTTAGGCCAGCGTACCGGCCGTGAGCGGCCGCCCTACGACCCCTATTCGGCACGCGATGCCGTGCGCAGTCCGGCGACCGACAAGGTGGTGACACTGCCGCCGCGTCCCGCCGAAGCATCGCCGCGGCCGGTCGAAGTCTCGCAACCGCCGGCCGAGCGCTGGAAGGACATTGCAGAAACGGGATCGGCCGTCGCAGCGGGCCTCGACGCGATCCTCGCCGCCGATCAAAGTTTCGATGCCAAGCATTTTATCACCGGCGCGCGCGCGGCTTACGAGATGATCGTGACCGCCTTTGCCGCAAGCGACCGCCGTCAATTGCGTAGCCTGCTCTCGCGCGAGGTCTTCGACGGCTTTGATACCGCCATCACCGAGCGCGAAGGCCGCGGCGAGACCGCTGAAACACGTTTTGTTTCGATCGACGGATCCACCATTACCGGCGCCGAACTGCGCAAGGGCACGGCACAAATCACCGTGCGCTTCGTCTCGAAGCTGGTTTCCGCTACGCGTGATAGAGCCGGCGCCGTGATCGACGGCAATGCCGAAAAGGTCACCGACGTCACCGACGTGTGGACCTTTGCGCGCGATATTTCTTCGCGCGATCCGAACTGGAAAGTGGTCGCTACCGAAGCCGGGCAATGAAGCCGATGACGGCCCATTGCCGAGGCTTGCGCCTCTTCATTTTGCTTGCCGCGTTTATCGTTCTTCCAATCGCCGCTCAGAGCGGCGAGCGCGATCCGATTAAATTTACCGACACGCAATATGAACCGATCGAATGGTCCGGTCTCGACGGCTGGGCCACCGACGATCATGCCGCGGCCTTTGCCACTTTCCTTGCGAGCTGCCGTACCCTCAGCGCCAAGCTGCGGCCCGGGCATGAACTGACGGCGATTCCCGCGGCGCTCAAGGATATTTGCGAGCGTGCGCGCGCGGCCATTCCGCTCGATGAGGACGGCGCGCAAAAATTCTTCGAGGAGAATTTCCGGCCGCTGCGCATCAACAAGCTTGGCGATACGGACGGTTTTCTCACCGGTTATTACGAGCCCATCATCGCCGGTTCGCGCGTGCCGACCGGCGAATTTACGACGCCGCTTTACCGCCGGCCGCCCAATCTCGTCGCTTCCGGCCGGCGCAAGCTTGGCGATGCATTCCCGAGCAAGGGCGTATTCGTCGGCCGCCGCGTCGGCCGCCGCAGGATCGTGCCGTATTACGACCGCGGCGAGATCGAAGATGGCGCGCTCGATGGCTGGCACCTGGAAATTTGCTATTTGCACGATCCAGTCGACGTTCTGTTCGCGCAGATCCAGGGCTCGGCGCGGATCAGGCTGGAGGACGGCACCATCCTGCGCGTCAATTACGATTCGCATAATGGCTGGCCCTACATGCCGGTGGGTCGCGTCTTGGTCGACAATAAAATTCTGACCAAGGACCAGGTTTCAATGCAGAGCATCCGCGATTGGATGGAAGCGAATCCCGATCTCGCCAAGGATGTGCGCCGGCAAAACAAGTCTTACGTCTTCTTCCGCATCACCGATCTTGCGACCGAGGACGAAGCGGTCGGCGGCGAGGGCGTGCAACTCGTGCCGGGCCGCTCGATCGCGGTCGACCGCGCGCTGCACGCCTACGGCACGCCGTTTTTCATCCAGGCCGACTTGCCGATCGCAAACGAGAAAGCGGCGACGAAATTCGATCGCCTCGTCGTGGCGCAGGATACCGGCTCGGCCATTGTCGGGCCGGCGCGTGCCGACATTTATTTCGGCGCTGGTGACGAAGCGGCGCGCATCGCCGGCCGCATCAAGAATCCCGGCCAGTTCGTCATGCTGCTGCCGCGCGCGCTCGATCCGGTGGAAGCCGGCCGCGATATGCCGCTGCCGCCGGAGCGGCCGGGAATGTTCAGCTTCAATTTCAACGCCATGGAGGATCCCACCGCGACCGAAGACGTGCCGCTGCCGGAAGCGAAGCCCGCAATTGCACCGGCGCCCACGCCAAAACCGAAAACGCGGCAGAAAAAATGAACCGCCGCCGGCAATTGAGCGATGAAGAAAGGGCGCTATGGTCGGGCATCGCACGTTCGATCAAGCCGCTGCGGGCCTTGAGGCCGGTCGCCAAAGTATCTGACAAGCCCGCTGTTGCCGCCGCCAAAGTCGCGCCCGCGCCGCCCGCTGCCACGCCACGCGTGGCGCCGCCGCTCGCCGCAAAACCACTGCCGCTCACGCCATTCGATCGGCGGCTCAAGCAGCGCGTGGCGCGCGGGCGCGACGCAATCGATGCCCGTATCGATTTGCACGGCATGACGCAGAGCGAGGCGCATGCCGCGCTTTTTCGTTTCCTGCGCCGCGCCCAGGCCGATGGCGCAAGGATCGCGCTGATCGTTACCGGCAAGGGCGCCGGCAGGGGCCCCGATAGCGCGCGCGATGCGGGCGAGCGCGGCATACTGAAAAGGCAAGTGCCGTTATGGCTCGCGCTGCCGGAATTTCGCCCCTTTATCGTCGGCTTTGAGGATGCTCATGTCGGCCACGGCGGCAAGGGCGCGCTTTACGTACGCTTACGGCGGGCTCGCTAGCCAAGCGGTTAACCTTAACAATTAGAAGATCGGACGCGGTGCAAGAAAAGGTCAATTTCGTCTGCGACAACGGCATTCGGATCGCCGAATTCGGAGCAGCCTTATGTCCGAGACCCTCGCCATGCAGACGAAGCCAGCCTCAGCGCGGGGCACCGCAACCGACACGCGCGTCCTCGCCCAAGTCGAGAAGTGGATGGCGGTGATCCGCGAGCTCAAGCAAGAGCACGCGAAGAACTAATCGATCTTGATGTTCGCCGTCTTGATGACGGCGTTCCATTTTTCGGTGTCCGCCTTCAAAAATCTGTGAAGTTCATCCGGCGTCGAGCCCTGCGCTGCGTAGGCCGCGCGTGCGAGCTTGTCTTTGATGTCCGGCTGGACGAGCGCCGTGATAATGTCGGTACTCATTTTGCGTACGATTTCGGGCGGCGTCTTGGCCGGCACGAACACACCCTGCCAGGATTCGACTTCGTAACCGGCGACGCCGGCCTCGGCGATGGTCGGCAATTCCGGCTCCGCCGCGGCTCGTTTCGCGCCGGTCGTCGCCAATGCGCGCACCTGGCCACCTCGCGAATACGTCAGCAATTCGCCGCTGCCGAAATAGCAGTCGATGCGGCCCGGAATGAGGTCGATGAAGGCCGGCGCGGCGCCGCGATAGGGCACGTGCGTCATCTGAATCTTCGCCATCTGCAGAAAAAATTCCTCGGCAAGATGCGGCGCGCTGCCGGTGCCGGGAGAGCCCATCACGAGCTTGCCCTGATGCGCCTTTACGTAAGCGACAAACTCCACGACCGACTTGGCCGGCGAGGAATTCGGCACGAACATGAAAAACGGAAACTTGGCAGTCAGCGAAACCGGCGCGAGATCCGCGACCGGATCGTAGTTGAGCGAGCGGTAGAGGCCGACATTCACCGCGAGCGATGAGGTGCCGTAGAGCACCGTGTAGCCGTCGGGCTCGGCATGGGCGACGTATTCGTTGCCGATATTGGTGCCGCCGCCCGACTTGTTATCGACGACGACTTCATGACCCCACATCTTCGAGAGCTGTTCGGCGAGGATGCGGGCGACCGTGTCGGTCGGTCCTCCCGCGGCCAAGGGTACGATTAGATGCACGGTGCGGTTGGGCCACGCGACCGACGGCGTTTGCGCGAGAGCGGCGCGGCCGTGAAGGTTCGGCGCCACTGCCGTCGCGGCGGATAGGGCAATCAATCGGCGACGCGTGAGCATGGCCAGCCCCGGGCTGATCGACTGGACATTAGCGGCAATTGCCGGGCCACGCCACGCAAGGGCGGCGCGTCACAGTGACCGTTCGGGAGTATCCGCCGCTACAGAATAAACCGGCTGAGGTCCGTGTTCTTGGCGAGATCGCCGACGTGCTTTTGCACATAAGCGGCGTCGATCTTCACCATTTCGCCGGAGCGGTCCGGTGCGCCGAAGGAAATATCGTCGAGCACGCGCTCCATCACGGTTTGCAGCCGCCGCGCGCCGATATTCTCCACGCTCGAATTCACCGCCACCGCCACGTCGGCGACGGCATCGATGGCATCTTCCGAGAATTCCAGCGTCACACCTTCGGTCGCCATCAGCGCGATATATTGCTTGATCAGCGAGGCTTCGGGCTCGGTGAGGATGCGGCGCATATCGTCGCGCGTGAGCGGCTTTAATTCGACGCGGATCGGCAGCCGGCCTTGCAGCTCCGGCAACAGGTCGGACGGTTTTGAAATGTGGAATGCGCCAGAGGCGATAAAGAGAATGTGGTCGGTCTTCACCGAGCCGTGCTTGGTGGCGACCGTGGTGCCCTCGATCAACGGCAACAGATCGCGCTGCACGCCCTCGCGCGACACGTCGGCGCCGACGCGACCTTCACGGACGCAGATCTTGTCGATCTCATCGAGGAACACGATGCCGTTGTTCTCGACCGTCTTGATCGCTTCCTGCGTCAGCTGATCGGTATCGAGCAGCTTGTCGGATTCCTCGTTGATCAGGACGGCGTAGGAATCCTGCACCGTGACACGGCGCGTTTTGGTGCGGCCGCCGCCGAGTTTGCCGAAAATATCGCCGATCGAGATCGCGCCCATCTGCGCGCCGGGCATGCCGGGAACGTCGAACAGCGGCATCCCTGAGCCCGCAGCCTGGACTTCGATCTCGATCTCTTTGTCGTTGAGCTCGCCGGCGCGCAGCTTTTTGCGGAACGTCTCTTTGGTCGACGCGCTGGCATTGGCGCCGACCAGCGCATCGAGTACGCGATCTTCGGCGGCTTTCTGGGCGCGCGCCTGCACGTCCTTACGCTTTCTCTCTCGCGTCTGCGTAATGGCGATCTCGACCAGGTCACGCACGATCTGCTCGACGTCACGGCCGACATAGCCGACCTCGGTGAATTTCGTCGCCTCGACTTTCAGGAAGGGCGCGTTGGCAAGTCGAGCGAGCCGCCGCGAGATTTCGGTCTTGCCGACGCCGGTCGGCCCGATCATCAAAATATTCTTGGGCAGCACTTCTTCGCGCAGCCGGTCGTCGAGTTGCAAGCGGCGCCAGCGATTGCGCAGCGCGATCGCTACAGCGCGCTTGGCGTCGCCCTGCCCGACAATGAAACGGTCGAGTTCGGAAACGATTTCACGGGGCGAGAAGTCGGTCACGCTTTCAACGTTTCCACGGTCACATTGCGATTGGTGTACACGCAGATATCGGCCGCGATGTCGAGCGCACGGCGCACGATTGCCTCGGCGTCGAGCGGCCCGTCGGCGAGCGCGCGTGCGGCGGCGAGCGCGTAATTGCCGCCGGAGCCGATGCCGACGATGCCGGCCTCGGGCTCCAGTACGTCACCGGTGCCGGTGAGCACCAAGGACACGTCCTTGTCGGCGACGATCATCATCGCTTCGAGCCGGCGCAAAAAGCGGTCGGTGCGCCAATCTTTGGCAAGCTCGACGGCGGCGCGCGTGAGCTGGCCGGGGTATTGTTCGAGCTTCGATTCCAGCCGCTCGAACAGCGTAAAAGCGTCGGCCGTAGCGCCGGCGAAGCCGCCGATAACATCGCCCTTGCCGAGCCGGCGCACCTTTTTGGCATTGGCCTTGACGATGGTCTGACCGATCGAGACCTGGCCGTCGCCGCCCACCGCGACCACGCCGCCCTTGCGGACGGTGAGGATCGTGGTGCCGTGCCAGAGGCCGGATTGGCCGACTTCAGGGGATGACATGCGCTGAAAAACCTTTGCCCAAGCCAAGATTTAGGAGTTGCTTGCCGGTAATGCAAACCCGTCCCGACGGAGATTGGCGGTCCGGACAAAGCCCTGTTAAAAGGCGCGCGGCGCGGCCCGGAGAGCACGATGCGCAAGGCGTCCGTGAAACGGAAGACCAAGGAAACCGACGTCGAGGTCGCAGTCGATCTCGATGGCAGCGGCGCGGCGTCGATTGCGACCGGCATCGGTTTTCTCGATCACATGCTCGACCTGCTGGCGCGGCATTCGCGTATCGACATCAGCGTCAAGGCCAAGGGCGATCTGCATATCGATCACCACCACACGACCGAAGATGTCGGCATCGCGCTCGGCCAGGCGCTCAAGCAAGCGCTCGGCGATATGAAGGGCATCACGCGCTATGCCGACGTGCATGTACCGATGGATGAGGCACTGACGCGGGTGGCGATCGACATTTCCGGCCGGCCGTTCCTGGTTTTCAATGTCGAGTTCGTGCGCGCCAAGATCGGCGCATTCGACACCGCGCTGGTGCAGGAATGGTTTCAGGCCTTGGCGGTGAATGCCGCGGTGACGCTGCATGTCGCCACGCTCTATGGCGGCAATGACCATCATATTGCCGAATCCTGCTTCAAGGGCCTGGCGCGAGCGCTGCGTGTGGCGGTCGCCATCGATCCGCGGGCCGCGAATGAGGTGCCATCGACCAAAGGCACGCTCGGCGGCTAATTCTGAAAGCTAGAGTCGATGTCCGTCTATACCGTCCATGAGCCGCCGCTGCGGGCCGCCGACGCATTGGCCGACCCGGAACGCTTCGCATTCGTGCGCGACGGCCTTTATGTGTGGGCCTTTTTGCTCACGCCTTTGTGGATGCTCCGGCACCGGCTGTGGCTGGTGCTGGTGAGCTATATTGTCATCTCGGCCTTGCTCGATACGGCGCTGGCGATCGCTGGCGTGTCGTCTACGGTCGTCATTCTTATCGACATATTGATCTCCATTCTGGTGGGTCTTGAGGCCAGCACGCTGCTTCGCTTCACGCTGCGGCGCCGCGGCTGGAGAAATGTAGGCATCGTCAGCGGCTACGATCGCGAAGATGCCGAGCGGCGCTTTTTCGAAAGCTGGGTGCGCGAGGCGCCGTCACAGCCGAGCGCGCCGCCGCCGTCTCCACCGGCGGCATTGACCCCCCATTTTGTGCAACCCGCGTCGTCCGGCGTGATCGGCCACTTTCCCGAGCCGGGAGTGCCGCGATGAGCGTCGCCATTGTCGATTACGGCTCCGGCAATTTGCATTCGGCCGCGAAAGCGTTCGAGCGCGCGGCACAAGACGCCGGTATCGGTCAGCCCATCGTGGTGACGCGCGATCCGGCCGTGGTGGCGAGTGCCGACCGGGTGGTGCTGCCCGGCGTCGGCGCCTTCGCCGATTGCCGGCGCGGGCTCGATGCCGTCGCGGGGATGGTCGAGGCGCTCGAGGAAGCGGTGCGGCGCAGGGGCCGGCCGTTCTTCGGCATCTGTGTCGGCATGCAGCTCCTCGCCGAGCGCGGGCGCGAATACGAGGTGACGGATGGGCTGGGCTGGATTTCCGGCGAGGTCGATCGCATCGCGCCGAGTGATCCAAGCCTGAAAATTCCGCACATGGGCTGGAACACGCTCAACGTCGCGCGGCCGCACAAATTGATCGACGGTCTGATCTTGGGGCCGCAGGGCCGCCACGCCTATTTCGTGCACTCGTATCAGCTCAAGCCGTCGCAGCGCGCCGACCTTGTGGCGGAGGCCGACTATGGCGGCGCCGTCACCGCGATTGTGGCGCGCGACAATATCGTCGGTACGCAATTTCATCCCGAGAAGAGCCAAAAGCTCGGGCTCGCGCTGATTGCGAATTTTTTGCAGTGGAAGCCGTGATTTTATTTCCCGCGATCGATCTGAAAAACGGCGAAGCTGTGCGCCTGCAACAAGGCGACATGGCGCGCGCGACCGTGTTCAATCGCGATCCGGCGGCGCAGGCGCAGACATTCGCGCGGCAAGGTTTCGAATATTTGCACATCGTCGATCTCGACGGCGCTTTTGCCGGCAAACCGATGAACGCTACGGCGGTCGAAAGCATCCTCGCCGCCGTAAAAATCCCGGCGCAGCTCGGCGGGGGTATCCGCGACCGTGCGACCGTCGACGCCTGGCTCGGCAAGGGTGTCGCGCGGGTCATCGTCGGCACCGCTGCCGTGCGCAAGCCGGCGCTGGTCAAGGAGGCCGCGCGCGCGCATCCCGGCCGCGTCGCCGTCGGACTCGATGCACGCGACGGCAGCGTCGCGGTCGAAGGCTGGGCAGAGACATCGACGCTTTCCGCGCTCGACATCGCGCGCCGCTTCGAGGACGCCGGCGTTGCCGCCATCATCTACACCGATGTCAAACGCGACGGCATGCTCGAAGGCCTCAATCTCGACGCGACGATTGCGCTCGCTGATCGGATTTCCATCCCGGTCATCGCCTCGGGCGGTCTCGCTTCAATCGCGGACGTGCGCTCCTTGCTGCAAACGCGGGCGAAAAAGCTTGCTGGCGCCATCGTGGGCCGCGCGCTCTATGACGGCCGTCTCGATGCGGCGGAGGCACTCGCCGTGCTACGCGATGCGCGGGCGACGGCGTGACATGTTCAAAGTCCGCGTCATTCCCTGCCTCGACGTCAAGGACGGCCGCGTCGTCAAAGGCGTCAATTTCGTCAATCTGCGCGACGCCGGCGACCCGGTCGCAGCGTCGATCGCCTATGATCAGGCCGGCGCCGACGAGCTGACGTTTCTCGACATCACCGCGAGCCACGAGAACCGCGGCATCATGCTCGACGTGGCGCGGCGCACAGCGGAGGCCTGTTTCATGCCGCTCACGGTCGGCGGCGGCGTGCGCACGGCGGACGACATTCGCGCGCTGCTTAGCTCCGGCGCCGACAAAGTGTCGATCAACACCGCGGCGGTGGCGCGCCGCGATTTCGTGACAGAGGCGGCGGAAAAGTTCGGCGATCAGTGCATCGTGGTCGCGATCGACGCCAAGCAAGTATCGAAGCCGGGCGAACCGCAGCGCTGGGAAATCTTCACCCATGGCGGCCGCAACCCGACCGGCATCGACGCCGTCGCCTACGCCACTGAAGTGGTCGCCCTCGGCGCCGGCGAAATCCTGCTCACCTCGATGGATCGCGACGGCACCCGGCATGGCTACGACCTTGCGCTCACCCGCGCCATCGCCGACAGCGTCACCGTGCCTGTCATCGCCTCGGGCGGCGTCGGCAATCTCGATCATCTCGTCGAAGGCATCCGCGACGGTCATGCCAGCGCCGTGCTCGCCGCCTCGATCTTCCATTTCGGCGAATATTCCGTGCGCCAAGCCAAGGACTATATGGCCCATGCCGGCCTGCCGGTGCGGCTCGATCCGTGATCTCCCTCTCCCCGCGTGCGGGCAGAGATGATAAGGAACGCTTCATGACGACGTTCACCCTCAACGACCTTGAAAAACGCGTGCAGGAGCGCGCGCGGGCGAGCGCGGACGTTTCCTACACCCGCAAGCTGCTCGATCGCGGTGTGGCGCACTGCGCCAAGAAACTTGGCGAGGAGGCGGTCGAAGCGGCGATTGCCGCCGTCGGCGAAGATCGGCAGCACCTGATCGGGGAAGCCGCCGACGTGCTCTATCACCTCCTGGTCGTGCTGCATGCTCGCGGTATCACGCTCGAGGAAGTCGAGGCCGAGCTCGGCGCGCGCACACGCCAGTCGGGCCTCGATGAGAAGGCCGCGCGCAAGAGCGGCTAGTGGCAATGGAGCAGCGCACCGAACAGGACGTGTCGCCCTATCGGGTATTCTCGCGCGCCGAATGGGCGACGCTCCGCGAAGATACGCCGATGACGCTGGAGCCCGCCGAAGTCACCCGGCTGCGCTCGATGCACGACAGGCTCGATATGTCGGAGGTCGAGGAAATCTATCTGCCGCTGTCGCGGCTCCTTTCGCTCTACGTCGCCGCGACGCAAAATCTATTTCGCGCGCAGCAGGGGTTTCTCGGCACCGAAGACGCCAAAATGCCTTACATTATCGGGGTCGGCGGCTCGGTCGCGGCGGGCAAATCGACCACCGCGCGCGTGCTGGAGGCCCTGCTCGCGCGCTGGCCAAACGTGCCCAAAGTCGATCTCGTCACCACCGACGGCTTCCTCTATCCCAACGCGGTGCTGGATCGCGAAGGCCTGATGGAGAAGAAGGGCTTTCCGGAAAGCTACGATCTGCCCGCGCTGTTGCGCTTTCTCACCGACATCAAGGCCGGCCGGCGCCCGGTGCGCGCGCCGGTCTATTCGCACTTGATCTACGACGTCATCCCGAACCAGTGGATTGAAATCGACCGGCCGGAAATCCTGATCATCGAAGGGCTCAATGTGCTGCAAGCCGGGCGCTTGCCCAAGGACGGCAAGGCCGTTCCCTTCGTCTCCGATTTCTTCGATTTCTCGGTCTATCTCGACGCCGACGAAGAGGTACTCAAATCGTGGTATGTCAGCCGCTTCCTGACGCTGCGCGGCACTGCCTTCGCCGATCCAAAGTCGTACTTTCACCGCTACGCGCGGCTGTCGGACAGGGAAGCGGCCGCCACCGCGACGGGAATTTGGAACAAAATCAATCTCGTCAATCTGCGCGAGAATATTTTGCCGACGCGGCAGCGCGCCGATCTGATCCTGAAGAAGGGCGAAAGCCACGAAGTCGACGAAGTGGCGTTGCGTAGATTGTGAAAGCTTAAGCTGCGAGTGCTGCACCACCTGTTGCTGCAAGCGCGGCGGCAAGCCGCTCGCGATCGAGCGGCTTGACCAAAAAATCATCCATGCCGGCGGTGAGGCAGGCTTCGCGGTCTTCGGCCGAGGCGTTCGCGGTCAGCGCAATAATCGGCATGCGTGCGCACTCGTACTCGGCTTCCATGGATCTGATCTGGCGGGTCGCCTCAAGCCCGTCCATGCCCGGCATGTGCAAATCCATCAGCACGCGATCGTAGGGCGTGCCGGCGGCGCGTGCGGCGAGCCAGCACTCGATGGCGGCCTCGCCGCTCGTGGCCATGGTCGGGCGATGGCCGAGCTTCACCAATAGCGCGCGCGCGAGCAGCGCGTTGATCTCATTGTCCTCGGCGACAAGAATCGACAGCCCGTCAGCCGGACGCGATTCGCCCGGCACCATTACGGTCTCGGCCGCGGCGCCGCGGTCGAAGGCGTCGTCAGCGGCAAAGCGCGCGGCAAGCGAGGCGGCACGCACCGGTTTGATCAGATAGCCGGTGAAGCCGGCATCCTTGAGCGTGCCGAGATCGCCGCGCATGGCCGGCGTCACAAGCACAATCCTGCGTTCGACGGGTGCGGTCATGCGCGCCAGCGCCTCGCTTGCAGCGGTACCGAGCGCGTGATCGACCAGCACGGCGCTCCAGGCCTGTTCCGGCAACAGCGCGGCAGCCACTTTGTCGTCGGGAACGATCGCTGTGCGCGCGCCCCAGCGTTGCAGGCGCCGTGCCAGTAGCGACGCTTCGATCGCGCCGGGGGCGACGATCAGGATATCGGCGCCGGCTAGATTGGGTACGTCGAAAGGCTCCTCATCGTTGCCGCCGGCGCGCGGCAAGGCAACGCTGACGCGGAAAATCGAGCCTTCGCCGACGATGCTTTCGACCGCGATCGCGCCGCCCATGCTTTCGAGGATTTTCCTCGAAATGGTAAGGCCGAGGCCGGTGCCGCCAAATTTCCGCGTCGCGCCGCCGTCGGCCTGCTCGAATTCGAGGAAGATTCGCGTCTGGTCCTCGGCCGAGATGCCGATGCCGGTATCACGCACCGCAATGACGATGTCGTCGGGTTCGTCGCCCGGCTCGGCGACAATCGATACGCCGCCACGCTCGGTGAATTTGATGGCGTTGCCGGCGAGGTTGAACAGTACCTGGCGCAAGCGGGCGGCGTCGCCGACGACGCGCCCAGGCAGGCGCTCATCGACGTAACAGCAGATTTCCAGCCCCTTGGCCTGGGCACGCGGCCCGAGCAATTCGACGACTTCCTCGACAAAGCCCGCGAGCGCGAACGGCCGCGCCGCGAGATCAAGCCTGCCGGCCTCGATCTTGGAGAAATCGAGAACCTCCTCGATCAGGGACAACAGCGTCTCGCCCGAGGTCTTCACCGCATTGATATAAGTCGTTTGTTCCGGCGACAGCGCGGTGTCGCGCAGCAGGTCGGCCATGCCGAGAATACCGTTCAGCGGCGTGCGGATCTCGTGTGACACCATGGCGAGGAATCGCGATTTCGCGCGGCTCGCCCCCTCCGCCTGATCGCGGGCATCGGCAAGCGCCCGTTCGGCGTCGACGCGATCGGTCACGTCGCGGCCGACGCTTTGCATCTCGCTCCCGGTGTCGGCGCGTACGCTGACTTCCCGCCACGCGATCCAGCGCGCGCCTTCGGCACTCGCGATCTTCTGGTCGTGCATCCGGGTGCCGTCGGCAAGAAACGTGCTGTCGCCTTGCTCCTCGACCGGCAGCGTGAGCTTGCTGCCCTCGATCACGCCGCGCGCGAATCCGGCAAGGGCGCAGAATATGTCGTTGGCATAAGTGATTGTACCCGCGCCGTCGCGGCGCACGATGACGTCGCCCTGCGCCTCGAAAAAGTTCTTGTCGCGTTCCTGCGCTTCGCGGATTTCCCAATTACGGTCCGCCGCCTGATCGAGCCGCGCCTCGACCTGGCGCAGCTCCTGCTTCATCTGGCGGATGCGCGAAATCAGGATGCCGATGGCGCCGCACGCAGCGCCGAACAAAGCCGCGACCCCGATCGCGAACGAATACGGGTCGTAGTGCGCTCCCGGCGCGGTGGTTCCCGACAGGAAGCCGAAGGCGACCGAGAACGACATCGTGGTGATGGCGATCGCCCGGACGATCACGGACCACAACCGGCGGGTAAGGATGACGGGTCGGCGGATATTGGCGCGAGGGCGCATGGTCCCTTTTCCCCGCTCGGCACGCCGCGCGACGCTCGGTCGGCGGCGGCTTCGATGCCCGGTTTATCGCTGTGGTACCGCGCATTTTGGCCTATGAACCTTGCGCATTGCTTGCAGTCGCCAACTGCGATTGGAGCGAGGGTTGATGCTTTGTTAATATGCCGGGTTCTTGGCGGGTTCTTGCCAAGATGGCAGGAAAAGGCCGGAGCAATCGGATGGACAAAGTTGTGAGTACCAAGCGTCTGCGCGCGAAATCCGCCGCCTTGGGCCGGGGTGCCAAGCCGTCGCGCGCGGAGGCCGAGGCGGCGATCCGCACGCTGATCCGCTGGGCCGGCGATGACCCGGACCGCGAAGGGCTTCGTGCCACGCCGGCCCGGGTCGCGCGCGCCTATGAGGAATGGTTTTCCGGCTACAACGACGATCCGCGCGAATATCTCAAGCGCACGTTCGAGGAGACCGGCGGCTACGACGAGGTTGTGGTGCTGCGCGATATCCGCTTCGAATCGCATTGCGAGCACCACCTCGCGCCGATCATCGGGCGCGTGCATATCGGCTATCTGCCGCGCAACCGCGTTGTCGGCATTTCAAAGCTGGCGCGGCTGGTCGAGGTCTATGCGCGGCGGTTGCAAATCCAGGAGAAGATGACGGCCGAAATCGCGGCCTGTCTCGATGCCGTGCTCAAGCCGCACGGCGTTGCCGTGATCACCGAAGCGACGCATCAATGCATGACCACGCGCGGCGTGCATAAGCCCGGTGTCACCATGGTGACAAGCCGGATGCTCGGCGTGTTTCGCGATCACGCCGAAACGCGGCAGGAATTTTTATCCGCGATCGGCATGCGCGGCGGCATCAGCGTGGTCAACGGGGCGGGCTAGGATCAAGCCGCGCGGCGGATTTCGTCCGTCAGCGCGCGATAGGACAGCGCCTCCGCCAAATGCACGCGGCCGACTTTGTCGGCGCCGTCGAGGTCGGCGAGCGTGCGCGCGACGCGCAGCACGCGGTGATAGCCGCGCGCCGAGAGCCGCATCGCGTCGGCGGCTTCGCGAAGGAGCGACAGTCCGCTCGCATCGGGCCGCGCCACGTCCTCCAGCACCGCGCCCGACACCGTCGCATTGCTGCGGATATGCGGCAGCCCGACCGCGGCATAGCGCGCCGCCTGCCGCTCGCGGGCAAGCGCGACGCGTTCCGCAATTTCGCGGCTGCCTTCGGCTGGCGGCGGCAGGATGAGATCGGCGGCGGTCACCGCCGGCACTTCGATATGCAGGTCGATGCGGTCGATCAGCGGGCCGGAAATGCGCGCCTGATAATCGGCGGTGCAGCGCGCATTGGCGCCGCGGCGGCAGGTAAAGCCTGGCTCGTTCGCTCGCCCGCAGCGGCAGGGATTCATCGCCGCGACCAGCATGAAACGCGCCGGATAGGTGACGCGATGATTGGCGCGGGAAATCGCGACTTCGCCGGTCTCAAGCGGCTGGCGCAGCGAGTCGAGCACCTGCGGCTGGAATTCCGGTAGCTCGTCGAGGAACAGCACGCCGTGATGGGCGAGCGAAATTTCTCCGGGCCGCGCATGCAACCCGCCGCCGACCAAAGCCGGCATGCTGGCGGAGTGGTGCGGTGCGCGGAACGGCCGCCGGTTGGTGAGCGCGCCGCCTTTGATCTCGCCGGCGACGGAGGCGACCATGGAGACTTCGAGGAGCTCGGCGGGCGCCAGCGGCGGCAGGATCGAGGGCAGCCGCGCGGCCAGCATCGATTTGCCGGCGCCGGGCGGGCCGACCATCAGGAGGTTATGGCCGCCGGCCGCGGCGACTTCGAGCGCGCGCTTGGCGCTTTCCTGGCCCTTGATGTCGGCGAGATCGAGCGCGGGGCCGGCCACGTCGAGGATTTTCGGCTGCGGCCGCGACAGCACCTGGGTACCTTTGAAATGATTGGCGAGCTGAATGAGCGAGGACGCCGCGACGATCTCGATTTCCGGGCTCGCCCAGGCCGCTTCCGGCCCGCACAGAGCCGGGCACATCAAGCCCTCGCCGCGCGCATTGGCGCCGATGGCGGCGGGAAGAACGCCGGCAACCGGCGCAATCGAGCCGTCGAGGCCGAGCTCGCCCAAAACCGTAAAGCCGGCTAGCGCGTCGTGCGGAATGGCGCCGATCGCCGCCATCAGGCCGAGCGCGATCGGCAGATCGTAATGGCTGCCTTCCTTGGGCAGATCGGCGGGCGCGAGATTGATGGTGATGCGGCGCGCCGGCAGCGCGAGACCCGACGCGATCAAGGCCGAGCGCACGCGCTCGCGCGCTTCGGAAACCGCTTTGTCGGGCAGGCCGACAATGGTGAAAGCCGGCAAACCCGGCGCCACCTGGACCTGAACGTCGACTGGCCGCACTTCGATGCCTTCGAACGCAACCGTGGATACGCGCTGGACCATGTCAGCCCCTGTGCCGCACGCAACAGTAGTGGAAATGCCGGCTTGTGTAAAGAACAATCCATGAACAGAATTCCGAGGTCAGCCCTTGGTCCGCTTCGCCTCGATCTTGTCCCAGATCAGCGCCGCGATATCGGCGCCGCCTAAATTCTTCACCGACCG
>Ga0182024_10014410_pt1 | contig 15285 bp, 9 predicted proteins | sample P32metaG_FD_120480 | JGI IMG/M metagenome (GOLD analysis project Ga0182024, IMG submission 120480) | Permafrost microbial communities from Stordalen Mire, Sweden - P3-2 metaG (Illumina Assembly) | ecosystem: Environmental > Terrestrial > Soil > Wetlands > Permafrost | place: Sweden: Stordalen... | reverse complement strand
CGCGGCTGGCGCCGCATATGGGTTGATCGGGTCTTGCATGATCTGCCTCTTGAGATGAGGGGCGATGCTCAGCACCGGCGGCCTGGGCTTGCGGGGGCGCGAGCGCCGAATTGCCGCCGGACGGCGCGACTTCGACGGAAACCGGGTGGGCGCCGACGATTCGTGCCGCGGTCGATTCCTACGAGCGGGGCGATTTTGCCAAGGCCGAGGCGCTGTGCCGGCGCGTGTTGAACCATTCGCCGCGGCATTTGCAAGCCACGAATCTCCTCGGCACGCTGGCGGCGCAATCGGGCCGGCTCGATCTGGCGGTTCGCACGTTGAGCCGCGCCGTCGCGATCGGCGGCGACGATCCGGTCGTCGCGCTGAACATGGCGGCCGCTCTGACCGACGCGGGCCAATTCGACCGTGCGCTGGACGCCTATCGGCGCGTCATCGAGCGACGGCCCGAATTGTTCGACGCTCATCTCGGCTATGGAAAAGCCTTGCAAGCGGCCGGCCGGCGCGACGAAGCGATTGCGGCGATTCAGAAGGCGCTTCGCATTCGGCCCGATCAACCTAAGACGTTCAACTTGCTCGGCGTATGGTGCCTGGCGGCCGGCCGATTGCCGGACGCTGAAGCGGCGTTGCGCGAGGCAGTGCGACTCAATCCGGACTACATGGCCGCTCACAACAATCTTGGCATCGCGCTCGAACGACAGCAGCGATTATACGAAGCGATGTATTGCTTCACGCGGGCATCGGAACTCGATCGCAATTGTTCGCAAGCCGCCAATAATCTCAGCGCGCTACGAAACAAATTGGGCCAGCCCGCTTTGGCGGAGATTGCCCGAAGTTGAAGGATCGATTTAATGAAACGCACTGACGAAGTCAATCAAGCGGTGCAACGGGCCGTCGATCAATTGAATGCCCACGATCTCCCGGCGGCGGAGGCAACGTGCCGCGAGATTTTTGCCCTCGAACCGAAGAACGTGAATGCGTTGCGAATTCTCGGCGCCGTCGCGCGCGAGCGAAACGAGTTCGAGCCGGCGCTGGAATACTGTCTCGAAGCGGTGCGGCAAGCGGATCGACTGGCGGTGCTGCATTTCGAGCTTGGGGTTACTTATTTCGCGATGCTTCGATCGCGCGAGGCGTATGAGGCTTATCTCAAGGCCATCGCGCTCGATCCGAATCTGTATGTCGCGTATCTGAATATCAGCGCGATCATGGAGCAGCAGGAGCGATTCGCGGAGGCGCGGGATTGGGCTCTGAAGACATTGAAGATCAAGCCCGACTATGCGCTCGCGCACTACAATCTGGCGAACTCGTATCGCGAACTCGGCGCGCTCGACGAGGCGATCAAGAGCTACGAACTGGCCCATCGTTATCGGCCCGAGCATCCGAAAACACTGTGGAATCTCGGCATTTGTCACCTCCTCTCGGGCAACTTTCGCGAAGGCTGGCCGCTGTTCGAATGCCGGCAAGAAGCGGAAGAGGTGCAATTGGATCGTTTCACCGAGCTGCGTTGGGACGGTGCTTCATTGGATGGCAAAACGATTGTCGTTCATGCGGAGCAAGGGATCGGCGATGAGATTCTGTTTGCTTCTTGCTTTCCCGATGTGATCGCGCGGGCGAAGAAGGGGCGCTGCGTGCTGATATGCGATCCGCGATTGGAGCGATTGTTTGCGCGTTCGTTTCCGGAGGCGAAGGTTTATTCCCATGCCCGGCGCTCGGATTGGTCGGCGCCTGAATTGCCGGAACGGATCGACGTGCAAATCCCCGCCGGCAGTTTGCCGCTGCATTTCCGGCAGTCGCGCGAAGCGTTTCCCCGGCGCAAACGGTTCCTGACGGTCGAGCCGACATTGGAAGCGATGTGGCGCGATCGGTTGGCGGCACTCGGGGGCGAAATGAAGATCGGCATCTCGTGGCGGGCCGGCGGAAAGCCGACCGAACGCCGCAAGCGATCGATTCCTTTGGACCAATGGGGCGATTTGCTTGCCACGCCCGGCGTGCGGTTCATCAATCTGCAATATGGCGACGCGATCGCCGACATTGCCGCCGCGCGGGCTCGCTTCGGCGTCGAGATTCACGACTGGGAAGAAGGCGATCCGTTGGTCGACGTCGATAGCTATGTCGCCAAGATTTCGGCTCTCGATCTGGTGATTTCGGTCGGCAACGCGACGGTCCACATGGCCGGGGCCGTCGGCACGCCCGCCTGGACGATGCTGCCGACGCTGCCGTCGTGGCGATGGATGGTCGCCGGCGATGTCAGCCCGTGGTATTGCGGCGTGCGGCTCTTCCGGCAACGGCAGCGCGGCGAGTGGGAGCCGGTGTTGGAGCGGATTGCGAGATTGTTGCGAAAGGTTGCGGCGGTGGGAACTGAGGATGTGGAATCGCAGCAAGACGCGAGGGAAAGCGCGAAACCGCAAGCGAGCTGCGATGCGGTATCGCGGGATGAGGCAGATGGGACGGAGGGCGAGGAGCGGTGGCTTGGAGCGACGGATGTGGTTGGACATGAGATTCTCGATACGGTGAATCGGCTGATCGACGATGGGCGGCTTGCCGACCAGTTGGGCGATTTGGTTCGGGCCGAGTCGTGCTTTCGCGAGGTGCTGCAACTCGCTCCGCGGCATGTCAAAGCGCTGTGCGGATTGGGAATCGTGGCGCGAAAGACGCATCGCAGCGAGTTGGCGATCCGTTGTTTTCGCCGGGCACTGGCCGTCGCGGAACCGATGCCCGACCATCATTTGCATTTGGCCGACGCGCTGCTCGATGCCGGGCGAGTCGATGAAGCCGTGTCGGACTACAAACGGGCGCTGGATTTGAATCCGACGCATTCGGGAGCCCATCTGCAAATCGGCCGCGTTCTGCGTCAGAACGGGCGAAACGAAGAGGCCGCCGAACATCTGCGGGCGGTGTTGGCCTTGGAACCGCACAATCACGAAGCACTTGTGGAACTCGGCCGCAGTTTGGCGGCCGGATGCCGGATCGACGAGGCGATCGATTGCTTTCGTCAGGCGTTGCAATTGGAGCCCGATTCGGCCGTGGCACTCGAAGCGATGGGCTCCGTTTACCTGGAAGACCATTGCTACGACGACGCGGAGGATTGTTTCCGCAAGGCCGTCGGATTGAATTCGGCGAGGGCCGAATCGCATTTTCATTTGGCGCGGGCGCTTGACGCACAAGGCCGCACCGCCGAGGCTGCCGTCGCGCTTGAGCAGGCCGTGGCACTCGATCCGCGGGCCGACGGTCCGCTGCTGCGATTGGCGATGGTTCGCCGAGCGCTTGGCGATTTGAATTCGGCAGCCGATTTGTTGCGTCGCGCGACGGAGATCAAGCCGGACGATGCGAATGTCGTCAATTCCCTCGGCGTCGTGCTGCGCGAACAAGGCCAGGCGACCGAAGCGATCCAATGCTTTGATCGCGCCTTGCAATTGCAATCGGACCACGCCGACGCGCATTTGAATCGCGGATTGGCGCTGTTGCAATCCGGGCGGCTAAAGGCGGGCTGGACGGAATACGAATGGCGCGGCCGATGCGGCGAATCGAACCGGCAGCAAGACGCTTTCGCGCAACCACGTTGGAACGGCGAATCCTTGATCGGTCGAACGATTCTCGTGCACGGCGAGCAATCGCTGGCCGAGGAATTGATGTTCGCCGGGTGCTATGAAGACGTGATCGCGCGAGCGGCGGAGTGCGTCATCGTTTGCGATCCGCGCATGGAGCGGCTGTTCAAGCGATCGTTTCCGGCGGCGCAAGTTTATCCGGTCGTGCGCGGCGGCGAGGCGCAATGGCGGATGCCGGCGGGGTTGCGATGCGACGTGCAGATTCCGGCTGGCAGCTTGCCGTTGCATTTGCGCACGTCGGCAACCGATTTTCCGCGACGGAATCACTTTCTCAGGGCCGATCCGGCTCGCGTCGCGCAGTGGCGGCAGCGATATGCGGCGACCGGCGAGGGATTGAAGATCGGCCTGGCGTGGCGCGACGCGGCACAACCAGCGACGAGCAGCGACGCGGAATTCGGCGAATGGCGAGCGCTCGTGCAATTGGGCGGATATCTATCGAACGGCGTACATTGGATCAATCTGCAGGACGGTCCGGACGCGAAGGTCGAGCGCGCGGCGATTCAAACCGAGTTGGGCATCGCGATTCACGATTGGCCCGACGCCCAATCGCAATATGATTTGGACGATATGGCGGCGCGCATCGCGGCTTTGGACCTGGTAATTTCCATCGGCGGAGTGCCGGCCCATTTGGCTGGATCGCTGGGTGTGCAGGGTTGGGTGCTAGTGCGGCAGGCCGACGAATGGCGATGGCTGGCCGGCGAGAATTCAACCGGGGACTCGACGCCGTGGTATTCGAGCGTTCGCCAGTTCCGCGTGGGGCAGCCGGCCAGTGCGATGAAACCGATTGCAGTTCTCCGCGACGAATTGCTCAAGCCAATGTCGCTTCCAGCCGAAGAAGAACGGATGCGGAGCATCGGTTCGCCGCATTGGAGCCTGAATTCGACGCCCGAGCGGGCAAGCTAGGGTTTTACAATGACTAATGTCTAAGCACGAATGTCTAAAGAATGACGAAGCACGAATGACGAATCCTTGCGGCAGCGGCGGTCGTTGGGCATTTAGTCATTCGTCATTTAGGCATTCCTTAGACATTCGTCATTAGGCCTTCGTCATTTCCCCCTGCGGCGATCGAAGAACGAGTGAACGAGCAGCGGTATGAGTCAACTCCAATCCAGCGTCGGCTTGGTCACTGGGTTTCCGATCCAGGCGACCGTTCAGAAGCTCATGTCGCTGAACCAGGCGCCGGTGACCGCGCTGCAGACGCAAGACACGACCTACCAGAATCAGGTCACCGCGATCACGCAGTTGCAGGCCCTGCTGTCGTCGCTCGAAGTGAGCACCAATGCGCTCGGCCAAAGCTCGCTCTACTCGCAGACGAACATCACCAGCAGCAACCCGGCGGCGTTGACGGCCACGACCAATGCCAATTCAACGGCAACTCCCGCGCTCGGCAACTTCGAATACACGCCGATTCAACAGGCCCAGGCCCAGCAATTGCAAAGCACCGCGCTCGCCAGCGACAGCACGGCGCTCGGCGCCGGCTCGCTGTCGTTTCGATATGGCCCGACGATCGACCAGCCCGTGAGCGTCGATTTGCTCAACGGCGGCGAAGGCATTTCGCCGGGGCAGATTCAGATCACCGGCAGAAACGGCGTCACGGCCACGGTCAATCTCACGGGCGCTCAAACGATCGGCGACGTCGTCAACGCGATCAACTCGGCCACGGGAATTCAGGTCGAAGCCAGCGTCAACTGCGACCACTTGCAACTGACCGACACCAGCGGCTCGACCGCCAACAATCTGCAAGTGAAAGAAGTCAACGGCGGCGACACCGCCGCATCGCTCGGACTGGCAAACGTCAATTCCTCTTCGTCGACCGTCGAGGGAACGAACCTGTTGACGCTGTTCAACAACCTGCCGACGAACGAGCTCAACTCGGGCAACGGCGTGCAATTCGATCCGTTTCTGCCCGACGTGAAGGTTCAGTTGAGCGACGGTTCGAGTGTGAATGTCACGCTGCATCAGCAGGCCACGGTCGGCACTTTCGCATCCGCGACGACGCAAGCGGCAAACGGCGCCAACGCCAGTCTGCTGTTCACCGCCAAGCAGGCCGGCAGCAATCTGACCGGCGTGACGATCAATTTCGTCGAGAATTCGTCGATCACGCCCGGCAACGAAACGGCGAACTACAACGCGACCACCAAGACGCTGACCTTCGACATCGATCAAGGTCAGACGACCGCCAACGACATCATCAACGCGTTGAATTCCAGTCCGACGGCTTCCGCGTTGTTCTCGGCTCAAGCGGCGAGCGGCGGCAACGGCACCGGCCTGGTCACGATCTCCGACGTCGGTCTGACCGCCGGTCCGAAGGCGACCGCCACCACCAGCGCCACGAACGGGGCCGATAGCGCCGTGAAGTTCACAGCCGTCAGCGGCGGACCGAATTTCGACAACGTGCAAGTCGAATTCCAAAACAACAATTCGATCGCCGCCGGCCACGAAACTGTCGCTTACGACACATCCGATCCGAGCAACCCAAAGTTGGTGTTCCAAGTCGCGGCGGGACAAACCACGGCAAGCGACATCGTTCAGGCGCTGGCGAACAATTCGTCGGTGAGCCAATTGTTCACCGCCTCGCTGCCGAGCGGCGACAACGGCACCGGCCTGGTTAGCACCGCCGACACGGCAACGACCAATGGCGGCCAGATCGTCGAACCGGTGTCTTCGGATGCACCCACCACGATCGGCGACGTTCTGAATGCATTCAACGCGGCCGATCCTGGCAAGCTCCAAGCCCAAATCTCCGCCAATGGGCAAGGCATCGAGCTGATCGACAATAGCGGCGGCAGCGGCGCGTTTTCGATTTCCGATCTGAATAGCTCGCAGGCCGTCGAAGGTCTCGGGCTGAATGTGTCGGCCAGCGGCAACACGATCACCGGAAATGCCTTGTTCTCCGGCCTCAGCGGCACGCTCTTGAGCAATCTCAACGGCGGCAACGGCGTCGGAACGCTGGGCACACTCGACATCACCGATCGCTCCGGAGTCGGCACCACGGTCAATCTTTCCGGCGCATTGAGCGTCGACGACGTCATCAACGACATCAACACGGCCGCCGCCGGGGCCAGCGTCGGCATCACGGCCAGCCTCAATTCCGCCGGCAACGGAATCCAACTGACCGACACCTCCGGCTCGACGGCGCACAACCTGATCGTCGCCGACGGCGATTCGACGACGACGGCCGAGAATCTTGGCATCGCGATCAACGCCGCCAAGAGCAGCGTCAACAGCGGCGACCTGCATTTGCAAACGGTCAGCGAGAACACGACGCTGGCCTCGTACAACGGCGGCGGCGGTGTCGCTACCGGCACGTTCAAAATCACGGGCACCGGTGGCCAATCGGCGACGATCAATGTCAACAGCCAGGTCAACACCATCGGCGACTTGGTCAACGCCATCAACGCCGCCAACGTCGGCGTCACGGCGCAAATCAATTCCACCGGCGATGGGATCGAATTGGTCGACACGGCTCATGGCACCGGCACGCTGCAAGTCACGCCCGGCGGAACGACGACCGCGGCCGACCTGCACATCGCCGGCAGCTCGACGACGGTCACGATCGGCGGCCAGCCCACGCAAGTCATCAACGGCGCGACGACGCAAACCGTCTCGATTTCGGGCACCGACACGTTGCAAACTCTGATCGGCAAGATCAACAGCGGAAACTACGGCGTGCAGGCTTCCGAGGTGAACACCGGTTCGTCGATCGATCCGTTCCGACTGGTGCTCACGTCGTTGCAAGGCGGCACGGCCGGCAACTTGCAATACGACACGACGAATTCTCCGATCTCCCTGAAGCAAACGACGGCCGGCCAAAACGCGCTGCTGCTGGTCGGCTCTGGTGTTTCGGGTTTCGTGGCGTCGTCGGCCACCGACACGTTCAGCAACGTCTTGGCGGGCGCCAATATCGTGCTTACCGGCGCCTCGACCGCGCCCGTTTCGCTCACCGTGGCGCAGGATCCCTCGGCGTTGGCTTCGGCGATCCAATCGGTCGTGACCGGATACAATGCGATCGTCTCCGGCATTAGCTCCGCAACCGCGTACAACACGGCCACGAACACGGGCGCGGTGCTTGAAGGAGATACGTCGGTTCTCCAGATTCAAACGGCGCTCTCGAATCTGGTTTCCGGGCAATTGTCGGGCAATAGCAACGGATCGGTCCAATCTTTGGCCGCGCTAGGCATTAGCGTCAATCAAGATGGCTCGCTGTCGCTCAATAGCAGCACGCTCAGCACCGTGCTGGCCTCGAATCCCCAAGGCGTGCAGCAATTCCTGGCGACGGCGAACTCGGGACTATCGGCGCAGTTTCAATCGGCATTGAAGCAATTGGCCGCGCCGACCAGTTCGGTGCTCGCCAACCGCACGACGGCCCTGAACACCAAGATCAGCAACAACACCGCGCAGATCACTCAGATGCAGGCGCAATTGACCATCGAGCAAAACGCGCTCACGGCACAGTTCGATCAAATGGAAGTGACCGTGTCGCAATTGCAAAGCAATTTGAGCGCGATCTCGGCCATTCAGCCGTTCGAAACCCTCGGCGGCGGCGATGCAACGTCGTCGCTCGATAATACCTCCGGCAATTCACTGAGCACCGACTTGACCGGCATCAGCAACAACATCGGCACCGCGTTTGGCTAACGCGGCGTAGGCCCAGGGAAGGCCGCCGACGCATTTGCCAGTTGGAAAGATGTCGGCCTTCCCTGGGCTTGAACCGAAGAACCGCGCACGACAAAAAACGGAAGACAACACCCCAATGAACCCTGCCGCTCGCGACGAATATCTTTCCACCGAGGTGCTCACCGCCTCGCCGCAAAAACTTCAGCTCATGCTGATCGATGCCGCGATCCGCGCCGCCAGCCAGGCTCGATCTCTGTGGACCGGCGAGCGAACTGAGGCGGTTACTCGCGCGATTCTGCGCTGCCAGGCGCTGGTTGCCCAACTCATCGCGGGGCTGGCGCCGAATCACGAGTCGCCGTTGGTGCAGCGAGTGATCGCCGTTTATGAATTCGTCCATCGCACGCTGGTCGCCGCGCATCAGCGACGCGACCCGAGCCGCCTGGCCGACGTGATTGAGGTGCTCGAGATCGAGCGCGAGACATGGCGACAAGTCTGCGAGCAACTCGATTTGCGGATCGACGCCGCCGCGCCGTTCATTCGCGCGCCGCACGGCGAGTCCGACGTGGAATCAGTCGATTCGAGCGCCGAATACTCGACGGGAATCTCGTTCGAGGCGTGAAAGCAGCCGCGGCGCGCGTTTCGCGTCTGCGCGAAGCCCAGGGAAGGCTGGCATCGCGTATTACCAATGAGAAGATCCATTTCAGCCTTCCCTGGGCTTGGACCTCGATGGAGCGTCAAGTCTTTCGTAATCCACCCAATCGATCCTTTTTTCTCAATCGATCCTGACACGGACACCGAAAACATCTATAAGGGCCGCGCATATCAAACGGGCGGATGCTATCGCCTGGCCTCTTCAACGCTTTTCGCAAGGGATCACGAACCATGTTGCGGATTTTCATCGGGTGGGATTCTCGCTTTCCCGAGCCGGCCGACGTGCTCAGCTACAGCCTGATCAAGCATTCCTCGATCCAACTGGAAATCCGCTATCTTAAGCTCGACGACCTCGGTCTGAAGCGACAGCACGATCCGCTGGCCTCAACCGAATTTACCTACAGCCGCTTCCTGTTGCCGCACCTCTGCAATTTTCACGGCAAGGCACTGTTCCTCGACAACGACATGCTCTGCCTCGGCGATATTCGCGAGATCGATCAGCTCGACATGGGCCCGTATGCCTTGCGGGTCGTGCAGCACGACTATCAGCCTGCCAACACCGTGAAGATGTACGGCTGCCCGCAAACCAGTTATCCGCGCAAGAATTGGTCGAGCATGATGTTGATGGATTGCGCGAAGTTGAAGCTCTGGTCGAAGGAAGTGGTGGAAAGTCAGACTGGCGCTTATTTGCACCGCTTTCAAGACATTCCCGACGCCCAGATCGGCGAGCTGCCGAAAACTTGGAACACGCTCGACACGATGGACGAATCGACCAAGTTGATCCACTATACCAACGGCGGCCCGTGGTTCGACGAATATCGCGGGCATCGATTCGCGGGCATTTGGTTCCGCTATCGCGACGAAATGCACGCCATCGCCCACCGATCGCCGCCGCCGATGCCGCATATCGACATGGCAGGCGCGAACAGTCCGGTACCGCAAGCGAATCGGTGAGCGTTTGCGATCGCCGACTCAACTCGCGGCCATGCGCTGGCAGACGGCGGAGGGCGCGGCGTCGGAACGCCACAGAGGGCGTTCCCTACAGTCTGCCTCCGCCACCCCGTTCTTCGTCCCTGTGGCCTCAAGCCTGTAGCCTTCAGCCTACCGCCTCACGCCAGATTCGAATCGAACACGCGGACTTTCTTCCAATCCGCCTTGTTCTCGTCGATGAATTTCAGATGCCGCGGGGCGGTTTGATAGGCATCGTGGGCGGCGCGATTCTCAAATACGATATGCAGCGCGACATCGAAATCGTGATCGTTCACGTCGCGCGCCAAGTCGGCCACGGTGCCGACGGAGAACGAGACCTCACCGGGATGCCCAGTGAGATACCGATGGCAAGCGTCGACCAATTTCTGCCGATTCGCGGGCGTCGGTTCCTTGATCGCGAAAAAAACGATATGTGCCAGTTGTGGTCCGCCCGCCGACGCTGTTGCCATGTCTTCGGTTCCTCGTGAAACTTTGCACAAGAGCGGTCCGTCGATGAGACGGCTCGCTCAGGAAGTCCCACGATCATATCCGCTGGAAAACTACAAGCAACAGAACGATCAGCAGCACGAGTCCAAGGCCACCGCCCGGGTAGTATCCCCAATTGCGACTATGGGGCCAAACCGGAACCGCACCCAAAAGCAACAAAACCAAGATGATTAGAAGGATTGGTCCCATGACGAAGCTCCTGAAACTGAATGGGCGGGATGCGTGAGAAGGGAACAGTTGCATCTATCGTGTGAGGTATCGCATCTATCGTGCCAATTGCCGGTCAGACGCCAATTTAAGTTCTTCACCCATCGTTTCTCGTCCACAAATCACGATTGCGCGATTTGTGCCGCCAAGAACGTGCTTTTTGCTCGGATTACCACGCATTTCCCGAAAGATTTGCGGCTGCGCAACCTCCAGACTGGTCGTTCACTCGGCGATTGCGCGCACCCAAGGCGCGGCGGAAACGGATGGCCGATTCGCTTGAAGCGACCGCGAAGGGCTCGTAACAGGAGCCGAGAGGGCGCCCTCACCGTCGTCCTCTATTTCAAATAGCCACTTACGAAGATTTCGTAAGTGGCTATCGTGTGGAGCGGAAGGGGATCGAACCCTCAACCTCTGCATTGCGAACGCAGCGCTCTCCCAATTGAGCTACCGCCCCAAACGGCGAGTCGTCCCTCGGGACGCCCGTCGCGGAGTTTTTCCATATTAGGATTGACGGGCCGGGTTGTCTAGCAGCGTGTTGAAAAAGGGGACAGGCACCTCGCAACGACGCAAAACGTCCGAGAAAACCGCAGTGTGCCTCGGAGCCAGTCCCCTTTTTCAACGGTCTGTCATAGCTCCAGCCCGAGACTATGCAGGTAGGCTCGTTGTTGTTCCGTGCGACCCAGGCGATCGGTGATTTGTTGCCAGCGGACGGCGGCTTCGGTTAACGCTTCGGCGGGCGAGGCTGAGCCCGCGACGGCGCGTCTAACGGCTTCGTCGAGCGCGGCCATGTATTCTTCATGGCCCGGCAAACGCGGGGCGAAGAGCCAGCCGGGTCGGGAGAACGATTGTGCGGCAACCTCGGCATACTGCCGGGCCGCGTCTGCCGACATGCCAGACTCGACCCAGCGCTGCGGCTTCGCGAGTTGGCTGCGGCGGAACAAGGTCGTCGCGGAACTCGCGGTCGAAATCTGTGCCGACCATTCATCGCTCGACAGCCAGACCAACAGCTCGAACGCCGCATCGGCCGACGGCGTGCCGCGGACGATCGAACCCAATCGTCCGGCGATGCCCAATAGCGGGACGCGCGGATCGTCGTCGGGTTTGCGCGGTTGCCACTTTTGATCTCGCGGGCTGAACACTTCCGGCGAGCCGGGCAGCTCGACGAAACCGATCGACATTGTCGACGGCGGAGAACCGGCAGGATCATGAATGTCGGCCGTCGGCCAGCTCAAGGCCATTGCCGAGTGGCCGGCGAAGAATTCGCGGCGCACGTCAGCGGGTGTGTCGTTCAGTTGCGCTTTCGGACCGAGTTTCGCGGCGGCGACCAATTCGGTCAGGGCGCGAACGAACGGCTCGGTCGCGATTCGCGGTTCGAGCGAGTCTTTGTCGAACAGCGTGGAATAGTAGTCGCGATGCTTGGCGTATGCGGCGGCGCGGGCCAGCAGCATGTTGCCTGCCCAGCCGGAGGCAAGCGGTTCGAGCGTGCCGTATTGTACGGGTGACGATTGCGGGGATTCGGACGATGATTTCGATTTGTCACTCTCGGCGAAGAACTCGACCAACTGCTGATAATCGGCCCAAGTTTGCGGAGGCTTGCGGCCGAGTTGCTCGAACAAGTCGGGCCGATAGAAGCAGACCAGCACGGGCGAGCCCAACGGCACGGCATACGTCTGCTCGCCCCAGGCGGTTTCGCGCAGGCCCGGCAACTCGAACAAATCGCCCTTGTGATAATCGGCCCGATCGAGCCAGGCTGCCGGCAATGCGCGGATCATCCGCCGTTCGACGAGCGAGCCCAACTCGGCCGACGGATATATGACAACATCGGCGGCCAATGACGTGCTTTTCGCCAGATCGGCCGGCGCCATTCCCGATACGTCCAACGATGCGCCGAATCGGGCCGACCATTCGCCGCGCAGTTGCTTGATCTTTTGCGCCAGCCCCGAATCCCCGACAACGAGCAGCCGCAGTTTCGTCGGCGATTGCGCGGCCGCGCCGGCGGGATCGCTGGATTTTGCCCCCTTGTCCGAGGACGTGGATTTGTTTGACCCATCGCAGCCATTCAGCAATGCAACCGCCGACGCGATTGTCGCGGCGAACACAATGGATCGGGAGCGTGGCATGAATTCGAAATCGGCCGGTGGTCAAGCTTGATGGCGTGAGTATTCCTTGGGCATCGTAGACGGCATGGTTTGTTGCGGTCAATCGGGCCGGCACGCGCGCTCCCCGCAAGCGAGCATCACGGCGCCGTTGGATATTGAAGTTCGCTTGCGGGGAGCGCGAGTTCTTCTTCGTTCCCTAGCCCCTAGCCCCCAGTCCCTAGCCCCTCTCTTCCGGCCCCTAGCCCCTAACCCCTTCCCCTGGCTACAATCCCGCCATGAGCATCTTTCTCGGCATCGACATCGGCACTTCCGGCACCAAAACGTTGGCCATCAACGCCAAAGGAACGATTCTGGCCGAGGCCACCGAATCGTATCCCGCCTATCATCCCAAGCCGCTGTGGAGCGAACAGGATCCCGACGACTGGTGGCGGGCGACGGTCGGCACCGTGCGCGCCGTCGTGCAAAAGGCGAAGCTGAAGCCGGCCGATGTGCGGTCGATCGGCCTTTCGGGCCAGATGCATGGCTCGGTGTTTCTCGACAAGCAGAACCGCGTCGTTCGCCGGGCGATTCTTTGGAACGATCAGCGGACCGCCGCCGAATGCGCGGAGATCGAGCGCCGCGCCGGCGGGCGACGGCAGCTTATCAAGATGGTGGCCAATCCGGCGCTGCCGGGTTTCACCGCTCCGAAGATTCTGTGGCTGCGGAACCACGAGCCGCGGAATTTCGACCGCACGGAGAAAATCCTGTTGCCCAAGGACGACATCCGTCGCCGGCTGACGGGCGAATTCGCGACCGAAGTGAGCGACGCCAGCGGGATGCTGTTGCTCGATGTCGCCAAGCGCGCTTGGTCGAAACCGTTGCTCTCGAAACTCGATTTGGACATCGGTTTGTTCGGCAGTTGCTATGAGTCCGAAGATGTGACCGGTCAACTGACTCGTGCCGCGGCGGAGGAACTTGGCTTGACGACCGATTGCGTGGTCGTCGGCGGCGCCGGTGATTGCGCGGCCGGGGCGATCGGCAACGGCATCGTCAGTGCCGGCACGCTTTCGACTTCGATCGGCACCTCGGGCGTGATGTTCGTTCATAGCGATGCGCCGCAAATCGATCCGAATGGCCGGCTGCACACGTTTTGCCATGCCGTGCGTGGGCGGTGGCACATGATGGGCGTGATTCTTTCGGCTGGCGGGTGCCTGCAATGGTTCCGCAATCGGCTCTGCCAGGCCGAAGCCGAGGCGGCGCGAAGCAGCGGCCTCGAGATTTACGATCTGCTGGCGAAAGAAGCGGCGGCCGTCGAGCCGGGCAGCCAGGGGTTATTTTTCTTGCCGTATCTTTCGGGCGAACGGACGCCGCACGCCGATCCTGACGCTCGCGGTTGTTTCATCGGCCTCACGCTCGCGCATGGACGCGGCGAGATGGTGCGGGCAATCATGGAAGGCGTCACCTACGCGCTGCGCGACAGTCTGGCCATCATTCGCGAGCTTGGCGTTCCGGTGCGGCAGATTCGGGCCAGCGGCGGCGGATCGCGCAGTCCGTTGTGGCGGCAGATTCAAGCCGACGTGTTCGGCCAGAAGGTCGTGACGATCAATGCCGAGGAGGGCGCGGCTTACGGCGTCGCGCTGCTGGCGGCGGTCGGAGCAGGGACGTTCAAGAATATCGAAGAGGCATGCAAGGCCACGATTCGCGTCGTCGATCAAACCCCTGTTCAACGCCGTGCGGTCGCGTATTATGACCGTGGGTTTGCCGAGTACCGGCAGTTGTACCGTTCGTTGAAGGATGATTTCCGAAGAATCGCGCGTTCGTAGGCCGCCACTCCGTGGCGGCAACCGCGACGGAGTCGCGGGCTACGCGTTCAGCCGCGACGGAGTCGCGGGCTATGTTCTGAGAGTTTGCTTACGGAGTGATCGCCATGCCGCCGATGTATTTGAGCGAATCCGACGTGAAGCGGTTGCTCGACATGCGCATGGCGATCGAGGTGGTCGAAGAAGCGTTTCGCCAATGGGCCGATCGCAAAGTTTGCAACGTGCCGCGCACTCGGGCCAAGGGAAACGGCATCGTGATTCACACGATGAGCGCGTCGGCCGATTATCTGGGGCTGGCCGGTTGGAAATGCTATGCGACGACCCGCGCGGGGGCGGCCTTCCATCTCGGGCTCTACGACAGTCGCACCGGCGCGATGACCGCACTGATCGAAGCCGAATGGCTCGGGCGGATGCGCACGGGGGCGACGACAGCGGTGGCGGTCGAATGGATGGCCGACGTGGCGGCGCACGAAGTTGGAGTGTTCGGCGCGGGGCGGCAAGCGCGAACGCAGCTTGAAGCGATCTGCGTGGCTCGGCCGATCAAGCAGGCGTTTGTCTATAGCCGCGACGAGATTCGCCGCAAGACGTTTGCCGTCGAGATGAGCGAGTCGCTGGGGATCAACGTCGTGCCGGTCGATCGCCCGCATGAGGCGGCTGAGGAATTGCCGATCGTCGTCACGGCGACGACCAGTTCGGTGCCGCTATTCGACGGCAAGTGCCTGGCCGAAGGAACGATGGTTGCCGCGGTCGGCTCCAATTGGTTGAACAAGGCCGAGATCGACGTGAACGTAATCCGCCGTGCCGACAACATCGTTTGCGACAGCGTCGAAGCCT
>Ga0182024_10014409_pt1 | contig 15285 bp, 9 predicted proteins | sample P32metaG_FD_120480 | JGI IMG/M metagenome (GOLD analysis project Ga0182024, IMG submission 120480) | Permafrost microbial communities from Stordalen Mire, Sweden - P3-2 metaG (Illumina Assembly) | ecosystem: Environmental > Terrestrial > Soil > Wetlands > Permafrost | place: Sweden: Stordalen... | reverse complement strand
TCGAAACGGGAAAATACCGCGACACCATTCCCGTATGCTTCCACATGGCGAGCGTCTGACCTTTGTAAATCTGCCAGCAATTAGCGCCACTGTTCTGACGGTAGCGCGGGAATTTGGAGCAACCTTTCCTCTTAGGGGGCTCGCGATAAGAGAGGCAGGAGCCCGAGCCCGGCGGCAGGACTCCGACTCCGAGGGGTCGCAACTGGCCACCTGCGACGCCTACTACTTGAGTGCCGCTGTCCCAAGACTGTCCTCCGGTGCAGTAGATTTGCTCCGCACCAGCCTGTACGGTAAAGAAGGTCTGGAATGGAAACTTATCTCGCCATGTTGCTGCTCGCCGCATCGTGCCTGACTTGGATCGCCGGAAGGCTCTTGGCAAATCAAACCAGGGTCACGCCGCTGCGAGTGGTTCACTCTCGCGCAACACGGCACAGCGTAGTTCCCCATACCAGAAAATCCCTCTTCTACTTGTGAGGTTAAGCGATGATGGATACAGAAGCCTTCCGCGAGTTCAAGACTGGACTGACGCTGTTGCGTGATAATTTTGTGGACCGCGCTCTGCCGCATATGCGCCGGGCCACGGAACTCGACAAAAATAATCCTTATTACATGTCTTACCTTGGCGTTGTCCTAGCCCGTTCGGAAAGGAAATGGGGCGAAGCTGAGACGCTCTGCGATTCCGCGGTGCGCATGAAGCGCAATCAGGCGCAACTCTATCTGAACCTCGCAGAAGTTTATTCCACCGCGGGACGCCGCGAAGACGCGGTCGAAGCCATTCAGGCGGGCCTTAAATTCGCACGCCGCGACGTCCGCTTGACCATTGCCATGAACAAGTTGACCGACCGTCGGCGCCCCGTGCTCACCTTCCTGACGCGCAAGCATCCTCTAAACCGCCAGCTAGGCATCTTGCGCCACCGCGCGTTGCAAGCCATCGGCCAGCGCTAAACCTTAGATTTCCTTCAACCCTACCGCAGAAAGGGCGAACGGCGTGAGCCGTTCGCCCTTTCTGTTTTTTGCTCCGTGAGCTCGACGCGTGTTTGCAACAAGCGAGCCCGCTGGGGTGCGGGAAGTAGATCAAAACAAAAAAAACGCGTTCGAAAGAACGCGGCCGGATTTCGGCAACAAAACTCTTGCGATCTACCTGCGCTGCGAATAGTTATTGGGAACCACCTGTTGCGTACCCATTTCCATCAGCATTCTGATTCCGATCCCGGTCAGACCATTGTGCAGCGGATCCCGGCGCACAACTTCCGCCAGATACTCGCGGTTCTGCGCCGCTGGATCATTCGAATACGGCATGGTCACGAACAACCTCATACCGATTTCGTAGCCCTTTTCACTGGTATGGAAATAAACGCCCGTCCGCGAGACGCTCACGGATCCTCGCAAGTCTTCGAAATGATCCTTCTCGGGATCCGAAGGGCGAATGCGCATCAATTGCGTGATCTTGCAGCGCCGTGTCCCCCGGCGCTCCGGCTTCGTGCTGGACTGTTGGAGATTTATTGTGGAACCCGATGCTTTTAACAAGTCTTGGTGAGTGGCCATAACGTACGCGAGCCTCTTTCCTATCTTTGTGTTATTTCCAAGTGTACGGCGAACTCCAGCCAAAACCTATAGCGAAGGCGTACCCGCTTTGCTAGGAGCGATTCCTCGGAAAAGATAGTACCAAAGTACTGTGAAAGAAATGGCCGCCAAGGAAAGCCGCAGAAGAAAAATGCAGAAATGGAAATAAGCAAAGCAGCCTGGTACCGAATCGGGACCGCCTCTCCCTGCCCGTCTTAACCCGCCAGCGTAACTCCAGCGCATTCAGTTAGATGAACTTCCAGCACATCCGTTGTTGCCGTCCTTACAGCGGTCGCTGAAATGCAATGACCGCATTGAGAGCGTTTAAGAAGCAGGAACGACGAAAACGCGGCCCCTCCATAAGACGGTGTGCCGCAAGGAGAAGATCCCATGGCTACAGCAACGCGGCAACGGATCGTGGCCGCAAACAGTCCCGCTATGGCCGGCATTGCCGCTGCAATGCCGCGCGCCAGTTCTTGCATCAAAGTTTTTGTAGCGCTGGAAAATCAACAGACCGAATCCGAATTCGCCCGCCTGCTAAAGAAGTACACGGACGTCGAGATCGTGGGGATGAATTGCCGCGCCCCACTCGATCCTTTGGCGCTTCGAGGAAGCGGTGCCGAGGTCTTGTTGCTCGCCTCCTGCGGAGACTTGCTCGGGGACCTCACCGTGATTCGCAACGTGCGCTCGACCGAGTCCAGCATGGAGATCATTATGCTCGGCGACATCAATGAAGCGGGCGAATTTCTGCAATGCGTCCGCGCCGGCGTGTGCGGCTATTTGGCCCGCAATGCCTCCAGCGACGAAATTTGGCGGGCCGTCCGCGACGTCCGCTCAGGTTCCGCCGTCTGTCCGGGAAAGCTTTGCGCACGCTTGTTCCGCTATTTTGAAAGCGAGGCTAAGTCTTTGCCCTCCGCCAGCATCCACCAGCGCATGGGCCTTACCCGCCGCGAGCAACAATTAATCCCGCTCGTCGCCCGTGGCATGACCAACAAGGAAATTGCCAATCACTTTTCGCTCTCCGAACAAACCGTCAAAAATCATCTCTATCGCATAAAACACAAAATTGGCGCCGACGATCGTCTGAGCATCGTCCACTTGTGCCGCCTGCAAGGCTTCATGGTCTAGTGCCGGTCAGCATTCTTTGTACCGCAAAAGACACTTTCTTGCTTGACAATCGTTTTTACATCGAATGTCACGCATCCCTGTAGAGAACTGTGCCTCAACGTCAGCGTTTCCTTGGGCTAAGTATCATGTTTTCAGTGTTTCGCAATTTCCAACCATCCACTTTCCTCTAAACTTGTCGCCCTCCAGACTAAAAGCAAATTTCTCGAACCTTGCCGTTTCGCGGTTCATCTACATCAGTTGTAACCATCTTTAGCATGAACTTGCAAAAAACAGGGCTGCGTAAGTGCATTGCAATGAACACTTAGAAAAAACCGCCTGGTGGGGGCAACCTTTCACATACTTCCCCAGCGGGAATCGCATTAGGTCGCTCCTCGGCGGCGACACCGAACGGCCGGTGTGGCTTCTTCCCTCGACAAAGATGACTCGATCCCGCAATTGTGCGATTCTGCTGCATTCAGTTCGGCAGCGATCGCGAAAATATGCGGCGCCGGCGGAAACGGTAACGCACTGAGACTCTACTACCGCGGCAGTCAGTCTCCGGGAAGGGCGCATGCTGAAAAAATTCAAGGACTTAACGGAAAAAGAGATCCTGGCGCTGGCCATCGCTTCTGAAGAGGAAGACGGCCGCATTTACGGCGAATTCGCTGACGCCTTGCGCGAATCGTACCCCTCGACCGCACAAATGTTCGAGGAAATGCGCGAAGAAGAAGTGGTCCACCGCGACCGCCTGTTCGCGATGTTCCGGGAGCGCTTCGGCGAGCGCATTCCCTTGATCCGCCGTGAAAACGTAAAGGGGTTTATCAATCGGCGGCCCACTTGGCTGGTGCGTCCTCTCGGCGTGAATGTGGCGCGACGCCAAGCTCGCGAAATGGAAATGGAAGCTGCGCGTTTCTACGCCAAAGCGGTGACGCGCATCACGGACGCATCCACCCGCGAACTGCTAAATAAACTGGCGGACGAAGAACGCAAACACCAGGCCACGGCGGGAGATTTGGAAGAAAAACATTTAACCGTGGGCGCGCGCGAGGCGGAAGATAAGTCTCGCGAAAAATTATTTTTGTTGCAGGTGGTGCAGCCCGGCCTCGCCGGACTGATGGACGGCTCGGTTTCCACGCTCGCGCCAGTGTTTGCCGCAGCCTTCGCCACACACAATAGTTGGGACGCTTTTCGCGTCGGGCTTGCCGCCTCCATCGGTGCCGGCATCTCCATGGGTTTTGCCGAATCGCTTTCCGACGACGGCTCGCTGACCGGCCGCGGCTCACCGTGGATTCGCGGGGTGGTAATCGGCGGCATGACCACCGCCGGCGGCATCGGCCATACCTTGCCCTTCCTGATTAACGATTTTCACACCGCCACGATCGCCGCCGTAATCATCGTCCTGTTCGAGTTAGCCGCCATCGCCACCATTCGCCACAAATATATGGATACCCCGCTCCTGCAAGCCACGTTCTTAGTGGTGGTTGGCGGTCTGCTGGTCTTCCTGACCGGCTGGCTAATCGGCAGCTCATAATTTCGCGACGCGTTCAGATGGCCGCAAGGTTTGTGGGGTGCAACAAGTTACGCCCCGGCTTGCCCGGGCGTCCGGAATCGCAGCTCAAGACGAGGAATTCAATCAGAATGCGCGGCTGCCGTAATCCGTCGTGGCGCACGCGAAAACGTGCGTTGCAGCCACGTTTGCAAGCGATCCATATAAATGTAAACAATCGGCGTGGTAAAAAGCGTGAGCAGTTGGCTGACAATCAATCCGCCGATAATGGTAACGCCAAGCGGACGGCGCAGTTCCGAGCCCACGCCCGAGCCGATCGCCAGCGGCAAAGCGCCGAGTAAGGCCGCCATGGTGGTCATTAAGATTGGCCGAAAACGCAGTAAACACGCTTTGTAAATCGCATCCACCGGTGAAAGTTCCTCTTCGCGCTCCGCCTGCACGGCAAAGTCGATCATCAAGATCGCATTTTTCTTGACGATGCCTATCAGCAGAATGATTCCAATCAACGCGATCATATTCAGATCGCCGTGAGAAATCTTGATCGCCAGAATCGCGCCGATGCCCGCCGAAGGAATGGTCGAAAGAATCGTGATGGGATGAATAAAGCTTTCGTACAAAATTCCCAGTACGATATAAACGGCAACCACCGCGGTAATCACCAGAATCAATTGCGAAGAGCGCGCATCCTGAAACGCCTGCGCCGTTCCCTGAAAGGAAGCGTGCACCGTCGGCGGCATGTGCAGTTCTTGCTTCGCAGCTTCAATGTGCTCCACCGCCGGACCTAGCGACGCACCCTGCGCCAGATTGAACGAGAGCGTAATCGCTGGAAAAATCCCCTGGTGATTTACGGACAGCGCGGTGTTCGTCGGCTCAAAATGGGCGAACGCGCTCAGCGGCACGAGCTTCGCGGTACTCGACGGGACGTAAATGGAGTTTAACGCTGAGGGATCCTGCTGCGAGTTGGGTGCCACTTCGAGAATCACGTGATATTGGTTGATACCCTTATAAATCACCGAAACCTGCCGCTGGCCAAACGCATCGTTCAGGGTGTTGTCAACGTCCGTCATTTGCACGCCGATCCGCGAAGCAGTATCGCGATCGATGACCAGCGAAGTTTGCAAACCGCGCATCTGCTGATCGGAATTCACGTCGCGCAGTTCCGGAATGGACTGCATGCGCTGCATCATAATGGGCGCCCAGTGATTCAGATCTTCCAGGTTGTCCGCCTGCAGCGTGTACTGGTATAGCGCTCCGCCAAATCGTCCGCCGACGCTGACGTCCTGCACCGACTGCAGAAACAACGCCGCTCCTGGCACGTTCGCCGTGGCGTCGCGAATACGCGCAATCACTGCGTCGGAATCGATCTTTCGTTCCGCTTTCGGCTTGAGTTGCGCAAACATGAACGCGGTGCCGCCGCCGCTGCCTCCGCCGGTGAAACCGGAGATATTTTCCACCGCGGGATCTTTCAGAACGATGTCGCTGATCGTCCGTAGTTTCTCGGACATGGCCGCAAAGGATAGGTTCTGATCGCCTTGGATCAGGCCGCGAATGCGGCCGGTGTCCTGCTGTGGAAAAAATCCGGAGTTCACATGCCCTGCCAGGTACACGCAAAAAGCCGCGGTCGCAAAGGTCAAACCGAGGATCAGCAATTGCCGGCGCAATACCCAGCGCAGTGAAATATCGTAAACGTGCAGCAGACCGTTAAACGCTCGTTCCGAAAATCGATAAATGCGGTTGTGCTTTCCAGTATCGTGCCGCAAGAAACGCGCGCACATCATCGGCGTGGTGGTCAGCGAAATCAAAAGCGAGACGCCGATGGCTACGCTGAGCACCACGGCAAATTCGCGAAACAGACGCCCGGCAATCCCCGGCATCCACAAAATCGGGATGAACACCGCCACCAGCGAGGCGCTCATGGAAATCACCGTGAAACCAATTTCTCGCGAGCCCCGCATGGTGGCCGCCAGCGGCGCCAGGCCATTTTCAATATGCCGGGTGATATTTTCCATCACTACAATGGCGTCATCGACCACAAATCCCGTGCAAATGGTCAGCGCCATCAGCGAAAAATTATCCAGGCTGTAGTGGCAGAGATACATCACCCCAAACGTGCCAATCAGCGAAAGCGGCACCGCCACGCTGGGAATAAACGTGGCCCAGGCGTTGCGAAGGAACGCAAAAACGACGAGCACCACAAGAATTACCGAGATGACCAACGAAACTTCGACGTCGTGTACCGAGGAACGAATGGTCACCGTGCGGTCGACGCTGACCGCCAGATGCATGGAAGGCGAGATCGACGCTTTCAGCCGTGGCAGTTCTTTGAAAACACGATCCACCGTGGCAATCATGTTGGCCCCGGGCTGGCGAAAGATGGCGATAATCACCGAGCGTTTGCCATTCGTCATCCCCAGAATGCGCGAATCTTCCAGCGAATCTACGACCTCGCCGATATCGCCGAGCCGCACCGCAGCTCCGCCGGCGCCCGCGGCGCGATTCCCGGCCACGATCAGCGGTTGGTACTCGTAAGCATGAAAAATCTGGTCGGTGTCCGCGAGCGTATACGTGCGCGTCGCATCGGAAAGCGAGCCTTTTGCCAAATTCGCGTTCGCCGATTGCAAGGACTTGCGAATGGTTTCCAGGCTCACGCCGTAACTGTTCAGTTGCGTAGGGTTCGCTTCCACGCGAACCGCCGGGCTGGCGCTTCCCCACACGTAGACCTGTCCCACGCCCTGCACCTGCGCAATTTTTTGCGCCAAGATGGAATTCGCGGCGTCATAAATTTCCGAAGGCTGCACGTTTTCAGAAGTCAGCGAGAGCAGTAAAATCGGGGAATCCGCTGGATTCGCCTTGCGATAGGTAGGCTGCGAGGGAAGATCCGCGGGAAGCTGGCTGCGCGCCGCGTTTATCGCGGCCTCCACGTCGCGCGCCGCGGCATTAATATCGCGGTTCAAGTCAAATTGCAGCACGATGCCGGTATTGCCAAGCCCACTCGACGAAGTCATCTGCGTGACTCCGGCGATGCGGCCGAACTGGCGCTCGAGCGGAGTGGCCACCGCGGAAGCCATGGTTTCCGGACTCGCTCCCGGCAAACTTGCGCCCACGCCAATCGTTGGAAAGTCTACTTGCGGAAGCGGAGCGACCGGCAGCAATCCAAACGCCGCAACTCCAGACAGAAAAATCGCCATGGTGATCAGCGAAGTCGCCACCGGGCGGCGCACGAAAGGAGCGGAAAAGTTGGTGGAAGATTCCATCACGGCGATTAGTCTCCGCGCGCCAATTCTTCGTCGGTGAAAGTATTGCCGAAGTGAAAGGTGAAGCGATGCGACAGCCAGTCAAACGCCAAATAAACGACTGGCGTGGTGTACAGCGTCAACAACTGGCTGAGAATCAGGCCGCCAACAATGGTGATACCCAGGGGCCGCCGTAATTCCGCGCCCACGCCGGAACCGAGCGCCAACGGCAGGCCGCCGAGCAAGGCCGCCATAGTGGTCATCATGATCGGCCGGAAACGCAGCAGGCATGCTTCGTAAATGGCTTCGAGAGGAGGCTTCCCTTCCTTGCGTTCCGCTTCCAGCGCAAAGTCGATCATCATGATGGCGTTCTTCTTGACGATGCCGATCAGCAAAATAATTCCAATGAGCGCGATGATGCTGAATTCCATGTGGAAAAGGAGCAGCGCGAGAATCGCGCCGACGCCCGCCGATGGCAGCGTTGAAAGAATGGTGATCGGGTGAATAAAGCTTTCGTATAGCACGCCGAGAACGATGTATACCGTGATAAGCGCGGCGAGAATCAAAATGGGCTCATTCGCCAGCGAATTCAGGAACGCCGCGGCAGTACCTTGGAACGTTCCCTGCACGCTCACCGGCATATTCAGGTTCTGCTTCGCACCGTTTATGGCTTCAACGGCCTGTCCTAGCGAAGTATTGGGAGCTAAGTTAAAGGACAGTGTGACTACCGGAAATTGTCCCTGGTGATTCACCGTAAGCGGCGCGGCGCCCGGCTCAAATCGCGTGAACGCGCTGAGCGGCACTTGCTGCCCGGTGGACGAACGCACGTAAATGCTTTTAAGCGCTTCGGGGTCCTGCTGGAATTGCGGATCTACTTCGAGCACCACGTGGTATTGATTGAGCTGCGTGTAAATGGTGGAGACTTGCCGTTGGCCGAAAGCGTCGTACAGCGTGTTGTCAATGTCTGCGGGAAAAATTCCCAGGCGCGACGCGGAATCGCGATCGATGGTCAGCGTCGCGAGCAAGCCGTTACTGAGCTGGTCGCTGGCCACATCGTGCAACTGCGGCAGAATTTTCAACTTTTCAATAAAGCGCGGCGTCCAATACGCGAGTTCCTTGCCGTCCACATCTTCCAGGCTGTACTGAAATTGCGTGCGGCTGACGCGATCTTCCACCGTCAAATCCTGCACTGACTGCATAAACAAAGAAATGCCATCCACTTTTTGCAACTTTGGTTGCAGCCGCCGAATCACGTCGGAGGCGCTGACGCCGCGTTCTTTCAGCGGCTTCAAATTGATTTGCATGCGTCCGGTATTCAGCGTGGTATCGGTGCCATCGATGCCGATGAACGAGGACAGGCTTTCGACCGCGGGATCCTGCAAAATCACGTCGGCCAGTTGCTGCTGGCGCTGGGACATCGCGGGAAAGGAAATATTTTGCGGCCCTTCACTTACGCCCAGAATTACTCCGGTGTCCTGCACCGGGAAGAATCCCTTGGGGACGTAAATGTACAAAAGAATAGTGGCGACAAAGGTGCCCACCGTGATGAGCAGCGTAAGGGTGCGAAAACGCAGCACGGTTTGCAGCGTCCGTCCATAAAAAGCAATCACCGCATTAAACGCATTTTCCGATTTGCGATAAAACCAGCTTTGCTCTTCCGCGCGCTGGTGCCGCAGTAATTTCGCCGCCAGCATGGGCGTCAGCGTAAGCGACACAAACGCGGAAACCAAAATCGTCACCGCCAGGGTAATCGCGAATTCGCGGAACAACCGGCCCACGATGTCGCCCATGAACAGCAGCGGGATCAGCACGGCGATCAGCGAGACGGTCAGCGACAAAATCGTAAAACCGATCTGCTCCGCACCTTTCAGAGCAGCTTGCAGTGGCGCATCGCCTTCCTCCAGATAGCGGCTGATGTTTTCCACCATCACGATGGCGTCGTCCACCACGAATCCCGTGGAAATGGTCAGCGCCATTAGCGTTAAATTGTTCAAACTGAACCCCAGCAGATACATCACCGCGAAGGTGCCTACAATGGAGAGCGGCACGGCCAGCGCGGGAATCAGAGTGGCACGCAAGCTGCGCAAGAAAACGAAAATCACCATCACCACCAGCGCGACAGTAAGCATCAATGAAAATTGCACGTCTTCCACGGAAGCGCGAATCGTCACGGTACGATCCGTGAGAATGGCAACGTTCACCGCGGCAGGCAGCGCGTGTTGCAACTGCGGCAAAATTCTCTTAACGCGATCAACGACGGCGATAATATTCGCGCCCGGCTGCCGCTGAATATTCAAAATCACCGCGGGATTTTTATTGGCCCACGCCGCTTGCTGCACGTTTTCCGCGCCGTCAAAAACTTTGGCCACGTCCGTGAGCCGCACCGGCGCGCCGTTGCGATACGCAATGATCACCGGCGCATAGCTGGCACTGGAAATCAGTTGATCGTTGGCGCCGATGGTGTAGGCCTGATGTTTGCCGTCAAAAGTTCCTTTGGCCTGATCGACGTTGGCGTTGTTCAGCGCGGTGCGCAAATCTTCCAGGCTTAGCCCATAGGAAGCCAGCGCGGTGGGATTCGCCTGCACGCGCACGGCAGGCCGCTGGCCGCCGCTGATGCTGACCAAGCCAACGCCGCTGAGCTGCGAAATTTTTTGCGCCAGCGTGGTGTCCGCCAAATCTTCCACTTTCGAGAGCGGCAAGGAATCGGAAGAAAGCGCCAGCGTCAAAATCGGCGCATCGGCCGGATTAATTTTGCTGTAGATCGGAGGATTCGGCAGGCCCGCGGGCAAAAAGTTTGAGGCGCCGTTGATAGCGGCTTGCACTTCTTGTTCTGCAATATCGATGTTGAGGTCCAGGACGAACTGCAGCGTCACAATCGAACTGCCGTAGGAACTCGTGGAGGTCATCTGATTGAGCCCGGGTATCTGCCCGAACTGACGCTCCAGCGGCGCGGTAATCGATGAGGCCGTGACGTCCGGACTCGCGCCCGGATAAAACGTTTGTACTTGAATGGTCGGGTAGTCGACTTGCGGCAACGCAGAAACCGGCAACTGACGATAGGCCACAAAGCCCACCATCAAAATGGCGAGCATCAACAGCGTGGTCGCGACGGGCCGTAGAGTGAACGGCCGGGACAGATTCATCGCGGAGTGGCTCCGGAAGTTTTGCCAGCAGCCTGGCTGGGGGTATTGCCCAGCGCGGTGGGGCGCGATGCCGCGGGTGAACTGGCATTGGGCGCAGCAACAGCCGCGGTGGGTGCGGGCATAGGCGCCTGCGTCGGATTAATTTTCGTGCCATCCTGCAATTTATCTTGTCCGTCGATTACTACGTTTTCGCCGGGATTGACTCCGGCGGACAATCCAACGAGATTGCCGGTGGTTTGCGAAATAGTGACCGCCTGAATTTTTGCCGCGTTGCCTGGACCGGCGGTGTAAACGTAAGTTCCCTGCGGACCGCGCTGAATCGCAGCAATCGGCACGATAGTGACGTTGTGCTTGGTGTCTACCAGGAGATGCACGTTCACAAATTGATTCGGAAACAAAATATTGTTGTCGTTGCTGAAGGTAGCTTTCAGTTTGTAGGTGCCGGTGGTGACGTCAATCTGATTGTCGACCGTGGCGAGCTTGCCGCTGGCGATTTTAGTGGTGTCGTCGCGGTCCCAGGCTTCCACGGAAAGTTGCGGGCCGGAGCGAAGCTTGCTCATCACTTGCGGAAGCTGATCTTGCGGCAACGTGAAAATCACGCTGATGGGTTGCAATTGCGTGATGACCACCAGCCCGGTGAGGTCCGTGGCGTGCACGATGTTGCCAATGTCCACGAGACGCAACCCGACGCGTCCGCTGATCGGCGCGGTGATATGCGAGTAAGTGATATTCAATTTCGCGCTGTCGATGGCCGCCTGATCCGCTTGAATCGAACCTTTCGATTGGCCAACCAAGGCGGTTTGCGTGTCGACTTGCTGCTTGGGAATTACGCCTTCTTTGAATAACAAATTGTAGCGTTCCAAATCCGTTTGCACATCTTTGAGTTGCGCTTCGTCTTTCGCCAACTGGCCTTGCGCCTGCTCCAGCGCAACTTGGTAGGGTCGCGGATCGATTTCGACGAGCGCATCGCCCTCGTGCACGAACTGGCCTTCCGTGAAATTTACCTTGACGATGGCGCCGTCCACCCGGCTGCGCACGGTCACGGTGTTGTAAGCGGTGGCGGTGCCCAAGCCATCGAAATAAACGGGAAGGTCGCCGCGCTGCGCGCTGGTGACCACGACGGGGACCGCCGGGGCATCACCCCCTCCAAATCCGCCTGCTGGGTAGGTGTTCGCTCCGGCTGCTCCGCTGTTGAGCGCCTGGGTCTCGGAGTGTCCGCCGTGAAAATACCAAATCCCGCCAAACACCCCGATCGCAGCGAGCACCCAAATCCACCAACGGCTTCGCGCGCGCGGCTCGTCGGTATGCGCCTTCGGGTCGGGAAGGCTGGAAGAATTCAAATGGCCCATGCAATGTGCTCCTGTTCTTAACTATCACAATTAAAAGGCTTTCGCCGGCGGCGGACACCTCCGCATGGCGCGCGAGAAGACTTCAATTGGAAGCGTACTCTGAAAGCGAAATGATGCATAGTTTTAGACGGCGGACACCCGGCAATGGTTACCGTGAGGAGCGCGGGCTCTAAACACGACCGATGAGAACGCAATTTGTTCCCGAAGCGCACAATTTTGCTGGTGGTAGAAACGGACCGCTGCACTTACACTGTTGCGGAACGGCGTGGGCGATTAATCGGTATTCGCGCGGTCGGCGGGATTCAATTCTGGACGCGGAGGGAAGATGTTTAGAGGGCTGGTTGTGGGAGTCATTTTGGGGATTATTTTGGTGGGGGCCGCAGGCTATCTCTATTTTGCGACCGGGCAGGCGCCGGTGGCGGTCACCGCCAAGCCGATGCCTTTTGAACGGACCTTTGCGCACATCGGGCTGAGCGCCTATTTGAATAAGTTGCCGCATCCCGACCCGCAGGTTCCCGCCGACGAGATCAATTTTCTTGCCGGGGTGGAAGTCTACAAACAAAACTGCGCGGTGTGTCACGGACTGCCCGGCGGGGAAAAGACGGCCATTGCCACCGGAATGTTCCCCAAGCCGCCGCAGCTCTTTCACGGAACAGGCGTGACGGACGATGAGCCTTGGGAAACCTATTGGAAGGCGGAAAACGGAATTCGCATGACGGGGATGCCGGGTTTCAAGGACCAGTTGACCGAGACGCAGATTTGGCAAGTGACCGTGTTGGTGAAAAATGCCGACAAAATCCCAGATTCCGTGAAGGCGGCTCTGCAGCGCCTCGGGCCTCCTCCCGCGGCGACCGCGGTTGGCGTGTTGCCGACGGCTCCATCGCCGGTGGTGCCGGCGCCGAAACCGCTGGCGCAGCCGAAATAAAAAAGGTTTCACGCATTCATTTTCCGTGCGATTTATTTCGGATGCGCTTCCGGCGCGACCAACTGATCCGCTCTACGAAGATCTGGGAAGCCCCAGGACCATAGCGCGGTTACCAATAGCGTGCCAATGCCGCCGAGAATTACGGCCGGCACGGCGCCGAACCATTGCGCGGTCACGCCAGATTCAAACTGGCCTAGTTCGTTGGAAGCGTTAATGAAAATCATGTCTACGGCATTTACGCGGCCGCGCATTTCGTCAGGCGTGGCCACTTGAATCAGCGTGCCACGCACGACCACGCTGACCATATCGGTTGCGCCAACCAGAATTAACGCCAGCAGGGATAGCGCGATGCTGTGCGAGACTCCGAAAAGAATCGTGCAAGCGCCAAATGCAGCGACGCACCACAGCATGGTGGTTCCGGTGCGCCTGCGCAACGGGCGCCACGCCAGGCAAAGAGCCGTGAACGCGGCACCTGCTGCAGGTGCGCTGCGCAGCAGACCTAATCCCCACGGACCAGTGCGCAGAATCTCCTGTGCGTAAACTGGCAAGAGCGCAACAGCTCCGCCTAGAAGAACAGCGAAAAGATCCAGCGAAATGGCGCCCAGAATTAATTTCTTTGCCCAGATATAACGAATGCCCGCGAAAAAACTGCGCAACGTGGCGGACTCGCGCCGGGGAACCGGCAGCCCGGCCTTTATTCCAAGCGTCGCCGCTATGGCGGCGAGCGCGGCAAAAAATCCCGTGGCATAGACGGCTTCCGGGCCATGAAACGCGGCATACGCCACTCCGCCAACCGCTGGGCCGAGGATCGTCGCGGCTTGCCAAACGCCGGACGCCCACGCGACCGCGGAGGGAAAATGCTCGGCGGGAACAATCTGCGGCAGGAGAGCGCGGCTGACCGGCCCGTTGAACGAGCGCACGATGCCGAGCAACACCAGCACCGCATAAATCGGCGCGACGGATTGCGTGTGCCGCCAGGCTAGAAGAAACAGCAGCGCGGAACATGTGGCGAACCCCAGGTAACAAATCGCGATGACGTTGCGGCGGTTGCAACGATCCGCGACATGTCCAGAAAGCAAAAACAAAAGCATGCTGGGAAGAAACTGCGCAAGTCCCGCGAGACCAAGGTCCAGCGCGCGCTTTGTGGTGGCATAGATTTGCCAGCCGACGGCAACGGATTGCATCTCTAGCGCCAGAATGATGCAAAATCGCGCCGCCTGAAATAAGCGGAAATCCGGATGGAGAAATACCGCAAGCCCGCGGTCGCTCGAAGTACGGGAAGATGGCGCGGCGGGCATGCGCTCTTTACTTTGCCACAACTTTTCGCGTCAGAGAATCACGGACCATAGGATTAACGCATACCAGGTGGGTTGTTGCTTCCGTGGCGGTTGCCACTATTGATTCTCGTGCTGCGCAAAAATTTATTTTGCCGACGCCAGCGACGTCCAGGAAGAATTTTTACGCGAGGATTCGAGCACCGCACTGATAAATCGTATTCCTTCGACGCCGTCTGCGATTCCCGGCACAAGCAGCGCCGCCGGATTCGCGGATCGATTTTCCAGCCGCGCATGAATCTGTTCCGCGAGGTCCGTATAAAGCTGCGCGAATCCTTCGAGGTAGCCTTCCGGATGCCCAGCCGGGACGCGGCTGGCATGCGCCGCCACGGGAAGCGAACCCGCGCCGTTGCGAGCGATCACGCGCGGCGGTTCGCCAAGCGGAGAAAAAACTAACTGGTTGGCGCTTTCCTGGCGCCACGCCAGGCTGGCCTTTTCGCCAAAAATGCGCAGACTAAGATGATTGTCGTTTCCCGGAGCAACCTGACTGGCCCACAGCATGCCGCGAACATTTCTTTCGTAACGCAACAGGAGGTGCACGTTGTCGTCGAGCCGGCGCCCCGGGACAAATGTGGAAAGGTCCGCCGCCACTTCGGTGCAGCTCAGACCAGAAACGAAGGACGCAATGTTAAACGCGTGCGTGCCAATGTCGCCGAGACAGCCAGCGGGGCCGTTCAGCTCAGGATTTGTACGCCACAATGCCTGTTTCTGGCCGGTGGCTTCCACCGGCGTCGCCAGCCAATCTTGCGCGTATTCCACTTGAATCACGCGCAGTGGGCCGAGCGCGCCGTCGCGAACCATTTCGCGCGCCTGTCGCACCATCGGATAGCCGGTGTAATTGTGCGTGAGCCCGAAAATTAATCCGGTATTCGCAACTTTCGCCTGCAACTTTAAAGCGTCCGCGAGATTGGTGGTCAGCGGCTTATCGCAGATAACGTGAATGCCCGATTCAAGAAATGCCATCGCCGGCGCAAAGTGCAGAAAATTCGGCGTGACGATCGTTACGGCGTCGATACGCCCATCCGCTTCGTTGCGCTTGGCCTCGCCCGCGGCCATCTCTTCAAACGTACCGTAAGCTCGCGGAATGTGCAGCTCTTCCGCAGCCGCGCGATTGCCCGATGGAT
>Ga0182024_10014408_pt1 | contig 15286 bp, 23 predicted proteins | sample P32metaG_FD_120480 | JGI IMG/M metagenome (GOLD analysis project Ga0182024, IMG submission 120480) | Permafrost microbial communities from Stordalen Mire, Sweden - P3-2 metaG (Illumina Assembly) | ecosystem: Environmental > Terrestrial > Soil > Wetlands > Permafrost | place: Sweden: Stordalen... | reverse complement strand
GTTATGATTGGCGGCATACCAGGAAGGTCTTGCTCGATTAGGGTCGGTCTACCGCCAGGTCCTAAACTACTAGAAACGGCATCGCTGATCCTTTTCATGGTATCGATCACAAGTTGTTGTAATCGTGGACCTTTCGTCATAAACATTTTCGCGTTACTTTTTGCCACCCTATACGCCATCTGAGTTCTCCTTTGGTCTATGTCGTATATATCATAGAAAATAATCCTTGACCGTTTTTGAATTATGGGGTATTCTGCCTATATGAAAACCTGTAATCACGAATTTAATACATACCTATGCGTTAATCCGGAAGACACTTACGAATATTGTCGGCACTGTTACAAGCATAAATCTGAGTTAGACGGAAATCCACGACCTAAAGAAAAGAAAGTTAAAATGACAGCTAGTTGGGCTCGCCAAAAAAGACTTGGCGATAAAATAATGAAATACCTAGAAGGTGGGCACGGTCTAACATCTGATCAGCTTTGCGAAGAAGAAGACGATGAAAAACATATGGCCATGAGGCATCAAATTGCGGACGCTATTAAGGTAGACTTTGATGAAGTGGATTTTGCCATTAGTAAGATGTTTTTCTAATATGAATAAGATATATGTCAAAAATAATCCTTGACTTTCTATCAGATACGATATATCCTGTTTGTAGGAGTGAAAATGAAAAAGAAAGTAAAAGTTAAGAAATCTAAACAAAAGAAAACCGATCCATTCGGTGTAGGTCTCGATGCCGAACAAGTTCTCGCAGATTCTCTCTGTGCCAAGTTCTTGAAAGAAGGCGTGGATCCAGACAACATCGATGAAGCCTTTATTGGAGCTTTTCAAGGACTTGCCCATCGAATGCTTACCGTTTTCAACACAGAATTTGTCTTGGAACAAGTTGGAATTATGGCTCAAATGATTGCCGAAGAAAACGGCGAAGTCCACGTCTGCGATGACTGCCGAGCCAAAGAAGAATCCAACCCCCTGGCTAAAGAAGTCAGAAATAAGATGCACTGATCGTAGAATGAATAAGAAACAATATAAGAACGTTAAAAAAGTAGAAAACATGGAAACGATAAATCGATTAATGGAAGAAAATTCTATTGATGAATTATCGGTCGCTCAAATACTTAGTAATCATCCCAATAAACCGAGGATTCCTAAATCGGTTGAAGAAAAACTCAAAAACGCATACAAAGCTCTAATATTTGGTAAACGAGTTCCTTGAAAATTTCGATCTCCTCCCCCACAAAGGCCTTCTTAAGCAGCTACACTCCAGAAGAGTGGAACGCGCTTAGGGAGGCCTTGACCTATACCAATACCTCTATAGCGCATCTCATAAAACGACATCACAGCTATATCAAATGGAAATTTAGCAACATCGATAGCTGGCAATTTGAGTTGGACGAGATGAAAAAGCAATTAAAGAAGACCTTAGTCTTCGAGGAGAACGGCAAATTCTACATCAGACCCGGCAGTATTCCCTATTTGACCGGATTTGATTTGGAAGTCGAGAATCTGATCAAATATCCGGTGCCCAAGAAGATGCCCTGGAAGAATCCACCAAAAATAACCCTCTATCCATATCAAGAAGAAAGTTGGACTAAACTACTAGAGATTAAGCACGGCAATGTAAGTCTCTGTACGGGTGCCGGTAAATCCTTAGTGATTATAAAGCTTTGCAGGGAGCTTGGATTGAGCACCTGCGTTGTGGTTCCATCTAAGAGTATCTTTGAAGAACTTTTGGAAAGATTCGAGTATTACTTCGGTAAGGGGAATGTAGGCGCACTAGGTGCGGGAAAACGAAAATTGGGGAAAAAGATAACCATTGCTATCGCCGACTCTCTCGTAAATTTGAAACCCGGTACTGAAGAGTATGATTTCTTTGCAAAACTCGATGTTTTTGCTGCCGATGAATCTCACACCCTACCAAGTGAGACCTTGGAAGCCGTTTGTCATGGTGTTTTATCCGAGGTACCTTATCGCTACTTCTTCAGTGGAACTCAGACTAGAAACGACGGAAGTCTTCCTCTCCTTCAATCCATCATTGGTAAAACCGTTTGTGAACTTACCACAGCTCAAGCTATCCAAGGCGGCTATATCTGCCCACACGATTTCAAAATAGTGAACGTTGAATCCAGTAACCCCTCTTTCAACAGCTCTGACGCCTTGGAACTTAAGAGAGAACACTTCCTTAAAAATAGAAACATTGCTAGTTTCAGTGCTAGACTCGCTAATGCCATGGCGGCTCAAGGTAAAGGCACTCTTATTTTGGTAGAAGAGCTTTCTCAGATCTCCATGTTGGTCCCTATGCTAAAAGCACCTTTCGCAATTGCACATTCGGAAAAAAGAAAAGAGCGACTGGAAGAACTGGGTATCGATAAAGTGGATAATGCGGAAAGCGTGGAAAAGTTCAATAAAGGCGAAGTCAAGATTTTGGTGGGAACCAGCTGTATCGCAACTGGGACAAATATTTATCCGTGCCATAACGTCATTAATTTTTGTGGGGGCGCTAGTCCAATTAAGACCAAACAGGGAAGCGTAGGTAGAGCCGTCCGTTGGGGCCATAGCAATCCATGGGCGTCCAAATGCATGGAGAAGAAGTTTTGTACTATATTCGACTTCGATATCGAGGACTGCTTTACGATGAGTAGACATCTAGAGGCTAGGATGGAATGTTACCGAGAGAGCGGCGAAGGGCTGATCAAATATATTAGGTTAAAGAAATGAACTGGCTCCTCCACTTCCTCGGCCTTAAAAGATCCTGCGGATACTGTCAGAACAGTTTCTGGGATGACGGTAACAGATTTTGTTCCGATTACTGCGCTTGGTCATGGTTCACATCGGACCCAGAAGATGGCCAACTTATGTTTCCCTTTTGATTTCATGATATAACCCTTTAAGCACCATAGCTTAGAGGTATTATGTCAAAGCCCCCCAAGAAATTTAAAGACTCACACGATCCAGCGTTCGCCACTCTCGCCATAGAAGTTCAAAAGGCCATCCAAAGAAATAACGACGGTAGATCCCAAAAAGAACGTTTTGAGGAGTTGGTCGCAGCCGAGTGTCAGTTCCATGAAATCGTCCTAAGTTATCGAATTTCAACGGAAATGTATAAAAAATTTATTTCCCTCATACGAGTTCAAAATAATAACATACTTTCTGCGCGTCCATTCTTTCGAGAATCCAGCGATACCTTTTCTTCCAAAATAACCCCAGCTTTGAAAGAAAAGAATCCCGAAGCCTTGAAATCTTTTGGTATAAACTTCCATTTTATTCAATTCTGTAAAGATCAATGGATTGGACTCTGGCCTAAGAAGCTCGAAATCAGCTATAATCGCGTTAAACTTGCCAGGACGATCATCGTCGAGGTCAATATGCCCTTGGCCATCAACAGAGCTAAGATCTTTTACAGAAAAACTCCCAAAGGCCATCTCTCATTCATGGATTTAGTCGAAGTTTCGTCGATGGGACTTTGTGCTGCTGTGGATAAGTATACGGGCCCCTATCTGAAGAATTTCGCCGGAGTCATCATTGGTAGGTCGGTCGGGAATTTAATTGACGCCTATTCTGAGACCGTCATGCATTTCTATCCAAGCGATCGTCGTGTTCTATATAGGGCTAATAGTATTCGTGGTCGCCAAGGCATTAATGACATCACCGAATTGACAGAGGCGGTAAATAAGAGCTTTGCGGCAGATCTATTAGAGGGTAAGACAGCCCCTAAAGCAGTCACAGTGACCGAACTTTCGTATTTAATGGCTGCGGCCTCACTGATTTCATCTGATTCCAACAATGGAGAAGACGGATTTGGAGTCTACGATTACACACCCGACGATACCGAAAGTGTGGAAACCACGTTAGGGAGAAAACAAGAAATTTCACAAATGGCGAGATTGGCACGAAAATTGCCATTAATCAACCAGAAAGTATTGAGACTCAAGGGCATTGAAATTTGATTGACTTTTGGGTTTGACTGAAGTACTCTAGGAAAGACATGAGTAGGACTAAGAAGGGTAAGAAACCGCCAGGATACGATTATTGGGGAAAACGACCTCTAGGATTTGGTGGTCATGGAACCAAGGGTAAACGAGATGGTATCCAAAAAGAACGCGCTCAAGGGAAACAGAAAACCCGAAAAGAGAAAATACAAGAGGAATAACATGACAGAAAATGAAAAACGAGAATTTGATCATCTTCTAGGTGGAATTAAGCTCATCATTAAAATGCACGATGACACCCCACCTCATGGCCGATTCGGTCTCCCGCAGTTCCAGATGGAAGCTGTTGCGGCGTTAGTAAAACAATTGGAGGCTCAGGAGAAGGAAGTAAACCAATTAAAAGTTGAAATAGACTTGCTCGCATCGCTCCGTTCTGTTGCAGACACGTCAGCGGAAAATTGGAAAGCGGAAGCTTTCAGTCAAGAAGAACGAGCAAACGATCTTGAAAAAGAACGGGACGATCTCAAGGCGATAAATACATGGCTAGAGGCACGCAGCCTCAAAGAGGCCACATCTCCGGTTACGCCTAAGGAAAGCGCATGAACGAAGACCAATGCCCATGTGGCGCTGAATCGGATTATGGCTGCCTTAGTGTCCATGATGGAGAAATACATCATGAATACTATTGTAGAATTTGCTACAACAAGGAGAAAAAATGACCTTTTCACTCAACAATCGTTTGGTTCTAGAGACATATGTCAAAAAAAGCCTTGAAGCTAAAGTCCAGGGCGGAGTTGCAACTCCCAATCAAAAAGATGGGGTCAAAGGACTTCGGGTTTTGGTCCATGCGGTTCTTACGCTTCCAGATGGTAGACGAGAAATCCCCGTAGGCTCTACTGCTTACATCCGAGAGAAAACGCTATATGAACAAGCTTGGGCTAATACTCCTCTTTCTTGTGATACCATTCCAGTCAAGTTTATTTTGGCAGATCTTCAGTTCATCGAATTCATTAATATTCCGGAGGATGTAGCGTGAAAATCTTTCTTCTATTCATATCTCTGACCTGTCTCGCTTCCGAACCCCGTTTTCATTTCAAGGACTGCGTTGAAATTACTCATGGTTTTTACCAAGGTTGCAAGGGTACCGTCGAAGACATGCAGTCAGATTCCAGCTCCTACGCCATTAAGGCCGAAGACTGCCGTGGCGGAAACTTCTACGATTGGTTTAAGGAAAGCGATTTAAAGCTTTCCAAAGGATGTACGTGAGAATTGGAAGACTTCTCCTAGAACGTCCGTTTCCTGGATTCCCGTCTATGATTGGGCCTTGTGGGTGCATCTTTATTTCTACGCCTATCGGTTGCCTGACATGGCTCAACAAAAAGTGTAAGTGTTCCACCTGTAAACAGTATATTTGCGAATGTCCGTGCCCGCTTTGTGAGAAGAAGGTGGTTGAGTGTGATTGCGAGGTTTATCGGTGAAGATTCTTCGAGTCGGCGATATCCATTGTAAACCGAACAACATCAAAGAGAGCGAAGCTCTCATGCAGTTTGTTTTATCCAACGCTCTGGCGTTGAAAGTAGACCGGGTAGAATTTTTGGGCGACCAGTATGATACCCATGATATCATTAGACTTTCTGTCCTTAAATTCTGGACTCGTTGGTTCCGTAAACTTTCCGAACAAACCTTCAAAACCATTATTCTTCAAGGAAACCACGACGTCAACGGCGATTATTCAGACAACTTCTCCGCTCTGCAAACCTCCCTTCACTTAGAAAATAAAAATTTCAAAATCGTCCACGAACCCTATCTCGACAATCTCTACGGCTATCTTCCCTACATCCACGACAACGACAAATTCGTAGAAGAAGCCAACAAACTTGCCAAACAAGGAGCTACGGTTTTGGTCAGTCATCCCAACTTTGAAGGAGCGGTTTATGACAATGGGGCAGGAATTCGAAATGGTGTGTCTAGTAATCTTCTTGATGCTCGTTTACTTCATCTTATAGGTGGTCACATTCATACCGAACTTGAATTGGGAAGAATCTGGTATACCGGCAATCCAAGATGGTTGACCAAAAGCTGTACCAATAAAAAGAAGGGCATTTGGGAGTGCGAGCATGACGACAAAACTGGAACAATCATCTCCAAGAAATTTATCTCCACAGAATCCGTATGTACACCTATTGTTTCCTTCACTTGGAAAGAAGGTCAAGATAAACCCGAAATCCCTGCCAATGCCAAAGTTGATATTGAATTGGTAGGCTCTTCCGATTGGGTGAGTAGGACAAAGAAAGACTTGATTGGCGTAAGCGTCTCCTCCAAGATCACCGACACGAAAAAGTCAAAAGAACGTAAGTCTGGTAAAAGTCTTCATGAGTTCCTGTCCAAGTTTTATCAGGCAGAACCCGAAAAACGTAAGAAGCTATTGACATATATGGAAGGATTGAATCTTGTCTGATCAACCCTCTCTCAAAGATTTAACCAAACTCGTAATGTTCTCAGGCAGACTTTCTGAAGTCCATACTAAGAATTTACAAGCGTTTCCGTTTATTTTCTTCAATGGCGTTCAATTCCCAGTCAACCTAGAGCATGATATTTCTACCATAAAAGAAGTCCCTAGTTTGATTTCCTACGATCTCACCTTGGACCAAGAAAACGATCAACTAGAAAAACGTTATTTGGCTTTAGAATCTGCAATTCGGGATCTATTTTGGAAAGAAATGAAATTAAAGCTTTCGATTAACGGGAAAGAGGTATTCAAAAGTGAGTGAAGAAAAACCGCCGATGGACTTAACCATCCTACAAACCAGCGATCTCACCATCAAAGACCTAGAACTCATTGAGAAATTCAAAGATAATGGGATGTTAGGCCTCCATACATTGGGTCCCACCGATGTCGAACGCTGTATGGCTCTTTACATGGACAATCAAACCTATCGACAAATTGCCAACATTACTCATATCAAAAAGGACGTAATCCTATTCTTATCGGCAAAATTTCGTTGGTGGGAAATGAAGCGAGAATATTTGGACGAGTTGAACGCTACCATGAAAGACAAGGTAATCGAATCCAAACTTCAATCACAGGAGTTTTTACTGAAGGTCCTGTTAGCGTATCAAAAGAAGATTAATAGAAACATTGATAAATACCTGAAAACCGATGACGAGACGTGGGCCGATAAAATTGACACCAAAGACTTGTCTGCCCTGATTAAGTGTACGGAAATGCTACATAATTTGGATGCCGAGAATTACGGGGCCAAACAGAGCCCCCCTTTGGTTGGATTAAGTGGCATGAGCGATGGCGTAACCATTACAAAGACCGGCGCTAATTCCGTTGAAATCACCCCCAAAAGTCAATTTTCCTCCAAATTGAAGCAATTCGCCGATCTAAAACGTCAACAAGAGAAAGAAAATCAGCCTGAGTCTAAACAGGCCCATGATATAACCAATGAAACATTAACCCAGAAAGATCAGAAAAATGAAGAAACTAAGTAAAGTCATCCTCGGATTGCTCGTTGTCCTAACAATCGTATTGATTCCCAAAGTATCGGTATCTGCCCCAAATGATGGTAAGCCTGAAACCGTGGTGTTGAGCGAGAACAACCTATTGGTGTTGAATACCGAAGTCAATGGGGAAAGCACTGCAGCTATTATCGCCAAAGCTAAGGAACTTGACGCCAAACTAGCCAAAAGAGAATATCTCGGCGCCAAAAAGCCTCTTTATTTGTTTCTGAATAGCCCCGGTGGAAGCATCCAATCAGGATTAGAGTTGATCGAAGCCTTGCAAGGGATTGGTCGCCCAGTTAACACCGTGATTTTATTTGCAGCTTCGATGGCCTGGCAGTTGGCTCAAAATTTAGATGATCGCTTGATTCTAAAGAACGGAGTCTTGATGAGTCACCATGCAGCTGGTGAAATGCAAGGATCCTTCGGAGGAGTTCATCCTAGTCAGATGGATAATCGTTATGAATTGTGGTTAGATCGCGTTAAAGAACTCGATGAACAAACAGTTAAACGCACGAATGGCAAACAAACTTATGAAAGTTATACAAAACAATACGATCAAGAGATGTGGCTTACCGGTACAAAATCTGTAGCGCAGGGTTACGCAGATAAAGTGGTCCTAGTCAAATGCGATACCACTCTTAGCGGTGCTACCACCAATCATGCAAGCATTCTCGGATTTGATATCTCTTACGATCTTGACAAATGCCCCATTAACACGAGTCCAATGAATATTAAAGTGGGTTCTTTGGACACCAAAACCGTGACCGCCGAGTTGACCAACAAAATCAAGTCGGAATTTCTATCTACGTTTGAAAACAAACAAAAGCAAGTACTTCCGATGTCGTTCTAATGCCTCTGATAAACTACGTTTGTAGCTGTGGTGAAGTACAGAAAAAGTACCTCAAATCGGCAAAAGACGCTCTTCCTACGGTCAAATGTAAATGCGGGCTGGATGCTAAGAAGGCATTCGGCTCGACTTCTTCCAGTCATAAGACTGTGATCGACAACGGTTTAATGAGTCGCCGTTTAGAGATCGACCCAGAAATCATGGAAATCAACGACGCCAGGTCTGCAAAAGATTATAGCGAAGAAGATTGACAATCCCACCAATCCATACTATATTATAGTTCATGTTCTGCGAAATGCTATTTCCCTGTAAATTTGAACCCACTGAACCCACTGAACCTAAGTTTGGACTGTGCGATAGCTGCCTAGAAGGCTTTGAGAATAGTGTGAACAAAATTGTCTCAGATTTTGGCATATCAGACAAACTCTATTGTGGCGAATGCGGACTACAATACCTCAAGTACGATTTTCTGAAACATCCCTGCGTGACTAATGCTCAAACTTAAATCGTTGATATTCAGTGGAATCGGTCGTTTTGTCGAAGAACAGACAATCGATTTCACCATTCTTGGCTCGTTAGTTCAACTAGATGCTCAGAACCTCAATACGGGGGGATCAAGCGGCGCCGGGAAATCTACTGTTTTCAAGGCCTTAGAATTTTTGTTAGGCCTAAACGATATTTCCAATGGCGTCCTCCAATCTCGCCTAACCAAAACTCCAATGAATGTAATTGGTTTATTTGAGTTAGACGGTATTCCTCTGAGGATCGAACGGGGTAGGAAATTCTCAATCGAATATAACGGCGAAACTATATCCGGATCGAGTAAGTTGACTGAAGAGAAACTCGATTCCATATTAGCAATGCCTCGAAATCTGTTCCAAAAAATTTTAGTCAAAAGACAAGGCGAGGGCGGATTTTTCCTCGATCTCGGGCCTTCAGAAACCCACAAATTCCTCACCTCCTGTCTTGGATTGGAAAAAGAACAGGGGAAGATTTCAACCTTAGAATCGAAACTTTTGGATCTCACGAAGAACGAAGTCAGTCTTAAATCCACAGTTGAAAGCCATAAATCAGGCCTACAAGCCACAGAAACGGCTATTTCTAGCCTTGGCCTACCGCCTACATTAGAAGTCACCTCTGAAGCCTTGGAAGCGCTTAAAACCAAACATCTTGGCGCCATCGACACCCACAAATTAGTTAAAGCCAGCCATAAAACCGAAATGAATGATTTGGAGAAATTAAGACCTCAAATCACTACCACCCCTTTCGATCGAACCGATATCGAGCGGATAGAGAAGGAAATTGGCACGATTCTTGCTGAAATTGCAATTTTAGAGAAAGCTGAATTGGAAAGACAATCTAAGGCCAAAGCCAAAATCTCTGAGTTGCAAATCCAGGCGAGCGCATTGAATAATGCCGAAATCACTCGACAATCTGACGTTAAGGCCAAAATTTCCGCCGTTCGCATGGAAATTCAGAAACTTGAAGCTCAGGAGCAAACCAGACGATCTGAGGTTCAAACTAGATACAATACAAATAGTATCAACATCATAAAGGCTAGGGCGGAATCCGCTGATGGAGCCAATGCGAAAACAACTGCCATTGGATTAGCAGAAGAACTCAAAAAAGTACGCGCCTCACTTTGCTCCAAATGTAATCAGGGATGGGTAGGCGAAGCCGCTAAAGCCGAAGAAGTCGATATTTTGATCAAACTCCAAGACTGCAAGAAAAGAATGGTTGCTGGGACCGCTGCAGATACCAAGCTTTTAGCGTTAGAAGAAGAGAAGGAAAAACTCATCTCAGAAGCCAAACCGCAAGTTCATCCCGAAACCGATGGCTACAATCAGCAGTTAGCCCAACTAGAACTCGACAAACAACCTAAACCCATCCCAGAACTCGACAACGTCAAATCCTTAATCAGTCAATATCAATTAGAAAGCCAGCCCCAAGCCATCCCGGAAGCGATTGAACTTAAGCTAAAAACAAACTTTAAGAATCAAGAGATTGAAACCCATAGACAGAAAGAGCGAGATCATCAGTTTAACGAGAACGCAAAATCACAATCTATTATTGCTATCTACGCGCAAAAACAAACCGCGTTGAGACAATCTCATGAAACCACCCTTAAATTCGTCCAAGATGAGGAAAGTAAGGCCTTAAGCGCTTATACGGAGGCCAGCAACAAAGTAGTCAATTTCGAACAAGCCAAAGCTAGGTTCGAAGAATCCCGATCGAAACTACAAATACAATTAGAAAAATATGGCTATGACTTAGAAGCCGTTCATATGGATCTGATGGGGGTTCAAGAAGAAATCGAACTCGCAACTGAAGCCAAAAAATGCATCAAAAGTTATCTTTCTTGTAGTTTTGAAGATGCTTTAGATTCCATTGGTGACGCTGCAACCAGACTTATTCGCGGCATACCTAACATGGCTACCTCAACAATCCAATTTGAAGGCTTGAAGGAAACCAAAGAAGGTAAGATCAAAGAAGAAGTGACATGTCTGATTTCTATGGATGGCGAGATTGGAATTCCGGTTAAATCGCTTTCTGGAGGCGAAAGATCTGCAGTCGATATTGGCATAGATCTTGCCGTGATCCAATTCATTGAAGAACGGACGGGAAAAGGGATTGATTTATTTATCTTGGACGAAGCCTTTAATGGGCTCGATACCACCTGTATTGAAGACGCAATTGAGATGCTCAAAAATTGTAGTGTTGACAAACGTCTGTTTATAGTAGAGCATAATCCCATCATAGCTCAAGCTATGGAAAATCGAATCACGGTGGTTCGAGATGGTTTAACCAGTAAGGTAGTACAAGGATAACATGAGAAACATAGTTTTTACGCATAAAGATCTGTTGAATATCAAAGACTTAGCTAAGAATGAATTTAGGAATCTTCCAGGAGATCTCTATCTCTCCAATAAAAAGCTTGAGGAAAACGAAGTCGTGCAGATTTCTCTTGCAAATGCGATCATATCGTGGTTAAATAAGAGAGAGTTAATAAATGGATCGGTGAGTTTTGACTATACCGATCATTCGAATGAATTTGATGGGAGTGAGGAATGAAAACTGGCTACAAAGTAAGGTTTATCACCGGAACCGACGGAAATATTCCCTATGGAACCAAAGGGACGGTGCTGAAGATCGAACTTGGCGTATGTGATCGTATCGCAACAGTTAAGTTCCCTAAAATTGGAACGTGCGTTGTCGGATTGAATGAAATTGAAGTCGTCGCTAAAACCAAAAAGAAAACGAAAGGGAAGAAGAAATGACTAAAGAAAAATGGCTCAATGTTGTGGATCAAGAAAACATGAAAGCTCAGGATGGATCGCCTGCATTTTTGGATCCGGAAAATTGGCACATTGCGAAAAAACAAATTCTAAATCTGATCAAGAATATCGATGAAGCAACTGAAGTCTATAATCTAGAAAATAAGGTGAAATAACATGCGTCGTAAAAAAGAACCACTCACTGAGATGCAGAAAATCGCTAAGAAAATCGGCCCGGACGGCGAAGATGTTTTGAAAGAACTTGAAGCCATGGATGTGCCAGATCTTAATAAGCGGATTGCACAAAGCAACCAAAGCATTTCCGATGTGAAGGCCGAATTGAACCAAAATATGGAATATGTGGAAGCCAAAGCTACAGCGAAATTGCTTGGCAGCGGGTTGGCAGAAGTTAAAAAACGTCAAAATGCAATCATAGCGGTCGCCGTTCAGTTGCGTAAAGACAAGGGTGCAGCTTAATGAAGAAATGCTGCCCATGTCACGCCCCAATTGGAGGGCCATCTCATACAGATGAGACGTGTAAGTCTTGTAGTAAGGAATGGACCAGATATCGTGGCGGATCATGGGACTGGCAATACGAAGACTGTGGTTCCTGCAAAGCTAAAGAGTTCGTATCGAAAATGAAACCGGAAGACATTCAGGCCATTAGAGACAGCATAAAGAAAAATGAAAAGTGAACGAATCCTCAGTTTGGACGTTAGCTCAAAAACAGGGTGGGCCTCCATGGTCAGCTCTGATTCCGGTATTTTATTGGAGGAATACGGCACACTCCCTACAATCCACGAACCCGAAGGAAGTTATCCCAGCAATTATGTTATTTGGGCACACCAAGTCTTTAATGAGATCCATAATCTTATAGTCCGCTATAGACCCGACGTGTTGGCCATAGAAGAGACGTGCGCTGGCTCCAAGGGTGTATATACGCAAAAATTCCTCGAATGGTGTCAATTTTTGCTTGCTTCTTTTATAAAAGAGAGTAAGATAAGATCTGTATACTTATTGACTGGTGCATGGAGAAGCGAAGTTGGTGCTAAGATGACCAAAGAGGAGTCGAAGCACAATAAGGACGTTAAGGATTACAAGAAAAAGCATGGGACCAAGCGAGCCTATGATATAAAAGGCAAACGGATTGGAAAGCTTACCAAGAAGCACATCAATGTCAGACGGGCCAATGAAGTATTTGGTCAGTTCCTGAAAGAGCCTTTGAGGAAAAAGGACGAGGACACCGCAGATTCGCTTTTACTTGGATATGCGATGCATTTGAGACGGCTAAAAGAAAACAAGGCTCAAGAAGTAAGTCTGGAAGATATTGTAAAGGGTGAAGTATGACAGATTTTTGGAACAAAAAGGGCGTCAAAACCCAAGAACAAGCCTACAAAGAAGCGGAAGCCGCGCTCCCAATCCAATTGGACGAAACCGCTATGGCCGAACTTCAGGAAGATCCTACCATGGATATCTTCGACGAAGAGGAAAATACTTCAGAATTGATGAACGACGCAGATCTTCGTTTACAGCAAGGGCGTTTATATCAGATGGTGCTACAAAGCAATATATTTGCCGACACCAATGCCGATCCAAAAGCTATCCGAAATGTTCAACGAGAAATCCGAAAGTTTGTTAGGGAGCGTATGGAGATTATGTTAGGTATCCGCCAAGAACAAGTTAGAGAAACCATCGTTTCTTCCCCTTTTAATGATCTGGAAGTTACTGTTCTTAAAATGCTGGCATCTAAGATGAGTAAAGGTGCGACAGAAGAAGCGCCCAAACAGACTGCTGAAACTACACCGCCTCCAATTCCCAAAAAGGACGGAATAAACGCCATTAGCGGAAACCTGAATACTCATAATGCGCCCTTAAGGGCAAATCCAACAAAGCCTTTGCAAAAAGCACAGCCTAAACCAGCACCAAAAACCCAGGCAAAATCAGCCATCGTTGGATCCGATGAAACTCTTTTGAAAAAACCTATTGCTGAAATGAGCCCCCAGGAACTTCTGGCCTATGAAGCCGATGCGGCGGTTCGACGATCTCAAAACAAATCCGCACTCCCCACTAATTTAGTCCCTCATCCAAGTCCCCAACAATTGGAAATGCTCTATACCGCAGCTGCCGCAAATAGGACTATTGCCAATCCGTGGAGAGCAAATGGCGGTTAATTTTAATGTCTGCAATAACAATGAACAAGGAGAATGTAATGGCTGAAAATCAAGTTGACAAAAGAACGGCGACGCAACGCATTGAGGACCTCGAACGCGTGGCTTCCGTGTTGTACCAGAACCAAGTCGTGGCTAAAAACGCAACCGACGCATTGCCAAAAATGGCCGAAGACGTGAGTTTGCTCAAAGACGCTTTGAAGCTTTTGAATAAAAAGACTGAGGCTATTATCCAAGCCGCAACGCCTGAGACCGGAATTAACGTTACCACGGTTTCTGCTTTGGTTACCAAACTGGTTGTGGATGAAATGGCGGCTCAAGTGGCGGCACACGTCACAAACGGCCATCTCGTAGCGGCCAATGAGGGTGAAGTTGAAGCCAATAGCTATTTGGTCTGCGAGGAATACCATCCCGATGGAAGTCTAGCCAATGCTCGGATCCAATTCCCTCTGACTTCCCAAGATGAGCCCACCCAAACCGCTATGAAGGGTAAGAAAGTCGGAGACACCGTTAGTTTTGGCCCAGATAAGTTCGACGCCAAGGTCCTGGAGATCTATACTATGGTTGAACCTAAGGCTCCGGAAGCCGCTACGGAAACCCCGGCTGCGACTGAAACCACTACGGACGCTCCAGCTGAAACCACGACTCCAGAAGCTGCTGAGACCGCAGCTCCTGCAGCAACGGAAACCACAGAGGCAGCAACAGCGTAATGGCAAAGATGAAACCTGTTCCAATTTGCAGTTTTGAAGGATGTACGAAGAAACGTCGTACCACCGGCAAAGGTAATGGCAAATGGAACAGGTTCTGTTCTACCCATGGAACCAAAGCTACAATGAGTGGTTTCCTAGGAAATCTGTATTCAAAAATGAACCAAAGAGTTCAAGGCAGATGTACTAGCAATCCCCACCTTTATGTCGGACTTCCTATATTGCCCAAAGACGTTTTTATGACTTGGGCTAAAAATCATCCCGATTTTCTCAATCTGTACAAACAATGGTTCTCTAGCGGTTTCGATATTAGGCTTACCCCCTCTATCAATAGAATGAACTCTAAGAACGGCTATACATTGAACAACATAGAGTGGATGACGTTTGCACAAAATTCAGGGTTGGCTGCCGGAGTAAGAAAAGCGAAACAAAAAAAGGCGATCTACGACCTTTTAGGAGTAAATAAGTAATGTCAAATAAACTCGAAAAAATTCTGTTCATCCCGGATTCACATTTTCCGTATCACGACAAAGACGCATTCAGCTTGATGCTTAAAGCCGGGAAAGCCTTGAAACCAGATCATGTTATTATCTTGGGAGATTTTGCAGATTTTTACGGCGTATCAAGTCATTCCAAGGATCCTAACCGCGCTCTTAAGCTCAAAGATGAGGTTGAAGAGGTTAAAAAAGCATTGGATCAAGTAATTGAATTAGGGGCCAAGAATAACGTTTTTGTCTCTGGCAATCACGAAGATCGTTTGGAACGCTATCTTCGAGACCGTGCGCCGGAACTTTTTAACTTCATATCCATCCCAAAAATCTTGGAATTGAAGGAAAAGGGATTC
>Ga0182024_10014407_pt1 | contig 15287 bp, 10 predicted proteins | sample P32metaG_FD_120480 | JGI IMG/M metagenome (GOLD analysis project Ga0182024, IMG submission 120480) | Permafrost microbial communities from Stordalen Mire, Sweden - P3-2 metaG (Illumina Assembly) | ecosystem: Environmental > Terrestrial > Soil > Wetlands > Permafrost | place: Sweden: Stordalen... | reverse complement strand
GTCGAGCTCGCGTGGCTCGGCGTAGCGGATCTCGTCTGCGGGAATCAGGGTCACCTCGATCTGCTTATCATCACGGAGGATCACGAAGTGCGTGGAGACTCCGGCTCGCGCGGCGATCATCCTCTGCACTTCCGGGAACGACGAGACCGAGCGCCCGTCGACGGAGAGGATGCGATCTCCCGGCATCAGCTTTCCGTCGGCCGGCTTGCCCGGGATGACGATGCCCACGGTCGGGGGAGGAAACTCTTTGTCTTCGAGGAAGACCGACGTGTAGAGGAGCACCGGGAAGAGCACATTCATCGCGGGCCCGGCGAGTACGATGACGACGCGCTTCCACAGCGCCTGCGACTCGAACGTACGTTTTCGCTCTTCAGGCAGGACCGCGGCGCCGCCCTTCGTCTCTTCGAGCATCTTCACGAACCCGCCGAGCGGAACCAGCGCCACGCAGTATTCGGTCTCTTTGCCTCGTATGCGCAAAAGGGTCGGCCCAAATCCGATCGAGAAAGTGAGTACCTTCACCCCGAAAATCTTCGCGAAGGCGAAGTGCCCGGATTCGTGGACGAAAATGAGTGTGCTGATGAGCAGCGTGAAATAGAGGAGGTCCACGCCTAGACCGCGGCGAGCACCGCGTCGAAGAGCTTGCGCCCGTCCGCGCCGCCCAGGGCCGCCTCGCTCATTCGCTCAGGGTGCGGCATGAGACCGAAGATGTTGTTCTTCGTACCGCGGGCCTCGTCTCCTTTGCCGTAGATCCCTGCGATGGAAGAAAGAGAGCCGTTGGGATTGGCCTCCTCGGTCACATGTCCATCGGGCGTCGAGTAGACAAGGCCGATCCGACCCTCGCCATCGAGGACGCGAAGTACCTCGTCCGACGCCTGGTAGCGCCCTTCTGCATGGGCAATCGGCAATCTCCAGACCTCCCCCACGCGCGGCGTGCACGGACCTTCGCCACGCACCTTTACGTGCACGTCGCGGCACTCGAAACGTAGTCCACGGTTGCGCGTCAGAGCCCCCGGAAGGAGGCCGACCTCGGTAAGGATTTGAAAGCCGTTGCACACGCCGAGGACCGAGCCGCCGCGCTTCGCGTGGCGAACGATCGCGGGGAGGATGGGGCTCACTTTCGCGATCGCACCGCAGCGCAGGTAGTCGCCGTAGCTAAAGCCTCCAGGAATGGCGACCAGGTCGGTCCGATCCGGCAGCGAAGTGGCCGTGTGCCAGACTACGTTCGTCTCGACCGCGCAAACGTCTCGCAGGGTACGCACCATTTCGGCGTCGGCGTTCGAGCCCGGAAAAACGACGACAGCGGCGCGCATGGGGGCCACTTACCACAAAACGCCCCTTCGGCCTCTCGCCGGCGAAGCGTTTGAGCAGCACTCGAAGGGAGGAGGGTGGATCCCCGTCGAGTTTGCCGCTAACTGCTGCGGCATGGCTCCGCCTGCCCACGTCGCGCCCCTCCCTTTCCCGGGGGATCCTTCCGTGGATCCCTCACTTGCGAAGCAGCACAAGCTGACCCCGGACGAATACTCGCGCATCCTGGACGAGTTGGGACGTCTGCCCACGTACACCGAACTCGGAGTGTTCAGCGTCATGAGGAGCGAGCACTGCTCCTACAAATCCTCGCGCGTACACTTGCGACGGCTACCTACGAAGGGACCTCGGGTCATCCAGGGACCCGGCGAGAACGCGGGCGTGGTCGACATCGGCGACGGGTACGCCGCCGTCTTCAAGATGGAGTCGCACAATCATCCGAGCTTCATCGAGCCTCATCAGGGTGCAGCGACAGGCATGGGTGGCATCCTTCGCGACGTTTTCACGATGGGCGCCAGGCCCATCGCAGGACTGAACTCGCTACGGTTTGGGCGTCCGGATCACCCCCGCACCCCCGAGCTGCTCCGCGGGGTCGTCGCAGGGATCGGCGGCTACGGCAACTGCATCGGCGTGCCCACGGTCGGAGGCGATCTCCAGTTCGACGGTCGCTACGACGGCAATATCCTCGTGAACGCGTTCACGTGCGGAATCGCGCGCACCGACAAGATCTTTTATGGGCGAGCGACCGGGATAGGCAACAGCATCCTCTATATCGGTTCCAAGACCGGTCGCGACGGTATTCACGGCGCGACCATGGCAAGCGACGAGTTCAGCGAGGGGGGGCCGAGCCAGCGGCCGACGATGCAGGTTGGTGATCCCTTCATGGGAAAGCTTCTCCTCGAAGCATGTCTCGAGCTGTTTGCGGCCGACGTGCTCGAGGGCATTCAGGACATGGGCGCCGCGGGGCTGACCTCGTCGAGCGTCGAGATGGCGGGGCGAGCGGGCAACGGCATCGAGCTCGATCTCGACTCGGTGCCGCGTCGTGCGCGGCGCATGACGCCTTACGAGATCCTCCTGTCCGAATCGCAAGAGCGGATGCTTCTCGTCGCGAAGCCAGGCAAGGAGGAGCGCGTCAAAGAAATATGCGCGAAGTGGGAGCTAGACTGCGCCGTCATCGGACGGGTCACGAACACCCAGCGTTGGGTCGTCATCGCTACTCCCGAGCACGACCCTCTGGACGACGCACCGTCCCCACCGCGTCCCCGCGTCGTATGTGATCTACCGATCCACGCGCTGACGGATGCAGCCCCTGCTTATGACCGGCCGCAGGCCGAGGTTCAGGCGGCTCCGCGCGGGAAGGCCGCGTCGCCTCCCGTGCCCGGAGATCTGCGCGAAGAAATCCTCTCGCTCTGCGCGTCTCCGAACGTCGGATCGCGGCGGTGGGTTTATCGTCAGTACGATCACATCGTTCGCGGCGGTACTCTCGTGCGACCAGGCTCGGACGCCGCGGTGGTCCGAATACTCTGCGAACGCGACGCCAAAGGAACCCTTGCCGCGGGTGCTGGACCGGCGGGCGGCCAAGAGACCGAGAAATTGCTCGCCTTCGCGGTCGACTGCAATGGCCGCTATGTCGACATCGATCCCTTCCAAGGAGCAGCCATCGCCGTCGCCGAGAGCTGCCGCAATCTGGTATGTAGCGGCGCCGAGCCCATCGGAATGACCGATTGCCTCAACTTCGGTAACCCCGAGCGCAAAGACGTAATGCGCTCGTTTTCGCAAGCCATCGACGGCATCGCCGCGGCTTGCGAAGCTCTCGGCGTCCCGATCGTGGGCGGCAACGTCAGCCTCTACAATGAGACCGACGGTCGAGAGATCTTGCCCACCCCGACGGTGGCCGCCGTCGGTCTCATCCTCTCGCAGTCCGATATCGTGACGCAGTGGTGGAAGCGGGCGGGCGACGTCGTGCTCCTCTTGGGGACGGCGCCGGATCGCGGGCACGGCGCTCCCGGGCTTGCCGGAAGCGAGTACGCGGCGATGAAGGAGGGGCTCGCGAAAGGTCCCCGGACCGGTGCGCCCGCGGGTGTCGGATGCGCACCGCCGTCGATCGACCTCGCGGCCGAGGTCAGACTCCAGCAGCTCGTCCTCGCGCTCGCGCGCGCGCACAGTCTCGAGAGTGCGCACGATATCGCCGAGGGGGGCCTGGTCGTCGCCCTGGCCGAATGCGCCACGAGTGCCCCGTCCAGCGATCTCGACGTAGGAGCTCGGATCGACCTCGAAGGGCCACTCAATACCGAAGTCCGCACACCCGAGGTGGCCTCCCTTCTCTTCGGAGAGCACCCGACACGGGTGATCGTGAGTGTGAGGCCTGACGCGGTCCAGAGGGTTTGCGACGACGCGAGCGCCGCAGGGGTCCCATGCCTCGAGCTGGGGGTGACGGGCGGCGACTCGCTCTCCATTGCGTTGACTGTGCCTCATGCGTCCTCGAGCGCGTTCGTCGCGAGCGTCGTTTTGCCGGTCGGCGAGCTCCGTCGCTCGCGAGAGTGCTGCCTTGCTCCGATTGTGGGGGATTGAGGTCCGAAGGAACGGCGACTGCGACTCCGGGCTGTGGTAGTTTGAAGATTGCGACGGAGCCCTAATGTCGAAAGACCCGTCCCCTCTACTCGGCTACAACAACAACATTCGCCACAAAGACCGGGTCTTCCACGTACAGACCGAGGACTCGGGCGTGCGCCATCCGCACATTATCACGCACCTATTCATGGACGGGGGGCGGATCCTCAAGTCGGTCAAGACAAGCTACGCCGACCATCTTGGCCTCGAGAGGATGGCGGACGTCGTGCAGAAGATGATGAAGGAGCAGCACAAGGCGATGCTCGTCGCTCTTCGTGCCGGCGAGTACGATTCGATCGTCGAAGGGTCTCCCGCTGCGAAGGCTGACGGAGGTGCGCCCTCCGGGGGGAAGAATGAGTCGGCGAACCGGGCCATGGCCACGGCCCCAACCGAGCTTGCCCTGCCCGCGTCGGCGCGCGCAAAGTCCGTGCGCCCCCCACCCGCGAAGCCGCGCGCAGATTCGGAGGAGCCCCCGACGATCCGGACGCCTCCCGACGCCGAGGAGTTGACCCTCGACATCGATGCGCTCGAGCGCGCGGCGGTCGAGAGTTCGTCTTCGCTATTTCAGGCGAGCGATTTGCCGCCTCCGCCGGCAAACTTATTCCGTGAGCGAGGTTCTGGTGGGGTCTACCGAGCCGTGACTCCGCCTTCGCTCGAGAAAGGGCACCTCTCGGTCCGCCCGCCCGCCGCTCAAGGGATGAAGTCCCAGCCCGGCCGGACGATTCGAGGCGGTTCCTCGCGGCCACCCCCGGCCGCGCGACGGGGGGTACCTCCGAAGCCGCCTTCGCGCATTCCGCCTCGAGCCAGGTCTTCTCCTCCGCCTGCGGGAAGCACGACATTGGACGGGCGTAGTCCGCCCGCGCGGCCTGCTGCTGCTTTTGGACAGAGCCGACCGCAACGGGGCAACTCGATCTTCGGAGAGGACTTAATTAGTGACAAGTCCCTCGACGAAGTGATTTTGAGCTACCTCGCAGAAGATCTCGAGACGCCGTCGACGACTTCGAAAAAAAAGAAGTAGTCGGAACGGCGCTCGCCGGCGCCGCTCAGCTCGACAAAAGAACGTGCCCCGAGCGGTACGAACCACTCGGGGCACGGGGGCTTGCGCGCTTGGGGAGGGGGCTGGCGCAAGCCCACAAGGGAAACACGAACGAACTATACTTGGTACCCGATCCCCCCAAGCGCAAGGGGGGCCAGATAGGCTAGATGGCCAATCGCGCGGCGGCTTCACTGGCGTCGCGGACAATCTCGATGTCCCGGGCACCCGGATCGGCGACGAGGGCGGAGACGTCGCGCGGCTCCGCGCCGGCCACGATGGCCTCACGAGCTTCGGCGCCGCCGGTGAGAAGGTCGAAAGCGGGAATGTGCTCGACAAACTCGTACGGGTCGGTCCGGAAGCGAAAGGCTACGTCATTCTGACGCTTCGCGAGCGTGATGAGCGAGAGGTAGGCTCGCACCGGACGGAAGACTCGGGGCTCGAGCACGTGGACCTGCACTCCCCCGCACCGCTTTGCCGCATGCTTCTGGAATTGCGGGGTGAACGTCAAAGGACGGGCACAGACGCCGACCAACCCGAGCGCGTTGAAGTCCGACGCCAGCCTCACTCCGTCGATCCAAGGCGCGCCCGCAACCTCGAAAGGGCGTGTTGTTCCACGCCCTTCCGACAGGTTCGTCCCCTCGAGCAAGCACGCGCCCGGGTAGACGAGAGCCGTCTCGTATGAGGGCATGTTGGGGGAAGGCATGACGAACGGGCGGTCCCACGCGCTGGCCGGCTCGGCCGGGTCCGCGCCGAGGACTTTGACCACTTGGACGAATCCGGGCGGCATCCCTTCCTCGTGCGCACGCCATCCTACGATTTCGCCCAGGGTGAGCCCGTGACGAATGGGGATGGGCTCCAGGCCGACGAAGGAGCAGAACTCTCGACCCTGCGCCTTTCCCTCGACCATCCGGGGATCGGCGCCGATCGGGTTGGGGCGGTCGAGCACCACGACGCGTACGCCGTGCTTCAGGCACGCGCGCGCCGCGAGCACCGCAGTCCAGACGAACGTGTAGTAGCGGCTGCCGACGTCTTGGAGATCGATCAGGAGACAGTCGATCTTTTCCAGGTCTTCGCGCCGCGGGGACAGATCGTCGAAGCGAGCTCCGTAGAGGCTGCGGACAGGTGCGCCCCGAGCGTCCGTGGCGTCGGCCACTCCGATCATGTCCTGCGCTTCGCCGCCATAGCCGTGCTCGGGGCCGAAGAGCACGCGCGGATGGATGCCGATCCGCTCGAGCACGAGGCTCGCGTGCACGAGGTCTCGCGTGACCGAAGCCGCGTGAGCCAGCAAGCCTACGCGCTCGTCCCGCAGCTTGCCGGCAAGCTCGGGAGACTCCGCTAAGCGATCGAGTCCCGTCAGCATCGGCCTGACGTTTTACGCCGATATCGGCCCTTCGCGAAGAGCTCGACCGCGTAACGCCTCGAGCGTAGGCTCGCCCGCGATGGCGATGCGCTTCGTTCTTCGGTGGTTGGTTCCCGCGAGTCTGGTCGTCCTCTCCGTGGCGTGCGACGAGAAACCCATCGCTACGGCGAATGCAGACTCCGCCTCGCTTGCCGCTTCGGCCGCGCCACCGGTGGAAGCCAGTGTGCCCGCCGCGTCGGCGGTGAGTAGCGCGGATGCCGCGCCCCCTCAAAAGAGAAAGGCGGGTCCCTGCGCGCACGACGCCACGGTGGCGTTCGACGACCCGACGTTTGAAACCGTGGCGCGCCGCCAGCTCCAGCGTCCGACGGGGCCCATCGCTCGTGCCGACCTTCACAAGATCAAGACTCTCGATCTAGCGCAGGCGAAGACGGACGATTGGTTGGACCCCTGCATGTACGCCGATCTCACGGCGGTGAAGGGGCTTTACCTCGCGGCGGGCACTCTGGACGACGTCACGCCGCTGAAGGGGCTCACTCAGCTCGAGTCGCTGCGCCTCGCGTCGACGGCCGTGAAGGACATTTCGCCGCTGCAAGGGCTGGGGAAGATGGATCGACTCGACTTGTCGCACACGCCGGTCGAAGACATCTCGGCGATCGCTTCGATGGCCAATCTCACCGAGCTGCAGCTCGACGACACGATGGTCGGAGACGTGACCCCGCTCTCGAAGACCCGCCAGCTGGAGATGCTCTCGATCCAGAATACGCGGATCGCCGACCTCGGCCCGTTGCGCGGGCTGACGAAGCTGAAGAAGCTCTACATCGCGGGCTCTCTCGTGAAGGACATCAGCCCAGTCCAGGGAATACCGGGCTTGAAGATTTTTCAGGTCGCAAACTAGCGTCGCTCGTTGACTCAACGCGGACGCGCTGGCCCGCCGATGTCCTCCGTTCGGGGGACGCCGGGAGCGCCGTCCCATCTCGACTCGCTTGCGGATGAGGCGTAGGCTTGTCGGTCTGGAGGTCGGCCTTGGTCAATTGCGAGAACTGCGGGGCACCGTTGACGTCGGCGACGCCCGGGACAACCGTTACATGCACGCACTGCGGTCGTGAAAACGAAGTGCCGGGGTCGAGTCCAGTCGTGACGAGTAGCGGCGGCGGAAGTGGAAGCGGTGGTGGTAGCGCCAGCAGTGGTCGCAGCGGGAGCGCTTCGGCTCCGGCGGTCATCGTCCTGAGCAGCTCGTCGCCGCAAGTGTCGCGCCCGATTATCGTCGTGAATCGACGAGGGTACCGCACGCAATTTTCGTTGTTCGGCTTTCTGCTGACAATTGCGATCTGTTATGGCGCTTATTACTACTCGATGCGTCTCCGTAACAACATCGCTTCATCCGTGAATGCCGCCGAACATTCGGCCGAACGCGCCAACGAGCACGGCGGCGAGCACAAGAAGAAGTAGTCCGTTCTCGACGGTTTTAGCCGCTCAGCGATTGCCGGCGCTCTGCAAGGTCGCCGGCGCGGGGCCTTGTCCCGCCGAAGGGCGCGCCTCTCGTGGGATGGGCGCACTATAGTCGAGGCTTGATCCTCGCCCTGCTCGTCGGGTTTCTTCTCGGATTCGTCGGCTCGATGCCCATTGCTGGGCCGATCGCGGTCGTCGTCGTCTCGAAGGGTCTTGAGAGCAAACCGCGCTCTGCGCTTTACATCGCTGCCGGAGCTGCCGTCGCCGAGTCGGCGTATGCGTTCATGGCCTTCTGGGGGCTCGCGTCGGTCCTCGGCCATTTCCCCGTTCTTCTGCCGGCTTCGCGACTCTTTGGCTCCGGTCTCCTGATCGCGCTCGGCCTATACTTCCTATTCCGGAAAAGGAAGGACCCCGCGCCGCTGCATCGCGCGCCTGACCGCGGGGGCTACAAGGATGTTCTCTTCGGCCTTTCTGTCACGGCCGCCAACCTCACGCTCATCGTCACGTGGACGGCAGCCGTGAGCGCCGTGAACTCCACGGGCTTCCTGCATGCACGGGCCGTCGACGCGTTCCCCTTCGCAGGTGGAGTTGCGGTTGGGATCTTCGGCTGGTTCGCTCTTCTGCTCTGGCTACTCTCGCGTTTCAGAAGCAAGGTGAACCCATCCACGATCGACCGCGTCATTCGTGCGATGGGCGCCTTCCTCGCAGCACTGGGTGTGGCATTCGCGCTGCGGGTAATCGTAGGCTGGCTCAGGGCATCGTGATGCGCGCCCCCATCGGCGGGGCATCACGTGGCTCCCACTTTTCGCCGCGGCGATACCGCGTTGCGCTCGAGGTGCCGCATCAACGCGACGACGAGTGGCTTCGCAAGATCGAGCGCACATAGCGAAGCTCTTGGCCTCTACGATCCGAGTCCATCCTGAGCCCAGACGCGCGGGGTGCGCGCTCAAAGTGAGCAAGAAACCGCGCCGCTTTTTGCTGTCATCCTGAGGGCCGAAGGCCCGAAGGATCCCACGCGTACCATGTGGGATCCTTCGTCGCTCCGCTCCTCAGGATGACAGCTCACACCCTTGTTTCTTCCTAGAGGCAGTAGCCTTTTTGCTCGGGGGACTCGACATTCGCACTCCGGCCCGATCTGAAACTGCAACGAAACCGCGATGAAATAGCCCTTGCGCCAAGGTCGGTGCCCGCATGACGCCTTCCAGCTCCGTGATGGTTCGCCCTCCGACCGAGGGGCCGTGACTCTCGTTCCTTCCTTGGGGGGCACGCGCGTCGCCATTCTCGAGGCGCGCATGGGGGCCGAGCTCGCCTCGCTGGTGGAGCGGTGTTCGGGCGTTCCTTATTGCGTGCCTTCGGTCCGAGAAGTGGAACGACCGCGTCGCGATGAAGTCGCGCACGCGATTTCGTGGCTCGACGTGGCTGGCGGGCGACGACTGGTCGTGCTGCTCAACGGAGCCGGGGTGAATGCGCTCTTCCGGGTCGCGCGCGAGCTCGGTCGTGAGGAGGAGCTGCGCGCAGGGCTGGGGCGCGCAGAGCTCCTCTGCCGCGGTCCGAAACCGATCGCAGCGCTGAAGGCGCACGGTCTCTTGTCTACGGTGCGTGTAGACGAGCCGTACACCACGCGCGAAGTTCTCCAAGCCTTCGACGATGTCCCGCTTCGGGGTCGCGAAGCGCTCGTGCTTCACCACGGGGAAAGAAGTGGTGTCATCGTGGACTCGCTCGCGCACGCTCACGCGAAGGTGCTTGAGCTCTCTCTCTACGAATGGGAGCTTCCCGAGGATCTCGCGCCGCTCATAGGCTTGGTCGACGAGATCGTTGCCCAGCGCGTTGGCGTCGTCGCCTTTACGAGCCAGATCCAGGGCCGCCATCTGGTCGCCGTGGCCGATCGCGAACACAAGAAGAAGGAACTTGTTCATGCCCTTAATACGCACACGATCGCGGCGGCGATCGGTCCGACGTGCGCCGAGGCTCTGCGAGAGCTCGGCATCCCGCCGCGCATCATTCCGGCGAAGCCGAAGATGGGCTCGTTTGTCCAGAGCATCGCTCACTTCTTGACGGAAGAGCGCGCATGAGCGGACAGGCTCTCGGGAAAGTCTATCTCGTCGGCGCGGGCCCGGGCGATCCCAAGCTTCTCACACTGCGCGCAGTGGAGGTGCTCGGCCAATGCCACGTCGTCTTAATCGATCGCCTTGTCAACCGGGAGGTGCTGCGGCATGCGAAACACGGCTCGCTCGTGATCGACGTGGGAAAGCGCGCCGGAGACCACGTCTTGAAGCAAGCGGATATCTGTAAGCTCCTTGTCGAGTATGCACGTCTGGGGCAGGTCGTAGTTCGACTCAAGGGGGGAGATCCCTTCGTCTTTGGACGCGGTGCCGAGGAAGCGCTTGCGCTGGTCGAGGCGGGGATTCCATGGGAGGTGGTGCCAGGCGTGTCCGCCGGAGTCGGGGCGGCTGCCTATGCGGGGATCCCTCTTACCCATCGCGGCGTGGCATCTAGCGTTTCGTTCCGGACAGCTCACCGCGCGGACCCGACGGAAGAACCCGAGAGCAGAGGAGAGACCACCGTCTTCTTCATGTGCGGCAATACTCTGTCCGAGGTCGCTCGGGAGCTGGTGGCGAGCGGTCGCCTGCCGAGCACTCCTATCGCCGTCGTCCGTTCGGGAACCTGCATCGACCAGGAGGTTCTCATCGGGACCCTCGCCGACGCTCTCGCCGGTCCGTTGACGATAGAGTCACCCGCGCTGGCCATCGTCGGCGATGTCGTCTCGCTCGAGGCGAAGTTGCGGTGGTTCGGAGCTCGCGTGAGTCGCCCTCTCCGGCCGGAAAGGCCCAGCTCTCGTACGCGCACGACTCGAACTCGGCGTCACGCGTCCATCGCAAAGAATATAGTCACGGCTCTTCGGTAGGAAGGCCATCTTGGCCGTTGTGGTATCGTCTGCCTGAAAAGGTTGCGTAGCCCTTCCAAGCTGAGGCTCTCCCATGCGCCGCGTGCTCGTCGTCGACGACGAAGAGAATATCCGTCTCGTGCTGCGCACTCTCCTCAAGAAGCACGGCTTCGAGGTAGAGGTAGCCGATAGCGGGGAGGCAGCGCTCGCTCTCGTCGACACCTTCGGCCCCGACGTCATCCTGACCGATGTGCGCATGCCCAAGATGGGCGGTCTCGACCTCCTCGCGACGCTCAAGGCGAAGCAGAATACGGCCACCGTGATCGTGATGAGCGCGTACGGCAGCATCGACCTCGCGCTCGAAGCCATGAAGGCAGGGGCATACGACTACGTCGGTAAGCCGTTCAAGCCCGACGAGATCGTGCTGGCGCTTCGTAAGGCCGAGGAGCGTGAATCGCTTAGGCGAGAGAACCGCGCGCTGAAGGAGCAGATTCGCGCTGAGAATCAATTCGAATCGATCCTGGCGAAGAGCCCGCAGATGGCGGATATTTTCAAGACGATCTCGAAGATCGCCGAGTTCAAGACAACCGTGCTCATTAGCGGCGAGAGCGGTGTCGGCAAAGAACTCGTCGCCCGAGCGATCCACTCGCGCTCGAGCCGCAAGGCGGGGTCCTTCATCGCTCTCAACTGCGGCGCCATTCCGGAGAACCTGCTCGAGAGCGAGCTCTTCGGTCACAAGAAGGGCGCCTTCACAGACGCCTCGAGCGATCGGCGTGGTCTCTTCGAGGAGGCCACGAACGGGACGCTGTTCCTCGACGAGATCGGTGAGCTGCCCCTCAATTTGCAGGTGAAGCTCCTCCGGGTCTTGCAGGAAGACTCGATCCGTCGCCTCGGCGACACGAAGGACATCAAGGTCGACGTACGGATCATCGCGGCCACGCATCGCGATCTCACGGCTGAAGTGAAGGCGAGCCGGTTCCGCGAGGATCTCTTCTACCGCATCAACGTTCTGGCTATCGCTATCCCTCCACTCCGTGCGCGGCGCGAGGACATCAACCTGCTCATCGACCACTTCATCGCGCGCAACAACGCGCGCCTCGGTACGCACATTCGCGACCTCTCGCACGAGGCGCGGAAGCTCCTGCTCGAGTACGCGTGGCCTGGCAATGTCCGCGAGCTAGAGAATACGATCGAGCGCGCGATGGTCCTCGCCGATGGCGACCTACTCGGCACGCCCGATCTCCCCGACCGGATTCGTGAGGCGTTAGACCCCGTTCAGATGCAGCTCGCGTCGGGGGAGCTCTCGATCAAGAAGACCACGCTCGTGATCGAGGAGCTCCTGATCCGCCGTGCGCTCACGAAGACCAAGGGGAACAGGACGCGCGCGGCCGAGATTCTCGAGATCAGCCACCGTGCACTCCTCTACAAGATCAAGGACTACAAGATCGTCGATCTGTGACGCGACAGACAGCCACGACGGAACGGTCAGTCCCACTTGCCGGCGCCGGCCGGCGCAGTCCCACCGAGGTCGCCGCTGATCGAAGGGAGGTCGGGCTTCATGTTCATCTGTTTGATGTTGTGCCACTCGCTCCCGACCTCGTCGTCGTTCAAGCCGAACTGGCCGTCAAGCTCGGGAATCTTGTTGTTGGGCCCTTCCTTGAAGACGAACACGCCCTTGCCGTGTGACTCCGCCGCAGCACCGACGAGGCCGTATTTGTGCTCCTTCCACTGGAAGTGGAGAACATTGCCGACCTTCGTGCCGGAAAGCTCTCCCCAGGAGCTCTGATCGGCGCGCTTCCACTTGCCGATGACGTTAGTGTCCTGCTCAATCAAGTGCAGGTAGCCGTAGACCGGGTGAAAGTACACGCCGGTCCAGCTCTCTCCCTCTGGCATGTCGCCTGGCTTGATGGTCGCCGTCATCGCAGACGGACCGCCGCATCCGAGCAAGGTCGCGGAGGGCACCGCGAGAGCAAGGTTCACTAGAACGAGGGAGATCGCATGTGGGAGGCGCGGGAGGCGTGGGAGACTAGAGTTCATGGCGCGCGACTTTAGTACAACTTCGCTACGCCGTCGCGTCGTCGGTATCGCCCGCGGACTCGTCTTCCAGTACAGCCCCATGGCACTTTTTGAACTTCTGCCCACTCCCGCAGGGGCACGGGTCGTTGCGCCCGATCTTCGGCCCCTCGCGACGCGCCGGCTGAGCGATGGCGCGCGGTTGCGGAGGTGCCCTGCGCGGCGGCGGCGCGGACGCGGCCTGGCTATCGGCTTCCAGCTCGGACCCGTGACGAAGCTGCATCTCGCGCTGCTCGCGGGAGTGTTTCTCGAGGTCTTCGCGCTCGATCCTCTCGGCGTCCGAGTCCTTCTTGACCTGCGCCCTGAACAGCTTCGTGGACAGGTCGGAACTCGTAGACGCCATCATGTTCACGAAGATGTCGTAGCCCTCCTTCTTGTACTCCTGCTTCGGGTCGCGCTGGCCGTATCCGCGCAATCCAATGCCGTCGCGCAGGTGCTCCATGTTCGTGAGGTGCTCGACCCACGCGTGATCGATTTCCTCGAGATAGAAGTGACGGAAGACGCGGAGCAAGAGCTCCGTTCCCATGTCCTTCTCTTTCGCCTCTAGAGCGGCGGCGGCCTGCGTGTAGAGCACGTGCGCCAGCTCCTCGTGGTCATTGATGAACTCGAAGTCTTTTGGCTTCGCCCCGAAATGCTCGACGAAGCCCTCCTTGATGCCCTTCCAGTCCCAATCCTCGGGCGGAACGTTGCTGGGGCAGCTCTCTTCGACCATCGCTCCGACGATGCCGTCGAGGAGATCGAGCAGCCGCTCGCGTTGCTCCGAAAGGCTTTGCGGGATCTCGGCGAGCAGGCGCTCGTAGACGGCCTGAGGCTTCTTTGCGTCGCTCTCCTTGAAATCGAAGCGGTATCCCCAGAACTGGTAGACGTCGCTGCGTAGCGAGTCCATCGAGAACAGTTCCTCGACGGCCTCGACCGTCTCCGGCCTCTTTCCTTGCTCGACGCTCAGCGGCGTGCCGTAGTGCAAGACGATATCGCGGACCGCGTCACGCACCTCATCGGCGATGCGCGGTAGCGTCTTAATCTCACGCACTTTGCCGGTGGGCTTGCCCGTCTCGTCCATGTACTCGGGCGTGTAGGTGCCGAGGAGGAGCTGCTGACGGATCTTGTAGACCGTCTTTCGCTGCTCGCTCATGACGTCGTCGTATTCGAGCAGGTTTTTCCGAATATCGAAGTTTCGCCCCTCGACCTTGGTCTGCGCATCGCTGATCGATTTGGTGACCCACGGGTGCTCGATGGGCTCGTCGTCGGGCATGCCCATCCGTTCCATGAGCATCTTCACTTTGTCGCCCGCGAAGATCCGCATCAGATCGTCCTCGAGCGACAGGTAGAAGCGGCTCGACCCCGGATCTCCCTGCCTCCCCGCGCGGCCGCGGAGCTGATTGTCGATGCGCCTCGATTCGTGCCGTTCGGTTCCGAGGATGTGCAGGCCGCCGATGGCTTTGACCTCTTCGCCCTCTTTCTTGCAGGACGCCTCGTACTTGGCGACCGTCTTGGCAAACTCGTCAGGCTCCGCGTCGGGAGCTCTGTTTTGCTCCTTAAACTCGAGCTTCGCGAGCATCTCGGGGTTGCCGCCGAGGATGATGTCCGTCCCACGGCCGGCCATGTTGGTCGAAACGGTGATCGCACCCCGCCGCCCCGCCTGCGCGACGACGTACGCCTCTTTCTCGTGCTGCTTCGCGTTCAGGACTGCGTGCGGGATCTTGCTCTGCTTCAAGATCCGCGCGACCGCCGTGCTCTTCTCTACGCTTGTCGTGCCCACGAGCACCGGTTGCCCACGCTCGTGGTACTCGATGATCTCTTTGGTCACCGCAGTGAACTTCTCGCGCTCCGTCTTGTAGACAAGGTCTTCCTGGTCGGCGCGGCGGATGTCGCGGTTCGTCGGCACGACGACGACGTTGAGCTTGTACGTCGAGTGAAACTCCTCGGCCTCGGTGTCGGCCGTTCCGGTCATTCCGGAGAGCTTCTTGTAGAGCCGGAAGAGGTTCTGGAAGGTAATGGTTGCCATCGTGCGGGTCTCTTCTTGGATCCGCACGTTCTCCTTCGCTTCGACCGCTTGGTGGAGGCCCTCCGACCAGCGCCGCCCGGGAAGCACGCGCCCGGTGAACTCGTCGATGATGAGGACCTTGCCGTCCTCGGTCACGAGATAGTTTACGTCGCGCTTGTAGAGCGAGTGCGCCCGCAGACACTGGTTCAGGATGTGAAGCGACTCGAGATTGACGGGATCGTAGAGGTTCGAAATCCCCATGAGCCGCTGGGCTTCGTCGACTCCCTCGTCGGTGAGCGAGACGGAGTGGGCCTTCTCGTCGACGACGTAGTGCTCGTCCTTGTGGAGCCGCGGGATGACCTCGTTGATCGAGTGATACTTATGGCTCGACGGCTCGCCCTGGCCGCTGATGATGAGCGGTGTCCTCGCCTCGTCCACGAGAATGGAGTCGACCTCGTCGACGATCGCGTAGTGGAGCTCGCGCTGCGCATAATCGAGCGCGCTGAACTTCATGTTGTCGCGGAGATAGTCGAAGCCGAACTCGTTGTTCTGGCCGTAGGTGATGTCGGATTTGTAAGCGTCTCTC
>Ga0182024_10014406_pt1 | contig 15288 bp, 13 predicted proteins | sample P32metaG_FD_120480 | JGI IMG/M metagenome (GOLD analysis project Ga0182024, IMG submission 120480) | Permafrost microbial communities from Stordalen Mire, Sweden - P3-2 metaG (Illumina Assembly) | ecosystem: Environmental > Terrestrial > Soil > Wetlands > Permafrost | place: Sweden: Stordalen... | reverse complement strand
TTGGTCCGTGCGCAGCAATGCGTTGTTGATGCGCTCCACCATTTTCGGTACCGAGTCGACCGGGTACAGGCTCTGGTCCGGGTACACCTCACCGGCAGAATTGGCATCACCTGCGACCTGCCATCCGGAACAGTAGATGGCCTTCAGGCCGGCCTGCACCGTCTGAATGGCTTGGTTGCCTGTCATGCAGCCCAGGCCCGCGACGACAGGTTCGCTGTGCAGCAGCCGCCAGAGTTTCTCGGCGCCCAAGCGCGCCAGAGAGTATTCGATTTTCACCGAGCCGCGCAGCCGGGCTGCGTCAGCTTCACTGTAGGGGCGCTCCACACCATGCCATCGGTCGTTCAACTGTGCGTTCAATTCAATTCTCCTGGAGGTCGGACTTGCCAATGCGGATGAAGCAAGCTTAAAGTGTTCATAGCGAAGATTTACACATTAGAAATTTCACAGTGTGAATTTCACAAGGCGGCCATGGCAGGACTGATCCGGCAGGGGCATTTTCTTGGGGCGAAGCTGCGTTCGCTGCGCAAGCGCAACGGTTTGACCCTCGATGAACTCTCGGCACGCTGCATTCAGGTCGACGCGGGCGGCGCGCCGTCGGTGTCCTACCTGAGCATGGTGGAAACCGGCAAGCGCATGCCCTCCGCCGAAATGCTGGGAATGCTGGCGGGGATCTTCAGCAAGGACGCGCGTTGGTTCCTCGATGAGAATACGGATGTCGAAGTCGCCCCCGGGCCACGCCAGCGCGGCGGTTTGGAGGCCATGCCGCTCGAACCGGCCTTCCTGTTTTCGCACGAATTGCTGCAGAACGCGTTACCCGAACTTCTGTCGCAAACCGGCACGACCGGCCGGCAATTTGCACAGCTATTGATTCGCGTATGGCAGGAGACCCGGCACAATAATTTCCCTGATATAGAGCGTGCGGCAGAGGAGTGCGGCAAGCGGCAAATGCCCCTCAACCTGGATGCCGTCGTGGCCATTTGCAAGCGTCACGACCTGGAGATCAAATGGTTTGACGGCGATGGACGCAAGCCCAACGGCGCGCTGGTGCGTTCCCGGTTCGAGGCGCCCGGAACCGTGTTGATCAACAAACGCCTGCGGCGTCAGGAAGAACGGCTTAAATACGAGTTGGCGTTCTTCGTGGGCCACAAAATTCTTCACAATGGCGACGGCATGATTTCGCCGCACAGTGCCGTTCAGGCGGGCGATCCCGAATCGCCCGGTTCGATCGGCGGTATGGGCGCACAGGATGTGCTGTACGCCTGGCGCGATTTTGAGTGCAGTTTTTTTGCCGGCGCGCTCTTATGCCCGCGCATTCCGTTCCGGCGTTTTTTGATTCGCGAAGCACACAGCGTGAACGCGTGCCGCAAGGTCGGCGTCACCCCGGCGCTGGTCATGCGGCGTATGACGGCAGTGTCTCCCTATCGGCACTGGCATTTTTTTGATGCGTATCCGCCCGGCTACCTGCGAGCCGTGTACCGCGGCAACGGCATTCCGCTTCCCTGGGGCAACATGAGTTTGGTATCCGACCCCTGTCCGCGCTGGGCGGTATTTCGCCTGCTTCAAGAAACGCCTGAGGCGCCCTCGGTACAGAGGCCGAAATCCCAGATTTCAGTCATGCAGGACGGCAAGCGCGCACGCCTGTATTGCTGTCATTCCTTACTCACGCGCGATGCTTTGGACGAATTGCACGTTTTGTCCGTTGGTGTGGATTTGCTGCCGGCGCTGGATGCCCAAGGATTCGACGGCGAGCACATCGTGGCTGCGGTCGCCGAATCCTGCCGCCGCGGCGGCGGCGATGGCGCCATTCCCGCGGATGCGACGAACGCCATTCGCGCGGCCTCCCAGGTCTTGAATATCTCATGGATTGCCGATGCGCTTGGCTCAAAGGCCAGCGTCATCTGCCCGCGAAGCGGCGCGTGTCCCAGACAGCCGCAGTCCTGCGCCCGGGAGCCTGTCTGAGTATTCAATCGATCGGCGCGTAAATTTCCGTGCGCAGTTTCTCGGCGGGAGTGGTGCCTGGGTCATCGACGTACCAGGAGAACAGCGGGCCCTTCTGAGCATAGCCATGGGCCGCGATGTAGGCACGCAGCTTCTCCTGGGTTTGCGGCATTTTTTCGTAGGCGCCGACATGAGTAGTCTTGAGCGCCTGGCCCGCATAGCTTTGCGCGACCCGCACGCCGTCCGCACTCGCGATATCGCCGCGATCCACGGGAATGGCGGCGTCGAATTTGTAGTTGCCGGCCGTCATTTCGCCATCAATCCCGAAGGGCGCACCGGCCTGGTGAAGCTTGTTCTTGGCCATGAATTTACCAATCTGGCCGAAGCCGTCGGCATAGGCCTTACCGATTGCCTCGGGCGCCGCCGTTTCCGTCACCACCAGAAAGGGCGTGGCGGTGAGCTGCACCGGCTCGGCGCTGAAACCCGCAATGTCGACATTCGGCATACTCTCGACCAGGACCTTGAGCTTGCCGAGCCCGCTCGCAAAATCCTTTCCCAACATGCTGTCCATGGTCAATCCAATGTAATGGCCGATGGGATTGGCGCCCATGTCCATGTCCACCGCCCAGGTGGCGCGCGTCATGCTTCCATCCGGGGTCAGCGTCACCAAGGACTTGGCGGTTCCCATGTCGCCGAAATCCAGATCGCTGGCCATGGATTGATCGGGAATGGAGTTTGTGATCACTTGCGTGCCGGAGCCGACCTTGGCATTGCCCTTCCAAACCAATTTTGCACCGACGCCATCACGCGGTCCTTCCGTGGTCTGGTGCATGTTGGGATCCAAGTCCTGCCACGGCGACCACTTCGGAAACAGCACAAACGAATTCACGGTCGCGTAAACCAAACTGGCCGGCCTATTGATGGTCACAGAGCGCTTCACAACCGCATGGCGCGGCAAGAGAAATCCAATGACGGCGATCAATACCACGACCGCGATGAGCACTGTGAGTATTTTCTTCAGCATACCCTTCCTCCCTAGACGCGCAAAAATCAGCCCGCGGCGCTTTCTTCTAATTCTCCGGCAGCACTTTGCACATAGTTTGCCAATCCCATTTTCTCGATCAATCCGAGTTGTTCTTCGATGAAGTCGATGTGTTCTTCTTCGCTTTTTTGGATATGCACCAACAAATCGCGAGTCACGTAATCCTTGACGTTCTCACAATAGGCGATGGCGGACTTGTACATGGGGTGCGCTTCCATTTCTCTGCGAAGGTCGCATTGCAGGATCTCTTGCACGTCCTCGCCAATGAAAAGCTTGCCCAAATCCTGCAAGTTCGGCAGCCCGTCCAGAAAAAGTATGCGTTTGACCAGGCGGTCCGCATGCTTCATTTCATCGATGGATTCTTCGTATTCGATTTTCCCGAGCCGCTTCATGCCCCAGTTGTCGAGCATGCGCGAGTGCAGAAAATACTGATTGATCGAGGTGAGTTCGTTCTTCAGGGCCTGGTTTAGGAATTCCAAAACTTTCGTGTCGCCTTGCACGGTGGCCCCTTGTCGGATTGCGCATGAAATTGTGCCCGGATTGTAAGCCCGAACCGAATCTTCAAGGAATCAATCGGCGGTGAGTCTAAAGGTCTTTTAGACCGCGAATTCGGGGGCGGCGGGCGAGAACAATCCGGGTCTTGTCGATTCGCAGGCGTCGAGAGAGGCGCACAACGCCGCTTTGGCTTCGGGCAGGCATTTGCCGCAACAGGTGCCAACTCCAAGCTCTCGAGTCAGATCGCGCAAACTGCTCGCACCGCCTTTGACGGCGTTGCGGATTTGTCGGTCGGACACGGCTTTGCATACGCAAACTATCATGGACCGTATTGTGAACGCGAATGCGAATGATTGTCAATAGCAAAACCGTCGTTTCAGCCTGCTACAAAGTTAGATTATTTCATTATGTATAACGAGCTTTCGATGTGATGAAATACGGCGCCCCTATAAGAATCATCGCGATCCACGCGTTTGCGACCTTAGAGATCTCTGGATGAACAAAATCAACACCTTATGCACTATTACTATAGTTGTTTGCTCGGCGCTGATCGTTGCAAGCTGTGGGAAGTCCGGCGGGCCCCAAGCGCCGCCGCCGCCCCAGGTGAGCGTGGCGCAGGTGATCGAGAAGCGCGTCAAAGACTGGGATGAATTCACGGGAAGACTCCAGGCAATCGAGACGGTCGAGATACGGCCGCGAGTGTCGGGCTACATCGACAAGGTCGCCTTCACCGAAGGCAGCTTGGTCAAACGCGGCGCGTTGTTATTCGTAATTGACCCCAGGCCGTATCAAGCCGAATACGACCGCGCAGCTGCGGACGTAAAGCGATTCAAGACGGCTTTGGAATTGGGTCAAATCGAATTGGTGCGCGTGCAGCGCCTGAAGGACAGCGGCGCGGTGTCTCAGGAGGAATTGGACGAGCGCAAAAGTACCGTGGCGCAGGGCGAAGCCAACGTGGCGGGCGCGAAAGCGGCTCTCGAAACCGCCGCACTCAATCTAAGCTTCACCAGAGTCACCAGCCCCGTTGACGGGCGGGTCAGCCGGGCGGAGGTGACGCGCGGCAATTTGGTGACCGGCGGCGTCAATGGCGGCACGCTGCTCTCATCGGTCGTTTCGATGGACCCGATCTATATTTATTTCGACGCCGATGAACAAAGCTACCTGCGCTACACGCAGATGGCGCGCAGCGGTGAGCGCCCGAGTTCACACAACGGCAATCCGGTTCAAGTCGGATTGGCCAATGAGGAAGGTTTTCCCCACGCCGGCAGCGTCGATTTCGTCGACAATCAATTGAATCCTCAAACCGGCACGATCCGCGCGCGCGCCGTGCTGCAGAACAAGGATGGGCAGTTCACGCCGGGCTTGTTTGCGCGCGTGCAGCTGCTCGGCAGCGGCGAATATTCGGCGATCCTGATCGACGATCGCGCTGTCAATACGGACCAGAATCAGAAATACGTGCTTGTGCTCGGCGCCAACAATCAAATCGAATACCGCAAGGTCAAGCTCGGGCGTGTGATCGACGGTCTGCGCGTGGTGCGCGAGGGCCTCAAGGCCGGTGACGTCATTGTCGTAAACGGCGCGCAGCGCGTACACCCGGGAATCACGGTCACACCGCAGCGGGTGACCATGGGTGCGGACGGCGCACCAGCCGCGGCCGGCGCCGCTCCGGCCTCCTAAGGGTGTAGCCGATGAACATTTCCTCGTTCTTCATTGAGCGGCCGATCTTTGCCACGGTCCTCGCGATAATAATCACGGTCGCCGGCTTGCTTGCGATGCCGAATTTGCCGATCAGCGAGTATCCGGAAATCGTGCCGCCCACGGTCGTGGTCAGCGGCCAATATCCCGGAGCATCGCCGAAGACCATTGCCGAGACCGTCATCACGCCGCTCGAGCAGCAGATCAACGGCGTGGAAAACGCGATCTACACCAACTCGACGGCGACTCCCGACGGCACCTTTTCCATCACGGTGACTTTCAAGCTGGGCACTGACCTCGACATCGCGCAGGTCCAGACCCAGAACCGGGTGGCGCAGGCCGAGACTCGCCTGCCCGAAGTGGTGCGGCAAATCGGCTTGGTCACGCAGAAGCGTTCGCCTGACTTGACCATGGTGGTGTTCCTGAAGTCCGCCGACGGGCGCTACGACTCCTTGTATTTGCGCAACTACGCCGTGATCCAAATTCGCGACGTGTTGGCGCGTATTCCCGGGATGGGTGATGTGCGCGTGTTCGGATCCGGCGACTACGCGATGCGCCTGTGGCTCGATCCGGGAAAGATCGCCGCCCGCAGTATGGATGTCGATGAAGTACTGGCGGCAGTGCGGGAACAAAACGTGCAAGTCGCTGCGGGCCAGATCGGCGGACAGCCGTCGCTGCCGGGAACGCAGTTTGAGTACATCGTCAATGCGCAAGGCCGGCTGGAAACCGAACAGGAGTTCGGAAACATCGTCGTCAAGAGCGGAGCGAACGGCGAGACCACTTACTTGCACGATGTTGCGCGGCTCGAGCTCGGCCCGGACAACTACGCACTGCGCAGCATGTTGGATGGCGGTCCGGCAGTCGCCATTCCCGTGTTTCAGCTTCCCGGCGCGAACGCGTTGCAGCTATCCGATGCCGTGCGCGTCAAGATGAAGGAACTCGAGAAGAATTTTCCGGAGGGCGTCAGTTACGAAATCGACTACGACCCGACCGTGTTCGTCCGCAGTTCCATCGAGTCCGTGGTCCATACGCTGTTCGAGGCGGTGCTGCTGGTCGTTTTGGTCGTGGTGGTCTTTCTGCAGACCTGGCGCGCCAGCGTCATCCCGCTGGTGGCGGTGCCGGTGGCCATCGTCGGCACGCTGGCCGCATTGCTGCTTGCGGGATTCACCATCAATTCGCTCACCTTGTTTGGATTGGTGCTCGCCACCGGCATCGTGGTCGATGATGCCATCGTGGTGGTTGAAAATATCGAACGCAAGATTGAGCAGGGTTTGAACCCTCACGCAGCGGCGCACGCCGCGATGGGCGAAGTGACTCGCCCCATCATTTCCATTGCCTTGGTGCTGTGCGCCGTGTTCGTGCCGGTCGCGTTCGTCTCCGGACTCACCGGCCAGTTCTACCGCCAGTTCGGCATCACCATTGCGGCTAGCACCATCATCTCGACCTTCAATTCGCTGACTTTGTCGCCCGCGCTCGCCGCGCTGCTGCTCAAGCCGCGCAATTCTCCGCCCGATGTTTTCCAACGCGGCATCAACAAGGTTCTGGGGGGCTTCTTCCGCCTGTTCAATCGCGGATTCGAGAGTGCGTCCGGGCGCTACGGCCATGGCGTGCGGCGGCTGACCGGAATTCGCATCGTCGTGCTGTTCATATTCGCTGGTTTGCTATTCTGCACATGGGGACTCTTCCGGCTGGTGCCCGGCGGATTTATTCCCGCGCAGGACAAGCAGTATCTGATCGGCATCGTGCAGTTACCGGACGCGGCATCGCTGGATCGCACGGAAAAAGTAGTGCGGCAAATGTCTACCCTCGCCAAGGAAACTCCCGGGGTCGATCATGTGATTGGATTTTCCGGCCTGTCGGTGCAGGGGTTCGTCAATTTGAGCAACACGGCCGTGTTGTTCTTTCCGCTGAAGTCCTTCGATGAGCGCAAGACCAAGGATTTATCGGCGGGCGCCATCGCTCAAGCGCTCAACAGGAAATTCTCGACCATCCAGGATGCGGTCATATTTGCGGTGCCGCCGCCGCCGGTACAAGGACTCGGGACCACGGGCGGTTTCAAGCTTTTCGTGCAGGACCGCGCGGCCCACGGTTACGACGAACTTGCCAGGGTCATCGCTGAAGTCTTGAACAAGGCGCGGTCCGAGCGCCAATTGAATCCCTACGCCACGTACACGACCTTTCAGAACAGCGTGCCACAGTTGTATGCGGATGTGGACCGGGTCAAGGCCAAGCGCCAAGGGGTGCCTCTCTCGGAAGTGTTCGACACCTTGCAGGCCTATCTCGGGTCGGTGTACATCAATGACTTCAATCGCTTTGGGCGGACCTATCGAGTCTATGCGCAGGCGGAGCCGAAATTCCGCAACCAACCCGAAGATATTGCCAATCTGAAGATGCGCAATTTGAGCGGCGACATGGTGCCGATGGGCGCTGTCGCGGATATTCGCTTTGAAGCGGGACCCGACCGCGTCTCGCATTACAATGTTTATCTGGCCGCCGACATCAACGGGCAGGGTGCACCCGGCGTCTCTTCCAGCCAGGCCACGGCGACCATGGAACGGGTGCTGAAAGAGGTTCTGCCTAACGGCTTTGGCTACGAGTGGACCGATCTGACGTTTCAACAGAAGTCAGCCGGCAATACGGCGCTTCTGGTTTTTCCCATCTGCGTCATGCTGGTGTTTTTGATTCTGTCGGCGCAATACGAAAGTTGGGCGCTGCCCCTGGCGGTCATTCTTATCGTGCCCATGTGTTTATTGTCGGCGATGGCCGGGGTTTGGTTGAAGGGTTCGGATAACAACGTGCTTACCCAGATCGGATTTATCGTCTTGGTGGGCCTTGCCTGCAAGAACGCAATTTTGATCGTGGAGTTCGCGCGAGAGCGCGTCGAGCATGGCCTGGCCCCGGTCGAGGCGGCGATCGAGGCCTGCCGCTTAAGACTGCGTCCCATTCTCATGACGTCGTTCGCCTTCATCATGGGCGTGATTCCGCTCGTGACTGCCAGCGGTGCCGGCAGCGAGATGCGTCAGGCGATTGGCGTCGCGGTGTTCGCAGGCATGCTGGGTGTCACGTCCTTCGGCTTATTCCTGACGCCGGTATTTTTCGTGACCATCGAAAGCTGGTTGGAGCGGCGCAAGCAGCACTTGGACTACCCGGAATCATCCGCTATCGAGGAGCGGCCCCGTGCGTAGTTGGATCCTCGCCGCGGCGATCACGTCCTTATGTGGCTGCGCCGTGGGCCCAAATTACCAACGTCCGGAAACTCCTGTGGATTCGCAGTTCGCAAATGCCGGGGAACCGGGCCTCGCTGCAGGCGATGCCGTTGAGAATTACTGGCTCGGATTTTCGGATGTCATGCTGACGAGCTTGGTTGAGGACGCGCTTAGGCAAAACAAGGATCTGGCTGTCGCGGAGGTGAATTTGCGGGCCGCGCGCGCAGCTCGAAGACTCGCCGGCTTCGATCAGTTCCCGACCGTCACGTTCGCCGGAGGCTACTCGCGCAACCTGGATTCCCAGGAGCAGTTGCCCGGGATCGATATGCATGACCGCGAGTTCGATGCTGCGCAGGCCGGCTTCGACGGTCTTTGGGAACTGGATTTATTTGGCCGCGTCAGGCGCAACGTCGAGGCGGCGCGTGCCGACGTGGGTGTCAGCGCGGCAACGCTGCAGGATGCCCGTGTCAGCGTGATCGCCGAGGTGGCGCGCGATTATTTCATCTTGCGCGGACTGCAGGATCAGCTGGCCTTGACCCTGCGTAATGCCGACAATCAGCTCAATACGCTGAAGTTGACGCGTAATCGGCTCGAGGCGGGCAGAGGCAACCAATTGGACACCGCCCGCGCCGAAGCACAATGGCAGACCACGCTCGCGTCCATCCCGAGCTTGCAGGCGTCGATTGCCACTACCAGCTATCGATTGAGCGTTCTGACAGGGCGGCAGCCGATGGCCCTTAGCGCAGGTCTGACCGCGCAAGCGCCGCAGCCCGCATTGCCGCCTTTGAATACAATCGGCACGCCGGAGCAATTGCTGCGCCGGCGCCCCGACGTTCGCGCGGCCGAGCGTAGCCTCGCGGGCGCTACCGCGCGAGTCGGCGTCGCAGTGGGCGATCTCTTTCCCAAGGTCACGTTGACCGGCGATGTGGGCTACTTCACCCCGACTTTCGGCGAGTTCGGGACCAGCGAGGCGCGTTTTTTCTCCTTCGGGCCGAGCATTTCCTGGGCCGCCTTCGATCTCGGACGCGTGCGTGCGCGCATCGGCTCCGCCAGAGCATTGACCGACGCCGCACTGGCTGCTTACGAAGGCGCGGTGCTCGGGGCGCTCGAAGATACCGAAGGCGCTTTGATCAGCTACGGCCGATCGCAAACTCGTCGCGAGGCGCTGCAAGTGGCAGCCGCGGCCAGCGATAAGGCTGCGGATCTGGCGCAGAAGCGTTTTGAAGGCGGTCTCATCGATTTTCTCGAGGTGCTCGATGCCGAGCGCACGGCCTTGAGTGCCGAGTTGCTGCTTTCGCAAAGCCGCACCGATGCCGCGACCTCACTGATCGCCGTGTACAAGGCGCTGGGCGCCGGCTGGAACTACCCCAGGCCAAAATGAAGATCTATTCCTGGAATGTGAATGGCATTCGTGCGGTGCATAAGAAGGGGCTGTTCCTCGCATTTCTCGAGGCGCACAAGCCCGACATTCTGTGCCTGCAGGAGACCAAGGCCGAGCGCGGGCAGATTGAAATCGAGCTGCCCAATTATCGCGAGTACTGGAACTCGGCGCTGAAGAAAGGTTACTCGGGAACGGCGATATTTTCCAAGCAGGAGCCGGCGAAAATCATCAACGGCTTTCCCATCGACTTCGCCAAAAAGTTTACTTTCGCCGATGAACTGAAGCGCGACAGCGCGGAGGAGGGCCGGGTCATCACGGCTGAGTTCGCAAAATTTTTTATCGTCACGGTGTACACGCCCAACGCCAAGGACGACTTGAGCCGGCTGGCGCTGCGCCATAAGCATTGGGATCCGGCGTTTCTCGCGTACTGCAAGCAATTGGAGAAAACCAAACCCGTCATATTTTGCGGTGACCTGAACGTGGCCCATACCGAGCTTGATCTTGCGAACCCCAAGCCAAATCGCGGCAAGAAGGGTTTTACCGATGAAGAGCGCGCGGGTTTTCAGGCCTTCATCGATGCCGGCTTCGTCGATACGTTCCGGCTCTTCACGCAGGGCAACGGCCACTATTCGTGGTGGAGTCACTTTGCAAATTCGCGGGCGCGCAACGTCGGATGGAGAATCGACTATCTGATGGTGTCGGCAGCGTTGCGCAATGCCGTGAAGAGCGCGCAGATTCACGCCGACATCATGGGCAGTGATCATTGCCCAGTCAGCATCACGCTCGACTCGAGCTTTTAAACCGAGTCCATGGCGCATAGTAATAGAGCGGGACGCTATGGTTGTCAGCGAACAGACCACTGCAAAAGCAATCTGGTCAACTGCAAGCAGGGACCAGCCCCGTCACCTTAAGGGAGGGCGCGAGGACTCAACCGAGGGCGCGCGCGATTTGAGCCGTGCGAGGTGGGCGACGTAGTGCGGGTATTGTGACGAGTTGCCGCCTCGCGGACACAGCAAGGCGTAGCCTTCGATCAACTCGCATGAACGCCAAGTCCGATGCTCTTCTCGCCCGCATTGTCGTTGTCGACGATCATGAGATCGTGCGTGAGTGCATTCAGGCCCTGTTGCAGCGCCAAGCCGGAATGACGGTCGTTGCGCTGGTCGCGACCGGCGAGCAGGCAATCGTTGTCGCCGAGCGCCTGAAGCCGGATGTCATGGTCATGGATTTGGTCTTACCCGGGTTGGATGGAACGGGCGCGACACAGCAGGTTCTCATGTTGCTTCCGAAGACTCGCATCATTGTCGTGTCTTCCTCCAGCGCGCCGGAGCACGTTCAAGGCGCCCTGCGGGCAGGCGCGCTCGGCTACGTCGTCAAAGAGGGGATCGGTAGCGACCTGGTGTGCGCGGTAGCAACCGTGATGGCCGGCAACCGATACTTAAGCCCGCAAATAGCGCACCTTTTGCATCAATGTTGTGGCTTCCGTGACGGGGCTGCGCGAATCCGCGAGGGCTTTGGCGCTTAATCAGCCGTATGCAAATGGCTCCGTGGCCGGATATTGCCGGCATTGACAGCGCTGATGCCTGCGTACGCTGGGGCGGCGATGCCGCCCTGTTTACCACCATGCTGGCGCGTTTATTCGATGAATTCGGCGAAGTGTACGTGCCCGCCGATTTTAACGATTCCCTGGTGATCGCGCCGTATATCGGTCGCATGCACAAGCTGCGGGGAGGGGCGTGCATGCTCGGCGCCAAAGGAGTCTACGAGCTGGCCGGAGAGGTCGAAGAAGCATGTAACCGCGGCGATTATGATCGCGCCGTTGAAATGTCGATCAGGCTCACGGGCGAGATTCAGCGTCTGCGCGAGAGCGCGCAGCCAGTGTTTGCGGCGCTTTAGAGCGCTTCCATGACCGTTGCGATGCCCTGGCCGCCGCCGATGCACTGGGTTGCGAGCGCGTAGCGGCCTTTGGTGCGGGCGAGCAACGACGCAGCCTTGCCCGTAATGCGTGCGCCGGTGGCGCCAAGCGGGTGTCCGAGCGCGAGCCCACCGCCGTCGAGGTTTATTTTGTCCGGATCGAGGCCCAGCTCCCGAATGCACGCGAGTGCCTGAGACGCGAACGCTTCGTTGATCTCGATCACATCGAGCGCGGCCGCCTTTAAGCCGGAGCGCGCCAAGGCTTTTCGCGTAGCGGGAATCGGTCCGATGCCCATTACCGCCGGATCGCAGCCGACAGTGGCAGCCGATCGTATGCGCGCAAGGGGATGCAAGCCGTGACGCGCTGCGAATTCCTCGCTGGTGACGAGCACGACCGACGCGCCGTCGGTCAGCGGCGAGGACGTACCCGCCGTCACCACGCCGTCCGCGGCGAATGCGGGCTTCAACGCGGCCAGCGCCTCGAGCGACGTTGCGGGACGGATGCAGCCATCCTCGCTGACAAGCTCTCCGGATTCGAGCCGAATCGGCACGATTTCATCGCGCAGCCGACCCTGCTCTCGAGCTTGCGCCGCCTTGCGGTGGGAATCGACCGCCATGACTTCTTGATCAAGGCGCGATATTTTGTAGCGCTGCGCGACGTTCTCGGCGGTTTGGCCCATGCTGATGTACGCGTCCGGAAAGCGGCTAAGCAACTCCGGATTGGGCGATCTGTTGAATCCTCCCTGCGGCACCATGCTCATCGATTCCACGCCCACGCAAAGATACGCCTCGCCGATGCCGGCCTCGATCTGCGCGGCGGCGATCTGGATGACCGACATCGATGAGCCGCAAAAGCGGTTGACCGTCATGCCGCCGACCTCGAGCGGCAAGCCCGCCAATAAGGCCACAATGCGCGCAAGATTCGATCCTTGCGGTCCTTCCGGATAGGCGCAGCCCAGGATCACGTCCTCAATGAGCTTGGGATCGATCCTTGTGCGCTCGAGCAGACCCGTGACTACCTGCGCCGCCATGGTGTCGGGACGCACCGCTGCAAGCGGTCCCTTGCGTGCGAAATGCTGGGGCGAGCGCGCATAGGCGGCAATCAGAGCTTTCATGAACTACTCCTTGGGAACCAAATTGAATTTTTTCGCCGCGATCGCGGCACGCACATGCGCGATCACAGTGTCGAAGTCTTCGACGGCGCCCGTCATGCGCGCTGATAGTAGCGCGCCCTGGCAGGCCGCAAAGACGAACGCAGCCAACTCGCCAGCGCGCCGGCGGTTGCGGGGATCGGCCCTGAATACACCGCTCAACCACTGGACCTGCTCATCCCGCAGCGAACGGACCGCGCTGCGCAGCTTAGGTTCGATGCAATCCCAGCCCGGCGCCAGCGCGCCCGCTGGACACATGCTTGAGCCGGCACGCAGATCCCAGCGATACAAGTCGAAATAAGCGCTTAGCTTGCTCCCTGCCGTGGGGGACGTTACCGCGGCCCATTTGCGGAAGGCGTGGGTCGCTTCATGCAAGACCTCGACGCCGAGGGCTTCCTTGGTTGGAAAATGATGGTACAGGCTGGGTTTGCGGATGCCGACTCGGTCGGCAACATCTTGAAAGCTAAATCCCAGGTAGGAACGCGTCTGGATCAAATTCCTGGCGACGCTCAGTATTTCCTCACGAGTGGTCGAGATTTCTAGGGTGGGCGCGGTCACCTACCTACTATATGGTAGGGAGACGAGCAATTCAAGAAAAAAGGCTAGGTCCGGCGCCACAGCCAACGCCGCGCCACAGCCAACGCGGCGCACAGACCGAGCCGGCCCAGAAGGCTAAACGCCGCGCAGCTTTCTCAGCCGCAGCGTTGCGTGCAGCACCAGCGCCAACACGGCGGCGAACACGGCGCACTCGGCAAAAAAAGCGCCGTCGGCACCGGTCTCAGAGACGGGGCGCTGCGCGAATGTGCCCGCAATCTGCGACCACCAATACGCGAACAACCCGATATCCATGAACCAGTGTCCGATCATGACGAATACCAGCGTACCCGATGCGCGCGCCATAGTGCCCAGCAATACGCCTGCGCCGAATACCACGGGCACCATGGCCACCAGCGCCCAGTCCTTGGTCAGGTGGATGAGCGTGAACAGCAGCGAGGAGATCAATATCGCGATCACGGGTCCATGCCGCTTTTCGATCGGTGCTTGCATGTAGCCGCGAAAGCCGGTCTCTTCGCACACGCCGGCGGAAAGCGCAGAGACGATGCACGCCAGCCATTGCATCTGACGAGAGGGGATAAATGACAGATCGTAGCCATGATGAAAGGCATCGGCCGGGAAGGGCACGAAGCGAAACACCAGGACCAAGGCGGCGTGGACGGTTGCGGCGAAGCTGATCGCTGCGACCATGCCCCATAGCCATTGCGCGCCCGAGAGCGGGCGCGTGCGAAAGTACTCCGCGCGTGCGACTTGCAACGATCGCGGCGGTCCGCCGCCGGCTGCCCACCAAACATACGCGCCCAGGAAAAATAGTTCGGCAGCGGCCGCGATGGGCATGCTCAATTTCAAAAGGAAAATAGGCCATATATTCGCCGCGATCATGCCTATCAGGAGTCCGCTGACTATCGCGCGAATCACAACCGGAATGCGGACCCAAACGCGGCCTACTAAAGTGGTCTCTGCCATTTAAGGACGCCCCTTATTGATCTTTTTTATTAGGCAGCTCGATTGTAGCGATTAAGATACGGCCGCGCGACGCTGAGCAACTTTCCAAGCCGCAGCGTGGAGACGAAACTGTCGTGCGCCTCAAGAGCGCAGCGCTATTTTAGTTCGGTAATGACCGCGTGCGCATGACCGCGCAGCAGCAGCTCGGTGTGTGTGCGATCGCGCTTATTGAATCGAATGTCACCGAACTTGTATTCGTTCACCGTTTTCTTGCCATCGGGCGTCGTTGACTGCAGCGCACCGGTCGCCTCGTAGACCACGAGCGCATCCTTGTCGTGGAAGTGCATGGGAGTGGGTACCCGCGGCCGCCATACATAGTCCCAGACGATGACCTTGTCGTTCTCCAGCAGTTTCTTTACATGCGGCCGAGGAAAAGCGAGGGGATAACCGGTCGCATTCGCAATGGGCGCCAATGCATGATCTTTGAGTTCCACCACGACCGTACGCGCGCCCGTTTTGCCTGGTGTGTCGCCCTGGTGACCGTAAACGGCGGTGCCCTTTCGTGATAGCGATACCGCGACGAAGTCATGCTGCGCCGGAGGCATCACACCCGTCGTATCCCACACCGTCACGCGCTCATTGTCGAGCACAGGTTCCGCAGCGTAACCCGATGCGGCTAACCCCACGGAAATGACACCCAGAATTAATTTAAGCATTTGGCCGATAGTACACGCCTGGCGCGCGGCTGAAAACCGTGATGCGATGCGCCGTCTCCGCGGTTCGGTTATTCTAGCGGCTGGTAGCATGGCGCCGCAGGCCATTTATAACCTTTCGGGGCAAATAGTTGAAGTCAGAAAACGATTGGCGCAACGAGGGCGTGCGGGTCATCAAGAGTGACCGACTGGACAGCAATACGCCGCAGACCCCGGGCATGCTGCGCGCGGCCGCGGTGAATTTTGCCCGGGTCGG
>Ga0182024_10014405_pt1 | contig 15289 bp, 14 predicted proteins | sample P32metaG_FD_120480 | JGI IMG/M metagenome (GOLD analysis project Ga0182024, IMG submission 120480) | Permafrost microbial communities from Stordalen Mire, Sweden - P3-2 metaG (Illumina Assembly) | ecosystem: Environmental > Terrestrial > Soil > Wetlands > Permafrost | place: Sweden: Stordalen... | reverse complement strand
TCGCACCGCCCCCCGTGGGCGGCACGGCGGTTCTGGTCGTGGCGCTCGTCGGCGTCGTCGTCAATCTCGCCGCCACACGCACGCTTTCGCAGGCCAACCGCGAGTCGATGAACGTCGAGGGCGCGTTCCGGCACATCCTCACCGACCTCGCCGCGTTCATCTTCACCGCGATCGCCGGCGCCGTCATCATCACGACGGGTTTCAGGCGGGCGGACGCGATCGCGTCGCTCGTCATCGCCGCGATCATGCTGATGGCCGCCCACGGGCTGCTGCGCGACTCCGGCCGCGTTTTCCTGGAGGCCGCGCCGCGCGGGCTTGACCCCGATCTCATCGGCCGGGCAATGGCCGCCCAACCGGGCGTCAGCGAGGTTCATGACCTTCATGTCTGGGAGGTCACGTCCGGCTTTCCCGCGCTCTCAGCCCACGTGCTCGTGGGAGTGCGCACCGACTGTCACGCCGTCCGGCGCGACCTCGAAGCGCTGCTTCGCGACCGGTTCGCGCTCAACCACACGACGCTCCAGGTCGAACACCGGGACGAGGAGCTGATCGCGATCGAGCCGAGCACGCGGTGATCGCGGGTCAGGTTTAGTCGGCGCGCCTCCGGCGCGCCCGGGGCGAGCGCCGGCGGCCGTCGCCGCGGCTCCGCGCTGAGAACGGCTTTCACAAATGAGGGCACACCCGGATTGCGCCCGGATCGCGGCGTTGGATCGTCATCCGGCACCTCACAGGTACCGCCGGTACCTGCTTGCGCACCGTGCGCCGCCCAACTTGCCCCCGGACCGCCCCAGGCCCACCCTCATTTGCGAAACCGTTCTACGCCGCGGCCGGCGCCGCAAGGACGATCGTGAAGACCGCCCCGCCGCCGGGCGCGTTGTGCGCGCTGACCGTGCCGTCGTGGGCCTCCACGATCGCCGCGACGATCGCGAGTCCGAGCCCGGCGCCCGCCTTGCCGCGCTCGCGACCACCCTCGGAGCGCCAGAACCGCTCGAACACGTTGTCCTGCGAGTTCGCCGGCAGGCCGGGGCCGTGGTCGCGCACCTCGATCGTGACGCTGCCGTTCTCGCCTGTCGCCGACAGCTCGATCGGCGAGCCGGTGGGCGTGTGGGTGAGCGCGTTGCGCATCAGGTTGGCGAGCACCTGGCGAAGTTGTGACGGATCGCCGCTGACGACGTGCTCGCCGACGAGTGTCACCGTCACCTCACGATCGTGCGCGGCGGCGCGGGCGTCGGCGGCGGCGTCGCGCAGCAGCGGTTCGAGGTCGACGGGCTCGCGAGCGCTGCGCGGCATCTCGTCCAGGCGCGCGAGTGCGAGCAGGTCCTCCACCAGGATCCCCATTCTCGTCGCCTCCTCCTCGATCCGCGCCATCGCCTTCGCGTTGTCGTCGCCGCCGGCGGTCGCGCCCATCCGGAACAGCTCGGCGTAGCCGCGGATCGAGGTCAGCGGCGTGCGCAGCTCGTGCGAGGCGTCGGAGAGGAAGCGCCTCAGGCGGTCCTCGCTGGCCTGGCGCTCGTCGAACGCCTGCTCGATCTGTCCGAGCATCGCGTTCAGTGCGAGGCCGAGCCGCCCGACCTCGGTGCGCGGGTCGGCGGGGCTGACGCGGCGCGAGAGGTCGCCGGCCGCGATCGCGCCGGCGGTCGCACCCATCCGGTCCAGCGGCCGCAGGCCGATCCGGATCAACAGCCAGGCCAGCGCGGTGAGCGCCGCCAGCACGGCGGCGATCACGAGCAGCTCGACGTTCCGAAGCCGGGTGAGTGTCTGGCCGACGTCGTTGAGCGGGATCGCGATGATCAGCATTCCGGAGCCGGTGTCGCTGGCCTTCGCGAGCACCCGGTACTGGAGACCTGAGCCGGCGACCGAGTTGACGGTGCGCAGGCGAAGGTGACCCGGGGTGCTGAGCGCGATCCGGGCCGGCAGGTCCGGCTTGGACAGGTTGGGCGGCACCTCGTAGGGGCGCGCGCTGCCGCTCGCCGGCTGGTAGATGCCGTAGGTGCCGGGCGGCAGCAGCACCTGGGTGCCCGGCCCGCCCGGTCCGGGACCGCCGCCGCCGCCGCCGCTGCCGCCGCTGCCGGGGAACAGCGGTGCTCCGCCGAAGCCGCCGCCGGGAGCGGCGGCCTTGACGAGCCCGAGGTCGTTGTCGAGCACGTCCTCGAAGCTGTTGACGTTGCCGGTCAGCTGCTGGTCGACGCGCGAGACGAGGAACGACCGCTCGGCCGCGTAGGTGACGACGCCCGCGATCACAAGCCCCGCGGCGGTGAGCACGACGAGGCCGACCAGCAGTCGCGCGCGCAGCGACACGGCGCTCTCAGCCCCTGGGGAGCCGCAACGCGTAGCCGACGCCGCGCACCGTGTGGATCAGCGGCGGCCCGCCGGTGTCGATCTTCTTGCGCAGGTAGCTGACGTAGGTTTCGAGCACCCTCGCGTCCCCGCCGAAGTCGTAGTTCCACACGTGGTCGAGCAGCTGCGGGCGGGTGAGCACCCGGCGCGGGTTCAACATCAGGTAGCGCAGCAGGCGAAACTCGGTTGCGGTCAGCTCGATCGGGCGTCCTGCGCGCGCAACCTCGTGGGTGTCCTCGTCCAGCTCGAGGTCCCCGAAGGTGAGCGTCGAGCCGTTCTGGTCGGACAGACCCGAGCGGCGCAGGATGGTGCGGATCCGTGCGATCAGCTCCTCGAGGCTGAACGGCTTGGTGACGTAGTCGTCGCCGCCGATCGTCAGGCCGTGGACGACGTCCTCGGTCGAGTCGCGCGCCGTCAGGAAGATGATCGGCACCTCCTCGCGCGCGGAGGCGAGCCGCCGCGCGACCTCGAAGCCGTCGATGTCGGGCAGCATCACGTCCAGCACCAGCAGCTGGGGTCGCCGCGCGGCGACGGCGGCGATCGCCTCAGCGCCGTTGGCGGCCGACTCGACCTCGAAGCCCTCGAACCGGAGCGCCATCGATATCACGTCGACGATGTTGGGCTCGTCGTCGACGACGAGGATGTGTACCCGCTGGTCATCCGCGTTCATGCACGGATTGTCGCGCCCGTTGCTGTGAGTTTCCTGAGTCTCGCGCCGCCTGCCGCGAGGCCGGGCGCCGCGCTCAGGCGGCCGGGCGGTCCGCGACGCGCTCGCCGGCCGCTTCGGCCGGCTCGGGGCGCTCGAGCCACTCGACACGCGCGGGCGGCTGGGTCCGCTCGACCCGCCGCACGGTGCGCTCGGGCTCGGCGCGCTTCGCGTACAGCTGTTCGCGAACCTCGGTCTCCTGATCTTCGTCGCGGCGCATCTCGACCTTCGCACGCGAGAACCAGCCGGTGCGCCTTGCACCAGCCGCCGGCGCTCGCGTGCCGCCGGCGCGATCGCTCCGAGACAGCCCGGTCATCGACGGCACCATAGAGCCCGCACCGGACTGGATCGCGGCGTGGTTCCGCACCTTGCGGATTTTCGCAGGCGCGCCTGCGCCGCGCCACGGGCGCTACGGTGTCGGGCCATGTCGGAGCGCTCCCGGATCGCCACCTCGCTGCTCGCCGTGGCGGCGATCGCGGCGATCGTGGCGCTGCTGGTGATCGGCGCGAGCGGGCCTGGCGCCGCGGCCGGCTGCGGCTCCGCCACCGACGGCGCCTACCTGAGCACGGCGTTCACGGCGGCGCGTCTGATCAACGTCGGCGAGAGCGACGGCAACGCCGTCAAGCAGGCGGTGCGCACCATCGAAGGCGATCGGACCCTCGTCGACGCGGTGGCCGCCGGCGACGTCGTGGCGGTGCGCGCGGAGGTGCTCGTGCTGGTCTTCAACCATGAGCACATCGTTCGCCTGCGGGTGCTGCGCGGCGGAGAGGTGCTCGACGACTTCGGCGGGCCGCTGGTCCTCGCACCGGTCCGCGGATCGCTGCGGCTCGGCGGACGCGTGGTCGGCAGCTTCGTGATGTCGGTCCAGGATGACGCCGGCTATCGCAAGCTCGCGCAGCGACTGGTTGGGGCCGATGTCGTGATGCGCTACCGCGGCCGCACGGTGATGAGCGACATCGCCGCCGGCAGCGCCTCGTTGCCGGCTCGTGGCACGGTCGTGATCCACGGCGTCCGCTACCTCGTCGGGACCTTCAGCGACGGTCACTTCCCCTCGGGCACTCTGCGCATCTCGCTGCTCTTCAAGCCCCCGCCGGCGGCGCTCGCGCGCAGCAGTTGCGCGCAGGTCGGCGCCGACGTGCTCGCCGACGTCGCGCGGCGCGCCTACGACGAGTCGCTGAGCGGCCCTCCCGTGGTACCGGCCGAGACCACGCTCGCGCTCGATCAGGCGCTGCCGCAGGAGCTCGAGGCTGCGAACTACCCGGGCGCCGCGAGGATCGTCAGCGGCATGGTCGCCGGCGGCGGTTTCGCGCGTCTGCGGGTGCTCGTGGCGGGCCGCGTGATCGCCGACGCCGGCACGTCGCGGCCGGCGCTCGCGCCGCTGCGCCGATTCATCCGCGACGCCGCCGGCAGGGTGCTGGCGCTCGCTGAGTTCTCGGTCCAGAGCGCGCAGGGCTTCACGGACCTCGCCGGAGCCCTGACGCGCGTCCCGGTGCTCGTTCGCGCCGGTCGCCGCCAGCTCGCCGGCAGCTTCGCCGGCCCCGTCGATGTTCCCGCCGGCGGGCCGGTCAGCTACCGCGGCATCCACTATGTCGTCGCGTCTTTCACCGGCACCGCCTTCCCGAGCGGCTCGCTCAGGATCTACGTGCTGGCGCCGGGCTAGCGGTTCGCGCCTCGCGCGAGCGTGATCGCGTCCACCGAGTTCGGCGGCAGTTCGACCGTCAGGCGCGTGCCGTCGGGCGTCACGGCGGCGCTCCGGACGGCCGACGCGCGGGCCAGGACCGTCAGCACGCGGGCCGGCGCCGCCGCCTGGAGCGCGACCCGGGCGGCGGTCGCGCCGTAGTTGCTCAGCACGATCGTCCGCGCGCCGTTCGCGGCGGTGATCGCGACAGCGTCGAAGCTCGTGGCGTTGGGGATCGCGCGCAGCACGGCGCCCGCCGGCAGCAGCCCGGCGGCCGCTCGGAGGCCCGCGTAAAGCGGCCGCTCCAGCACCTTGTCGCCGCTGACCACGAACGGGTCGTAGGGCCCCCCGCTCGAGTGCAGGCGCACCGAGTCGAAGCCGTCGCGCAGCGCCTGCACGATCATCCGCACCGCCCAGACCGCTGCGACCGGCTGGTCGGAGACGCCCGCGAGCCCGCCGCAGCTGACCGTGTTGGCCTCGGAGATGGCGGCATCGATTCCGGCGGCGTGCGCGTCGCGAGCCAGTCTGACGCGCTCGTCGAGCTTGGTCTGGATCTGGCGGCTGAGCAGCGCGGCAGCGCCGGCGCCGGTGCCGTGGCAGCCGTCCAGCGGGTAGAAGTGGGCGTCGAGCGTGCGGTAGTGCAACGTCGCGATCAGCCCGGGCACCCGCGCTTCCCAGCGCCCGGAGGCGAGGTCGGGACCTTCGAGCGCGGTGCCCGCTCCGAGTGCCGCCGCGAGCGCCTTGACGCGCGCGAGGTAGGTCCGCCACGGCATCCGGCTGCGCACGAGCGCCCGCCCGTTCCACCATGGCACCGGGTCGCCGTAGATGTCCGGCTCGTTGCCGAGCTCGAAGCTCAGCCGCGACCGCGGCACCGCGCCACGCGCGGCTGACGCGATCTGCGCGGCCCACGCCGGCTTGCCCCAGGCGACGTTCAGCCCGACGACGACGGGGATCCGCGTCTCGCGTTCCAGGCACGCCAGCTGCTGCCAGAAGTCGGCCGGCAGGTCGCTGATGCCCGCGTGCGCGCCGGCGCCGGCGGGCGCCACCTCATCCTGGGAGTCGCCCCCGATGCGGAGCGTCGGCAAGCCGAGCGCCGCGATCGCGCGCACGAACGCCGCTGGCGGGCAGCGGCCGCCGCCGAGATCGTGCACTAGCAGCGGATACTCGATGCTGAGGCCGATCGGGTCGCGTTCGATCGTGATCGCCGGCCCGGCCGGGGCTGCGAGCATGAGCGCAGCCTGCCGCGGCGGCGCCGCCTGCCGCGAGCCTCCGAGCGCTCCGTGGAGCGCGAGTGCCGCGAGGGCGAGCAGGATCAGCGTCCCTGCCGTGGGCACGAGTCTGCGCCGGCGCACTACGTGATGTACGAGGGTCCGGGCGACGGATCGTCGCGGATCGCGGCGATCTCGGCGAGCAGCGACGGCGGGCTGGTCCCGGCGAGCACCTCGAGCCGCGGGAGCGTGTACGGGTTCTCCCTCGGGCTGGCCCAGCCCTTCACGACCGTCGTCGAGCCCCGGAAGCCGGCCGCCTTGACCGCCGCGATCACCGCCGCGTCGTATTGCCCCGAGGGGTAGCAGAACCACTCGGCTTTGACGTGGTAGAGCGCGCGGATGCGCTGCCGGGCGACCGCGACCTGGAAGTGCAGCTCGCTCGCGCTGAGCATCACGAGGTCGGCGTGGCTGTAGCCCTGCGTGTCGAGCTCCCAGCCGGCGTGGTCGAGCAGCCGAACCTGGTGGCGGGAGAGGCCGCCCTCCGACGGGCCGAGCCCGCTCAGCTGCAGGTTCTCGACGCCGCGCCAGCCGAGCGAGCGCAGTACCGGAAAGGCCGAGATGTACTGGCTCGCGTAGCCGTTGTCGAAGCTGATCACGATTGGCTTGCCGCGCGGCAGCGGGCGCCCGTAGTGCCAGTTGTCATACATCTCGTTCATCGTCACGGCGTGGTAGCCGGCGGCGGCCAGGGCCTGCATCTGCGCCGCGAACAGGCTGGGTAGCACGTACAACCCGGGGAACGGCGCGTTCGCCGGCGCCGCCGCGATCACGTGGTACATCAGGATCGGCACCGACTCTCTGCCGTGCGGGCCGTCGTGGACGACCGGGTGGGCTGCTGCGACGTGCTTGGCGGCGGGGGCGCGCGCAGCCGGGCTTCCTTGCGTGTTCAGCACGACCGTCACGACCGCGGCCGCCGCCACGCACACCACGAACGCGGCGGCCACGCGGCGTCGTCTCGCGTACTTCGCTCTGCGCCGCCGCTCCGGCCGGGGGTCCGGGACGGAGGACATCTAGCGCTCGTGCAGCGGCTCGAACAGCGTGGCGCCGCCCATCGCCCGCGAGACGACGTTCGCGGTCCGTGTCAGGTGGTTGTAGAGCGAGCGCGCGGCAAGATCGGCGTCATGGTTGATGCAGGCCTGCAGGATCGTGTCGTGCTCGTTGCTTCGCGCACGCAGCCGCGGCGCGACGTTCGCCGCAAGGCGGTAGCGCTGGCTTGTCTCCCACAGCGGCTCGATCAGTCGCAGCAGCCAGCGCGAGTCGGCGGCGTCATACAGCGCGAAGTGAAACGCCGTGTGTGCGGCCCAGGTTTCAGGCGAGCTGTCGTCGGGAAGCTCGTTGAGCACCGCGAGCCGCTCGGTCGCGAGTGCCGACTCGGCCTCGCCGAAGCGCTCCGCCGCCCGTCGCACGGCGAGCGGCTCGAGCGCCAGCCGCGCCTCGTAGACCTCGGCGAGATCGGGGATCGACAGTTCCGTCACGCGGCCGCCGCGATGGGGGATGTTCTCGACCAGGCCGGCGGCGTCGAGGCGGCGCAGCGCCTCCCGGATTGGCATCGCGCTCATCCCCAGCGCGACCCCCAGCTCCTCGATCGGCAGGCGCTCCCCGGGCGCGAGATGCCCGGCGACGATCGCGTCGTGCAGCGCCACGAACGCCCGGTCGGCGAGCGTCCTGTGACCTTCCGCGACCCCGGTCCCCGCGAGTCTGGTCAGTCCGCTCGACACCTCAGCTGTGACCCGCCCCGCTGATCAGCGCGCCGGCCGCGAGCACCGCGTCGACCTGCTCGCGCAGCAGCTCGCCCAGGCCACGCTGAAGCAGTGAGGCCATCACGCCGCGAGCGAAGAGCTCCGCCTGCCAGCTCGCCTTCGTGCCCTCGCCCTCGGAGGCGAGCGTCAGCGCGACCGAGAGCGCGATCAGGTTCTCGCCGGAGCTGCCCGACCCCGCGATTCGCACGAACTCGCCCGGGCGCGCTTCGGTGATCTCGAACTCCATCGCCACGCGCGTCTCGCCGAGCGCCGTGATCGGGTGCGCGACGGCGCTGAAATGCGTCTCGTCCTCGACCGTGACGTCGGCGGCGCCGGGCAGCGCCCGCGCCAGACGCTCCGGATCGCTCAGCACCGCCCACAGCTCCTCGCGCCCCGCCGCCACCGTCGTCTCGCCGCTGACGTTCATCTCGAGATCACCTCCACGCCGCGCGGGCCGGCCTGTGCGGCGCTGCGCAGCAGCTCGTGGACGCGCTCCGAGTTGTTGTGGGTGTCATAGACGATGTGGGCGCCGACCGGCAGGGCGTCCTCGATCGCGGAGGCAATCGTCGACAGCGGCGCGCCGCCGCCCTCGCCCATGCCCTTCGCGCCGTTGGGCGTGAACGGGGACGGACACTCGATCTCGCCGGTGCGGATGTGCGGGACGTCGAGCGAGGTCGCCGCGTGGTAGTCCCCGAACGTCGCGTTCAGCAGCTGGCCGTCGCCGTCGTACTCGAACGTCTCATAGAGCGCCGCGCCGATCCCGTGCCCGGTCGCGCCGTGCACCTGGCCCTCGACGATCTTCGGGTTCACCTTGCGACCGCACTCGTCGACGGCCGCGTAGTCGAGGATCGTGACCTGACCGGTCTCGTCGTCGACCTCCACGACCGCCGCGTGCACCTGGCTGGCATAGGTGAGCGTGAGCTTGCCGCGTTTGGTTTCGTGGTCGGGAACCGTGAACGGCGGCCGGTAGACGTAGCGGCAGTTGAGCGTCACCGAGTCGGCCAGCTCGCCGGGCAGCTCCGCCACGTTCGCGAAGACGGTCGCCGCGATGCCGATGAACGGGATCGCCGCCTCGGGGTTCGCGGCGAGGCGGACGAAGCCGTCGGCCAACTCGATGTCCGACTCCTCCGCGCCGAGCATGCACGCTCCGACCTTGACGATCTCGCCGCGCAGCCGCTCGGCCGCGCCCATCACGGCGCCCAGGCCGGTGACCGCGAACTGGCTGGCGTAGGTGCCGGAGAAGCCGACGTAGGTGTTCGCCGCCTTGTTGTAACCGGCCACCACATGGACCTGGTCGGGGCTGCAGCCGAGAATGTCGGCGGTCACCTGCGCCGCCGTGGTCTCGTGGCCCTGTCCCTGCGGGCTTGTCCCGATCGTCACGGTCACCTCGCCGTAGAGGTCGAGCCGCACGACCGCGGCCTCGCCGTTGCCGGAGAACGGCAGCGCCGAGTTGATGATCCGCGACTGCCCGAAGTTGTTCGTGCCGGAGTCGAGCGTCGAGCCGATCCCGATGCCGATCCGTTTGCCGCTTCCGGCGCTCGCCAGCTGGCGCTCGCGCCATGCGTCGTGATCGATCAGCTCGAGCGCCAGGTCGAGCATCGCCGGGTAGTCGCCGGAGTCGTAGACGCAGCCGTTCGGCGTCTCGTAGGGGAACTCCTCGGGCTGCACGTAGTTGAGCTTGCGCAGCGCCACGCGATCGAAGTTCAGCTCCTTCGCGACGATGTCCACGATCCGCTCGATCAGCCAGAGGTGCTGCAGCCGCGAGTAGCCGCGGTTCGGTCCCACGGGGCACTTGTTCGTCAGCGTCTCCGTGTAGTCGACGCGGACATGCTTGAAGCGGTAGTTGCCCGGCACGACCTGCGACCAGATCACCGCGCCGAGCGGCTCGTAGCGCAGGTACGCGCCGGCGTCGTCGAAGGCACGCACCTTGAAGCCGAGGATCGTGCCGTCGCTCATCACCGGGACCTCGATATCGAGGAAGGTCCGCTCGTTGCCGTGGGCAGAGGCTGCCAGGTGCTCCCACCGCGACTCGCTCCACTTCACCGGTCGGCCGGCCTTGCGCGAGAGCAGCGCGAGCGCGGTCAGATAGGTGTAGCTGGTGATCTTGATCCCGAAGCCGCCGCCGATGTCCTGGCTCGAGAACTGCATGTGATCGATGCCCAGGCCGATCGCCGGGCCGATGAACATCGCCGCGAACATCGGCATCTGGTTGTTGGAGCGGAACTCGACGACGCCCGTGCCCGGGTCCCAGTTGACCAGCGCCCCGGTGGTTTCCAGCGGCGTCGAGGAGAACCGGTGGAAGTGCAGCCGGTCGATCCGCACGACGTGGTCGGCGTGCTCGAGCGCCCAGTCGACGTCACCGAAGTCGTAGAGGCCGTGCCAGGCGACGTTCGAGCCGATCTCCTCGTGCAGCACCGGTGCCTGGGCCTCGATCGTCGCAATCCCGTCGACAACGACCTCCAGCGGCTCGTAGACGACCTCGACCAGCGCGCCGGCGTCGCGCGCCAGCTCCGCCGACTCGGCCAGCACGCAGGCAACCGGCTCGCCCATGTAGCGCGCCTTGCCGACGGCCATGCAGTAGTCCTTCATCAGGCCGGCGGGCTCCGGGGCCATCTGGAAGAACGGCTGCTGCAGCACGCCCACCTCCTCGCCGGTGAGCGTCGCGTAGACGCCCGGCACGGCCTCGGCGCGCGAGACGTCGATCGAGACGATCCGCGCGTGCGCGTAGGGCGAGCGCACGAAGTGGACGTGACCTTGGCGGTGCATCCAGAGGTCGTCCACGAACGCTCCCTGGCCCTTCAGCAGGCGCTTGTCCTCCTTGCGCGGCACGCTCTTGCCGGACCATGCGCCGAGGCGCTCGCTCTGCTCGACCTCGGGGTAGTAGGTCGTTTCGCCCGTTGGGGTGCTCATCGCGTCACCTCTCCCTGCGCGCCCGCGGCGGCTTCGATCGACCGGATGATGTTCACGTAGCCGGTGCAGCGGCAGATGTTGCCCTTCAGCGCGCGGCGGATCTCCGCCTCGGTGGGGTGCGGGTTCTCGGCCAGCAGCGTCTTCGCGTTCAGCACGATCCCGGGTGTGCAGTAGCCGCACTGCAGGCCGTGGTGCTCCTTGAACGCCTCCTGGATCGGGTCCAGGCCGTCCATGCCCTCGCCGAGGCTCTCGATCGTCTCGATCTCGCAGCCGTCGGCCTGGACCGCGAGCATCATGCAGCTCTTGATCAGCTGCCCGTCGCAGATCACCGAGCAGGCGCCGCAGTTGCCGGTGTCGCAGCCGATGTGCGTTCCGCGCAGGCCGAGCGTCTCGCGAATGAAGTGCACGAGCAGCCGCCGGGCCGGTACCGCCAGGGTGTGGGAGGTGCCGTTGACCGTCACGTCGATCGCGTGCACCGCGCCCTCAGTCGCCATCAGCCACCTCCGCGTGTCGTCGTCTGTGAATGTGTCGCGCCGCCGATCGCGTCGAGCAGCGCGCGTTTCGCCATCACGGCGGCCATCTCGCGCCGGTAGCCGGCGCTGGCGTGCACGTCGGACGGCGGCTCGAGGCCTTCGCCGGCGACGGCGGCGGCCGCGCTGACCGCCTCCGCGCTCGCGGGGCCGCCGACCAGCAGCGCCTCGGTGGCCGCGGCGCGCACCGGCGTCCCGGCCACGCAGCCCAGCACCACACGCGCCGCTTCGATCGTGGCCGAGCCGCGCACCCACGCGACCGCGCGGGCGAGCGCCCACGAGTCGGCCGCGATCTGCAACGAGCGGTAGCCGACCCCCGCGCCGCTCAGCGGCGGCAGCGTGATCGCGGCGAGCAGCTCGCCGGGCTCCACGGCCGTGCGGTAGAGGCCGAGGAAGAACTCCGCCGCCGGCACGCTGCGGCGCCCACCGGGGCCTGCGATCTCCATCGACGCGTCCAGCGCGACCAGCAACGGCGGATAGTTTGATGCGGCGTCGGCGAAGCAGGCGTTCCCGCCGATCGTGCCCCGCGCGCGAACCTGGCGATCGACCGTCCCCGCCGCGACCTCGCCGATCACCGGCTGCGCCGCCCGCAGCTCCGCTGAGCGCTCGAGCTCCGCATACGTGGTCGCGGCGCCGATCGTGGCCGAGCCGTCCCCTCGCACGTCGATGAAGCGCAGCTCCGCGAGGCGGCTCACGTCGACCAGCAGCGCGACCGAGGCTGCGCGGTGCTTGAGCACGTTGATCAGCGTCTGGCCTCCGGCGAGCACGCGCGCGCCGGCGTTTGCGCGCAGCGCGTCGAGCGCCTCTTCCACGCTTGCCGGGCGCACGTATTCGGTGGCGGCTAGCAGCATCGCTCAGGTCCCTCCTGTGGTGTGGTCGAGTGTCGGCGGCGGCGGCTCGTGACCGTCGAAGATCGCCAGCGGCACGCTCGCGAGCGGCTCGCCGGCGTCCGCGCCGATGCACCAGGTGTCCTGCATGTACAGGCAGGCGCTGCCGGCGCCGGCGATCGCATGGGGGTGCATCGAGAAGATCATTCCCTCGCGCAGCTCGATCTCGACGCCCTCGCCGATCTTGGGGTGCTCGATCATCGTCATCCCGATCGAGTGGCCGGTGACGTGGCCCAACGGGTAGCCGCGCTGCGCGAACGGCGCCGAGACCGCACGATGGACGTCGTGCGCGCTGGCCCCGGCGCGCATGCTCGCGCGGGCGGCGGCGTGGTACTCCTGGTAGGCCTCGAGCATGCGCAGCGTGTCCGCGGCGAGCGCGCCGCGGGTCAGCGGCCGCGAGAACTCGACCCAGTGACCGCCGGGGCCGGCGACCTCGAGCGAGTACAGCAGCAGGTCGTCGGCGGCGATCGGCGTCTGCTGGTCGGGGATCCGGAATTCGGGCGTCGCCGCGCCCGCGTGTCCCCACACCACCATGTCCATCGTCTGGCGACCGGTCCCGAGCCGTGCGAACACCTCCTCGGCGGCAGCCATCAGCTGCGCCTGGGTGCGGCCCGGCTCATACGCCTGCTGCACGGCCCAGAAGCCGGCGACATTGATCGCCATGCTCTCGCGCACGAGCGCAAGCTCCTCGTCGCTCTTGACCGCGCGCGAGAGGTCGAACGCGACGTCGAAGTCGACCAGGTCGAATGGTCCCTCGCACAGTGCCCGGTAGTCGCGCACCGGCATGATGTAGTCGAGCCCGTAGACCGCGAGGCGCTTGACCTGCGCTGTGCGCAGGTGGTCGCGGATGAAGGCGCCGGGATGCTCGGCGAAGACCGGCTCGCCGATCCAGCCGTCGGCGTGATCGCCGACCCAGCGCGCCTCGCTGGGGAAGATCGTCGTCGGCTCGCCCTGCGCCGGCAGCAGCACGTAGGCGTAGCGATGCACGATCCGAAAGCCGGAGAGGTAGCGCACCGCGCCCTCGAAGCCGCTGTACTCGCTGCCGCTGACGAGCAGCGCGTCGACTCCGTGCTGCGCCATCGCGGCGCGCGCGTTGGCGTAGCGGCGCGCCACCTCGCCCGCGCTCGGCGTGCGCGCCGGGTCGCTCACGCTGGCTGCGCTCGCCGCGCTCATCCGCCGCCGCCGCCCGCCGTCGGCGCGACCGCCTCCGGTTGCGAGCTCCAGGCATGCTCCATGCCGGCGATCAGAGCGACGATCGCCTCGTTGAGCGGTGTCGGCACGCCGGTCTGTGCGCCGTAGCGCACGATGCCGCCGTTGAGAGCGTCGATCTCGGTGCGCCGGTGCGCGAGCGCGTCCTGCAGCATCGACGCGCGGTGGTCGTGGGCGACCTCCGCCGCATGGTCGATCAGCGCGACGGGATCGGAGTCGAGCGTGATCCCGAGCGCGTCGGCGACAGCGACGCCCTCGCGCACCAGCGCGCTGATCAGCGCACGTGTCGGCGCTAGCTCGCAGAGCGCTCCGTGGGTGAGCCCGGTCAGCGCGCCGAGCGGGTTGCTCGCGGCGTTGAAGATCAGCTTGGTCCACTGCGCGCCGCGCGCGTCGGCGAGCGCGACCGTCGGCATGCCGCCGCGCGTCAGCGCCTCGGCGAGGCGTTCGATCTCCGCCGCTGACGCCGGGCTCTCCTCGAACGGGCCGATCCAGGTGTCCCCGGCGGTGTCCATCTGGACGACCCCGGGGGCCACGACGCGACCGGCTGGGAACGTGGTGCCGCGGATCACCCGCGGCACGTGCTCGGCGATCAGCTCCTCGTTGCCCACTCCGTTCTGCACACTACAGACAGCACCGTCGACGAATACGCCGGCCGTCGCCGCGATCGCCTGGGTGGTGAACATGGCCTTGGTGGCGACGATCCCGAACTGGCAGGGCGGGATCTCTCCCGGGTCGGTGCGGGCCTTCACCGGCGCCACGATCTCCGCGCGGCCGGTCAGTCGCAGCCCGCCGGCATTGATCGCCGCGACGTGCTCCGCGACGACGTCGTAGGCCCACACCTCGACCTCGTCGAGCGTTGCGAGGTGAGCGGCGAACAGGCTGCCGACGGCGCCGCAGCCGACGATGCAGACTCGCATGCTCAGGCCACCGCCTGTGCTGCGCCGGCCTGCCACGAGGCCTCGCGGGCCCGGACCAGCCGGTACATCGCGGTGCTCAGGGGGACCTTCACGTCGACGCGCGCAGCTTCGCGCACGAGCGCGCCGGTGATGAACTCGACCTCCGTTGGCCTCCGTGCCAGCACGTCCTCGAGCATCGATGGCCGGTGGGCGTAGTCGCTGTGCGCGGTTTCGCCGCGGGCGACGGCCAGCACGTTCATCTCCCACGGGTCGTCGTGCAGCGCCACGCCGGCGGCGGCCGCCACGGCGACACCCTCGTCGATCAGTCCGTGCACGAGCCGCCCGAGATCGCCGAACTCGCGCTCCTGCGCGAACAGGTCGACGTGCGGCAGCTCGGTCAGCGCGGCGACGGTGTTGATCGCCGAGTTGAAGATCAGCTTCGACCACTGGGCCGGCAGCAGGTCCTCCATCGCCTCGGCCTCGAGGCCCGCGGAGATCATCAGCGCGGCGAGCTCTTCAACGAGTGGGTACGGCGTCGTGGTCTGCGCCCACGGGCCCATCCAGGTCGCGGTGTCGAGCTCGTACTCGACGTGCACGTCCGAGTGGCGAATGCCGCTCATGAAGGTGACCGCCGAGATGATCGGCCAGGGCCCGTGGCGCGCCACGACCGCCTCGGCGCCGAGGCCGTTCTGCACCGTCATCATCGCCGCCCGCTCGGCGTGGCCGGCCAGCTGCGAGGCGGTCAGCTCGAGCTCGAGCGCCTTGCAGGCGATGATCCCGATGTCGAACTGCGGCAGCTGCGCCGCCTCGTGGGTGGCGAAGACCTCGGCCGCCAGCTCGTGCTTGCCGCTGATCCGCAGGCCCTGCTCGCGCAGCAGCGCTGCGTGCTCGGGGCGGCGCGTCAGCACGCTCACCTCGCAGACGCCGGCCAGATGCCCGGCAAGCAGGCTGCCGATCGTGCCGGCGCCGATCACGCAGACGCGCGAGATCGCCATCAGCCGCCGCCCTCGCCGCGGGCGGCGATCGCCGCGAACTCGTCGTCGCGGACCAGTCGCCGCTCGCGCCCGCCGAGCTCCTTGACTGCTGCCAGCAGCGCCGGCCAGTCCTCCTGCGGGCGATCGATGCCGAGCTCTTC